>Ga0194126_10001856_pt1 | contig 34916 bp, 23 predicted proteins | sample TA2KigC150mmetaG_FD_148641 | JGI IMG/M metagenome (GOLD analysis project Ga0194126, IMG submission 148641) | Freshwater microbial communities from Lake Tanganyika, Tanzania - TA2015035 Kigoma Deep Cast 150m | ecosystem: Environmental > Aquatic > Freshwater > Lake | place: Tanzania: Lake... | reverse complement strand
TTGATTCGTATGTCCAACCTGAAAAAGTTGATTTATCGACTAATGATACTTTTAAGGAATTACCTAATGAACCTGCCCATTTAGCAGCAAAAGAACCTACTGTTCCTTGACCTGCTGAATATGAAGTTAGATAATCTTGTGAATTTTTAATTTTAACTGCAGTTCCAGATATTACTGCATTTCTATCGGTTGAACCATTTCCACGGACAACAAATAGATTATTCGAGTATGATAAAAAGTTAGCTGCAGTGAAAAATGATTCAAAGTTAGAATCATTTGGACCAGCAAATCTTTCTACTAATTCGTTTTCTGATGTAATTTGTACAGGATCTTCGATTGGTCCCCATGCAAACTTACCTACAAATGCACCTGCACTTGTGGCTACATTAGGAACTATACTCGTGAAGTCTTTTTCTGTGACAACTACTCCTGGACTTAATTGGAATGCCATCTTGCTCTCTCCTATTTACGTTATTCGCATATTTTTGAATAAATACGCTTTTTCTCTTACTTATTTAGTTTTTTCAAAAATTTGAAGGATTGTTATCTCTTTCTATACCATCATTAATGACACCGAAAGGAGTCAATTCTTCTTCTATTTCTTTTATTTGTTGCTTATATAACTCTTTTCTTATGTTTACATCGGTAATTTCCCTAAAATAAGGATCTCCTGTAAACCAAGCAAAAAGTACACAAGTCATTACCAAATCATCATTGTATCCTTCATCAGCCGAATAATAACCATTTTTACTGATAAAGGTGCTTAACTCATTAATAATAGTTGAATCAAAAATTAATAAACTATTATTTTCAATCATTGCTTTTAATGTGGAACAACCTTTGCGTTTTACTGCTACATCAGTTGTCACACCTAGTGTATTTGATGTATTTCCAAATCCACTAGAAATCTTTTGACCAGTTTTATCTCTTGTTACAAAAACAATATTTTCATATTCTAATTCATTATGTAAAATATATGGAACTGTTTCACCACTATTAATCTCAACAAGAACGAATGCTTTATTATATTGTTTACCAATTTTATCAATTATTGTTGGATACAATAAAGGACTAATCATATTTGAACGATACTTGCCAACTACTTTATATGGCAATTCAGTTATATCAAATATAGTAAATGCACTATAATCTCTTCCACTACCTCTACTTACATCAACCACTATAACATATTTGTTTTTAGGGTTTACTGCTTCTAATATATCTAATCCATCTTTAGAATAGATATATGGTTTTGGCGAAAGTGTTCTTAATGTTTCACCATTAATTAATGTAAGTGTACTTCCTAAAAACTCACAAAGAATTTCTTGATTAAATTTTACATCTCCAAGTAATCTTCTTTGTGCTTCAGCCCAAACTTTATCTCTTCCAGGAATTCTATTATATGGAATGAAAAGATTTGTAAATCCATTTTTATTATTTACTGAATCATTCCAAAATTTCCAAAAATGATTATATCCCAAAGGTGTAGAACTTAATAATATCTTTGTAGTTTCTCCTGCCATAATTGTAGGATAAACTGAAGTAAAAAACTCATCTGCAATTTGGTTTGGTATAATTGCAGCTTCATCTACATATAGCCAATTAACTGACTTACCACGTATCGCACTTGCTGTGGTTGCAGATGAAAATACTTTACTTCCATTTTCTAATTCTATATCACCTTTATTCCAAACGACAACACCTTGTTGAAGCCAAATTGGTAAATTTTCATACATTAACTGATAACGATCTAAAACTTCTCTTGCAGTACTTTGTTTATTCGCAAGAATAGCAACTGTGACATTATCAGTAAAAAGTGTATAATGAAGAATACAAGCAGCAGATGTAATTGTTTTTCCTTGCTGTCTTCCCTCCATTAATATCACTTTACGATTGTTCATTATAATCTTAACTTTTTCTTTTTGACAATCGTATAAAGCAAAAGGAATTAATCCTAAATCTAATGAAACTATTTTACAATAATTTTCAATAAAGTAAATAGGATCTTCTTTACATTTGAGGTACTCTTGAACCTCTTGCTTTGTAAATTTTATCTTAACACCAACTGCTTTTAAAGCAGCATTTGCATTATAAAAATTGCTTGGCATTCGCCACCACCTTATGATTAAATAACTACTATGTTTCCTAACATTGTTGCTGGATTAGTCTGACTACGATATTTAAATGAATTTCCAGTTGCTGCAGTCATAGGAATTTTAAATGTAATAGTTTGGTTTTGATCTGCTATATTCGCAGTTGCATTCGTTGATGAAATATAATCACCTGCAGGTATTGCGTTTGCTGCAGTTAAAACTTCAACTATTTGACCTGATCTTGTATTTGTTATACGAATCGTTTCACCTCTTTGAGCAATAATGTCTGGATCTCCTTCACCAGCTGTTAGTAATCCTGGACCAGTGACTGTATAATCTGTGGTTCCTGCACCACCTAATATATAAGTTCTTCTTGTCTCAATTGCTCCTGTTGAACCATTTACTGATTGAACTAACGCAGTTAATTCAACTGCATTGCTTGTTGGGTTAGAAATTGTTAAACCTGTTCCAGCAATTATTCTTACAGTAGAAAGTGAAGCATTTGATCCAGTTAATTGTAAATCTCTTGCACCAGCTTGAATAGCTGCAACATCGATAGAGTATGTTATAGGTGTTGCGTTATTGTTGGTGACAGTAATTGTGCTCGCATCTGTACGAGTAATTGTTAAACCAGCATTTGCAGATAAGATAGATACATCATCAGTAGTTGCATCTGAACCTGATAGACGAAGTTTTGCACCACTCGCTACAGTCTCAGCACTGATTGCATAAGTAGTATTTGTGTCAATATCTGTATTTGGAACAAAATTTGTTCCATCAAATTTTAGTGTAGAACCATTAGTAATAGCACCAGCAGGAATAGCAAGTCTAATTGTGTTTCCTCCAAGACCATCATAAAGTTCTGTAAAATTAGAGTTGATCTTTACGCCACCATCACGTAAGGTATTACCTGTACCATCGTTTGGTGATGCTCCAACGTTTACTGTTTGTTTTGCCATATTTTATTTTCCTTTATTTAATATCAAATTGTGATGTTTTAAATATTTGTTCCCACGTTTCACTTGTAATTCCACCTGTATTTAGGTTGCCAATTACTGTAAACTGTTCATCAGGATTGCCTATATCTACAATCACTTTTGAAATAATTTTACCATCTGGATTTACATATCCAAAAAGATTTATCTTTAATTGGAATGCTAATGTCCAAGTCACAAATCTTCTAGTATCAAATGAACCATCATATTCATCAGTAAATGTGACACTTTGAAGTGTTATCGGTACATCACTCACTATATCCAATGGAGTTTTCATTGATTGAATACTCATTGTGAAGTCTGGTGTAAAATAAGGTAAAATTTGTTCTATTATTTGTAAACCATCTTCTGTAGTTTTTGATATACAATATAAACTTACATCTAAATTATATGGTACTGGAGCAAAAACTTTATTTGTTGTATTTACTCCAAATTTATTCTTTGTTATAGATGATGTACGAGAAACTTTTCTTGTCGCATCTAAACTAATACCAGTCATTTCAAAAGAAAGTCTTGGTAATGTCACCATTACTTGTTTATCAAGAGTAGGATCTTGTTCTATTCTTTGAATCCACTTCTCTTTTGGTGCATAAGCAATTGGAATTAAAATTGTTTGCTCTACTGTTCCGTTTGCTTTCTTTCTTTCAATTTTTAAATCAGAAAATATCTTAGCAAATCCTATAATACAATTTCTTATAGTCTCATGATAATATGGAGGTTTATTTAACATTAAAATTCTCCAAATGGATTATTTTCAGACCAAGCTACTTTATTATTATTTGAATCTCTTTCAACTTTAATTGAAACGTTATCAGCAAATCCACCTTGTTTATCAATATTCATATTAATGGTACAAGTTGCAACTGCTTGTGTTCCACCAGCTGGTGGAGCACTAATTACTACTGAAGGAACACTCTTATATCCATTTCCTACATTTGTAATTGTAGCACCAGTTATTTTACCATTTGTTATAGTACAAGTAGCTGTAGCGACTGTGCTTGGATTGCCACCACTAAATGTAATTGTTGGTGCTGTATTATAACCTGCTCCCACATTTGTAAAGGTTATGCTATTAACATACATAACTTCATTACGATTAGGATCTGTATTAAACGTTTTTAAAGGTTCAAATACATCAATTTCAGGTACACCTGTGTCAATTTTTTCAGAAGCATATTGAAATAATTCAATTTGTAATTTATAAACATAAAGTTTTCCTAATTGATAAAAAGGATCTTTATCTTTTACATATCTTATTTCAAATAAACTTTTTGTTAAAGGAAAGTAAATTAAATCTCCTTCAACTGGACGATTTGTTAATATTGTGTTTCCGTATGATCCAACAAGTTGATTCCATCTTCTTCTTGCTACAACTAATGTAGCAGATGACTCAATCATTAAACCAAATTTACTTACAAATGGTCCCGCACCCTCATAATCTTTTACATTTTCAAAATACATTTCAACTGGATATGCATGATTAAAAGTGCTTAATGTATCTTCACCTAATATCTGGTCTTTGTTTACATATTTTCTTGGAATATAATAAACAGTTTGTGCGTAAATTCCTAAACTTTCAATAATTAAATCTTCTATAAGATTTTGTTCACTCGCAGTACCATTAGAAAAATAAACATTTCTACTCATATGTTTATCCTACCATGAATTCTAAAGGTGCATTCTTTCCTGATAATTCTTCTTCAAGTTTTGTTTTTTCTTCAATACCTTCAGCATAAAGTTTATCACCATCAAGAGTCACTCCTCCAGGAAGTTCTAATCCTGAAAACTTTTTAAGATTAGTTCCCCATTGCACTTTAAAAAGAGCAGTCGTATATTTCTTTAACCATTGATCATCCCAAATTTTAGTAAATGTGTTAGGATTGATAGATCTATATCCATCATATATTATATAATCATTAGCTTTAACAGCAGTTCCCCACTTAATATCAATATTTAATCTATTTGTTAAACGATTAAAACGATACAAAGGTTTACCATTTAAAATAGTATCAAGCAATTGTAAATGATTCATTACAGTTGTATAATATACAATTGATGTTGATGTTAAATCATACAAATCATTTAATCTTAACTGATATTGTAAATCAAAAATATTTTTACTTGTTGATGAACCAGCAAAAATCGCAAATACTCTATTTACACCATAAATATTATCAGAAACAGGAATATACTTATTTTGTATATCAGCATTTTGTACTTGATGAGAAACATATACTCTTTCAGTACCATCCCAATGATAAACTGTAAAATACTCTAATGCTTCATCAATACGATCTTCTAATTGACCATCGTCAACATTAATTTCAACTACTGGTGCACCTAATTTTTTAAGTGCATATTCTTTAAGTCCTTCTCTTGTAGAGACAGGCATGATTAACCTCCAAGAGCAATTGCTAATGCTGCAGTAGTGCTTGTAGTTGGAGCAACCCCATTTGTAGCTGTAGCAACTGACACGTTAGATCCTGCAGGATATCCACCACCAGAATTGTTATTAAATACTAGATAACCATCTGCATGCATTGTCACTTTTGTAGTTCCCATAAAGAATGAAGAGTTATGTAAATATAAATCTCTAAATTTATTTGAAGCAGATCCTAAATCCATTGTAGCATTAGCTGATGGTATAATTGAATTTCCTACAACAATTGTCCCAGTACCTTTTGGTGTTATACTAATTCCAATGTTTGTGTCATCTCCTGTAGCTTCAATAGAAGGTCTATTTGTTGTTGCTGCGTTTGAAACTGTTAATTCATTTACTGCTGAAGCTGTTTTAGTAAATTTAATTTGCTCATTACCTGTATCATCTGCAATAAATCCACCATTCACAAATTTAGGTTCAGTTAATGTTTTATTTGTTAATGTATCTGTTGTATCACGACCAACTAATGTATCTGTGGAAGTAGGTAAAGTTAATGTTCCAGTATTAGAGATGCTAGAAATTATTGGAGATGTTAGTGTTTTATTTGTTAGTGTTTCTGCTCCAGTTAATGAAACAAAATTATCATCAGATAATGCTGTATTGAATTCAGCTAATGTGCCACTGATTGTATTAGTAGTTAAACTTATTGATTTATTTGTAAGAGTGTCAGTAGTTGCTTTTCCAACTAGTGTATCTGTTGCTGATGGTAAAGTTAATGTTCCACTTGCAGTTGCTAAAACGTTTAATGTTGTTTTGCCTGAAGTTGAACCACTTAATGCGACTGTTTTTCCTGCAGCAGTTTCTAAATTTTCACTTGATGTAAATGCATCTGTTGCATCAACCCAATTAAATGTTTTATCAGTTGTTCCTTTAATTGTTATACCAGCACCATCTGCTAAAACATCCGATGGTGATGCAGTTGAAGCTAATTCTATATTTTTATCATCTACTGTAAGTGTTGTAGAATTAACTGTAGTCGTTGCACCATTTACAGTTAAATTTCCTGTGACTGTTAAATTATTACCAACTGTCGTAGTACCTGATGCAGCACCAAGATTTAAAGTTGTAGCAGCACCACCTACGTTTAGAGTAGTTGCATTTGTGTTTAATAAATTAAATGTAGTTTGGTTAGTACTTAAACTTTGTCCTACTATTTCAATAGATTTAAAAAAGGTTGTAAAGTCGCGAACAACTATTATACCTGATCCAAACGCATTTCCAATGTCAACTCCGCTTCCATTTGAATTTAGTATTAATTGCGTGCCAATTGCGGGAGTTGTGATTCTTAAATTTCCTGCAGGAACAGTAATATCACCACCACCTATGGATAAATCGCCAGCAACAACAGTGTCTCCAGTTGTAGCATTAACTGTAAATTTATTTGTATTAACTGCAACATTTCCTGTGACATCAAGAGTGCTTCCTAATGAAGCAGCACCTGTAGTTGTAAGTAATACTGTTCTTACATCAGACCATTTCTTTGAAGAATTTCCTAATGAATAAGTGTTATCTGTGTTTGGAAGAATATTTGAATTTACATCAGCACCAAATACAACATTATCAGTATCAGCATCACCCATAGTGATTGTACCGCCATTAAATGTAGTTGTACCAGTGACAGTTAAATTACCACCCACATCTACGTTTCCTGATGTAGTTAAAGAAGTTATTGATGGAGTTGCTGCAGCAAAAACGTTTGACATATCAGCACGAAGTAATTCAAGACCACCTGCTGTACTTCCATCATGAACGACTGCTGTTTTCTTTGTCGTATTAACAGTGACTTCTCCAACAGCACCTGTAAATGTGTTATGTTGAACTGTAGTCCCTCTTCGTAATTGTAATTGTGTTGGCATTTTATACTAATCCTTCGTTATCTACTATTCTTAAACCCTCTGCTGCTTGATTATCATATGTAAATGCTATGATTTGACCAAATGCATCAGTTGTTGAATCTGAAACATTTCCATAATCTGAAAGAGGAAATATACCAAATTTAATTGCATATGCTAACTGATTTAATAACTCATCATCTTGTCCAAGTTGACTACCACTGTCTGATGAGAAATAAGCTATTTGTCCAGCAGCATTCTTAAAATAAAGTTTTCCATCTGCGTAATTTAACGCTAATTCTTTAAAAGATAAATCATTGGCTACTGGTGCTTGATTTGGTACTGATGAACCTTTAATTTTAATTATTGTTGCCATTAATATTTATCCTGTTTATTAGGCGAAGACCGATTAAGATCTTCGCCTTTGTATTTTATTCTTTATTCTTCGCTATCGTCGTCATCTGAATCTAAATCTTCATCATCTAGATCCTCATCATCCGAGTCACATTCGTGATCTTCTAATTCTTCAATTTTTTCTCTAACACTCATTAAATCTTCATCAATTCTATCAAGAATATCAGAAAGACTTTCTGCTTTCTTTTTTTTAGGCATCTTAATTATCTCCTTGTTAATTTTTAATAACGAAAGATAATCTAGAAATTAATATGTACCTCCGTCCACATCGCCATAAACCAAAGTCGTTCCATTAGATTGTAAAACTGTTCCTGAACCACCTAATGTTAATTTATTTAAAGTGTTTGCTGCAGCACCAACTAATATATCACCAATTGCATATGTGCTTTGTCCTGTTCCACCATAAATTGCAGCAATCGTTGAACCATTCCAAGTACCAGTTGCGATTGTACCTAATGTTGTGATTGTACTTTGTCCAACATAAGTTGCAGCAATATCAATACTATCAGCAGAGACAGAAATTCTATCTGCTGTACCACCAACGTTTAAAACACCTGCAGAAAACGTTAAACCATCTCCAGCTGTTGATGATTTTAAACCTAATTCATCTGAAACAATTTCTAATCCACCATCTGATTTTAATACTATATCAAGAACGTTTCCAGTAAATAATAATCCAGCTCCAGCAATATATGTACCAACACCAGCAAATTGATTAAAAAGAATTGATGTGACACCTATTGTCACCATTGGTATAGTTTGCACCCAACCAGTGTTTCCATTAATTGTTCCATTTGTCACAAATAAGAAATCACCTGAAGAAATTTCAGCAACTGAATTAAAATCTACAGCACGAGTAAATACTGTGCTTGATGTACGAACGTATATACCATTTTCAAAAGCATTTGTTTGATCTTTAATTAAAATACGATCACCATTAACTAATGAATAACCATCAAGTGTATTTAATGCAGCTGAAAGTGTATAAGTGCCAGCATTATTGTTATATGTACCAACTAAATTTGCTACTGTTGCAGCTTTTACTGATGCATGAACATGTAATCCTTCAGCAACTGCATCAACATATGCTTTATTTGCAGCATCGTTTCCATCAACTGGACTCGCAACGTCTTTAATTAATGCATTGCTCGCAGAAATATGTCCTGTTCCATTCGGATCAAGTGTAATTCCACCATTAGCATTTGTTGAAAGAATTGAATTTCCATCAATTTGAATATTATCAACATCTAATTGTAATAATCCAGCTATTGAAGTTGTTGTTGAACCATTTGTTAGTGTTGAAGATCCTAATGTAATATTTTTTGTAGAGACTGCACCTGATGTGACAGTAAAATTGCTTGTGTCAAATGAAGCAATACCTTTATTTGTTGTTGAAGCATCTTCTCCAGCAATCGTAATTGTATTATTTGATACAACTGTATCAATTCCTTCACCACCAGCAATGTTTAATGTTTCACTTAAAAGAGCAACAGCATCATTTGTTCCTGTATCAGCAGTAATATTTAATGTAGATGCAACGCTTGCTGTACCAGCAGCAGTTAATTGTCCTTGTGCGTTTACAGTAAATGTAGGGATTTCTGTGGATGAACCATAAGAACCAGCAGTGACAGTTGTATTTGTAATAGCAATTGTAGAAGAATTACCAGCATCGTTATTTGTGACTGTAATACCAGTTCCACCAGTAGTTGCTCCGCCGACTGTATCGTAAATAAATTCAGCAAGAGAATCTGATGTACCATTGATAAAAACATTATTTAAAACTGTTTTACCAGTACCATTTGGTGCTAGAGTAATATCACCATTAGCACTATGTGCAATCGTAATTGACCCAGAACTAGCACCACCATCAGTATTTAAAACTAAATTTCCTTGTCCATTTGAAGTAAAAGTAGCTGTAGAATTACCATCACCGATTCTAACTGTATCAGCGTCTAAAAGTACATCACCAGTACCATTTGGTGCTAGAATAATATCGCCATTTGCATTAGTAGAACTAATTGTATTATCATTAATGCGAATATTATCAGTATCTACTTGTGTAAATGCACCAGTGCTTGGTGTAGCATTTCCAATTGGTGTATTATTGATAGATGTAAATGATGCTGCACCCATACTTACAGTGCCACCAACATTTAAATTTCCAGCTATACCAACGCCACCATCAACAACTAATGAACCAGTTGTAGTGTTTGAAGAAGCTGTAGTTGCGTTAATATTTACTGTTGTAATTGTACTTGCAATATCTAAACTATCAGTATCAAGAGACATTCTTTCAACATTATCTGTGACGAAAGAAAGTGTATCGTTTGATGCTCCTGGAGTAGATTCAGCACTAATAAATGTTAAACCATCTACAGATTTAACACCACCAAGTGATCCCCAAGTTGCACCTGAATATCCTTCGAATGAAGAAGTATCAGTATTGTATCGAATTGTTCCTTGAACGTTTGGTGAACGTTGTGCAGTTGTTCCTACTGGAATAACAAGACCATTTGTTCCAGTGATTGATACATAACCAGTTCCATTAGGATCTAATACAATATTTCCATTGGCATCTGTTGAAGTAATTGTATTTCCATCTAGATCTAGATTATCTACTTTTAAATTGTTTATTTTAGAATTTGCGTCTGTGACAATTGCTGAATCTGCTGTTAATGTACCTTGTACATGATCCAACATATCAGTGAAATATTTACCACCGACTACAAAATGATTTGCAGCATTTCCTGATGTTTCTGCACCTATACCAACGTATAGACGATCACCACCATTATTCTGTAAACCTGAAAGTGAAGAATATGCTAATTCTCCTGCTGCCAGTGTCTGGGGATTGCCCGAAGTACTGGAACGTTTAATTCTTATTATTGATGCCATTTTTTATTTTCTCCTAATTTAATATTCTCCACTATCTACATTTTGTAAATTTAAGTTTTTTGTAGCTGTCCATTTAGATGTGTTCGTTTTATAAACTAAAACTGAACCATTATTTAATCCTTCAGTAATCACATCGACTTGAACATTTTCAGATATTGGAACTGCTGCACCTGATGCACCTTGTATTCCAACTGTAGTAATTGCTGTAGTACTAATTCCAGCAGTTGTATTCGAAGTTGTTAAAGTAGTATTACTTGGTGTAATTGTACTCCCTTGCGAATCTACTGTGACTACTAAATCTGCCATTATTTTGTGACCTCTGGTGTTAAAGTTATAATTCCTTCTACGACTCTACTTTTTAAACCCTGTGAATCAACAACTTCAACATCATAAACATATCTACCAGCTTTTAATGCTGCTGTTGTAGCATTTCCTAATGCTAATTTTATTTTACCACTAGTCACTGGAGCAGGAAAAGTAGTCGTTATTGCAGTAAATGTTGAAGAACCATACCCTTTTCTTAATTGTCCTGCAACAGTGCAATTTGTAAAATCTCTTGCTGTTCCATCAACATTCGAAAATGTTAATATGGCAGACCAATCACTTCCTTGATCTACAAATAAGTCGGTAATTTGTGCCATAAATTTCTATTCCTATTTATTAATTATATACTTTAAAAAGCATCAACCCTATACATAAACCAACCTATATTTTCACTCGCAACTGTGCCTACATAAACAAACCATCTTGTTCTTCTTGAGTCTGTGCTCGCAAGTTTATCAAGTAAAACACTGACGGAAGCACCATTTAATACATTTAATGCTGCATTTGTATCACCAGAAGATATATTATTTCCATTTGTATTAATAGAAACTGTAATCGCATTAATTGCATTACTTACTGGTCTTGTTAGCCAAAACATATCACCAATCGCTGGTGCTGATGGTAATGTAAGTGTATAAGATGTATCATTTCCTAATATAAAGAATTTACCAACACCATAACTTAAAGAAGTTGAACCAATTGCTGGCACAATTACATCACTTGGAAATTTACCACGTATGGATGATGAAAGTTTATCAGCTGATATTGAATTATCAGGTAATGTATTTTGAAGATATTGAGTAGAAAGATAAATGCAATATAAACTTACACCAGCATTAATGGGAGCACCTGCTATTGAAATGCTTGAACCCCCACCAAGTAATGTGAAATCTATATTTGGCTGTTGTACAACACCATTCTTAATTAAAAGAATGCTTCCTGTTGACCCTATTGAAAAGTCTAAAGAAAATGTTGTTGCGACTCCATTCGGTGCAAATACTTGCACTTGCGAACTGCCGTGAATTGGATCTCTTCCCAAATATGCCATAGAAGTTTTACTTTCTTCTTAAGCTTGAGATTCAGACCAAGATAGTTTACCTGTCACAACCAAAGGTGATGCCGATGTAATTTGTGATGTATCAGTAGGCTGTATCGCAAGCGTGATTAAGTCTGGACCATTTGGATAAACTGAATCTCCTCCGAGAATCGAATTACCTAAATCGATCAAACCTGATATATCAAATGAAGTTGTTCCAGGAGAAGCTTTTGATGAGAATATAACTGTACCATCTTTAATAATATCTCCTGTATCGTGAGAAATAGTATTTGATAATGATGGAGAAGGATTCTTCTCAAAAGTTAATTTAGATGGATTTCCGTTTAGAATAAAGAATACGTTTAAGTCTTTATTCGCAGTCACACCACCACTGTTTAATTTCATTTGCATACGATTGATAATTTCTCTTTCACCAACAGAGCCTGTTATACCAGAGTCAACAGCTGGTGCTAAACGAACAGAAACTAATGGAATTGGACGTGTTAAGTCAATTGCTCCATTACCAAATGCGTTTTCACCAACAGTAAATACTGTTCCACTTGCTATTTGTGGATTTGAAGGAACTGATGCTAGAGCAGGGAAAGATGTAAACACTCTTGAATTAGCACCTGCTTTTTGAACCTGCGCAACGAAAGATCCATCAGGAATATTTCCTGTAGCATCTTTAATTAACATTCCCACTTGACATTTATTAGCATCAGCTTCTGAACATTGGAAAGAATACACAAACACACGTCTTGCGTTTAATGTAATTTCTCTGAATTCACTAACTGCAGTCGATGTTGCAGTTTGTGTTGCTGTTGTTCCAGTTAATACGAATGGTTTTGATTGTGATGTGAATAAGTAAGCATCGTCATCATCAAATGTACCATCCATTATAACTGATGTACCAAAGTGGAATAATGTTGGTGCAGAAGTCGGAACATCTCCATTTTCAATTTCATATCTTGCAGGTAAATTTCCTGAACGTAAATATGATTCATTTAATTTATTGTTGTGTACAAACTCATGGTGATAATGAATATGTCCTTTGGCATCTTTTGTACCAAATCTTATTTTACCAGCACCATACCAAGAATAGTCAGCATAACACATTTGAATTTTATGAATATCAAATACGTATCCATTTGGACCAGTTCCATCACAAGGATCTATATTCCAGAATTCTTGTTTTACTTTAACATCCTCACGAATTGTTGTTTTAATACCTGTAGCAGTAATTCCACGATATGGTGGTTGTACTACAATACGAGTATCAGATGAAATATCGATAACACGATATACTTGTCCTCTAACTTGTATATGATCGCCAATAATTAACTGTGATTGGAATGATGTATTATTTCCAGTAATTACTTGTGAGTTTTTGGTAGCATTACATGTTCCAGATAACTGTAAGGTAGAAGATCTTCTTACAACATATAGATATTGTCCATCATATTCAAAGAAGAATCCGTTTGCATCGTCAAACATACCTGCACGAACAAAAGATTGAGACCATGTATCTCTTGCATATTCTGGGAATCCTGCTGCTGATTGTTGAGTTGGAGCAGATCCTATAACATATCTAAATGATTTCAAATCTATAACATGAGACACAGGGAAAGTACCATTGTAAACGTTATTTCCAACTGTGACAACAGCTTTATCAATAAGTATAACATTTCCTACAGATAAATTGTGTGGTTCTTGACAAACTGCTTTAATAGTATGTACAGTCGCACCACCTACTGTAAGTGCTTCATATTCAAGCTTTTGTAAAGTTTTAAAAGGTGAAAAGTTAATCGCGAATGAATTTTGAATACCTTTTCCTGACTGATATCTAAAATACTTACGAGATTGACGAACAATCTTACTGTTTGGTGAAGTACCAGCAGTGATATCTATACCACCATCAAATGATTTATGTAATGAGAAACCATCTGGTCTTAAATTGATTGTTGTTAATGTAGAAAAAGTCGCTGCAGAAAATGTTGCAGGGAATGCTGGTCGACCTGGATCAACTGTTAATTCAGTATCTGAAGTAATTCTATCAACTATAAATTCTTTCAATGAACTTCCAATATAAATGAATATTGAATCAAATCTCTTAAATTTACTTAAGAAAGCAGTTCCTGTACCAGTTAATACACGTCCATTAATAGTACCAGAAACAGATCCAGTCTGTTTTGATGTCTTCAATATATTATGTGAACTAATTGTTTGAGTTTGTGACGCACCTGTTGGTGTTAATTGTATTACTTGTCCTGCAATCGCTGAAACATAAGAGTTTGAAAGTGATATTACGAATTCACTAACTGGAATTACATATACTTCCGCATTATCTACAGAAACATCATTAATAATATCTGTATTTCCTGCTCCTTGAGCATATGATACTAATTCTCCTGGAAAGAAGTTTGTAGGATTATAAGGGTTTGCTGTACCTAATACAATTGTATCAGCTGTAGAATCTACATTACCACTATTCGAAGTTGATCTTGAATTGAAAGTATAAGTTCTCGCTGGAACTAAGAATGGTAATGCTAGTGTAAATGAATCATTTGTTGGCACTGAAGCAATAGGATATATTCCATCATAAGCACCATCTTGAGATGTAATTGTAAACACTTGAGTTCCTGAACCAGAAGAAGTTAAAACTATTTCACCTAATTGAGTTGAAATTAAAAATCGTAATTCCCACCAGTTTGACATTCCTGGAACTGCTCTATTAACACCAGCTGTTGGTGATGCAGTCACTACAACACCTACTGGAGAACCAGTTAAGAATGAAGAAACATTCTTTGGAACCCAAGTTGGTTCATTTTGAAATGTAGATGTATCTTGTCCATTTACTGCACCAATATTATAATTTATATTATCAGCAAATTTCAGTGATACGAAACGAGAAGCTGTTGAAAGTCTTCCACGATGTTGAACCATCGTCACTACTGCATTCGTTGGAACTGAACCAAGTGGTGTTTCAAAGTTTACTGTAAATGATTGGTTTTGCGCATTTGAAGTTGATCCAAATGCTGCTGTTGTAGCTGATCCAGCACCTACTTGACCTGCTTGTTTAAGTAATAAACGAGAGTCATTTACGAATTGTAATTGAAAAGTAGTATTATTTGTCAAACCACCAATTACTGTTCCTGCAGTTGAATAAACTGCATTAGTTGTTCCTGAAACTTTATGGTTTTGTATAAAGATTGTATTATACAATGTGTTAGTTTTATTATTTTGAACGTTGAATTCTACTGGGAATGCAGCAACGTCATTCGTGAATGGTGAAGTTTTACTTGTAAATCTAATATAATTTGAATTAACTACGTTAGCTGTCACTTGAAATGATGTCAAGTTATAAGGAACTACAGTTGATGAAGAATTGCAAAAAGCAAATCTGTTTGTAGTTGAAAGTCCTGCACCTGTAATATTAATTGTACAAGTTTCATTTTCAGTTATTCCATGAGATGGAATATAGAAAGTATTTCTTAAAGCTGTTAATTCATTCGCAAAGCTAACAAATATTTCAGAAGTTGTTCCATAGTTTGCATTTCCAGCTTGTGGGAAGTTTATTGCTATTGATCCTAATGTAGTTGTTGATGTTGCTTGGAAATTATAAGGAATGATACCTGTTCCATATCTTCCATTATTTCTTGTATTTGCTTGATGAGTAAATGGATCAAGTGCACCATTAACTGAAGTACCATTATTTGCAACACCTTGGAATCCAATTATTTTGTTTCCAGCTGTTGTTCCTTTACCAAATGATTCTCCTGCTAAATCTGATCCTGAATGTGCTGTGTTTAAAGCAGTAGGCACGTGATCTAAAGATCCAGTCCAAACAACGTTATAGCTAGAAGTTGGGTTTCCGAATTTATCTCTGTTGATTGCACCAAATTGATATTGAACGTTAATAAAATAACTACCAGAAGAAAGGAATAAACATCTTGTCACATCTGTATTTGGAAATTCAGTTCCAGGAGATGCACCTTTAGCACCAAGAGAATAAGTTATATTGCTTGATCCTGCATTTAAATAATTTTGTGCTATGTAAGTAATGTTAATCGGACTACTATTAGTGTTTGCTCCAGAGAAGTTTAATTGCGTAATTACCATTCTTGTAGGAATTCTGCTTGCGCCCATTATACTTTGAACGTTCCAAGTGAATGAGTTTGTGTTAGTATTGTTAATATTACCAATATTAAACTGTCCTGTTGCACCTGTGGTCACATTTCGAGAGAAAAATGCAGTAAATAAATTTCCATCACTTCTTTGTTCAATTTTATAAACTAATCCAAGTCTAGGAAATCCTCTTGTTGTGCTGATTGCTGAAAGATTTACGACTGAAGCAAGTGTACCATAATCTGTACATAATTGAATTGTATTAGCATCTACGATTTTAGCATAATAGACTCTACCATCTTCCATTCCACCATTAGTAGCTGGTGTGGTATCATCACCACGAACCTGTGTATTGAAAAGTAATGCAGCATTTGCTGATAATCCGTGAGCATTCCAAGTAATTTCATCTGCTGCTGCGTTTACATCTGCTGATTGTAGATATTTGAAATAAGTTGTTTCCCAATCCCAAGTGGTGACAGGGCGATCATATTTAAATTCTGCTGCTGCAGTTGAAGTAGAAGCATTGACATTGTTTGTGATAGTAATTGTTGGAGATGAATCAATAAAAGGACGTCCATCTGGAGCAGTTCCTGTTGGATCAGTAATTGATAAAACTTTTGGACCAATCGTTTGACGTAAATAAAGTTTTGTATTTACCTTAAGACCATGTGGTTCAAGTGTTCTAACAGTTAAAACAGAAGGAGTAGCACCATCAGTAGCAATAGGATTAATTGCTGCTCCTGTGTTTGGATCAAATGCATTTGGATCTAAAATTAAATTTGATCCTTCAAAAAATTTAGCAGGAACAATCGAAGTGTAAGATCCAGCAACGTTTTGAGTCACAATTGCTGGTTGATCTATTTCATAGAAAAATTCCGTAGAACTAATTACACCTGTGACAAGGAATGCTCCTTCACAAGTAATATCACTAACACCTTGAATCACAATCGGATTACCAATACTTTGTTGATGCGCAGTTGTGAATGTACAACGAACTTGTTTGGATGCTATTGTTGTATTAATTGATACAAGTCCTTCAAGTGATAGATCTCCTGAAGAAGAATAAATTGTAGGAATGTTTAAAACTGATTGAAGTGTTTCCCATTTTGTAGATTGAGATCCATATTCAAAGTCAGTGTCGATAAGGTTTTCAGGAGCCGATATACGCAATTTGTTGACAGGGTCAAGCATCGCCTCTTCAAAACCTACTCTAGCAAACTCTTCTTCTACGAAAATTTGTAATCTTGTATTTGCAGTCACTGGACCAAAGTTTTGTGAAGCAAAATTCGCAGCAAGGACTAATCTAGTTTGATCTATGGCTGGTTGATATGTGCAAGATGTTGATCCAAGAGTTGAATCTGCAAAGTTGTATATAATTTTACCAGCATCAACGTTAGTAATTAATAGAATTCGTTCTAATGGTACATTTCCATATAGGAAGATAGCATTTTGTGCTGTGTTAATGTCGTATGTGAATAATAGTTTTTTTGCCATTGCGTGTTTCCTTTAAAATTAATTATCGTTTACATATCTCGGAACTGGACTGTCATCTTTATTATATATTCCAAGAGGTGCAGTAATAAGATACATTCCTTTCCCTGTAAAAGTTATATCTTTATCATACACATCCAGACCAATCGGACGATATTTTTCAATCTTTTTACCATCAATATTTAGGTTTTCGTCTAGTGCGACAAACTTATAATTTGATGTATTTTTGTTTATCTTGAATATTTCCGAATTATTATCAAGTATATTTGAATATCCATCCCAAATAACTTTATTTAATGGGTCTGAAATACAATAAAATACACTTTTTTCAGAAATAGTCAACAATCTTACGTGTGATTTACTCGCTGTTTCGAGTATCTCTTTATCTGAAGGAAGATCATTTCCAAAGTAATCTTTTCGATTTGTATATCCCTTCATTATATGAGTATAATGAAATCTAAAATTTGGACCCATTACACCTAAATCTCTTTTTGTGTCCCAATCTCTAATTGAAACCAATCCATCTTTAAGTACTGTTAAAGTACATAATTCTATATGTGGAATACCTATCCACCCCTCTTTATTCTTACTACCTGTGGCTTTTTGTAGAACAAAGTTATTCTTACGATCACTAAAAACTATTTCCCATTCCCATTCATCAGAACTTTTAAATCTCATAATATAATTTATTAGGTTATCCCAATGCTATGGACATTGCCATTGATATTTCACTTGGGTCAACTGTTTGCCACTTATCTCCATTGTATAACTCATACTTTCTAAGAGTTGTATTAAATCTTACGTCTCCAGTTGTTGGGGTGTTCGAGCGATTGTCGGATGTATCAGCGACTAATCCTGTTGCTTTCCCTTTCAACTTTAGATCGTTTTGGATTGAGTTAGAAAGAATTTTGCTAATAGGCATATGTTTTATTCCCTTATTTAGTATTTTTTAATCTTATACTTCTGTAATATATGTTATGCTAAATTCCAAAACTGATGTACTAGTTAAATCTGCCACTGTTGCTTGTGTTGCACCTTTCATCACATAAACTGCAGTATTTGATAATCCAAAATTATCTGTAAAGATTATAGGATTTGTAAATGTTCCCTGAACATTGGATATTACCAGTGTTCCCCAATCTTTTGGTCTATTTCCTGTTTGGTTTGTACTAAATGGTAATGTTATGAAAAGATTGCCATTCGATGCTCCAAGAGCAGTTATTGTAATTGAACCTGAAACTTTGCATAATCTACCAATTTTTATAAATTTTCCTAATCTTGTACCATAAGTAAGTGTATTTAAATTACCACCTGCAGCGACTGAAAGTGATGGTGTATAATCACCCTCTCTATATTCATCTAAAGTATTATCATTTGTAGCTGGGTTTGCTGTTCCAGGAAATACAAGATGTCCATTTGCTAATGTCACAGCAGCATTAAATGTCACACCTCCAGTATAACTTTGTTGACTTACTGAAGTTGGATCGTGTGGTGTATAACCTATATTTGCAATTGCAGAGCCAGCAACAAGTTTGCTGCTTGTAATTGTATTGTTTGCTATTTTTGAACCAGTAATTCCTAAATCTTGAATTGCTGCAGCAGTGATTGCTCCATCAACAAATGAATTACGAGAAACTGTACTGAATCCTAAATGTAATACATTAACAGATATTCCTGCATTCAATGGTGCACTTAATAAAAGTTGATTTTGATTTTGTAAAGTATAACCAACTGTATCTGTTTGTACAACACCATTAATTGTCACTAAAATACTTTGAACACTTACTGGACTCTTTGATAATGTGAAAGTTGTTTGTCCTTGTGTTGATGTAAATTTATCAACTGTAAATGTTTTTAAATTATCTGATAATGCTAAATCAGTGACACTACCAGCTGTTGGATTTACTTGAAAGTTGCTACCACCTAAATGGTTAATAAGAATTTTTTGTCCTGATCTTGGGAATCCAGTAAATTGTAATCCTCTAAATTTAATTGTAGAAACTGCTGTGACATCAAAAGAACCAGTTATGATACTTTCATATGTAATTGTATCAGTATTAAAATCTACACTTTTTCCTTCTACATAATTTACTACACCACCACCACTACCTTGTGTGGTAAAATTAGTTGAACCAGAAAGAACAACATCAACAAAACTTGATGTAGCATTTGCCACAAATCCTATCGCACCACTACTTGCTTGTGTAATTTTATCTCCAGCTTTTGGTTGTTCTATTTCACTACTGAAAGAAGAAACTGTATAAAATTTATCATCGATATTACTAATAGCACCAGTGTTTGCTCTTGTCACTAATCCTGTTGTTGTTAAAGCAAGAAAATCATTTGCTGTGGCATCATGAAAAATTACATATTCGTTAATTGTATTCGAAGTAAATATACCTGAAACTGAAGTACCATTAAAAGCAGTTGGTTGGGTCAAAGAATCTGTTTTATCTATTGTCATAGAAGAAACTAAATTATTATTTGAAACTAATCTTTGTTCTAAACGTATTGTGTTATTTGCTCTTGCAGCAAATGGTGCTTGACCATTAAGTAATTGATTTACTGCAGTAATTAATGTAGTATTTGCTGAATAATTAGTGACACCAGTATATGGGCTTGATGTTGGTTTTTCGAGGTTGACACTTCTTAATGTATTTGCACTTACAGCTGAAATAGTTAATCTTTGAATATCTTTAATTGTGTATGCACTAATTGGCTCTTGTGGAACGTTATCCACAATCGCTAATACATTACTTTCAAAACCTCCTGGAATCTCCTGAGAAAGAAAATATTCTTTCTGAAATCCATTCGATACAAACTCATCTCTTGGACGGATTTGAGTTGTAATAGGTATTACTGTTGATGAACCAATATATGCCATTTAAGTTTAACTATTTTTTTGTTTATACGTCTTCTAAAATACTCGCTACAACATCTACTGATGTTGCAGTATTAGAAACAACTTTTACAATTTCTGAATTTTTCAAAACAATTTTTTGCCCAGATATTACCTGAAGTGTTCCACCTGCTGGTATCGGAGCATTTTTAACTAAATGAAAATCCTGACCACCTGAAGTTATATAAGCAGCAACTTGAACATTTGCGTTTGTTGTATTACAAACATCTAATTCAATTAAAATTGACTTCTTATTTGCAGGGCATGTATATATTGTAATTGGTGTTGTTCCAATATCTCTTTGAAAACCATTTGTAAATACATTCGCCATTTGTTTATCCTAATGCTATTGTTATTGCTAAAGAAAATCCACGTGCTTCGTTTATTCCAGAAACCAAATCTGGTTGAGCATTATCAAGCAATGCTAGATCGCCAATGTAATCTTCTTGGTTATTTGTTTTTGTAATAACAGAATTAGTTTGAACACGCCATTGATCGAACGTGTTAGCCTGTGATACTGTTGCTACAACTGCTTGTTTTGCCATTGTTTATTTTCCTATTATTTGTTTTAAAATAGACTTAATTTCTGAAATATCATTCTTAAGACTATTTATTTCGTTTGCCATAGTGGTTTCACGAATACGACTTGCTTCTTCTAGTTTTTTATATTCTTCATAGTCAGAAACATTTGTATTAATTATTGCCTGAGAATTAAGATCTCTAACAAAATTTCTATGATCTGCAACTTTAATTGTTTTCATATGATTAACTATATGCAATAACTCTTAAATTTTTAACTTTTGGCACATAAACTGGATTTGTTGATTTAAATACCAATTTTATTTGTAAATTTTGAAATGGTGTAATATTTTCTAATGTAGCTGTTCTTTCTCTAAACACATCTAATGAGTCTTTAGAAGAAATAGGTAAAGTAATTTCATTAAATTTTAATTTATTTAGATCAACAGAATCACTCCAAGAACGATAGTATAATTTTAAATTTGTATCATTTGGTACATTAGCATCAAATAATATTTTAATATTTGAAGCAGGAGTAGCTAATGCTAATGTTCTTGTAATATAGTTTGCTAAATTTGTAGAACCAGTTGGAGCATAATCATCTACAAAAGCATCATATTGTTGTATTTTAAAGTTTGCTAATGTTTTACGAACAGCCATAGTTTGTGTTAAAGCTACTGTAGCATTTGCATTTAATGTAATTGAACCTGCAGCTACTGAAGCAACAGTACCAATTACTCTTTTCTCTAATCTTTGTGCTGTTCCACCATCTGGTGTCACTACTTCATATAATGTAGTTGATATAATTTTATCTCCAGCTGATATTACTGAAGTGTTATTTGCTGTTGATGTTATTGTAATACTGTTTGTTGCTGATGTTTGCGATCCTGATAAATTAAATTCTAATACATCATTAACAACATCTAAAAATATAGTATTTGATGTTGGAATATTTGTAAAAGGACTATCTAGTGTGACTGTCACTTTATTACCATCAGCAGAACCAGCATAACGATCTAAATTAAATTCTTCAACTACATTTGCAATCTTATAAGTTCCATCTAAAGCATTAGCATAAACGCCACTTAAAACCAATTCAGAACCAATTAGAGTATTTGCTAATAAATTATCAGCTGCATCAATCCATGTGACTAATTGTCCATTACCTTTAGCATTGTGTGATAATTCAACAACTGGTCTTGCTACTATTTTATAAGCAGCAGTAGTTTGTGCAGAAAGTGCATTTGCTGTTAAAACAATTGTTGTATTATTCGTAATTGAAGCAATTACTCCAATTGCAGTGTCACCAACTCTTAAGAAATCGCCAACTCTTCCTTCAGTGACAAATGATGTTCCTGTACCAGTGACTGTTGTTGAGTTTGTTGCTGATGTAATTGTTCCTGTTCCAGTTATAAATGTATCAGAATCTACGATTGTGTTATTAACTAATATATCTCTATTATCAACTCCAGGAACATTTAAGTTTGTTGAAGTTAAATTATCAACAGAATTCGATATAACAAATAAACCAATTTTTTGTAAATCTATTACAGGAGATAAATTAGCATTAAATGATTTTAATTTTGCTTTTATTCTTAAACTTGGTTTCTTTAACAATGGTGTATTTGATACGACAGTTTGGTTTTCATAAGATTTAACTATTTTTCTTCCTGTGAAGAAATAATTTTCATTTGCAATTAATGGAAGAGGATCAGTGGTCGCACCATCTTTATCTGAAGCAATTACTGTATAATCAATACTTGTATCTGTAAAGATTAAATCATTTGTTTTTAAATAAAGTGCATCAACATTCAATTGACGAGAGCAAAGTACATTTGTTCCACCAACATTACTTTTAACAAAGTTTGCTGTTGTTCCTGTAATTAAACTCTGTCCATTTGCATCTGTAGTTTGTAATTGTATCATAAAAGAATCTTTTGTTAATCCTTCAGCTAATACCAAGTGTGAACCATTTAATAAACTATGAGGAACACCATTCGCACCACTACCACCATATGTTCCTGTAGGAACTCCTGTGATAACTACTTTATCATTAAATGTGAATCCATGATTTCTAGCATTTACTCTTACATGTGGTGTATTCGGAGTAAATGTAAATGGATTTTCATCTAATTTAAATGTTAATGGTGGGTTTGCTTTTAATTCAACATCAGCAACAACACCTGTATTAAATACACAAGAATATAATTTAAATTTCATATCCAATAAAGGATTAATTTGATACTCTTGTGCGTTTTGTGATAGATATAATGAACCAGTTAATGGTTGTTGTGTTATAATATTTGTTGTAATTAAATCTTGCTGTCCCAATTCAGAAATAAATATTTTAGCTCCAGGTTCATCTGTTCTTACGACGATAGCATATGTTTCATTGTCTTGTAAATGAACAGGTGCTAAAAATTTAAAATTTGTTGCAACTGAACCATTTGAAGATTCATTTATTTCTTCTGGCATTTTTGTGACAGTTGTAAGTGGTATTATACGTGAAGAAGGGACGCCACTATTTGTCACTCTTAAGTCAACAAGAATTGGTCTTGATCCTCTTTCTTCAAAATATAAATCAACAGAAGAAACAAATATGCCACCTTTACCTGATACAACAAACGTTTGTGCTACAGGATCGTGTCCACCTCCTCCACCTCCATTTCCACCGCCACCTCCTGTATTATCTGGTGCAGGTGGTGGAAGAGTATAAAGAAGTCTAGTTGTTGTAGTTGTACGTCTTGCTGGCAATTCTTGAAACAATCTATCTTGTACAAATCTTACATCTCTTGAATTTACAATAGTTCTTTCTTTACTTAATGTTGTACCTGAAGCTATATAAGATGCTGTTCCTTTAGAATCATAATCTTTATCATTGTTCGTAATACTATCAATTAGTTTAAATGTTCTTTCACCTGTTCTAAATGCATTCTCTGGTATAAAGTAAACACCACAAATTGAACCATTATTATCAGTTCTTAAACTATTTCCTAATACTTTCATTGTAGGAGCAATTGAAGCATTAGATCCACTATTAATCTCAGTAATCGTCACTCTATTTCTCGCACCTGAACCAATATCAACTTCTCCTGTTAATTCATCACCAATTGCAAATCCATTTTTAATATTAATCATATGAATATTACGAACAGTTGATGAAGTTGAAATTCCTTCAAAGTTAGCTACTGCACTAGCTTGTAATCTTTGTAATTTTCCACCATCACCATTAGGATATACAGCTGTTGTATAAGAATCAAAAGCATCAATAATTGAACCATTAATATTTCCTAATGTTAATGTTGTTCCAGCAACTGCTAATACTTTAAATATTCTTAAATTTAATTGTTTTGCGTGATTGTTTCCTAATGTGACAATTGTAGAAGTCACATTGTTTTCAATTAAGTTTGAAACAACTTCTGGATTTACTCTTACATTATTAAAATTATATAAATGAACATGATGTCCTGCACGAATATCATTAGCACTTGATACAGTTAATGTAAATGATGTTGCACCACTAGCACTTGTAATATGATTAATAGTTTGAACTGTTGTAGCAGCAGGTAATGTATTTTTTAATACATCACCATATTGGAATGCTGGTTGAAATACTCCTTCAGAATCAGTTCTTGCTAATGAATCAGAAAGAACAGTTTGAATAGTTTGTTGAACGTTAAAATTTAAGTCTGCTGCACCAACAACTTTTGTTAATTTAAATACATCAGCTGGTATGATTGCTGTATCATCAATTCTAGCATTATCAAAAAATGCATAGAATTTAGTATCAGGTTTTAAATTTCTAGCGATAAAAGAAACTGGTCTTGGACGAATATAAGGTATGTATGAAATATCAACTACTCTATCTCCATAATTTACAGAATTAACACTATTTGATAAAGAAGTAGTTATACCATCTCTTGTTTGTGTTCCAGTTTGTGTTGTAATTGTTTCTTCAAATCCAGAATTCCCTGATTCATATGTTCTTACTTGATCTGTTGAACCAGTCCAGTTATATGACCACTCATTCCATTGTGTACCAAACACTCCAGCTTTTTCAGCTAAAAATCTAATTGCATCATAACCATTATCATCTGTGACTTGTAAATCTGGACGACGATCTATTTCTTTCCAAAAATCTCCTTCAGGTGTTAATTCTATTTCTCCTTTGAATGCACCAATCTTATATGGATTAACATCGATTGTTCTTGATGCATTTGGATTAAAAATAAATGATGTTTCAGTATATGGTAATGTAATTAAATCATTTGATCTTTGATACGATCTACTTGCTCTTTGTGGACCTGAATCTAAGTTTTCAATTATATCTAATGCTTCAGTGAAGTGCATAGGACGTAATTCTCTTGTAGCATTATCTACTGCTATACGATAATCTGGATGTTGAACATTTCCTACACCATGTCCTGTGAATTGATCCACTAAGAATCCATTTTTAAATCTATCTAAACCTGATGTTGCTGATTTAATACTAAATGCTGCTGTTTCTTTTTCTAATAAGCTTAAACTTGTATAATATTCTAAATTTGATATTCTTCTTTCTAAAAATCCTATATCACGCATTGTATATCTACGATTATCACGTTTGAATATAGCAACATCACTTGCTTTCTTAGTATATGCTGGTAAAAATACTGTTCCTAGAACCATACCTTGTTTTGGATCTTCAGGTTGTTTTGGAACAAATCCAGGAACACCTTTAATTACTGTAAAATTACCAATACTGTCTATAACAATTTTATCCCATCTTGGTAAATAATTAGCAATGCTTGTATTAAAATCTGTACCAATTTTTGGTATATTTGGTGCAAATGTATTTAATCCAGAAATAACTGGACGATAATCAATCACATCATGAAGAGGTATTGAGACAGTTGAACCATCTGAATTGGTCACTTTGAATTCTGGTATATCTTCATAATTGAGAGATGAATAGCTATCAGCACTGAAATAATTTCCTGTACCACTATAAGCAAAGTATTTGTAATTTACTCTAATTGCTCCAGTTGGTACACCAACACCATCTTTTAATACTAATGCACCTTTTTGATAATGTGTAGGTCTTTGACCTGAATCTAATGTAAATCTACTTGTAATATTAATAGCACCAGCTGAACTGAATGCTGAATAATTTCCTGGAGTCATTAACACTGAAACTATTTCACAAACATCAGCATGATCTAAAAGAATAGATTTACCAGTGACATTTAAAGCTGTTGTTATATCTTGTGTATAACTAGTTTTTGTTTTAATTTTTTCTCTAGCACTTATTCCTGTTTGTAATATACTTGTTAAAAGTGTATAGCTTCTTGCACCAGTTAAACCAGAAATAGTGACTGTTTTTCTATTTGCGTTATTATCAAATGCTATTGTAGCTGTTGTTAATGCTACAATTGTTTTTGCAACATTATCAAATAATGTATAGTTATTTAAATCAGCATCTGTTAAAAAGAATTCAGTAGATTCTGTTAAAGTATGTATCCAATCACCACCTGCAGTTGTTGTAGCAGTAATCATTCTTCTCACAGTTTGTGTAGATGAAAGAATTGTGTCTTGACCTGTAGCTGTATCTAATCCTCTTAATGTTTTTGTATTTTCTATTCCAGTTTGAAAAACGAGTGGTAAATATTCAGGATCGTAAATTATAGTATTACCACGTGCATAAACTACACCTGTGTAAGTTGCAGCAAAATTTCTATCAATTGTTAATGAAGTTGGTGAAGCTATTGCATCTACAAATCCTACAAATGTATTTGATGTTGTTAAAACTACAGCATCTCCTATTTTAAATTCATCTTGAAATCTTGTTCCAATACCTGTAAGAGTAGCAGATCCTGAAGTTCCTGATACTTGACCAATTAAAGACTTTGGTGCAATAACTTGATCTACTTCAGCATAAAACCCAATTGGATTTGTTGCTCCAACATCAGAGATCCATTTGACATCTCTCTCAAAGTTATATCCTGATTCTAATTTTAAATCAAAGAAAGAAAGTTTATATTTTGGTGTTCCAGTATAATCTGAAGAATGTAATTGGAAAGAACGAATTCTTGCTGTTCCGAGTAAACCTGTTTTATTTAAATTTGTAGTTGTCCCAATAGTGACACCACCTATATGATTGTCAATACCAGCCCATAGGTAAACTAATCCAAAAGTATTTACAGGAGGAAGACCTTGCACTGCTGAAACAATTATATTATTTCCTACAGTTGTTCCGATTGGTTGATCGTCAAGACGAGAAATGTGTCCACCTTCAACATTACCAACAGGTCTTGCTTTATCTACATCTAAAAATTTAGTTAAAATTGATTCTACTTCATATCCATCAATGTAAGCTTTTCCTGGATCTATTGCAAGTGCTATTTTATTTGCATCACCATATTTGGTGCCAGAAACTGGAATTGCAGGTGTTGCAGGATATACTCCATTATTAGTTCCAGTAATTAAATGCTCTCTTGGTGCAAGAACAAATTTATTTACTTCATAAGAACCTGATTCATCAAATGTTCTTCGAGCAAAAGTTTTTTCTAATTCAGCATAAGATGTTTTATCAACTTTATGTAATAATCTGCCATCTTTTAAACGTAATAATTCTATAAATTTAATTGTATCTGTAGTATTTAATTCTAATCGTTTTAATCCAACTGACACTTTATAACGATGTGCTCCTGGAGCAGCATAGTTATTTGAACCTTGTGCGTTATCATTTAATGAAGCATCTTGTTCTGGTGTGACTACACTTTCTGTGACTTCAAATCCAACACGAGCAGTGACATTATTGATAAATCTACCAACATATAAATGTAATTCAGGATTCTTTACAAAGAAACCATCAATGTAATATATTCCTTCTTTAACTTCAACAACTGTTGCAAGCCCTAATACATCGCTTGATGGATTATTTGTATATGTAGTTGCTGCTTGTCCACTATCTCCAAAACTTTTTATTTTTACAGATATATCACTTACTTGATTTGTAGTTAATCGATAGTTTTTTGCTGTTGTGTTATCAGCTGCAAAAGCTGTTATTGTTTCTCCTGGAATAAATCTTTTTGTAATTCCATCATCAGCTGTATCTGTGACTTTATAATAAAGAGTAGCAACTGAACTATCTCCTGGAACCATACAATTACATTCAGATGTATCATTAACTACAGCTTTGACACCTGATGTTGCTCCTGTAATTATTTTATCTCTGAATTGAGTTAGATAAGAAGTGACATTAGTGTTTCCAAATAGATCTTCTAATTTTGCAAAGTGAACTTTTGAGTCAAAATTAACTTCTCCTGGAACAACCATTGCTCCATTTTTGAAGAAATGATCTCCAAAACGTTTAATTTGATTTTGTAGGATTGTTTGAAGTTGGGTTAATTCACGTGCTTGAACTGCATATCCTGGACGAAACAATACTCGAAGGAATTGTTTCGACTCATTGAAGTCATCAAAATATGGAGTGACGTTAAAATTAATACTCATGTTATTCTATTTAAATTTAGTAAGAAACAAATTCTTACATTTCAACTATAATCTTAATATCTTCGATTTGGTCAATCGCACGATTAATAGGTCTTCTATTTTCTACATATATAACATCACCACTGTCTGCTTGTATTTCTGGATTTGTTAAAGCACCAGAAGTGAATGTCACAGCTGTTGGTGTGACGCCATCAGCAGCAAACATTGTAATTGTTTCTCCTGATTGAAAAGCTGCTCCAGCAATGTTATCAGTTCTTTCTTGTATGTATCGAATAGTTGTACCAGCAGTATCAATACTTATAATTCTTCCATAAGCATTAGAAGTTCCACCTCTAATTATTCTATCAACTAAAAGTACACCATTAAGAGCAGAATATGCCATTGCTTTAGATGCTGTTCTTGTTGAAAGAGTAGCTACAGTAGATGATCCAAAATTAAATGGATCTCTTATAAGTGTGATTCTTCGATAGTCATTATCAACTGGGAAGTCGCCTGACCCATCGTTGTATTCTAATCTAACGTTCATCATAACATAAAATCCACCAAGTTCTTTTATAGCATCAATACCATGTCCACCTTTTGGAGATATGATTACTGTTGCTGCAGCATTTGCACCACCACCACCTGTGAATGTCGCAGTAGCATAAGTGTATCCTGAACCACCAGATGTTATAGAGATTGATGTAATAGTATTTGTACCAGCATCACGCACAGCAGTTGCTGTAGCACCTGTACCATCACCTGTGATTGTCACAGTTGGAACTGATGAATATCCTGAACCAACATTTGTCATTACTATGTTGTCAATTCTTCCGTCGACGGCAGCTTGCTCAACAAGATATTGACTGTAGTATGCATCTGTGACTCCAGGATTTGTAATGAGTTGTTTAACTGGAATGAAATCTGTAGAAACGAATTTCAAAACGTTAGCAGGAGAAACTGTAAACATATATTTCCACGAATAGCCATCAGCTGTTGAAAATATAGAAGTACCAGTTCCTGTAGGTTTAATTGTACTTGCTATAAGTGCACCTTGTGAATTTCTATTTTTGATTACTTTATAAACGTTATATTCATCTGTGATTATGAAAAAGTTTGCATCAAATAACGTTGCTGGAGTTGTTGCTCCACCAGAGTTAATATTTACACCAGCAGTGACACCATTATAATCATGACGATAAATGTCATAATATTTTCCTGATGTCCAGTCTCTTCTTGGAATTGATAATATTACATCTGATGCTTGTACTCGCTTTAATGCGATCATATCATCCCAGTAATATAATTCGTCGCCGACTGTGTCTTTTGGTGTGTCTGGTAAATTGTCGTCAGCCCAAGATTGTGGACGTCCGATACCCAGATAAATTGAAGTAGGGGATGCTTCATCGAATCCCTCTAAAAATGATTGCGCATTATGAATGCGGAATTTATTTGATATAATTGCTGCCATGATTCTTTCCTATTTGTTTTAAGTATATAGGTCGAATAATAAGTTATTATTATCCCAACCATAAATTGTAGCGTCCATTTCTACACTGTCCGCATCCATTGTAAATGTATCGTCAAACGTAAATCTCACATCGTCTGTAGAGAATCTTAAAGCTGATGCTGGAAGTCTCACGATACCAATTTCTGATTCTATTGCAAAATTGACTTTCTTATATGGATTATTTAGTATTTCCAAACAAGTTATGTTTGAAAAATCCTTAATTTGTGTGTTTCCAAAAACCCAATAATTAAAATTAGGATTTGGATAAGTGTTAATAACACCATATGTCTCTGTGGTAAATGCAGGTGTTCCTGTAAGGTTTGCAAATTTGGTACCAGAAACACTTGGTTTATGAGTAAATTTAAATCTTTCTAAATCTACTAAATTAGTTCCAGCTCTTCTTGCACTACCATCGAAAGCAGGAGTTGATATTTCAAGCAAAGTTATTGGGTTTCGATCTAGTTTTTTGACTATTTGATCTTTCTTTAAGAATATAGAAAGAGTCTTTTCTTGTTCAAATCCTATAACTTCTGATCTTAAATCTAAAAGATAAGTTTCTGCAGTTGAAAGCTTTGGAAATGTTAATGTTGGTAAAAATTCTGGATTTAATATATTTAGTCTCAAAGTTGTAGCAATAAAATCCGTAATTTTAAGTACTATTTGTTCTTTGCTCAATGTTGCAAACATTTCATTAGCAGTTCTATAATTACCTACTGCTTTCATTTTCATATCAATTATTTGACGAATTTGATAGTTTAATATTTGCACCTTTAATTTAACATTTGTAGAAATGTTATTTTTAACTTTAACTTCTCCAAATAATGCAAGCCCGATTGGGTGAAGTAGTTTTTTAACTGCATCACGATACAAATTAATACTTTGTCCTACCTTAATGACATAAGAGAAATCTTGATAATATAAAGAGTCTTGAATTCGTTTTGAACTTTCTGATAATTGACCATCAGAACCACTAAACCCTCCAATTTGAGAAGTTAATGCATTCACTCTTACACGAACATTAGGATTTGATATTGAACAAATTTTAGCTGTTGATAAAGAAGTTAATCCTTTAATATTCATATTATTTGAAAACATACCAGACTGCTCTCTTACAAATATATCTGAATCTTCATCTAATATATAACCACTCTCATCTTCTTTTAAAAAACCAGAAAAAGATGAAGCTTGTTTTAATTTAATTAAATGTGTATCATTATCAATTTTTTCTAATACACCAGTTGCTATTTGCTGTTTCTCTGATAAAAATTTATCACCATTTTCTAGGATTAAATTATCATCAGTATTTCTTTCTAAACGAATTGATTGAGGCAAACTAGTAATTGTTTCACCAAGAGAAAATGCACCACTTGCAGTTTTAATTACCATATAAAGAGGTATAAAGAAATCAGGTGGGTTTACATAATCAAATCCACTTTCAGATGTGACAATACTTGTAATTTTACCAATGCTCTTTGATCCAGCTAATATTTTTCCATTTGCTCTTCCTGCACCAGTTGGAAGAGAAAGAATAGGTAGTTTATTATAAAAAGCTCCAGGAGAGAGTATTGTTGCTTTTTTGATTGCTCCAGTATTTGAAGATTCAATGTCTATTTCTCCTAAATCTTCATTCAATATAAATCCTGTACCATCTTCTTTTAGTAAAGAATCTCTATCAATCTCAGATATAAATCCTGATGCAGATAATGATGGAGATAATTCTGGACCACCTGTTCCAGCATTATTAAATGTTATTGTATCATTTAATTGATATCCAACACCACCACTAGCAACAATTAATTCAGTCACAGATCCTGGAAGAATTGCACCAACTTCTGAACGTGCAAGCACACCTGTAGGAGAACTGAATTGAATCACATCACCTATTTGACTATATGCACCACCTTCAATAATATTAAATTTTTCTATAATTGGAAGAACAGTACAAATAATATCACCAAATGGTGTTATGTTAGACTTTCCTGTTATTGTGAATGTTTCAATATCATTAGTTTGTTTAAATACTCCAGTCAAACTATCTTTGCTAATTGTTATTTCAGCAATATCTAAATTTAAAAAACGAAACAGAATAACATTTTCAACTCTGGCTGTTGCTTTTTCTATTACACCATTTGGAAATATTCTAGTTTGTGTAATTAATTGTCCTAATAAATTACGAGCATCTCCTGTTGTAGCAAGAACACGAATTATTTGTCTTTCGCTCCATTTACCATCTGATACACGAAGCATATCAACTTTAGGAAAATATAATTCAGCATCTTCATTAAACAATATACGAAAAAGAAATTTATATGAAGCTTCTGTTCCTTTTGATAGATATAAATCTTTAATATGTTTTGCTAGATATCTTTTATCTGAAAGAACTTCTTTTGGAATGCTAGGTAATATTTCTTTTGAGAAATAGTCAACAAACATATTGACAGTATTATCAATATCTCTTATGTCTTCTAAATGTTGTTGTGGGTAAAAATTTTCAAGAAATTCGTAATATGCTTTTAGAAAGTCAATAAACTTTTGATTATCATCCCTTACAAATTCAGGGACTTGTTTACTAACGACTATCGATGCTGTTGCTTTTACTGAAGCTGGCATAGTTTTTTATCTACTGTTTGTAAATATAAAATCTTTTCCTGACACACTTTCGCCAGAAGCAATTTTATCAGATATAATATTTACTTCTATATCCTGTTCTCTTATAAATGCTAATTGATTTCTAAGAGATATTACATCATAAGAAGCAGGCTCTACTGTAAAAGTTATTTTACCATTAATATCACCTTGTGATATATTGATGCTATCGATTGATATTTTACCTGTTGTGTAATTTACTGTACCGATATATGATGGTGTATAAATTTTAACATTTGCAGCAGTAAGATAAAATAATCTTAAATCGCCGATTGCGTTATCTTCAATGTAATATGTATCTACACTTCCTGCTATTGTAAATCCTGATGACGATAAAGAAATAGAAGCATTTTGTGTTGAAGTTGGTTTATAAATTGGATTATTTAATGAGAATGTATATTTTGTATTCGTATTAAATTGTGGTGTTAAAAGATACTTTAATTGAATTTTAGTAATGTTTGAAACAATGCTATTTTCACTTTTGTCAATTAAACTAGATAATGCTGACTCACGAAATACAGCATCAAATTTATTTAAGTTGCCTGTGTTATAAGCTTTTATTGTATCAACCACAATGCTTTTTATAGTGTCAGCACTACGAGTTGTTAATTTTGGATTGTAATATACATTTGAATTTACTGATATGTATAGTATGTCAGGATCAACTATTTCTGGAATAATACTTACTAAACTTTTTCCTTTTATAATATCTTTAATAATAATTTGTTTAGTGCTTTGTGTTAATGTATCTCCTGTTTTTGGTTTAATACAAATATATGCTTTTCCATAAATTGGTGGATCATTTTCTTCACCACCCCAAACTGAAATAGCATCAACGTTATTATAAAATTTTGGAATAATTACTTTGTAGTCATCTGCAGTCACTGCTCTATTTTGTGCTGTAAAACTTTTTGGAGCATTAAATTTAATACTATCAATTGTTTCAGGTATAGAACCACCAGCTGCAATTGCTTTTGTCACAATTGATACGTTGGCTGTATTTGTAAATGCGTTTCCTGTGTATGTGAAAGTAGCTGTACCATTTGGTTCTGATTCATTGCAAACAAAATAATCTATAAGAATATTTGCACCATTTGCTGGAGCAAATCCTAAAAGACCATCACCAAAAGAAATAACATAATTACCATCATCATTTTCTTTTAAAAAATAAACACGTGATACTGGAGTTAATGTAGAGAAATTATCAGCAAGATTATATACTGTGTTTGCTGCTGATCCTGCTACCTCTTGAACATTGATTTTAATTGTTGAAGTATCTACTTTAGCATTTGGAATTACATAAGATCCATTCGTGACCATTGAATATGTTTTTTGTAATAATCTTCCTTCAATTATAGGAACATTTAAAAATGAATATGTATTTGTGATAGAACGAGAAACAGTGGTTGTACTATCAGTTAAAAAATTAAAATTACTTCCACTAAAATTTGAACTGAATGAAGTTCCTGCTGGTATAGTAAGAGTTGTTGGATTTCCTGATACGTTCGATATAACAAGATCAATAAGTGCTTTTGAAGCAATACTTGATGATGGAGTATATCCTAATGATTTAGCAAGACTTACAACTGATGAACGTTTTACAGCACTATCTAAAAACATTTCATTAACACTTAAATTATAATACAAAGCATTATAATGTGTGTTGTAAGCAAGTACATCTAACAAGATTGAAAGACCAGATCCTTCAAAATTGTAATCGCTAAATGCATTTTGTGCTTTTAAATATGTCTTTATATTCTTTTTTATTTCATCAAAATCTAATTCAGTGACTTTAATGTTTCTACTTGTTTCAGCCATTATCGTGTTCTTTCGAGTGTTAAAGTTAATTCTATTGGTGTAGCTGTATTAATAATTTTAAATACAATACGAATATCTACATAATTTTCGTCTGGACGAACCAATACAAACACATCAACTAATAATACTCTTGGTTCGTAATTTCTTATAACATCAACTATACTTCTTTTAATTACAGCTGTAGCCATTTCAGTGACTGGTTCAAAAAGCATTCCTCTTACTTGACAACCGATTTCACTATGAAAAGGTCTTTCAAAATTTTTAGTAAGTATTAAGTTTCGAACACTTTGTTTAATCGCTTGCTCGTCATATTTTATAGCTACATCCTTATTTACAGGGTGTGCTGTAAAGTTTAAATCTAAATCTGCGAATGTACGAGTATTAGTTGGCATATTAATATTTATTA
>Ga0194126_10001849_pt1 | contig 34989 bp, 36 predicted proteins | sample TA2KigC150mmetaG_FD_148641 | JGI IMG/M metagenome (GOLD analysis project Ga0194126, IMG submission 148641) | Freshwater microbial communities from Lake Tanganyika, Tanzania - TA2015035 Kigoma Deep Cast 150m | ecosystem: Environmental > Aquatic > Freshwater > Lake | place: Tanzania: Lake... | reverse complement strand
CCAATTTCAAACATGCCGGCGGTCGGAATTTTACGCTTGATTTCCGATGATAGTTTCGTGTTGCCAATTTCCGGGCAATATTTTTGTTTTTGCACAATTCCAAGGTCTATTTTCGCCAGACTACAGTTACGTGATCCACCACCATCGGCACACCGACGATTTCTGGACTGCGACAATAACTGCACCGATGCCCAGCGCGCTCGGCGACCTGCCGGCGCAAGCGCACCGAGATGCTTTTACGCCATGACATTGTTTGCCTGCGCCTCAACGTTTGGCAACGCATACCCGCGCCACTTTAACACCGCGAGCGCGAATGATTTACGCAATACCTGATGATCCGTCTCGGCGCGCAAACGCGCGAGTTCCGCCTGCTCGCGTTCGTTCAGCGCGCCCGCCGCATTTTTCCGCAGGAGCGCTTGGTGGCGCCGCCACTGTTTCGGGTCAATCGAACTACGCGCCACCGCCCAAAGATCATCATCGCGCAGTTTCAGCAGAGCGCGCAATTCGCCGCTTTCCTCGGCGGGAACATCTTCCAGCAAAGGCGGTAGATTGCCACGGATCGTTTGCAAAAGTACGACGTCCAGAGATTGGCGCGTGACTACCGCCGCGCGCTCCAAGCGCCGGTAGAGCACGCTAGGCAGTTTCACTTTCACAGTTTGCAGAGCCATCGTTCCTCTCCTTTGCGGGCATCATACAACCCGTCCGCACCATTCGCAACCATCATCCGCGTTTTTCTCGCATCGCGCGGCGATGCAACTATCCAACAACACAACTATCAAACCACCCAACTACATCCGCCCCGCCAACTTGCCCCACAGCACGCGCTTTTTGATTTCCTGAATTCCGAACGTGATCGGAATTTTCTTGGGGCACTCTTCCGTGCAGTTGAAAATCGTGTGACAGCGGAAGACGCCGTCTTCGCGCGCCGCGATCTGCAAGCGCTCCGCGCCGCCTTCATCGCGCGAATCCGCGACGAAACGATACATCTTGGCGAGCGCGGCGGGTCCCAGATATTCCTTGTCCCACCACGCGGTCGAGCACGAAGTGTGACAGCACGCGCACAGAATACAATCAATGAACTCGTCAATTTTCTTGCGATCCTCGACGCTCTGCAGGCGTTCCTTCCCCGAAGGGGGCGGCGCTTTGAGCGCGATCAGGTACGGTCGTACTTTTTCGTACTTGTCCCAGAACCGCGTCATATCTACGGCGAGGTCTTTGAGCACCGGCAAATGCGGCAGCGGCTCGATCAAAACTTCGTTGCCAAGCGGCGCGAGCTGCGTTTCGCACGCGAGCATATTTTTGCCGTTGATGTGCATCCCGCAACTGCCGCATACCGCGCTCCGGCACGACGCGCGGAACGCGAGTGTCTTGTCCACGTTTTCGAGAACGTGGTACAGCGCCATCAACACGGTCAGCCCCGGCGTCAATTCGATCTGATAGTTCTGGTATTTCGGTGCCGCATCCAGATCCGGATCGCGGCGATAGATGCGTAGAGTAACTGTTTGGCTCATTGTTGTCTCCAACAGTGTACAGTGGTCAGTGGTCGGTGGTCAGAATTTTCTGATCACCGTCCACTATCCACTGACCACTAGTATTTCCGTTCCTCCGGCTGCCACTTGGTCACTGTCACTGATTCGTAATCCAAGCGCGCGCCGTCGGGTGTAAAGTGCGCGAGCGTGTGCTTCATCCAATTCGCGTCGTCGCGCGTTTTGAAATCGAGCCGCGAGTGCGCGCCGCGCGATTCTTTGCGCGCGAGTGCGCCCGCCGCCGTCGCTTCCGCCGCGTCCAACATTCCGCCCAGTTCGATCGTGTGGAGCAAGTCCAAATTGTATTTGCGATTCTTCGCATCCACGCCGATATTGCGATAACGTTTTCGCAGTTCGCGCAACAGCGCGAGCGCTTCCGCCATCGGTTTCTCGTCGCGGAAAATCCCGATCTTGTCCGTCATCGCGTCTTGCATCGCATCGCGCAACGTGACCAGGCGTTCCTTGCCGGACGATTTCAAAAGCGCGTCTACGTCGGACGATGTTTTCTTCAGCGCGTCGGCGACGACCGATTCTTTGAGTGCGGATGATTTACCCTGGACGAACTTTGCCGCCGCGGCACCGGAGCGCTGCCCCATCACGACACACTCGAGCAAACTATTTCCGCCGAGCCGATTCGCGCCGTGGACGCTGACGCACGCGCACTCGCCCGCCGCGAAAACGCCGGGCAAAATCGTCGCGCCATCCTTGTCGGTGTCAATGCCGCCCATAATGAAATGCTGACCGGGCTGAATCGGGATCGGTTTTTCGATCGGATCGAGACCCAGGAAACTGATGCAGATATCGCGAATGCCGGGGAGTCGTTCCAGAATTTTCTCGCGACCCAGGTGGCGCAGATCGAGATAGACGCAACCCCCGCCATCGGGCAAGCCGCGCCCTTCGTTGATCTCGGTTTGAATCGAACGCGAGACGATATCGCGCGGCGCGAGTTCCATCGCTTTGGCGGCGTAGCGTTGCATAAATCGCTCGTTGTCTTTGTTGATGATATAGCCGCCTTCGCCGCGCGCGCCTTCGGTCATCAAAATATTCGTGCCGATGATCGTCGTCGGATGGAATTGGACGAATTCCATATCCTTGAACGGAATCCCGGCGCGATATGCCATCCCCAGCGTGTAGCCGGTTGATTGCATCGCGTTCGACGTGCGTTTGTAAATGCGCCCCGCGCCGCCGGTCGCGATGATGATCGCGTCCGCCGCGAACGCGTCGATCGCGCCGGTTTGCAGATTCAGCGCGACGAGTCCGTGATTTTGCGCGCCATCGCTCGCCAGCGAGAGCGCCGCCCATTCGTTGTAGACCTTGACGCGATGCTTGACCGCTTGCTCGTTGAGCGTGTGCAAAATGTAGAGCCCGGTTTTATCCGCGGCGTAGCAGGTGCGCGGATAACCCGCGCCGCCAAACGGTCGTTGCGCGATTTTTCCGTCCGGTGTTCGACTGAACGGCACGCCCCAATGTTCGAGTTCGTAAATGCGCGTCGGCGCGTCGGTCGTCAAAATTTCGGAGCAATCTTGATCGGCGAGAAAGTCCGCGCCTTTGACCGTGTCGTACGCGTGTTTCGCCGGGGTATCGTCTTTGCATTCGGGCATATTCGCGAGCGCGGCGTTGACGCCACCCTGCGCCGCGCCGGAGTGCGAACGCACCGGATAGAGCAACGACAAGACCGCCGTGTCCACACCCAGCATCGCGCATTCGACTGCCGCGCGCAAGCCCGCGAGACCGCCGCCGACGACTAGGACTTTGTGTTTCATCATAATTTTCTTTTCCTCACTTGACGAAGAACGTCAGCGCGTACGCGCCCCAGATCAGATACACGATACCGACGAGCCAGAGCACCAGGTTGAGTGCGCCGCGTTTGCCTTCGTCCGCGATGAAATCGAACAGGACGTTGCGGATGCCGTTAAGCGCGTGATACAACGCGGTGGCAAGCAAGCCGCTGTCAACGATGACGTACAGCACGCTCTTGAATCGCGCTGCGACGCCGAGGAAATTGATGCTCAGATTTTCGGGTACGTAATGCAGCACAAACAGATGCGTGCCCAGAAAAACGAAAAGCAGAACGGCGGTGATGCGCTGCCAAATCCACGCCCACACGCCTTGGGGTTTGGGTGTTACTTGTGACATAGGTTTCTCCAAGCTAGTCAACAGTAGACAGTCGCCAGATAACAAATTTTTCTGGTGACTGACGACTGGCGACTGACGACTTGCGTTTCACACAAAAATGTGGGGCAAGGCGACGGCGAACGCGATCACGAACGGAATAATCGCGAGCGCCATCAGCGCGATGAAAATCGGCTTTTGCTTTTTCACGCCGTAGCCCAAATCGAACAGGACGATGCGCGCGCCGTTAAAACCGTGGATCAAGATAATCGCGAGCAAGCCCATTTCGAGCAGGATGAAAATCGGCGCTTTGAGAAATTTCATCGCCTCGTTGAAATTGCCCGCGCCGCCGACGACCGTCGAAATGACGAGGATGTGCATCAGCAAGTACACGGCGATGGCAAGCCCGGTAAGCCGGTGCAGCCAGAACGCCCACATCCCCAGCCCGCGTCCGGGATAAACCGTGTGTTTGGTTAATGGCATAACTCCTCCTTGAGTGCGACCGCCGACGGACGACCGCCGACCGCCGATAATTTGGGAATCTACTCTCCGTGTTGCTTCTGATACGAATTTGATTTGGCGCGCGTCGGTCTGCCGTCAACGGTCGGCGGTCAGAATCTCCGCGACGCGTTCCGGCGTGACGTTCCCGTACACATCATCGTCCACCATCAGCACCGGAGCGACGCCGCACACGCCGAGACAACTTGTCATCTCGAACGTCCACGCGCCGTCCGCCGACGTCTGCCCCGGCTCCAGCTGCAGCGCGGCGCGAATCGCGTCGTACACCGCGCGCCCTCCGGCGACGTGGCAGGGCGCGTCTTCGCAAAAACGAACGACGTGTTTGCCGCGCGGCGTAACGCTGAACAGCGAATAGAATGTCGCCGCGCCAAAAATTTTTGCCGCCGGTATTTTCAATTCGCGCGCAAGTTTTTCCACTTCCGCGCGCGGAATGTAACCGAGTCGTTTGTTGATTTCTGTGAGTTGTGCAACGATGTCGTCGTTCATCCAAGCCCCAGTGTGTCATTGCGAGCACATTCGCTTCGCTCAGTGTAAGCTCCGCGAAGCAATCTCCAAGTTGTGAGCCGGGGATTGCTTCGTCGCGCAAATCGCTCCTCGCAATGACACCAACCTACTATCCAACTATCAAACGCTCAATCCCACAATACACGCGCATTTCTTCCGCGCGCACATAACCGATCAGCGCGATGTTCCATGCGCGCGCAAGTTCCAACGCGAGTGAGGTTGGCGATGTGCGTGACGCGACGATGGGTACTTGCATCTTCGCGGCTTTGGTGAGCATCTCGGACGAGATGCGCCCGGTCGAAAGCAAAATCTGATCGCGCGTTGCGATTCCGCGCAGCAAGCACTCGCCGCGAATTTTGTCGAGCGTGTTGTGGCGTCCCACGTCTTCCGTCAGTGACAAGATCGTTTCGCCGTCGGTGAGCGCGGAGGTGTGGACGCCGCGCGTCGCGCGATACAAATGCCCTTGCGCGTACAACTCGTCCATCATCGCAAACAGTTGTGACGCGCGTACCGTGCGTTCGGATTCGAGCGGCGTCTGCTTTGACGACAAATCGCTGAAGGTCACGCCGCCACCGCAACCGCTTGTTAAAACGCGATGCGCGGGCACGCGAAAATCATCGCGCGTCAACCGCACTTCAATCGAACCGACATTCTCCTCGCAGACTGCCATCGTGCGCGTTTCCGCGATGCCAAGCGCGGGAATGTACCAGTACGCGCGATCCGCCGCTTCGTACACACGCAACGACGCAATTTCGTCCAAGCGCGCGATCAAGTTTTCCGACACAAGAAACCCGAGCGCGAGATAATGCAGATTGCGCGGCGTCGCCATCAACGTGACGACTTCTGCGCCGTTTACGTACAACACCCACTGGCTCTCGCCGATGATCGCGCCCGTCACTTGTTCCGCGCTTGATTTCGTCACGCGGTAGTATTGCGTCGTCGCTTTTTCGTCAAGCATCAATATTTCCGCGTTGCTGAATCGAATCAACTAACGCACTACCGAACTATCGCACTATTCAACTACGATGGCATCAAACTTGCACACCGTCAGGCAAATGCCGCAGCGTTCGCACAAGTCATCGTTGAGAATGTGTACCTGTTTTTTCTCGCCCGTGATCGCATGTGAGGGACAGTTACGACTGCAGACCATACAACCGGTGCACGTATCGAGAATGCGGTATGAGATGAGACCCTTGCATACTTTGGCGGCACATTTCTTTTCGCGAATGTGCGCTTCGTACTCGTCGCGAAAATATTTGATCGTCGTCAACACCGGATTCGGCGCGCCTTGTCCCAGCCCGCACAAACTTCCGGCGACGATAAACTTGGACAAACTTTCCAGGCGCTCGATGTCGCCTTCTTCGCCGTCACCCTTGCAAATTTTTTCGAGGATTTCCAAAATGCGGCGCGTGCCAATGCGGCAAGGAACGCACTTGCCGCACGATTCGTCCTGCGTGAAATCCATAAAAAAGCGCGCGATGTCCACCATACACGTCGTATCGTCCATCACGACCAAGCCGCCCGAGCCCATAATCGAACCGAGCGCGCCCAGGTTTTCGTAATCAATCGGCGTTTCCAAGAATTGTTCGGGAATGCAACCGCCCATCGGTCCGCCGGTTTGAATCGCTTTGAACTTGCGACCGTCCTTGATCCCGCCCGCCACGTCGAACACGACTTCGCCGAGCGTGATGCCGAGCGGCACCTCGATCAAGCCGGTACGCACGACATCGCCCGCGAGCGTGAACGTTTTCGTCCCCTTGTTTTTTTCGTTGCCGATCGTTTGAAACCAGTCCGCGCCGCGCCGAATGATGTTCGGAATATTCGCCAGCGTCTCGACGTTGTTGATGATCGTCGGCTTGCCCCACAAACCGGAGACGGCGGGGAATGGCGGGCGCGGACGCGGCTCGCCGCGCTTGCCTTCGATGGATGCCATCAGCGCGGTCTCTTCGCCGCAGACGAACGCGCCCGCGCCAATTCGCAACTCGACATCGAAATCGAATCCCGTGCCCATAATATCTTTGCCGAGTAGACTCAGTTCGCGCGCCTGGCGAATCGCGATGCGGATCGTGCGCACGGCGATCGGATATTCGGCGCGGCAATAAATGTAACCCTGGTGCGCGCCGATGGCGTAGCCCGCGATGATCATTCCCTCCAAAACCGCATGCGGATCGCCTTCCAGCAAACGGCGATTCATAAACGCGCCGGGATCGCCTTCGTCGGCGTTGCAAATGACGAACTTGGTTTCCGATTTTTGATTCGCGGCGAACTCCCATTTGCGCCCGGCGGGAAAACCCGCGCCGCCGCGTCCGCGCAGATTCGATTTCAGGATTTCATCAATCACGTTGCGCGGCGACATTTCGGACATTACCTTGCCGAGCGCGGCGTACCCTTCGTCCGCGATGTAATCTTCGATATTCTCCGGATCGATCACGCCGCAGCGCGCCATAATGATCCGCATCTCTTTGGCAGCCGGCGCGCGCAGTTCTTCGTCCTTGCGAACTTCGGCGGTGAATTGATATTTCTGAACGATGCGCCCTTTGAGCAAATGCTCGCTGACGATTTCCGTGATCGCGTCCGGCGTGAGGTTGATGTACGAAACGCCTTCCGGGTACACGACGATCTCAGGTCCCGTGTGGCAGTGCCCCAGCCGTGATGTTTCGAGAATATCCACTTCGTCGCGCAAGCCGTGCGCGTCCAATGCGCGCACGAGCGCGTCTTCGATATCTTGCGCGCCTTTCGCCAAACATTCGGGATCGGTGCAGAGTAGAATATGGGAACGGTAGAATTGATCGGGCATTCAAACCTCGTGATTAGTGATTGGTCAATTGGTGATTAGTCAACATGGTAGTTCATCGGATTGTATTTCGTACTCAATAGTTGATTCACGCACGATGAGGTTTGCCCCTGGTTCTCCCACGCCTTGCCTACTTTTCTTTAGATACGCGATATAACCGTGAATCAGGCGGTAGACTTCATCAGCAAGATCACGCGCATGTTGGTATACGTCTATCGGGATGTAGTTCAAGTCGCGCGCAGTAATCAGATGATTGATCGTTTCAACTAACGAGCCGCGCGCGTTGTAGCAAAATCGAACATTGTCTTGGTAGTAAAACCTTCCATATCCTTCGGCGATATTCGCGCCTACACTTTGTGAGGAGCGCCGCAGTTGATCGGCAAGATTCCACTTTTCTTCTCGTGGTAAACGGGGCACAACGTGTTGATGGACGAACAACATCAACTCATGCGCCTTCTGCCACACGGCTAATCCTTCAAGCCCCTCCGCCATTTTCCCTCGCATGGCTAGTCAACCAGTGAGTGTTCAATTGGTGACTAGTCACCTAGTCACCAATCACTAATCACCAATTGACTAACGCGTTATCATCCATTCCTTAATCGGTTTTCCGCCGACGACGTGCTCCGTGACAATCGCGCGCGCGCGCTCGGGCGAGACTTTGCCGTACGTCGCTTTGGTTTCTTCGCCGACCTGCACATCCACGATCGGCTCGAACTCGCACAACCCAATGCAACCGGTTTGCGTGACCAGCACCCCGGCGATTTGATCTTTTTCAATCGCGTCAAGCACGGCTTTCATCGTTTCGCGCGCGCCGGCGGCGATCCCGCACGTCCCCATCGCGACAGTGATGTGGGCACGCGCGTTCGCGTTGCGAATCTCACGTTTGCGTAACGCTTCTTCTTTGATCTTTTTCAAGTCTTCGAGTGATTTGACTGACATAGTATCTCCATTTTCGATTTTCGATTTTCAATTTGCGCTTGGACAATCGAAAATCGCAAATCCAAAATCGAAAATTTCAAATTCCGTAAATCTGCGCCAGCGAATCGGAAATTTCCCGGCGCAGGTACTCGATCACGCCCGGCTCGCTGAGCGGCACGTCGCCCAACTCGGCTTTGATCGGACGGGTGTCGAATTCAAATGATCGTTCGTCCAATCTATGCCGGTACACAAAATCGGCGTGCGAATTCCCCACGACGAGCGCGAGAATCGTGTTGGGCAGATCGCCCAGCGGCATCCGATTGATGTGACTGTGCTGAAATGTCGCGGTGACGGTTGTGCCTTTGCCGACCTGGGATTCGATGCTGAACGCGCCGTTACACAACTCCGTCGCTTGTTTCAGGAACGGAATGCCCAAGCCAACCCGGCGCGTCGTGCGCGTCGTGAAAAACGGATCGGTCACGCGTTGGACCATTTCGGCATCCATCCCGCGTCCATCGTCCGCGACCTGGATCGTCAAGCGATCGGCTGGCGTATCCTCGTTCACGTCAATCGTCACGCGCGTCGCGCCCGCGTTCAAACTATTTTCGACGATGTCGAGAATGTGCAAAGCCAATTCGCGCAGCATGGTCAGTCAGGTGCCGCGTGGCGAGTGACGGAATACGTAACACGCAACACGCGCTACACTTTTTCATACTTGCGTAACACCGACGTCATCTTGTCTGGCGTAAGACGCCCGTGCACGTTATCGTCAATCAATATCGCGGGCGCTTGCGAGCACGCGCCGATGCACCGACACGCCTCAATCGTGAACTTGCGATCCGGCGTCGTGTCGCCGAGTTTGACATCGAGAATTTGTTGCGTCTTTTCGATCAGCATTTCCGCGCCGCTGACGTAGCACGCCGTCCCCAGACAGAACGCAACGCGATGTTTGCCGCGCGGCTTCATCGTAAAGAACGAATAGAAGGTGATGACGCCGAAAATATCTTTGAGCGGCACGCGCAATTTTTCCGCGATGTAATTTTGCATCGGCTTGGACAGGTGTCCGATCTGCGCTTGAATCTCGTTGAGAATCACCATCGTCGCGCCGGGCTTGGCGCTGTGCTCGGCGATGATCGCGTCGATCCGCGCGCGTTGTTCTGGAATGACGACGGGATCGTCGTCCGCAGGTTTCAGCGCATCGGCAAGTGGTACGTCGCGCAAGTCTTTGGCTCGCATCAATATCTCCCGTTCAAAGTTTCAGGTTCAAGGTTTCAGGTTTCGCCCCTCGCCCCTCTTTCAATTCTGAATCTTGTATCTTGCTTCGCGCAGCGCGCGCGCAACATTCGCGACACTGCGCGTACCTTCCAAATCGAGTTCGGTGATCGCGCTGCCGACCGCGTCCAGCCAGTGCGCGTCGGACCCGCGCATTACCGCGTACTGTCCTGGCAGACGAAATCTGGCGCGCGCGTCGCGCGCTGAAATGTTCGCCGAAATTTCCAGCGCGGGCACATCCAGCCCCGGCGGCACGAAACCAAGCAGGGGAATCAGCCCGTTCTCGACGCGATCAATGTGCGCGGGAATCGCGAGTCCGTGCAGCGCGCCCACTTCGCGCGCGAGTCCTTCCAGCGTAAGGTCTGCTGAAATCAATAGCAGGCGTTCTTCGCGCGCGATAAAATCTCCGGCGGCATCCACGATGAACTGTTCGCCCAACTTGTCCGGCACATTCGGCAGATTCGGCAGCGCGAGTTCCAGTTCGGCTTGCAGCGCGCGCACCTGGCGCACCGTGTCGAACAAACACAGGACGTGGACCTCTTCGCGCGTCTGCAACTCGATCCCCGCCCACACTTTGACGCCGGTCTCGCGCGCGGCGTCCATCACGGCTTGAACGTTCGCGCTCGCGTTGTGATCCGTGATCGCAATCAGATCGAGACGTTGTTCCAGCGCGCGCTCGACGATCAGCGGCGGGATCATTTCCACTTCGGCGCACGGCGAGAGCACCGTGTGGATGTGCAGGTCGGCGCGAATGAGCATTGCTGATTTTCGATTTTCGATTTTCGATTGCTGATTGCCCAAATTCGCCAATCGAAAATCGGCAATCGAAAATCGAAAATACTTTTACTCTTGCGCCGGTACGCCTAGTTTTGCAAGCGCACTGACAACCCAGAACGTCGTGCGCGGCGTCGTGAGAATCGCGATGTTTTCCGCGTTCGCTTTGGCGATCACATCGTTCGGCACCGGCGCGCCTTCGGTGACGATCACCGCTGCCATTTCCAGCAGGAGCGCGACGGCAAGCACGTTGGGGTGCGCCTGCAGAGTGACCCAAACGTTTCCGGCTTTAGCGCGCGCCATCACGCACGAAAGCAAATCGGCGCTGTAGCCGCCCGTGACGTTTCGATTCAGCGCGGCTTGCCCCGCGACGATTTTCAGATTCAATGCTTGCGCGATTTCTTGAACGATCACATTCCCCTCAAGTATTGCGCGCCGCGCTTGCCTCCGGCGCGTGCAACAGAATCGTAATTTCCAACCGCGTCCCGCGCCCGACTTCGGAATCAATTTTCATCTGGTCGGCGCACTTGCGGATATTTTTCAAACCCATCCCGCCGCCAAAACCCATCTGCTTGATTTCCGGCGGTGTGGTCGTGTATCCCATCTCTTCGGTCGCGCGTTTCAGATCGGCGATGCCGGGACCGTCGTCTTCAAAGATCAGAGAGAGTTGCGACGCGTCCACTTGCGCGGTGATCTGTCCGCCGTGATCGGTGTGGATGATCAGATTCATCTCCGCTTCGTACGCGGCAATCGCCGCGCGGCGGACGATCTGCGGATCGGCGCCGAGTCGCGTCAGCGCGCGTTTGATTTTGGAGGAGGCTTGCCCGCCCTGCGTAAAATCGTGGCGCTGGACGTTGTAGCGCAAGATCAGCGTCGTGTGATCCGATTGCACGTCGCGAAAAATGTGGCTGGCGCGATAGCGCGCGATCTCTTCGTCCTGGGTGTCCGCTTGCACTTCGGCGAGCAAGCCGCGCGTGATGTCGCCTTTGGTCAGCATCCCGACCAGGCGTCCTTCCGCGTTCAGCACCGGAATGCGACCGACGCCGGTCTGCGCGAATTTTTGCGCGGCGGTTTCGACGGGATCACTGTCGCGGACGGTGATGACGGAACGACTCATCCAATCGTTCACGGCGCCGCTGACCGCGCCTTGCTCGAACGCGCGCAACAAATCTTCCAGACTGATGATGCCGATCAGATCGCCGGTGCCGTTGACGACCGGGACGCCGCTGATGCGCCGCTTGCGCATCAACTCTTTCAGTTCCAGCAAAGTGGTCGCGGCTTTGACGGTGATCAATTGGCGCGTCATCACTTGCCCGACGCGGAAATCTAGTTTTTGGACATGCGTGATTTCGGGAGTGGTCACGCCGGGTTACTCCACCTGACGCGCCGGTTTGATGCCGGCGGCGAATAATTTGCCGCACGCCTCAAACATTCCGAGTCGTGTTACAATAAGGGGAATTCCGGTTTCTTGCGCTAGGCGAAGCGTACTGTCGTCCGGCGCTTTGTCGCGGACGAAGACCACTCCCGCCGCGTCTACCATTTCGGCAGTCCGCACGACTTGAGGATTGATGATCCCGGTCAGGATCAGGGTAGTGTGGGGTTTAGCATGCGCGAGCACATCGCTGAGGAGAGCGGTTTCAAAACCGTACTCGACATCCCGCGCGTGGTTGAACTCGTTCAGGGCACGACCGTTGAGAATCTCGATAATTTGACCAAGCTTCATCGCTTGCTCCCTTTGCTTCCTTCTGGTCACGGCAAGCGCGCCAAAGCGTGACCGCGTGATCTTGCGATCATTGTATCCGATATTCTAATTTGAGCAAGTCCGAATCAAGTCCAAACACGGTCAAAGTGCGGTGTGTTGTCGCGCCGTTCAATCGTCCGCTGGCTTGGGACGGCGCAGATAGACGAACCAGTAGACCAAGCCCACCAAGACCGAGCCGCCGATAATGTTTCCAATCGTCACAGGAATCAAATTGTTGAACAGGAATGTTTCGAGCGTGATGTTCGGAAAATCGGCAGGGGTTTTGCCGATGCTCGTCCAGAACGATGCGGGCGCGCCGAGTTTGATCAGCAAGCCGATTGGAATGAAATACATATTCGCGATGCTGTGTTCGAATCCGACGGCGACGAACGCGGTGATCGGCGGAATGATCGTCAGAATGCGATCGGTCGTCGTGCGCGCGCTGAAGGTGAGCCACACGGCGAGGCATACCAGGTTGTTGCACAAGATGCCCAGCAGCAGCGCCTGCAGAAAAGTCAGATTGCATTTCGCGTCGGCGGTGGACAGGGCGACGGCGCCAACCGCGCCATTCGCAAATAAAAATTGTCCTCCCAGGAATATCGCGACGACGGCGGAAAGCGCGCCGATAAAGTTTCCGGCGTACACATAGATCCAATTCTGAATCAATTCCCACGCGCTCACTTTGCGGCTCGCCCACGCCATCACGATCAGATTGTTGCCGGTGAACAATTCCGCGCCGCCGACGATGACCAGGATCAGCCCCAGCGAAAAACTCAGACCTGCCAACAGTCGCGTCACGCCGTACGGCAATATCCCGCTCGCGCCCGCCGTGACGGTCGTCGCAAAAATCGCGCCGAACGAAATGAACACGCCCGCGACGATTGACAGGACGATCACGCTGATCGGATCCATATGCGCTTTCTTAAAACCGATTTGCTCGGCGCGCGTTGCCATTTCCGGCGGCACGAGTGCGTCGAGGGAAATGTGATTGTTGTTATTCATCTTGTCTCCGCGTTCTAATTTTAAGCAAACAGAAACGCGCAAGCCGAAATGCTTGCGCGCTCCTCCCAACGACGCAGTTTAGCACCGTCGAGTCAAAAACGTGTGAGAATTCGGTCAAAGAATGGTATGGCTGCTCACCACAGCGCGAGTTGATGCATTGGCGCGTGTCCGTCCAGCAGGATGAACGGCGCGGCGCGTTTTTCATCCGCGCCCACGCGCGCGAGTTGTTCGATGGCGCGGAACTTGGTCGCGCGGCGCGTCTGCACGATCCGGCGAACGGAGATGGGACCCAAACCAGGGACGCGCAACAATTCTTCTTTGCTCGCGCGATTCAATTCGACGGGGAAAAATTCGGGATGATGGATCGCCCAGACTGTTTTGGGATCCGCTTCAGTCGGCAGATTGCCGTGCGCGTCAAAAATCAACTCGTCGAAAGTGAAACCGTACTGCCGAAACAGAAAATCGGTTTGGTACAAACGATTCTCGCGGACGAGCGGCGTCGGCGCGCGTCCATCGAGCGGCGTATTTTCGATCGGCTGGAACGCGGAATAGTAGATGCGCGCGAGCCGCAGATCGCGATAGAGTTGCGTCGTGCGCGCGGCGATCTCGCGGTCGGTCTCATCCGCCGCGCCGACGACGAATTGCGTCGTCATCGTCTTGTGGCGCAACCTGGGATCGCCGGCGATCAGTCGCCGCGCGATTTGCAGCGGCGCGATCAGTTCTTCGGTGTACCGTTTGGTGGACGAAAGTTTCGCCAAGTGTTCGGACGTTGGCGCTTCGAGATTGACCGAGACCCGGTCGGCGAGTTGGAGCGCGCGTTCGATCGCGGCGGGTTCCGCGCCGGGCATCAATTTCAAATGGAGATAGCCGCGAAACGCGTATTTGTTCCGGATGAGATCGGCGGTGGCGATCATTCGATCCATCGTGCGCGTGCCGCCGCCTGCGACGCCGCTGGAAAGAAAGATCGCTTCGGCGAGATTGGCGCGGTGGATTTGATCGAACGTGCGCGCGAGTTCGTCCGGTTGAAACGTCGTGCGCGGTTGTTCGCGGTCGCGGCGCGTCGCGCAGTAAAAGCAATCTTTTTCGCACGCGTTCGTCTGCAAAACTTTGAGCATCAGAATCCGCTGCCCGTCAGGACGCACGGCGGGATAAATCCATCTGCCGATGTCGTCACGCACGCGCGTTTTTCGCGCGGCATCGCCTTGTCGGGCTTCTAAACCGAGATGATTCAAGTAGGTCGGCGATGCCGCGCGACCTTCACCGCACGAACCACACGCGAGATCGGCTTGCGCGCCGGAGCCGAGCAAATCGAGTTTCGCTTGAATGTCCATCGCTGTCCTCGCGGTTATTATACTGAACAATAGTTCTAATGTCAACCGCGCGAAAAAGAAAAAAGATTGCTTGCAAGGGTCGTTGCGAGTCAAGCGAGTATTCTCGTTCGGGGTCCGCCAAAATGTGAATGCCTCCGCGATTATTGAAAATCGTGGAGGCATTGGGATATTCGTCGCGCGCTATTTTTTGCGCCGCCAGCGCGCTCCGGCAAAAACGCAGCCAAGCACGCACGCGCCAGCCGCGAATGCGAGCGCGCCGAAATCCGGCGCGGCATCCGCGCGCGCGCCGAATGACGAGAGCGTGACGGCGGTGGGCTGATTGAAACCCACTCCGTAACCGCGCGGACCAATTTCCGTGTTGCCGGTTCTCGCCGTGACGGTATTGATGTAGGTTCCTTGTTGCGCAGACACAGGAAACTGAACGCGGTAAATCAATTCAATCGCGCTGTTCGCGGAGATGCTCCAGGTTTGATTCGGTTTGCTGAGCCAGTAGATGGTGCCACTGGAACCAGACGCAGGCATGTAACTCGAATTGGACGACTGGACGAAACTTGCGGCGGTCACATCTTGATATGTCGTGGCGGGTAAACCTGATCCGCTTGGCAGAGTATCAGTAATCGCGTCGAGTAGCACCGGCACGCTCGCCGTATTGGTGATCCGCACGGTGTACGTCAATATCCCACCCGACGAAACACTTTGCGCGGACGCCGTTTTGTTGATCTGGAAACTATTTTCCGGCGGCGGCAATGCGCGCGTGCAAGGAATGGAGGTGCATGCCGATCCATAGTTGCCGGTGTACTTGACCTGACCGCCGGTCTTTAGGTCGGCATAGGGATAGATATCGCTACTATTCCCAGCGCACAACACGCGAAAGTAATAGGTTACATCCACATAATTATTCGTCGCGCTTGAATCCACCGGATAGAAATACAGGCGATTATTCGCTCCTGCTATCAGCCCGGATGTGAAATCCGAATAGTCCACCGTATTGCTGATGAGTTGAAAACAGTCGGCGCGCAAACTAGGATTACCCGCCGGTTGGATTTGCGCATCGGCATTGTTTGAAGCGTTGCCAAAAGCATACCGCACCTGATACGTGATGACTTGACCTACGTACACGCCCGGTCCCAAAACAGCCGTATAGATGTTCCCGCCGGCGTTTGCGGTCAACTCGTTGCGCGTCGTCAGTGTCCCGTTGAAGTTCGTTGACCCCGGCGTGCTATCCGTCACCGAGACCGTGTAATTGCCGACCGTGCCATACGTGCACGGGTAGGTCACATACCAAAACACGGGGCGCACTTCACCGGGCGCGAGCGTGCCAAGATAAATCGTCGCGGCTTGTCCGCCTGCCAACGCAAAGCCCGCCGTAGAAAAACCGAGCGTCGCTTGCACATTCGTTAAAGTGCTGCCAGACGTGTTCGTGATGTTCACTTGCAGATACATCGCATGTGGCGTTGTGTTGTTCGTGCAGTTCGTCGCTTGATTGTCCACCAGCGCGTACGGCGTGATGGAAGCGATCGTAACTCCGGGCGCCGCGTGCGCGACGCTGGGCATTGCCAACGCGTATAACATCGCCGCGACAATCAGGCACAAAACACCCACACCCAACAAAATCCGATACGTACGATTCGGTTTCGACATGGTTAGACCTCCATAAATTTTATGCGCGATTCAAGATTGACCCGCAAAAAAAGAAAACCGACCAAGATATTCTCTGGTCGGTCTCACCACTCGCTATCGCCGTTCTAGGTGTCCGAGTTAATACGAACGGCGATTCTCTGCTTCCAGCAGGTTTTCGATTTCACCGCAATTATACCATTGATTCCACAAACTGCGCGTTACAGTTGCGTTACAGTTGCATAACGATTGCGTTACACGTTATTTGAGAAATTTATCGAAGAAATCGCCAATCATCTTCGTCAATTCCACGCGCGATGGACTGATCGCGCCGCCCGCTGGCGTGAAACCGTGTCCCGCGTTCTTGACGATGACGAGCGCCGCGTTTACGCCTCCGGCTTTCAACTTGTCGTACAAAATTTGCGATTGCTCCAGCGGCACCGTCGTATCCTTGTCGCCCTGCAAGATCAGAAACGGCGGATCGTCCGGAGTGATGTACGTCACCGGACTCGCCTTCACAAGAATCGGATCATCGCGCGAGGTCGCGCCGAAAACAGTGCGCCCAACGATTCCTGCGCGCCCACTCAACATCGCCGGCAAATCGGCGGGACCGAACAAGTCCACCACCGCTTGTACGCGCGACGATTGATCGAGATACTCGCCAACGTCGAAACCCGCACTCGCATCCGTCGTGCCAAGCATCGCGACGAGATGACCACCCGCGCTGCCACCCCACACGCCGATCTTGTTCGGATCGAGTTGGTACGTCGTCGCGTGCGCGCGCAAATGCCGAATCGCGCATTTCACGTCCGTGATCTGGGAGGGTCACTTGTACTGCGGCGCGAGCCGATAGTCGAGCGACGCGACGATGTAGCCGCGTTCGAGCAGTCCTTGCATATCCGCTGATCCCGCGCCGCTACCCTTGTCACCTGCCGTCCAACCGCCGCCGTGAACGTAGACCGCGATCGGCATTGGTTTATCACTCAACGACTTGGAGTAGAACAGATTCATTTTTTGCGCGACACCATCGGGCGTGCAGTACGTCACGTCGCGATAACTCGCGCCGGGTTTGGCTTGAATTTTTTGTGGCGTCGGTGTCGCGCGCGCGATCGGCGCAGTCTGCGCGCCGAGTTCGATCAGCACGATGGACTCGTTGCGCCCGCGCTGAATTTTCGCGACGAGCGATTGGCTGTCAGGTCCCCACGAAAGATCGCCGACGATAACGCCGGCGCTGGCATCGCGTCCCTCCGGCGCGTTCGGATCGTTGAACCGCGTCACGCGTCGCTTGTTCGATCCATCCGCGTTCATCACCCACACATCGGTCTTGGGTGGATTGCGCGTCATTCCTTCCAGCGACTGGGGCTTGACTTGCGGAATGTTGGTACTGCTGATCCACGCGATCCATTTGCCATCCGGCGAATAGTGCGCGTGCTCGTCCCACTCGCTATTTTCGGTGAGACGCACGAGTTGCTGCGTTGTCAGATCGAATGTGTAGATTTCCAGATCGTAGTAAAATCTGCCTTGCGGCACGCCGGAGAAAATGATCGCGCGATTGTCCGGCGAAAAACCATGCGTCTCGTACAATTCCAAATTGCCCGGCGTCAACGTTTGAATATTTGTCACGCGCGGCGCGCCATTCTCGATTGCGAAATCCGCGAGTTTGATCGCCCACTGTCCGCCCATTCCATCGCCGGGTTTGACGATTTCACTCCACACGATCTTTTTGCCATCGGGCGAAAATTGCGGATGCAATGTGCCGTGCCGATTTTGGACGCGCGTGATCTGCCAGAATTTCGATCCGTCCGCGTTCGTCACCCAGATATTGTTGTTGATGCCGATGCCCGGACTCGCGATGAAATTGCCGATCGCGCCCGGCGGCACGCGCAGCGCGGGGTCTTGCGCTTGAAAGACGATCCATTCGCCGGAGGGATGCCGCTCTGGATTTCCATTTTGTAATTGCGGCACCTCTTTCTTATCGCACGTGAGACACCGCTTGTCCGCTCCGTCGAGACGCGCAACGTATACATCCGACTTGCCTTCTTTGCCACCCACATCGAACGCGATCAGATTTTTCGCGTGCGACCAGCTGACGCGCCCGCCTTGCTCTTGCAAAACTTTGACGCGAATGTTCGCGCTTGGCGCTGGCGCGGTTTGCGTCGCACTGGCAACCGGCGTTGACGCGGGTGCCGTCGCGTCTACGCGCGGCGCGGTTGTGGGCGCGGCAAGCGTCGCGGTTGGCTCCGGCGCGCGCGCGAGTGGTCCCCGCTGACACGCGCTAGACAGAAATCCGAACAGGATCAAAATCGCCAGTGATACTCGCGTTTGCATTCTTCCTTGCTCCTTTCGTCGTAGAGACGATGCCCAAGCGCAGACTCGCTTGAAAAACTTGATGAAGGGCTACGCCGGAGTTACTTGCGTGCGTCGAAATGATAGTTGGCACTTGTGCCTGACCGAGCCGCAAGGTTTGGCCGAGTACGCCTTGGTGCGATGAAGGATTGGCATACCCGGCGGGCGGACTCGGTTTGCCGTCCGGCAAAACACAATGCGGATCGCCCAGGATGCTGTTCTCGCGACAACTCGATCGCGGGAGAGAATCGAAGGGTCGCCGGCAGATGATGTTCCGACGTCTGTGATGGCGCCGCGTTCGTCGTGGCGCGGACGCGCGGTGAAATGTGTTTCATCGTCCAAACGCCTCGCGGTAAAAGTCAAACCCCAACGCGTTGAGCAATTTGCCCGGTGTGTGGTCAATGCCGGGGACAATGATGAACTGGTGCGGAATGTTCAGTGCGGTCAGACGCGCGTCGAACTCGCGGTTGTACGCGAGCATCGCATCGCGATCCCCGACGGCTAGGCGGATGCGTGTCCCGATCGCATTCGCGCGGTTTTGTTCCGCGAGCACCCAGGGACTCGCCGCACGGAAATAATTCTGATCGTTGCCGTACACGATGCCCATAATCCTGATGCGCGCTTGCGCGTTGAACGCGGGTCCGATCTCAGCGGTAAATTCCGGTTGTAACGGTCCCGCGCCCAGCATCGAAATCGCGCCGAACTGCTCCGGGTATTTCAAACCGAGTCGCCCCGCGCCATAACCGCCCATACTGAATCCTTCGATCAAGCGCGCGTCGCGCGTTGCAACCGTGCGAAAGGTCGCGTCAATGTGCGGAAGCAATTCTTTGACGACGACGGTCTCCATCGGTACACTGCCGTCTTTTGAATCGCACCACATACTATCGGTGTGACCGTTCGGAAAAACGACGAGGATTGGCGGCAGCTTGCCCGCGCGGATCGCCCAATCGAAAAGTGAAACGAGCGTCGGCAGGCCCGCAAGTCCGCCCCCCGATCCATGCAACCAGTACAACGTCGGAAAACGTCTTTGTGTTTCCGTGTCGTATGCTTCTGGCGTGTAAATGTGATAACTCACATCCGATGTGATCGCCGCGCTCGCGAACGTGCGAAATTGCAGGCGCGGCGCGAGCACGGGGGCGGTGATCCATTCCGAACTGGATTTACTCGACGCTGTTGGCGCGGTTTGCGTCGCACTGGCAACCGGCGTTGACGCGGGTGCCGTCGCGTCTACGCGCGGCGCGGTTGTGGGCGCGGCAAGCGTCGCGGTTGGCTCCGGCGCGCGCGCGAGTGGTCCCCGCTGACACGTGATTGTTGCGAACCCAAGTACGATCAAGCCCGTGAATACAAGAATCTTTTTCATCTTTCATCCTTCACTTTGGATGTCGCTTGAAAAATTCCCACATTACATTCGTCGCCGAAATTTCGCGCGTCGGCATATCGCCGCGCGGCGAGCCGCGTTGCCCGCTGGGCCAGGCGTGTCCGCCGTCTTTGATCGTATACAACTCGACGCCAGTGTCGTACGCGCAATTCGCGTACGTGTCGCGGGTAACGTTGCCGCGCTCGGCGCGCGCGGGCGTCGTCGCGCAGCGATTGTGTTGCGCCCAAAAATTCATCGCGTACGCGACCGGTTGGTCTTCACGCGGATGCGGATCGGCTTGAATTTTCGGTTTGCCGCCGTCATACAAAACGTGCTGATCGTTCGTTCCGTGAAACGCGATCACCGCAATCGGCGCGCTGGGTTTACATTCGACGTTGAGCGCGCCCGCGACCGGCGCAATCGCCGCGATTTTGTCCGACAGTTCGCAACCGATTCGATACGACATCATTCCGCCGTTCGACATTCCGGTCGCGTAGATGCGTCGCGCGTCAATCGGATAGTCGCGCTGCAACGTTTCGATCAGCGCGCGGATGAAACCTACATCGTCAATTTTTCGATCGAGCGCGTAGCCGCAACAGTTGCCGGAATTCCACGTCAGTAATTTATCGTCCAGCCGTCCGGTGCCGTCGGGATAGACGACGATGAATTGTTCCTTGTCCGCGAGCGCGCTGAATCCGGTCATCCGCGCGGCGTTCGCGGAGTTTCCGCCGCCGCCGTGCAGAACGATCACGAGCGGCAGCGCGAGTTCGTCGCCGATCCCGCGCGGCAAATGGACGGTGTACGTGCGCGTGCGTCCGGCGAAGACAAGCGATTGATCGTAATCGCCGGATTTGAAAACGCGCGGCGCGCTGGGTGTCGTTGTCGGCGTTGCGATGCTGGGTGTCGTGCGCGCGCAACCGATGTTGAACAGGGCGAGCAAAATCCACACGAGCGCAAAGCGTTTCATCGTTTTCCTCGGTCTCAGTACATCACAGATTGTCATTCTGAGGCGCGCTTTTTGCGCCGAACGCTTTGCGTCTCGCAATTTGCAATTAGCGAGATGCTTCGCTTCGCTCAGCATGACAAAATTGTGATCTACTGTGTTTCCAGACTAACGCGCGCAGATGAGAGCGACTTTAATTTTGTGTAATCGGCGCGTAAAATCTCTTGCCAAATTATACAGGTTTTGCACTTGCTTGTATAATGCCCGAAGAATGGTTGCGACGGTCGTCGGTCATCGGTCGTCCGTCGTTTTTCAAGGAGACGCAATGAATCTGCTCGCGGAAATGTCGTGGGAACAAGTGAAAGAATATCTTGCGCGCGATGATCGCGTAATTTTGCCGTTGGGTTCGACGGAGGAACACGGGCGGCACCTGGGGCTCGGCACCGATTCGTTCGAGGCGGAGGCGATTGCGCGTGGGGCAGGGGAAGTGACCGGCGTTGCCGTCGCGCCGACGCTGAACTATGGAATGGCGCTGATGCAGATGGCGTTTCCCGGCACGCTTTCGCTGCGTCCGACCACGCTGATCGCGGCGCTGGAAGATCTTTTGCGCGCGCTGTATCGGCACGGATTTCGCCGCGTGTTCGTCGTGAACGGGCACGGCGGCAACGCGGCAGCATTGTCGAGCGCGGCGCAGATGGCTACCCAAGACGCGCCGGGCTTGCGTGTCAAGTCGTTCGAGTGGTGGACGGACGCGGAATCGTACCGCGTCGTGATTGAAATGCTGGGCGAACAAGTCGGCTCGCACGCGTCGCCGGGGGAAACCGCGCTGATGCTCGCGATCTGTCCGCGCGCGGTTTACCTGGAACGCTCGACCGGACGCGATGCGCCGGTGAAACCCTCGCGCGAAATGACGACGGTCCAGAATTTCGCGCAAAAGTATCCGGACGGGATTATGGGACGCGATCCGCGCGGCGCGACGCGCGAAGTGGGCGAAGCGTTGCTGAAAAAGAGCGTCGAGATTTGCGCGCGGGAGATCGCGGGATGGACGTGAACCGTCGGAGCGTTTCGACGATTATCGTAAATCGGGAATCTATGGTATACTGCGCGTGATCATCGAACGGGATTTGTGTGGGTTGTGCCGCCAGACCCTCGGAGGGAATGGCGGCATTTGTGCGAGGAGTGTGATATGATGTTCAAGGTAGGGGATGCGGTTGTTCATCCGATCTATGGTGTGGGGCAAATTATTCGGCTCGATCAAAAACAATTCACCGGGACGGAGCTGCGCCAGTACTTTCAAGTCAGCACGGAAAAGACGATGGTCTGGGTTCCGGTCGAGACGAGCGAAACGATTGGTTTGCGGCGTTTGACGACGAGAGTCGATCTGGCACAGTATCGCAGTATATTGAAGAGCCGTCCGGCTTCGCTCAACAAGGATCATTCCAGGCGGCGGCGCGCATTAACCGAAAGTTTGAAACAAGGTTCGTTCCAAGCGTTGTGCGAAATGGTCCGCGATCTCACCGCGCACGGCTGGCGCAAGCCGCTGGGGAGCGCCGATGCGACTCTGCTGCGTAAGACTCACGAGATGCTTTGTCAGGAATGGGCGGCGTCTGACGGCGCCACGATCGCGCATGCGACCCAGGAAATAGATCGGATGCTTCTGGAAGCAAAACGCGCGTATGCTTGACCGCGCGCTCGACGTTTTCTCCTGTGTGGCACGTAATTGCGGCGCGCGGTTGGATCATCGGGGAAAGGAGCGCGATGCAAGACAAAACGTATGTGATCGCAATTTTTGTCGTGTTGGGAATTTGTTGTCTGGGAATGTACGTCGCGGTGTCCGGTTATCTCAACAGCAACCCCGGCGCGTTCCCGGATCTCGTCGCGGGTTTTCAAGGTACGCCGATCGTCGTCACGATTAGCACGTACACGCCAGCGCCGACTCAGCCGATTGTCGCATTGCCGCCCACGCCGACGATTCCGGCGGTGCCGTCGCCGTTGGGCGCGCTGCAAACGATCACCGCCGCCGCGACGATTGTCTTTCCCACACCCGCGCCCACGCGCGTCGTCGTCGCCGCGACATTTACTCCGGCATCCGGTTTTCCATCGTGCGCGGGCTTTCCGTTTTGTCCGCGCGGCGGTCCGCCGGATTTCGGTTTGGGTCCCGGCGGCAACGAGTGTCCGCGCAACTATATTTGGGGACGCGTGACGGATGCCAGTGGACGCGGCTTGCGCGATCGCCGAATTCGTTTTCGGAATCCGATGGGGGAGATGGATGCGGTGACGACGAAAGCGCCGCCGGATCCGGAGGGCGCGTACAACATTCCGGCAGTCGCTATCGGTAGCACGTGGGAAATTTGGCTGCTCGATCCCGGCGGCGGCGAAGCCAGCCCGCGCGTGAAATTGATCGCGCAGCCGTACACCGGAGTGGGCAATTGTCCCACCCGATTGGATTTTGTGCAACAACGCTAAACGTAAAGCCGAGAGGATGTTCCTCTCGGCTTTCGATTATCTCGGCAATCTGGGATTGGACAACACCCGATCCAACCAATTGACTAATTGACCAAGTGACTATTTCGGCATCGCCTTGATTCGCACGTACGCGCCGCGCGGCGTGCCGTCCGGTTTGGTGATTGACCACCAATACTCTTCGGTCTGTTCCGTCCAATCCGGGTTCGCCATATAAATCACGAACATCGCGCCGATCCAGGGCGCCCAATTTTGCTTGGCGTACTGAAACGCGCGGACGATGTACTGCCCGTGTGTGGATTCGTCCACCGCGAACCAGGAGTACTCTTTGTGGATCGGATCCATCGTCCAGCCGAATTCGAGGATGACGACTTGTTTGTTCGCATCGCCGCGCGCGACCATAATCTTGCGAATGTCTTCGACGTGACGGAAGCAATAGACGCGTCCGGTCACTGGCTCGTTGTTGCTGTACTCGCGATTTTTGATCACGTCGTCCGGGCTCATCTCCGGCGGCGCTTTGTAACCCGGCGCGTGCAAGCCCAACGCGTCGAAATAGCCGGTCGAATTGTTTTTCATCGCGTCGTACATCCGAGTCACGTACGTCGCGTCCGGCATCGCCTGATCGTTGCTGGCGGAAGTCGGCGTCAAGCCCGCGCTGACGACGATCGCATTCGGATCGATCGATTTGATTTTGGTGTACGACGCTTTCAACAGCGCGACGTACTCGGTTGGATTCGGCGGGCGTCCGCACCACTCGCGCGACAGATTCGGCTCGTTCCAGATCGCGTACGCGCGAATCTTGCCTTTGTAGCGCGTGACGAACGCGTGCAAGAAATCGAGCCAGTCTTGCGTATTGCGCGCGGGACCCATTTGCTTTTTGGCTTGACTGAAACAGCCCGGCGCCGCCCAGTCGGGCGCGTTGTCCACGCGCGCGAGAATGTCAATGCCGAATTTATTCGCGAGTTGTACCGCGCGATCGGCGTTTTCCCAGTTGAACTTGCCTTTGCCCGCGCCTTCGATATCGCGCCACGCAAAAGTTTGTTTGACCCAGGTCAAGCCCGCGTCGCGCATCATTCCCAGATCGCGATCCGCGGCTTCGGGTCGCCACCACAAGAACGCCTGCGCGCCGTACTCGGGCGAATTCATTTTGATCGGCTTGACTTTGGGGATCGGGTTGATCGTTGGCGATGGATTGGGTTTGGCGCCGGGCGAAGCGGGTGGCGGCGGCGCGCTCGTGCTTGGCGCGCTCGTGCTTGGCGCGCTCGTGCTTGGCGCGCTCGGACTTGACGCGGGCGCAGTGCCGATCGGTTTGGCAACTTTGGTAGGGACAGGCGTTTCGGTCGGTGTCGCCTCGCACGCCGACACGGCGACGAGCAAACCGCAGACCAAGAGAGTGAACAAAATTTTTCGCATGGAACTCCTCGGAGAGTGTTTTTAAAATCGGATGAGTGGTTCGTAGTAGCGACTCTAGTCGCCAGTTCGCGCAACAAGACGACGATAGTCGTTACTACAAACCATTTACAAAACACTCTCTCAGACGAAGTGAATGGGCGGGAAATTTCGCCGCGATTATAACACGCGCGGCGCGTCCGTCAAAATTCAACGACCGCTGACCGCCGACGGCAGACGACATCTGGGTTCGGTTTGGATAACGCCATCGTTCCCCCACCTTTTCTCGCGGCGATTATACCGATGCAATCTGATTTTGACAAATATCCCGCGCTCAATTTATAATCACCGTGTGGCGCGTGAGACGTGATGCATGATGCGCAACCTTGAACTTGAAACCTGAAACTTGATGACGACGGTCGGCGGTCGTTCGTCGGCGGTCGTATTGTTAGGAGTCACTATGATTCTCGAAACCCTGGTCGTTGGTCCGCTCGGCGTGAACTGCTACCTCGTCGGCGATGAAAAAACGCGCGAGGCAATCGTGATCGATCCCGGCGGCGACGCGCGCGCAATTCTCGATACGCTGCGACACGGACGACTCACGCCCATCGCGATTGTCGCGACGCACGCGCATTTCGATCACCTCCTCGCGCTCGAAGAGGTCCGGCAGCAGACGCGCGCGCCGTTTTTTCTTCACGCCGACGAAGCGCCGGTCCTGGCAAATGCGAGTATCGGCGCGCGTTTGTTCGGCTTTGTATTCGGACAACCCGCGCCCGCCGACCGGTTGTTGCGCGCCGGCGACGAGGTGCGCGCCGGTTCGCTTGCGTTCAAGGTATTGCACACGCCGGGACATTCACCGGGCGGAATGTGCCTGTGGCGCGATAATCACGTGTTTGTCGGCGATACGCTGTTTCAGGGCGGCATCGGGCGCACCGATTTGCCCGGCGGCGATTACGCGACGCTGATGCGCTCGATTCGCGATAAATTGCTGACACTGCCGGACGACACCCGCGTCTATCCCGGTCACGGCGACGCGACGACGATTGGCGAGGAGCGGCACCGCAATCCGTTTTTGCGTCCGCTCGAAACAGGACAGTGGAACGTTTGAGCGCGCGGCAAAACCCGTTTTCGTTGCAGAAAACGGGTTTTTGATTGTTCCGTCTTACAAAGTACTCGCTAAAATATTTAATATGTTCAGTCTTGACTAAACTAATTAAACGCGTTATAATTGTATCGAAAGGAGTGAAAGAGACACCTATGGACAAGGATGGCAGTGGTAGTCGCAGCCATTTCGAGGCGATGCACTTTGTCGAGGACGTGGGGCTGTTGCTGGAGCGGCAAGGGATTCCACGTATGGCGGGACGCATTATCGGCTGGCTCTTGATTTGCGATCCGCCACACCAGTCCGCCAGTCAACTGGCGCAAGTGCTGGGCGCGAGCAAGGCGTCGATCAGCACGATGACGCGCTTGCTGATCGAGATGAGCTTGGTCGAGCAGGTGGGCGTGCCCGGACAACGCCGCGATCATTTCCACATCAAACCCGGCGCCTGGGACGAGGTGATGCGTGAGACGCTGGACGAAATCGTTCTCGGGCGGCAATTGGCGGATCGCGGCTTGGAATTATTGGAACGCAAACCGGCGGAACTGAAACAGCGTCTGCGTGAAGCGCGTGAGGTGTACGCTTTCTTTGAAGAGGAATATCCGGCGCTATTGGAACGCTGGGAGAAAACGCGCAAGAAAACCTTGCGCTAGAGAGTGATCCATTGAATGGTCTTGAAGAATTTGTTGCGCCGTAAAACGCGCACGCTTTTGACCGTGCTCGGCATTGGCATCGGCGTGGCGGCGGTCGTCGCGCTGGGAGCGATGGCGGAAGGGTACATCAATTCGTACACGACGATCCTCACGTCGTCCGGCGCGGATGTGATCGTCACACAGAGCGACGCGGTGGACATTATCTTGTCGGCGGTGGACGATACGGTCGCGCCCCAACTCGCCGTCATTCCCGGCGTCAAACAAGTTTCCGGTGTCGTGATTAGCATGATCACGACGCCCGAAGTGCCGTACTTTGTCATCTTCGGTCTGGAGCCGAACACGTTTGGGATGGAACATTACAAAGTCGTCGAAGGTCAGCCGGTTCTGCGCGAGCGACAGACGATCCTCGGCAAGACGGCGGCGAAGAATTTCAAGAAAAAAATCGGCGACAATTTCAAGATTCAAGACGTCTCGTTCCGCATCGTCGGCATTTACGAAACAGGGCAGGGCGTCGAAGATATGGGCGCGGTGATTTCGCTCAAGGACGCGCAAGCGGTTTTCAAAAAACCGCGCCAGGTGACGTACTATCAACTCAAGAGCACGCGTCCTGAGATGACCGAAGGCGCGATCAAAGAAATCGAGCGACGCTTTCCCAAGCTTGCCGCGTCGCGTTCCGCAAATTTTATGGACGAACAGTCGGCAACGGCGATGCTGCGCGCGATGGGTTGGTTCATCGGCATTCTCGCGGTGATCGGCGGCGGCTTGGGCATGATGAACACGATGCTGATGAGCGTGTTCGAGCGGACGCGCGAAATCGGCGTCCTGCGCGCGCTCGGCTGGCGACGCGGGCGCGTGATCGCGATGATCGTGGGCGAGGCGTTCTTGTTGTGCCTCGTCGGCGGTATCGTCGGATCGGCAATCGGCGCGTGGTTGGTGTACGCGCTCAATCAAATTCCCGCGCTCGTTGGAATGTTCGACAATACGTTGACACCTGCGCTCTTCGCGCAAGGGATGCTGATTGCGCTGTTCCTGGGTGCGGCAGGCGGCATTTATCCGGCGTGGCGCGCCGCGCGCTTGCAACCGGTGGAAGCGATGCGGTACGAAGGCGCGGGATCGCAAGTTCAAAGTTCAAAGTTCAAAGTTAAAAGTCAACATCCAACGTCTAACTTCCAACTTCCAATTTCCAATTTCCAATCTCTAATCTCCAATTTCGGCGGTCTGGCGTTGCGAAATGTTTTTCGACAACGCACGCGCACATTGTTGACGACGCTCGCGATCGGCGTCGGCGTGGGCTTGGTCGTGTTGCTTGGCGGTATCGCGGAAGGATTCGTGGATCAACTGGGTGCGATGGGGAGCGCGAGCGGTGAGTTGACGATCTCGGAAGCAAAAGCCGCCGATATGGGGCTGGCGGCGATCGAGGACAAGGTCGGTAAATGGACGGCGACGCTGCCGGGAGTCGCGGAAGTGTCGGGAATGTTGTTCGGCGTCGCGTCGGTACCGGGCACGCCGTACTTTTTCGCGATGGGCTTGGAGCCGACCAGTTACGCGATTCGCCATTACGCGATCACTGAAGGTGAACGCTTGCGTTCGCCGCGCGAAATTATCATCGGCAAAATCGCCGCCAAGAATCTCAAGAAAAAAGTCGGCGATCCACTATCGGTCTCCGGCGGATCGTACCGCATCGTCGGCATCTACGAAACAGGGACGAGTTACGAAGATGCGGGGGGGATCATGGTCTTGTCCGAAGCGCAACGCATTTTCAAAAAGCCAAATCAGGTGAGTTTTTATTTCGTCAAACTCAAAGACCCGAGTCAAGCCGACGCTGTCAAGCAAGCCGTCGAAGCGCGTTGGCCCCAGGTGAGTGTCTCGCGTTCATCCGAGTTTGCCGACAAGACGAACGATATGCAATCGTTCCGCGCGATGGCGAACGCGCTGTCGTTCCTATCGGTTCTGATTGGTGGTGTCGGCATTATGAACGCGATGCTGATGAGCGTCTACGAACGCACGCGTGAAATCGGGACGTTGCGCGCGCTCGGCTGGCGGCGGCGGCGCGTCGTCGGAATGATCGTGCGGGAAGCGTTGGCATTAAGTTTTGTCAGCGGCATCGTTGGAATTGTTTTTGGAATGGGCTTGGGCGCGCTATTGATGCAAGAGCCGTCTATGGGTTCGTTCCTGAAACCATCGTACACGCTGCCGTTGTTGATTCAAGCCATTGTGGTCGCGATGATTTTGGGGAGCGTCGGCGCGTCGTATCCCGCGTGGCGCGCGGCGAATCTTTCGCCGATCGAAGCGTTAAGGTACGAATAAGTCAGAAGGATGAAGGATGAAGGCAGAAGAGGTTTTTCATCTTTCATCCTTCCGCCTTCATCCTTTACTCGTGGAGGATAACAGTGAACCTGCGAAACATCATTATTGGAATCGTGATCGTCGTCGGGCTGGGGATTGCGTACTTGACGCTCGGCGGCGGGAGCGCGATGCTTGCGCCCAAGCCGACGCCGACGCCGAATCTTGCGTTGTTGGAATTGGAAAACATCGTGAACGCGTCCGGCACGCTCGTGCCGGTCAAGCGCGCGAACGTCGCGTTTCAGGGTCTCGCGCCAGCGCGTGTGAGCCAGGTCTTGGTCAAGCCGGGTGATGTCGTCAAACCGGGCGATGTCTTGATCAAGTTGCACGCGGCGGAAGAAGAGGCGGCGGTTAGCGCGGCGCGCGCATCGCTCGCGCAATTAAAAGCCGGCGCGACGAAGGAGGAGATCGCGTTCGCGCAAGCGAACCTGGACGCGGCAAAGGCGCAGCTTGCCAAAGTGCGCGCGAGCGCGACGCCGGAAGATCTCGCGATGGCGCAAGCGACGCTGGAACGCGCCGCCGCGATGTTGCGCGACGCGCAAGCGCAGTACGATCGTATCAAAGATGATCCACAACGCGGAATGTATCCGCAAAGTCAGGCGTTGCATTTGGCGACGCAAGATTATCGCGTGGCGGAGGCGCGCTATCGCCAGGTACTGAAAGGCGCGACGCCGGAGGATATTCGGATTGCGGACGCAAATATCGCGATTGCGCAGGCGAATCTGGATCGCGTGAAAGCGACGGCGCGCCCGGAAGAAATCGCGGCGATGCAAGCGAAACTCGATCAGGCGACGAGCGCGCTCGCGTTGTTGACGATCACCGCGCCGTTCAGTGGCACAGTCGCGGCGGTCAATGTCAAGGATGGCGAGACGGTGATGCCGGGTGCGCCGGTGATTACGCTCGGCGATCTGAGCCACTTGCGTTTGGAAACGGACGATCTGGGCGAGACGAACATCGCGCGGATCAAACTGGGTCAGATCGTCAGCGTGACGTTCGACGCGCTGCCGGGCAAATCGTTCAAGGGCAAGGTGACGTACATCGCGCCGATGGCGTCAGCGAAGCAAGGCGGCACGAATTATACGATCTACGTCGAGTTCGAATCGCTCGATCCGGCGTTGCGCTGGGGGATGACTGGACACATCGAGATCAACACGAAGCAGTGAGGCAGTGGAACAGTCAAGCAGTAGATCAGTGAATCAGTTGTCAGTCAAGTTGTTCATCCGAAAGAGGTGAATTACAAAATCTAAAGATCGGAGGTGATGCAATGATCACCATCTACAAAACCAACGGCGTCGCGCTTGGCACGCTCATCGAACCCATTCAGAATTCGTGGATCAACGTGGTGGATCCGTCGGCGGAGGAAATTACGCAATTGCAGGAGACGCTGAATGTCCCACAAGATTTTATCACGTACCCGCTCGATCAAAATGAAATGCCGCGCGTGGAGAAAGAAGACGGCGCGACACTGATTATGCTGCGCGTGCCAAGCTTCCAGGGCGAAGGCGCGGATATTCCGTACATCACGGTCCCACTCGGCATCATCCTGACTGACCGCTACATCGCGACGATTTGCCGCGTCGAGACGAACGTCATTCAGGCGATTGTGCTGGGACGCGTGCGCGGTTTGTCAACCGGCAAGCGCAATCGGTTCATCTTGCAAATTTTGCTGATGACGGCGAATCGGTTTTTGTACGATTTGCGCGAAATCAACAAAGCGGTAGATACACTCGAAGATCGGTTGCAACATTCTTTGCAAAATCGCGAATTATTGGAATTGCTCAAGTGCCAAAAGAGTTTGACGTACTTTACGACCGCGCTCAAGTCGAACGAAGTGTTGTTGCATCATCTCCAGCGCAGTCAGTTGTTCCAGCAGTATCCTGACGACCAAGAATTGTTAGACGATGTGCTGACCGAAGTGCAACAAGCGATCGAAATGACGAGTATCGCCAGCAACATTCTCAGTCAAATGATGGACGCGTTCGCTTCGATCATCTCGAACAACCTGAATGTCGTGATGAAGGTGTTGGCGTCGTTGACGATCGTGCTGAGTTTGCCGACGATGATCGCGAGTTTCTACGGCATGAACGTGGGCTTGCCCTTGCAAGATGATCCGATGGCATTCGTGTTCACCGTAGTCACTTCTCTGGTGGCATCTGGAATCGCGCTCTTTTTCCTGTGGCGCAAGCATTGGCTGTAGGACAAAATTGCCAAACGAGCCAAAAGAATCTTTGGCACATTTGGCGCGTTTGGCATCTTTGGCACATTTGACCCGGAGTTTGAATGACCGACGAAAAACAAATCGTCGTCGAGACGATCAACCTGACGAAAATTTATGGCGATGACGGCGGCGTGCGCGCGCTCGACGGCGTGAGTCTGACGATTCGCGCGGGCGAGTTCGTCGCAGTGATGGGACCATCGGGCAGCGGCAAGAGTACGCTCTTGAATATTCTCGGCGCGCTCGATCGTCCGACCGGCGGCGTGTGCAAGGTCAATGGGCAGGAATTGGCAAAGGTCAAAGACCTGGATCGCTTTCGCTCCAAGACCGTTGGCTTTGTGTTTCAACTGCACAACCTGATTCCGACGCTCACTGCGGTCGAAAACGTCGAGGTGCCGTTGCAAGAAGAAAATATGAGCGACCGCGCGCGGCGCAAGCGCGCGGAGGAATTGCTGAACCTGGTCGGCTTGAGCGATCGCGTCAACTTTATGCCGTCGCAACTTTCGGGCGGACAGCGCCAGCGCGTCGCGATCGCGCGCGCGCTGGCGAATCACCCCGCGATCGTTCTCGCGGACGAACCGACCGGCAATCTGGATAGCAAAAGTACGGACGAGATTATGGATTTGCTGCGCGCGCTGAATCGCGAACAGGGAACGACGTTCATCGTCGTGACGCACAACCCCGCCGTCGCGCGCGCGGCGGATCGCGTCGTCACGGTGCGCGACGGCAAGATCAAGCGCGACGAGCGAATGGACAGCGTCTTTCTTTCCGACTTGCGCGAGTTCAAGGAGAGCGCGCTCGGTCACGCGATTTTGGATGGGAACATCCCGCCGGAGTTGAGCGGAATCGGAATGGACAGGGTCGCGGAGCAGGTGAAAGAGGTGTTGGAGAAAGTTTGAGTTGCGGAATCTCAGGTTTCTGCTGACGTAAAAATGCGCTCGGCTGGTTGCCGAGCGCATTTTGGTAGACCTGGGTAGTCTTGACCGCACGGGTCTGGCGCGAACCCAAAACCGCGCGCTATTCATACCGCAATGCTTCGATCGGGTGCAAACTAGCTGCGCGCGCGGCGGGATACAATCCAAAGAACAAACCGACCGCGACCGAAAAGCCAACCGCGAGCAAAACCGAAACGGGATCGAGCGTCGTCTTGATCACACCGGTCGCGTTGACGGCCATCCCGACTGCCGCACCGAACAAAATCCCGACGCTGCCGCCGGCCACACTCATCGTGATCGCTTCGATCAAAAACTGGATCATGATGTCGCGCCGGCGCGCCCCAATCGCTTTGCGGATGCCGATCTCGCGCGTGCGTTCGGTGACCGAGACGAGCATAATGTTCATAATGCCGATGCCGCCGACGAGCAGCGAAATCGCCGCAATCGCCGCGAGAAAGATTGTGAGAATGTCTGTGATTTGGTTCAGCGCGCCGAGCAGATCTTTTTGACTGAGCACCGTGAAATCGTCTTGCTGATACCGAATCTTGTGCCGCTCGCGCAAGACCTGGGTGATTTGTACCATCGCCGCGTCTATTTGCTTTTCGTTCGTCGCCGAGATCAACACTGAACTGACGCGCAACGCGCCTTGCGCCGTCTGCGCGGCGGAGCCGAACAAACGGCGTTGCGCGGTGGACAGCGGCACGAACACCACATCGTCTTGATTGCCGCCGAACATCGAAGTGCCGCCTTTTTCCGTCATCACGCCGACCACTCGGAACGGAATGCGATTGATCTTGATCGACTTGCCGATTGGGTTTTCGGAGCCGAACAAGGTCTTGGCGGTGGCATTGCCCAGCACGGCGACGCGCGCGACGGTTTGCCGATCGCGCTCATCAACAAAATTGCCGGAGGCGACTTGCCAATTGCGAATGATTTGAAAAGCCGGAGTCACGCCGCTGACTTGGGTGTTGATGTTGGTGGACCCGTTCGATACCTGCGTGTTGCGCTGATAGATCGGCGCGACGATGGCGACGGCAGGACACCGCGCGCGATCCTCCAACGCCTCCGCATCCGCCAGCGTGAGCGTTCCGGCGACAGTGACGGAAGAGCCCGGGCGCGGCGCCGCGCCTGGAATGACGATGATCAAGTTCGAGCCGATGCCCTGTACTTGTTCTGTGATCGCCGCGCCCGCGCCTTGCCCGATGGAGAGCAACGCGATCACCGCGCCGACGCCAATGATGATGCCAAGCATCGTGAGCGCGGATCGCAGACGATTCGCGCTCAGACTGTACAAAGCAACGCGCATACTTTCGAACACGTTCATAATTCGTCTCCACGTCAACTTTAGCGCCGCGGCGCGCCGAATCCGCTATTGAGCGGGTTAGCTTGCAGTAACGAGATGATGACCACCTGTCCCTCCGTCAAGCCACTGACGATTTCGGTTTCCAGATCATTCGCCATCCCGGTTTTCACTGGGATCTCTTGCGTGGTCTGGTCATCTTTCCGGAGGGTGACGTACCGATTGTTGCCTGCGGCGCGAATCGCGCGATTCGACACGATCAGCACATTCTCGCGATTGGCAATCAGCAGGTTGGCGTCCGCGGTCATTCCCAATTTGAGCGGAACCGGTTGTTGAGGATTCAGCGACACGGACACGACGTAATTGACCACGCCTTGCACCAACGTCGCATTCGATGCGACATCGGACACGCGCGCGGGAATTGTCACGCCGGGATACGCGCTCAAATTGATCGTCGCTTCCTGCCCCACCCTGATCTTGGCGATATCGGTTTCGTCAATGTTGAGCTTGACCCGATACTCGCTAATGTCCGCGATCCACACCACCGCGCGCCCCGCTGTCACCGTCGAACCCCAATCCACATCCACGCGCGTCACCACGCCGTCGAACGGGGCTTTGATGATCGCGTAATCGAGCCGCGTCTTGGCGAGATCACGCGCGGCTCGCGCCTGATCCGCGTTCGCCTGCGCGCTCCGAATGTCATTCGGACTGGGGTTTGTCAGGCGCGCGAGTTGCGCGCGCGCTTGCTCCACCGCCGCTTGCGCTTGCTTGAGTTGCGTCTCGGTTGGATTGAACCGCGCGTTGAACACCGCTTGCGCTTTTTGATAATCCAAGGTCGCGCTTTGCAAGGCGAGCGATTGCGGCGTCATCGCGATGAACGGATTCGATGCGCCGCCGATGCGATCATACTCGGCTTGGGCGCGCGCGACGGCCGCCGCGGCTTTTTCCACATCCGTTTTGGCGATGAGGACATCGTTCGGGTTGGGATCTTTGAGTTGCGCGAGCGCGGCTTCGGCGGAGGCGACGCTGGCTTGCGCGGCGGTCACATCGGCGGAGGCGGGACTCTGCAGTTGATCGAGTCGGGCTTGCGCGGCGGCGAGCCCCGCTTCGGCTTGCGCGAGTTGCAATTCCAACTCGCGCGTGTCTAGCGCGGCAACGATTTGACCTGCGCGGACACTATCGCCCGCTTTGACATCCAACTTGACGAGCGAACCCGTCGTGCTGAACGCTAACTGCGCTTCCCGCGCCGGACCGAGCGCGCCGGTCGCGCTGACAGAGGCGGTCAACGTGCCGCGCCGCACGGTCGTCGTCTCGATGGTGGAGGTGGTGCTTTGATCGGTCAGCACGCGCGGCAACACGAGCGCCAAGACAACCAGCAACACAATCGCCATACTGCCGATGATAACAAAGATTCGTTGACTCTTCATATACGTTCCTTTTCGCAGGCGAAACCCGTTTTCCCCAAGAGCGAGAAAACGGGTTTGGGTCGAACTACAGTCGCGAAGATTTTCGACTAGCGCCGCGTCAAAAACGGGCGCAGATCGCGTTGTGGTAGTTGCACCGAGCCGCCGGTGCGTTGAAACGGCGCGTATTCCAGATACGGATGATTGTCGGTCAGAATCGGACCCGGTCCCAAATATTGGCGAACATCGTCAGGTCCCATCGTGAACGACGCGAAGAAATCATCCGCGCTGGCGTATCCACCGGCTCTGATGTCAGGACACATTTGTAATTAGCGTAAAACCGTGATGCTGTGGCATAATCCAGTCATGACTACACAAACCCAAACTCCAGATCAAATCGCCGCTGTCCAAGAATATATCCAAGCCATGTTGC
>Ga0194126_10001848_pt1 | contig 35024 bp, 30 predicted proteins | sample TA2KigC150mmetaG_FD_148641 | JGI IMG/M metagenome (GOLD analysis project Ga0194126, IMG submission 148641) | Freshwater microbial communities from Lake Tanganyika, Tanzania - TA2015035 Kigoma Deep Cast 150m | ecosystem: Environmental > Aquatic > Freshwater > Lake | place: Tanzania: Lake... | reverse complement strand
GGCCGCTGGGGCATCAACCGAACAGTTGGACAAATTTACGCACTGCTGTTTGTCTCACCCAAGCCGCTTAACGCAGATGAATTGGGAGAGGCTCTGGGGTTTTCTCGGTCCAACGTCAGCATGGGGTGCAAGGGGTCGGATGTTCGAATCATCTCGCCCCGACCAATCTAGTTTCAGTGACAGTGATTACTGAATTACAATTACGGTGACAGTTTACTTAATTCACTTCGTGAATTAAGTAAACTGTCACCGTAATTGATTGCGTCATTCAGAATTAAACGTAGCCGGTAACCCGCAAGGGGGTATGCCGCATATGCAAAGACATACCGAGAGCGGCGATGCCATTGGGATTGCGGGCGAGAATCTCTTCTGACAAGGGCAGAAATGCGGTCTCTTCGAACTCCGCATGGGCCCGGTAACGGCTGGTTAACTGGGCAATCGCCTCAAGGTCAACGTCGCTTTCCTTGCCCTTGGCCACACGCTTTAGGTCTCCCTCAAGCGACTTCCAGAGCTTTTCAAGGGTACGGTGCTCTTCGGTCAGTCGATCAATAATCTGGCGAACACGCGGGCGCTCCTCCCCTTCGCGGGTCTCGGCGAGCACCGCCGGAAACAGTTCGCGCTCTTCGTCTAGATGATGTTCGAAAATGGCTTCGCGAAAAAATTCGACAGACTGTTCCGAAAGCTGGCGGGCACGCTGAAACTTGGGGAGAAGCTCGGCCAGCTCGGTGAGCGCCTCTAACTTCCTAAAGATGCCGGAATGGCAGTTTTTGAAGTCGGAAATGGGGGCGTAGTCTTGGCTGGCGGTCTGGGATTCGGGGGTCTTCATAGTTGCCTCTCGTGGCGCTTTTGCAAGGGCCCGCTGCCCTGCGCAGCAGGTTAGCTGCAAGGTAGCAGACCCGTCTGAAGATCCGCTTGATCTAGATTAAGGCCACGTCAACATTTATGACCCCTACCGGTGTCATTTTCTTGTTACACTTGCAGCTGTTCATTCTTGTGTGAACAGCCTGTCATGGTGCCCATTTAGCGTGGGGTAAACGGGAAGTTGGTGCGAATCCAATGCTTTCCCCGAAACAGTAACGGGTGTCTGGCTCTTCGATGTGCTGCCTCCACAGCCATCGGTCACTGGATCAGGCGTTCGGCCTTTTGGCCTCTACGCCTAGTCTGGGAAGGCGAGCACAGACGGAGGAAGGCTTCCACAGACCCTGTCTGCGGAACCAGTCCTCCAAGCCCGAAGTCTGGATACCGGCCTCTCAGGACCACTTCTGTTCGTCGCTTCGGGGGTTGGGCGGCCTGAAAGGATATCTCTTGAAGGTTGCGCGCATTGCGTTCGTTGCCGCTTTGGCTCCCATAACGGCTACACAGGCCGACACAACAACCCATCTTGCTCCTGTCGTAGTCACTGCAAGCCGCTCCGTCGAGAGCGTGGCAGTCGTACCCCAGTTCGTTGAAGTGTTTGACCGGGAAAATATTCGTGCCTCTGGACAGACCAGTATTCCTGATTTTTTGAAGTGGGTAGGTGGGCTAGAGGTACGCACCACCAATCCGGGCGCTCTTGGTATCAACGCGACTGTAGATATGCGGGGCTTTGGCGCGAGCGCGAAAGACAACACGCTTGTTTTACTGAATGGCGAGCGGCTTAACCCCATCGATGGCTCATTAGTTCCCTGGGATCGAATACCTGTTGCAGCTGTCTCTCGCATCGAAGTCATTCATGGCTCCGGGGGGGTGGAATATGGAGATCGTGCAGTGGGCGGCGTGGTCAACATTATTACAAACAGTACCTTTGATCGCGAGCACCGTGCTGAAGTCCTGGTAGGGTCGCATGGGATGAAAGGACTCTTTCTATCCACAGGGAAGGCGGCAGAAAGCTCCGCCACCCAGATCCATGTTGAAGAACAACGGGAAGACGGTTGGAGAGAGGGTTCGCGCGCAAAGCGCACCTCTATAAACCTGACACAACGTTATGAATTGAGAGACGCGGGCTTTCTTGCGGCAAGTCTGCAACTGGGGAAGCGCATGTTCTACAGTCCGGGGGGAGTCCTCGGACAAGTCGGTCAGGGTGACCGCGATCGCCCTAAGTTCAACAATGTGGACGATCGGACCGACTCTGATGTCTACATTCTCAGTGTGCAGAGTAGTGGCCCAGTTCCTGGGAATTGGACACTACAAAACCGGTTCTGGGTATACGATCGATCAGATACACAGACAACCCCTTTCTCGACCACACCGGTAAAGAGGATCGATCTCGCGAAGCAGGGGTGGGGGCTATCATCTGAGGTAACCCGCGAGTTTACGCACCGCACACGCCTTGTATTGGGTGCTGATGTCTCCCAAGATCAGGCAACCTACAAGCCCAATACTGGCGATCTGCAGGATGCGAGCCTAGACAACCTTAGCATTTTTGGGTCGCTTAGAAGAGATATCGCTTCAGGGCTTCTTGGCTCCCTGGGTGCACGATTTCAGACGCAACATGCAAATGCTTACGATTTCACTGCTGGCGTAGGAGCAAATCGTGCGAAGAAGCATCAACAAGCCTGGGCATATGAAGCCGGCATCACCTGGACTGATTCACCAATGGCAGACAAGGTTTCCGTTGCCTACGCACGTGGCTACCGGTTTGCCAATACGGATGAGTTTTGGGGTAGCCAATATCCCGAGGAACTCAATTACGCCCTTCAGAGGGTCTTCACCGGAATATTGAAGCCACAGCAATCCGATAGCCTCGACCTGACCCTTGGGTGGGCGTCAAAGATGGACCGATTAACGGTAAACTTCTTTGCGTTAACAACGAAAGATGAAATTCGATACTGTGTGCTGGAGGACTGCGACTACGGCTCAAATATCAACGCACCAAGAATTGAACGAAGGGGTGTCAATCTCCGTCTGCGGAAGGCGCTGTATAGAAATCTGACGCTGACCGCTCGCGCAACTATGCAATATGCTGAGTTTGCGCGAGGTGAACTGTCGGGGAAGAAGGTTCCCTTAACTCCAAAAACGCTTGCTGGGTTCGCCTTAGAAAGAGAGATCACCGCATCCACCAAAACTTCGCTGGCTATGTCTTACGTAGGCAGACAGTTGTACGAAGGCGACGAACTCAACACTCTTGCACGCATTCCGTCTTACACAGTGGCAGACATCAGCCTGACAAGAACGGTGGGGCCTTGGTCTCTGCGTGGATCGATCAACAATCTGTTCGACAGCAAATTTGCTTCGTGGGGAGGATATGGATTCGTCAATCTCAGTCCGACAAGCTCAGGTTTCAGCTACTACTACTACCCCGCAAGCCCTCGTTCACTCTATTTGAGTATCGCGCGTTCTTTTTAGCGAGGACAAGGACCTTTTGGCTTTGTGTCGACGACTACACGAAAGAAAGCGTTAAACTTAGCGTCGTGTGGTCACAAATTAATAGCTCACGCTCATGCCGATCAAAACCACCATATGTCGTATCGGAAACTCCTGCGGGATCATTCTCCCGGCATCTGTCCTGGAACAGGTCGGGGCATCTGATGCACTGAACCTTTCGATTGAGAACGGCCGCATTATCCTGGCGCCCGTGCAAGAACCCCGTCAGAGCTGGTTTGTTAACGCCGCTGGCTACCAGGCCACGCAAGAAGAGAGCGCATGGGAGTCCGGGCGGCTGTCAGACGATTCCGAGTGGGTCTGGTAATGGCAGTTAAACGCCTGGACATTCCATGACAACAAGCCCCCCGGGGTCGGGCGCGTGTTTCGGCCATTCGCCTGCACTGGTGATTTTCCTGCTCCCCGCAACAGACAAATAAGCCACTGCCCGAATGACCCCGGCATGTGTGACCCAAACCGCCTCTTTCACCGCCTGATTGCGTAACTCCTCGATGGCATCGGCCACTCGTTGGATCACTTGCTGCGTACTTTCCACACCGCCAAAACGGTAATGGGCGAAATCGGCCATCCAGTCATCAAATGCGGTCTGAGGAATTTTGTCCCAGCGCTGAAGCTCCCAAGACCCAAAGTCCATTTCGTTCAGGCGTTGATCGACCACTGGCGGCTGAAGATCGGAGCGCAAGCGGCACAGTTCAAGCGCTAGCTGCTGCGCTCGTTTCAGACCCGACACCCTCAGGGGTAATCCCAGCGGCAACTCCTTTGCGGCGGCTCGTGCGGCCTTTAGACTCAGATGATCAATAGCAGCTAAGTCGCTCACACCGTAACAAAGCCCCGCGTCCAGCGCGGCCTTCGCGTGACGTAATAGCCAGAGCTTCACCAGCACCTCATAAGGCCAGCGCCAAGCCAAGATAGAACAGTAGCTCGCTGAGCTGCTGCGTCGTACCGAGGCCATCGCCGGTAAAGCCCTGCAGGCGCTGCTGTAATAGTCGCCACGTCCACGCGAAGCCGGCCAATGCGCCCAGCACCCCAGCGAGCCAGGGCAGGCTCGGCGCCATCGAGATGGCCAGCGCCATGGCGGCCGCCCACCACGTAAGACCTGCCAACAGCCCGGCGGCACTGATAGTCTCGGCTAGGGGCTTACTCTTGGACTGAGCGGTATCGCCCACATGCGGCAGCGTGTGGATCACAAACAGGGGCGTCAAGCGAGACGTGACATGTGCAGCAAATAGCACCCAGGCCGCCTGCTGCGCTCCTCCGGCTTGCGTGAGCAAACCCAGCAGAAGCACCTTAGCCAGCAGGGCCAGCATAAGGGCGAGGGCGCCATAGCTGCCAATTCGCGAGTCCTTCATGATCTCCAGTGCGCGTTCGCGGCCCACAGCACCGCCCAGCCCGTCGGCCGTGTCGGCAAGGCCGTCTTCGTGGAATGCGCCCGTTAGCCAAATACTGAAGGCAGTACTCAGCACCGCCGCCACCCAGGGTGCAGCCGGCTGGGCCGCCAAGGTCTGCAGCAGCCCAAAGAACACTAGCGCTGTCAGACCACCCACCACGCAGCCTACTCCAGGAAAGTGTGCCGCGCTGGCGCGCAGCATCACGGGCGAAAATCCCACCCAGTCTGCAAGCCGCCCCGTGACCGGGATTCGGGTGAAGAACTGAATAGCGATCAAGAAGTGCCGGATGGGGGACATGCTTTTAGCGCACCAAGACTTGAACTTCGCTCTGTCGCGATACACCGGCCGACGCGAAGCTAGCCATCTCGCGCAGGATGGCGCAGGCGCTGATAAGCAGCGGCCAGGCAAGGGCGGCTCCGGAGCCCTCGCCCAAGCGCAGGCCGAGGTCTAACAGCGGCTGGGCACGCAGGTGGGACAGCATTTGCGCGTGACCGCGTTCGCCCGAGCGGTGGGAGAAGACGCAGCGCTGCAGCACAGCCGGCTGCAGTTTGCTCGCCACCAGCACGGCGGAGGTGGTAATGAAGCCGTCCACCACAATCACTCGGCGCTCCGCCGCTGCCTGCAGCACCGAACCGACCATGGTGGCGATCTCGAAACCACCGAAGGCGGCGAGCGCCTCCAGTGGCGCCTTGGCGCCCGGGTGCCGGGCCAGCACTTCTTTGAGAATCTCAATCTTGCGTTGCAACGCTTGAGCACCAAGGCCGGTACCCGCGCCGGTGCAGTCTACGATGGACAGGCCAGTTAGTCGGCTCATCAGCAAGGAGGCGGCTGAGGTATTGCCAATTCCCATCTCGCCCAGCAGTAGCGCATTACCTGGCAGGCCTCGGATCAGCGCGGCTCCGTTGGCCAGCGCTTGATCACAATGATCGGCGCTCATCGCCGGACCCTCGAGCGCATCGGTGGTGCCAGGCGCTATCTTATGGATCACCAAACGGGCGCGGGGCGCGAAATTGTGTCGCACGCCGCAGTCCACTGCCGTTAGACCGATTCCGTTCTGACGCGCCAGCACGCTAACGGCCGCGCCACCAGCCAGGATATTCTCGACCATCTGCCATGTCACGTCGCTTGGATAGGCCGAGATCTTGCGCGCTGCGAGACCGTGGTCGCCTGCGAATACCACCATCTGCGGGTCGTTCAGTTCAGGCGCTTCGCTGCCCAGCGTCAGGCCGATTCGTTGCGCCAAACGTTCGATCTGGCCCAGTGAGCCGACCGGCTTGGTCTTGTTGTCCAGCAGGTTCTGCAGACGGGCGGCCAATTCGGGCTGAGTAATGTCGTCAATGACAGGCATTGTGAAAGACATGTTTTAGTCCTTGTGAATGATTACCACCCGGGGCAGACCGCTGGGCTGCCGTCCTTAGGCGCGCTCCAAAGGTAAGAGGGCACGCATACTAGTAGATCAGATTCGGTCGGTCGACAAGTCTCGTCTGGTAAGCCCCTCGGGCGAAATCCCTCTGGCCGTGTGGAAGCCCGTTTTGCTCGAGATGTTCGCCTAGCGACTAATGCAGATGCTGCCCAGCAGGCTCGCTTTCCTCGGGAAGCTCGGCATGCACCAGTTCGCCGTCTAAAGTGGGATACAGGGGCGCGCCACAGTCTTCGCAATATTCCATAGGCATGCGCTGACGCAGAAACTCCACGCGCTGCACGCCGGCCTCTTTGAGCGTGGTCTCGATCTCCTCAAGAACATCGCTCATCTCGTCTTCGGCCCCTAGTAGGGGCCAGACCACCCCATGAATCACCTCTTCGTCATTGCTCACTAGGAAAGAGATTCGGTATTCCTCAAGCTGCCGGTTATAGCAGCCGGCAACCACGGCAGAGAGCATGGCTGGGGTAATGCCCAGCGTGGTGGTGAGAAAGGCAACCGACGCAGAGACGGAGAAAGGCCTTGCCGCACGATCGGCGTCGCGGCAGGCCACGTAATAGGCGCGCGGCAGCATGGGCTCAAAGCCGCAGGCTGGCAGCAGGTGCGTGAGGCTTTCTTGCGCGGCCTTTCGCCAGGCGGCCAGTACCTCATCGCGGCTCAGAATGCCTTCCTGCCAACGAAAGAGAGACTGCCCCTGCGGCACACTGGCCACCCCCAGAATATAGCGCTGGTCCGCAAGAAACTGCGCGGTTTCGCCAAGCGACTGGGCGTTAATCGCCAGATGGCCCTTTGGCAGGTTCTGGGCCAGTGACAGCCGCAGGTCTGCTGTTTCGCCAAAGCTTGAGGGCAGTTGATCGGGCGAAAAAAAGTAGTTGGCCAGGGCAAGGTCGGCATGCTCGGAAAACACATGCTCTGCCAGAGCAGCCTTCAGTCCCGCCAAGACACTGTCAGTTACCGAACGTGTGGGCAGCGGCATACGCGACCAGGCCAGCACCGGCGCGGCAAACAAGAGCAGGTCGCGCGGGCCATCGCTTGAGGCCACGGTGCTGTGCTCCACCCGGCCTTCGATGGCATCCGCCAGCTCTTCATAGGCGCGTGACTCGCGATCGGCCAGCCGATCAAGCGCTGCGTTGAGCGACCCTTCATCGCCCTGTTCCAGCAGGGCGTCGATCTCCTGGTCAAGGCGATGCTCCCAGAACCGGTCTTCTGCGCGACTGCCAGACAGTGCCAAGCCCTCAGCGAGCTGAATCAGCAGGTCGGCCTCTCGCGAGGCCCGGCCGCGCCGTGATGATGGAGATGTTTTCATGAGATCCTTTACGCCGCCATAAGCTCCCGCAGGACAAAGGGAAGAATACCCCCGTGATGGAAGTAGTCAACCTCAATGGGTGTGTCAATTCTGCACAGGGCGGTGAACTGCATCTTGCTGCCGTCTTTACGTGTGACCGAGACCACCAGGTCTTGCTGCGGTACTAGGTCTTTGGGAATCTCGATGTCATAGACCTCAGACCCTTCCAGCCCCAAAGACTGCGCCGAATCACTGCCCTTAAACTGCAACGGCAGCACGCCCATACCTACGAGGTTAGAACGGTGAATCCGCTCAAACGACTTTGCAATGACCGCGCGAACGCCCAGCAGCTGCGTGCCCTTGGCCGCCCAGTCGCGCGAAGACCCGGTGCCATATTCCTCGCCACCAATCACCACCGTGGGCGTGCCCGCCTTCTGGTAGGCCATCGCGGCATCATAGATAAATGTTTTCTCGCCGGAAGGCTGCATGAGCGTAAGCCCGCCTTCTTCGCGGCTGCCATCGGCCTTGGGCGGCAGCATGAGGTTCTTAATGCGCACGTTGGCAAAGGTGCCGCGCACCATGACATCGTGGTTGCCGCGCCGAGAGCCGTAGCTGTTGAAGTCGGCCTTGACCACGCCGTTGTCCACCAGATACTTACCCCCAGGAGAAACTTCTTTAATAGAGCCCGCGGGCGAGATATGGTCTGTCGTCACCGAGTCGCCGAGAATGGCAAGCACCCGCGCACCCGTAATACTTCCCGTGGCCGACGGCGACATCGAGAAGCCATCAAAGAAGGGTGGCCGGGCAATATAGGTGGACTTTGGCCAGTCGTAGACCTGGCCTGCAGTACCCTTAATGTTGTTCCAAAGGTGATGGTCTTTGGTAAGGTCGCCATACAGACGCTGGAAGGTCTGCGGGTCACGGGCATGGCCCATGACGGCCGCCACCTCGTGGCTGGTGGGCCAGATGTCTTTTAGGTACACCGGGCCATCCTTGCCCTGTCCGAGCGGCTCGGTATTAAGGTCTTTCTGCACAGACCCGGCAATAGCGTAGGCCACTACCAACGGGGGTGAGGCCAGGTAGTTGGCACGCAGATTGGGGTGAATACGCGCCTCAAAGTTACGGTTACCCGAGAGCACCGCCGCACAGACCAGGTCTTCCTTCACAATGGCATCGTTAAACTCTGGGGTCAGGTCGCCCGCGTTTCCAATACAGGTGGTACAGCCATAGGCCGCCACGCTAAACCCAAGCTGCTCGAGATAGGGCAGCAGGCCTGCCTTGGTGAGGTACTCGGTGACCACGCGGCTTCCGGGTGCCAGCGAAGTCTTTATGCGCTTATTAACGGTAAGCCCCTTCTCTACCGCCTTTTTCGCGAGCAGGCCTGCGGCCAGCAGCACGCCAGGGTTCGAGGTATTGGTGCAAGAGGTAATCGCAGCAATAAGCACATCGCCATGGCCCAGGTCGGTGCTGCCCGCCTTCACCCGCTTGGTAAGCTCTGCCGCAGGCTTGGCAAAGCCGTTTTCGGCCACTGGCTTGCTAAAGAGCTCAGCAAAGGTGTTTTTCATCGCGATCAGTTCTATGCGGTCTTGCGGGCGCTTCGGGCCAGCCAGCGAGGGCTTGATGGCCGAGAGGTCGAGCGAGAGCACCTTGGTGTAGTCGATCTGGCCTTGGCGGGGAATACCGAACAGGTTCTGTGCCTTGAAGTAGGCCTCAAAGGCCTCTACCTCTGCCGCAGTGCGACCGGTGGCCTTCATGAAGTCAACCGTGACCGCATCCACCGGGAAGAAGCCCATGGTGGCGCCATACTCGGGCGCCATGTTCGCGATGGTGGCGCGGTCGGGCAGCGAGAGCGTCTCGGTGCCTTCGCCAAAAAACTCCACAAACTTGCCCACCACTTTTTCTTTGCGCAGCATCTCGGTAATAGTGAGCACGAGATCTGTCGCGGTGGTGCCCTCAGGCAGCTTGCCGGTGAGATTCACGCCAATCACATCGGGGGTGAGGAAGTAGAGCGGCTGTCCCAGCATAGCGGCCTCAGCCTCAATACCACCCACGCCCCAGCCCACCACGCCAATGCCATTAATCATGGTGGTGTGGCTGTCGGTACCGACAAGCGTGTCGGGGTAACTGATGTTGTTCTTGGTATGAATGCCGCGTGCCAGGTACTCCAGATTCACCTGGTGCACGATGCCAATGCCGGGGGGCACCACCTTAAAGGTGTCAAAGGCCTGCATGCCCCACTTCATAAACTGATAACGCTCTTCGTTGCGCTGAAACTCGAGCTTCATGTTCAGATCAAGCGCATCTTTGGTGCCGTAGTGGTCAATCATTACCGAGTGGTCGACCACCAGATCGACCGGTACCAGGGGCTCGATGAGCTTGGGGTTCTTGCCCATGCTGTGGGCCACATTGCGCATGGCCGCAAGGTCTGCCAGCAAGGGCACACCGGTAAAGTCTTGCAGAACCACACGCGCCAGTACAAACGGAATCTCATCGACACGCTCTGCAGTGGGCTTCCAGTTGGCCAACTGGCGCACATGGTCTTCGGTTACCTTCTTGCCGTCGCAGTTGCGCAGCACCGACTCGAGCACGATGCGAATCGATACCGGAAGCCTGGATACGGGGCCAACACCCGCCTTCTCAAGGGCCGGCAGGCTATAAAACTTATGGCTTGCGCCAGAACTGGTCTTGTAGTCTTGAAACGTGTTGTGCAGGTTGTGTGACATGGTGACGGCTCCCTTGGTCATATAAAAATTTTGTGTACTCAAAAAAATGCGGCCTCAGCGGCCTGAGGAATGGGGCGGTGCATCGCCCGCGCCTTTTTCAATAGTGTCCAAAAATACCGGTAACTCGCGCGGTCGTGCAGCTTGCCGCCAAAGGCAATCGGCCCCCACTGGCTGGCCTGCGCATGAAGCAGCAAGGCAGCCGCGGCCTCTACCTCATCGCCACTCGGGGCAAACGACTCGACAATCGGGCCCACCTGGCTGGGGTGAATACTCCACATGCGCAGAAAACCGATGGCGCGTGCCTGCTGGGCATCGGCGCGGGTCTGGTCAGAATCGGCAAAGTTCACAGTGGGATTGTGCGTGGGAATCTTTCCGGCTGCATGACAGGCCGCGAGAATTTCGACTTTGGCCCTGCGCAGCAGCGGGTGATCAAACTGGCCAGGGCTGTGCATGGCCTCGGCCGATATCGCCCCATGATGCGCGCTGGTGAAGTCCATCTGGCCAAACGACAGAAAACGCACCTCGGGCAGCGCGGCAAGCCCAAAGGCCTCGCGTACCGCGCCATGGGTTTCCACCAGAAGCTGCACGGGGGGCAGGCGCTTACCGGCTGCTGCAAAGGTCTGCGCCGCATGGGCAATGGCCGCGGTGGCATCTGCCACCCCTTCTGTTTTGGGAATGGTGAGGTAGGCCAGCGGCACACGAAGCGCGTGGGCGAGCACATGTAGATCGTCTGCAAAGGCCGGGTGCTCGCGCGGATGCACCCGGCAGCCAATCGCGTGGCGCTGCCCAGACCCATGGATCGATTCACCGCCATTGGCCGACACAGACCCGCCCTGGTCTGTGTCCCACTGGTTAAGAAAGGCCACCAGGGCGCGCACCGCATCGGCCTCGGCCCCGGCAGGCGCCCCGTCTTCAAGGTCCATCGTGACATCAAAGTCGCAGCCCCGCGAGGCTTGCAGGGCAAGGGCCTTGGCAAGCTTGCGGGCATCGCCCGCGTAATGCTCGCAGGCCGCCACGAGGGCGTCACTGCCGCCCGTTGCCGCCAAGACCTCCTCCGGGTGAAGGCCTGCCATGGTGTCTGCGCTGAGAACGGGGATAGAAGGCCTAGCCCAGCAGATGCTTTACGCCGTCCTGTTCTTCGAGCAGCTCGTTTAAGGTGTGGGTCATGCGCTCACGCGAGAAGGCATCGATCTCCAGCCCTTGCACCACGCTGTATTCGCCATTGGCACAGGTCACCGGAAAACCGTACATCACATCTTTGGGTATCTCATAGTCGCCGTTAGAGGCAATTCCCATGGTGACCCAACGCCCTGCAGTGCCAAGCACCCAGTCGCGCATATGGTCAATCGCCGCATTGGCCGCAGAGGCGGCCGAGGACAAGCCCCGTGCCTCAATAATCGCCGCCCCCCGCTTACCTACGGTAGGAAGGAAGGTGTTGCGGTTCCATTCCTCATCATTAATCATGGACTTCACAGGCTGGCCGGCAATGGTCGCAAACCGGTAGTCGGCGTACATGGTGGGCGAATGGTTGCCCCAGACGCAGAGCTTTTCGATCTGAGAGACGGGCTTACCGGTCTTAGCCGCAATCTGCGAGGCGGCGCGGTTATGGTCAAGCCGTAACATGGCCGTAAAGTTTTTGCGGGGCAGGTCGGGGGCAGATTTCATGGCAATGTAGGCATTGGTGTTGGCGGGGTTTCCCACCACCAAGACCCGCACGTTGCGCGAGGCGGCCGCGTTAAGCGCCTTACCCTGGGCAGTAAAGATCTGGGCATTGGCCGAGAGCAGGTCTTTGCGCTCCATACCGGGGCCACGAGGCCGGGCACCTACCAACAGGGCAATGTCGGTATCCTTGAAAGCAGTGTTGGGGTCGCTATGGGCAGACATTCCGGTAAGAAGCGGGAACGCACAGTCTTCTAGCTCCATCATCACCCCTTTGAGCCCCTTTTGTGCCTTTTCGTCTGGGATCTCCAGCAATTGAAGAATTACCGGCTGGTCTTTGCCGAGCATCTCGCCACTGGCGATTCTGAAAAGAAGGCTGTAGCCAATCTGGCCTGCAGCACCAGTAACCGACACGCGCATGGGGGATTTCTGCGACATAAGGAGCTCCTTATTGCTTCAAGTAAGAGAAATGGAAAGAATTTGAACGAGGCTGCAGTTTAGGGTTCACCCTAGGCGGTGTCAAAGGCTGGGCTCTATAATACGGAGATAAAAAAAAACTTCAGGGAGTAGAAATGTCTGAATTGCCGCGAAAACCGCGCCCGCAGTTTCGCAATATCCATGTCAGCCAGATTCTTAGCTATCGGCTGCCGATTGCTGGGGTCATGTCTATTCTGCACCGCATCAGCGGGGCGGGAATGTTTCTGCTTCTGCCAGTCATCGTCTGGCTCTTCGACCTGAGCCTTACCTCGGAGCTCAGTTACGCCACCCTTATGGAGCTAACCGACCTGGTATTGGTCAAGCTCATTCTCTGCGGTCTTGCCTGGGCCTTTATCCACCATTTTTTTGGGGGCGTGCGGCACCTCATCAGCGACCTGCATCTCGGCATCACCAAAGAATCCAGCCCTCAGATTGCGACGATCTTTATGGGTCTTAGTCTCGTGGTCTCGCTTCTGGCCTGGCTTGCGATTTTTGGAGTGCTCTAAATGTCAGAACCTCGTATCGGTCAAAAGCGGCTCGTTGTGGGCGCGCATTACGGGCTTCGCGACTGGCTGTCGCAGCGTATTACAGCGGTCATACTGGGCAGTTACAGTGTCATCCTGGTGGTTTCGGCGCTGTTGGCGCCCGAGCCGGGCTACTACGGCTGGTCGGGCTTGTTTGCCCAGACCTGGATGAAGGTCTTCACCCTGCTGGCGTTCTTGGCATTTTTCTATCATGCCTGGGTGGGCGTGCGTGACATCTGGATGGACTATGTCAAGCCCCTGGGGCTGCGGCTTGCGCTACAGGCCTTCACTATCGTCTGGCTGTTGGGATGCGCCATCTGGGCGATCGATGTGCTTTGGAGGGTGTAAAAATGGCTGAGATTCAAATGCACCAAACCCGTAACCTGCCGCGTCGCCGGTTCGACGCGGTAATTGTTGGGGCCGGTGGATCAGGCATGCGCTGCTCGCTGCAACTGGCAGAGGCAGGGCTTAATGTGGCGGTTCTCTCCAAGGTGTTTCCCACGCGGTCACACACCGTAGCGGCCCAGGGCGGTATTGGCGCGTCGCTGGGCAACATGAGCGAGGACAACTGGTACTGGCACATGTTTGACACTGTAAAAGGGTCTGACTACCTCGGTGACCAAGACGCCATTGAGTTTATGTGCCGCGAGGCACCCAAGGTGGTCTATGAGCTTGAGCACTTTGGCATGCCGTTTGACCGCAACCCCGACGGCACCATCTATCAGCGGCCGTTTGGCGGGCACACCGCCAACCTGGGCGAAAAGCCCGTGCAGCGGGCCTGTGCGGCCGCCGACCGCACCGGCCATGCGCTCTTGCACACCCTCTATCAGCGCAATGTCCGGGCCCGCACGCAGTTCTTTGTGGAATGGATGGCCCTTGACATTATTCGTGATAGCGAAGGTGCCTGTGTCGGGGTGGTTGCGCTCGAAATGGAGACCGGCGAGGTCATGGTGCTTGAGGCTAAGGTCACGGTCTTTGCCACCGGCGGGGCCGGCCGTATCTGGGCCGCCTCTACCAATGCCTTTATCAATACCGGCGATGGCATGGGCATGGCCGCCCGTGCGGGCATTCCGCTCGAAGACATGGAGTTCTGGCAGTTCCACCCCACGGGCGTCGCGGGCGCGGGCGTGCTGATTACCGAAGGCGTGCGCGGAGAGGGCGGCATTCTGCTCAACTGCAATGGCGAGCGGTTTATGGAGCGCTATGCCCCAACTCTTAAAGACCTGGCACCGCGCGACTTTGTCTCGCGGTCGATGGACCAGGAAATTAAAGAGGGCCGTGGCTGTGGCCCGAACAAAGACCATGTGCTGCTCAAGCTCGACCACCTGGGCGCAGACAAGATTCTGAAAAAACTGCCGTCCATTCGCGAGATCGCCCTAAAGTTTGCAAACGTCGATCCCATTAAAGAACCCATTCCGGTCGTGCCCACCATTCACTACCAGATGGGCGGCATTCCCACCAACATCCATGGCCAGGTGGTGGCACCCAAGAATGGCAACCCCAACGAGATCGTGGATGGGCTCTATGCCATTGGCGAATGCGCCTGTGTGTCGGTGCACGGGGCCAACCGTCTGGGCACCAATTCGCTGCTCGACCTGGTGGTCTTTGGCCGTGCCGCGGGCAACCATATCGTGGGCCGTAAGCTGCGCGATGACTCGCACCGCAGCTTTCCAGAGCATGGGGCCGACCCAACCCTGGAGCGCCTCGCCCATATCAACCAGTCCACCTCAGGCGAGCGGGTGCAAGACATTGCCGGCGATATCCGCCAGACCATGCAGACCTACTGCGGCGTGTTTCGTACCTCGGCATTGCTGACCGAAGGCAAAGAAAAGATCCTGTTGCTTGCCGACCGGGCCCAGCATATCCATGTAAAGGACAAGTCGCAGGTCTTTAACACAGCGCGTATTGAGGCCTTGGAGCTTGCCAACCTTGTCGAGACAGCAAAGGCCACGATCGTGTCTGCCGAGGCCCGCACCGAAAGCCGCGGCGCACACGCCCACAGCGACTTCCCCGAGCGTAACGACGCCGAATGGATGCGGCATTCGCTATGGTACTCCGAGGGCAATCGTCTGGACTTCAAGCCGGTAAACCTCAAGCCGCTCACCGTCGAAACCTTCCAGCCTAAGAAACGTACTTTCTAACGCGTTCCGCTATTTCCGACAGACCCACTGCCGAAAAGGACAAACAGGTATGACCACCGCCACGCGCACGGTTCGATTCTCGATCTACCGTTACGATCCTGATGTTGATGCCAAACCTCGCATGCAAGACCTTACCGTGGAGCTGCAGCCCACCGACAAGATGCTCTTAGATGCGCTCATGCGTATCAAGTCAGACTTCGACGACTCGCTGTCGTTTCGCCGGTCCTGTCGTGAGGGGGTCTGTGGCAGCGATGCCATGAACATCAATGGCAAAAATGGGCTGGCCTGTACCACCAACCTGCGTGAGCTTAAAGAGCCGATTGTCTTAAAGCCTCTTCCAGGGCTTCCGGTGGTCCGCGACCTGATTGTCGACATGACCCAGTTCTTTAAGCAGTACCACTCGATCAAGCCGTTTCTTATTAACGAAACACCGCCGCCCGAAAAGGAGCGTCTGCAGAGCCCCGAGGAGCGCGAAGAGCTCGATGGCCTCTACGAGTGCATTCTCTGCGCTTGTTGCTCCACCAGTTGCCCCTCTTTCTGGTGGAATCCAGACAAGTTTGTCGGTCCGGCGGGCCTCTTGCAGGCCTATCGGTTTATCGCCGATAGCCGTGACCAGGCTACCAGTGAGCGTCTAGATAACCTTGAAGACCCCTATAGGCTCTTCCGCTGTCACACCATCATGAACTGCGTGGATGTCTGCCCGAAAGGTCTTAACCCCACCAAGGCCATCGGTAAGATTAAAGAGTTGATGGTCCGTCGCACCGTCTAGGTGCGAAGCGCGAACAGCAACCGCGAGCTATTTGGTAACGCTTATGCTGCCACAGTCCAGCGAAGCGGCTTTCTCAGGGGGGCCAGCTTCTGTGAGCGGCGGTGGGTCAGACCCCGTGCCGCCCGACTGGGTGCGCCGCATTCAGTGGCGCGCGCGGCGCGGGCTTCTCGAAAACGATCTTTTGCTGACGCGCTTTTTCACGCGTAAAGGCGATTTTTTTACGCGAGACGACCATGATGGTCTAGCCGAGATCCTCGAACTCACTGACAATGACCTTTTAGATTTGTTGGTGGGTCGCCGGCCTGCGCACGAACTGCTCTCCAGCCCGCAGGCACAGCGCGTACTCAACGAGATCCGGGCGGCATAGCGCGGCCCCAGGCCCGCGCTCAGGCAGCATCACTATAAAACTACTTAAGGGAAGGGCGCTATGACTACAGAGCACAAGGCCACAATGAGCTTTAGCGATGGCACGCCATCGGTGGAGTTTCCAATCCTCACGGGAACCATCGGCCCCGACGTCATTGATATCCGTAAGCTCTATGGGCAGGCGGGCAAGTTCACCTACGACACGGGTTTTTTGTCTACCGCCTCGTGTAACTCCAGCATCACCTACATTGATGGCGACAAAGGCCAGCTCTTGTATCGTGGCTATCCCATTGAGCAGCTGGCCGTGCACTGTGACTTTCTTGAAACCTGCTACCTCATCTACTACGGCGAGCTTCCCACGGCTGCGCAGTACCAAGACTTTCAGTCGCTGGTAATGCACCACACCATGGTGCACGAACAGATGCAGTTTGCCGTGCGGGGGTTTCGCCGCGACTCGCACCCCATGGCAATTCTGGCCAGCCTCAGCGGCAGTATGGCAGCGTTCTACCCCGATAGCCTCGATATCAATTCGCCCGAGCAGCAAGACATTTCTTTTGTGCGGCTGATCGCCAAGATGCCCACGCTGGCTGCCATGGCCTACAAGTACTCGATTGGCCAGCCCTATATGTATCCGCAGAACCACCTGTCGTATGCGGGCAACTTCATGCACATGATGTTTGCCACGCCCTGCGAGAAGTACGAGCCCAATCCCGTGCTTGAGCGTGCCCTTGACCGCATTCTTATTCTGCATGCAGACCACGAGCAGAATGCCTCCACCTCTACGGTGCGGCTCTGCGGCTCATCGGGCACCAGCCCCTTCTCCGCCATTGCGGCTGGAGTAGCCTGCCTCTGGGGCCCAGCCCACGGTGGCGCCAACCAGGCCTGCCTCGAGATGCTTGAAGAAATTCAGGCCAATGGGGGCCTGGAAAAAGTGGGCGAGTTTATGGAACGGGTAAAAGACAAAAACTCTGGCGCACGGCTCATGGGCTTTGGCCACCGCGTGTACAAGAACTTCGACCCACGGGCCAAGCTGATGCAGGAAACCTGTCGCGAAGTGCTGGCAGAACTGGGCCTGGAGAACGATCCACTCTTTAAGCTTGCCATGGCACTAGAGAAAATCGCGCTGGAAGACGACTATTTTGTGCAGCGTAAGCTCTATCCCAATGTCGACTTCTATTCGGGCATCGTGCAAAGGGCCCTGGGCATCCCAGTCAACATGTTTACCTGTATCTTTGCCGTGGCCCGCACCATAGGCTGGGTATCGCAGTGGAAGGAAATGATCGTAGATCCGGAGTACAAAATTGGCCGCCCGCGCCAGTTGTATACCGGGCTCACCGAGCGGCCAGTAAAACCATTAGAGTCGCGATAAGTTTTTGTTTGGGGGAGGGGCTTTCTAGGCCCCTTTGTTCATTGGAGGAGGGGGTAGGGGACTTTTAACAGTTGCAATCTGTGACGGTGACATCGTTACCCAGCAGAGGGGTTCCCCGCATCGTTTCAGGCCATAGGCTAAGAAAGGTGAAGCAATCATGATGAAGAGCTTTCAGCTCAATTCGTATCTCTTTGGGGCCAACGCGCCCTATGTTGAGGAGCTCTACGAGATGTACCTCGACAACCCAGGGTCGGTTACCGACAACTGGCGTCGTTATTTTGATCAGCTGCAAAATGTTCCTGCAACCAATGGCGACGCGGACACCCGAGACCTACCGCATGCGCCGGTTATCGAGTCGTTTGCCCAACGGGCCAAGCACAACCAGTTTCTGCCGCGTGTTGCCGAGCGTGACCTCTCGGTTGCCCGCAAACAGATTCACGTCCAGAGTCTGATCGCGGCCTATCGTTACCTGGGCAACCAGTGGGCAGATCTCGATCCTCTAAAGCTGCGCGAGCGGCCGGCGATTCCTGAGCTCGAGCATGCCTTCTACGACTTTTCCGAGTCCGACCTCGACACGCCCTTTCGGGCGGACAACCTGTATTTTGGCCAGGAGCAGATGAGCCTGCGCGATATTATTCAGGCCCTTAAAGATACCTACTGCAGCAAGATCGGTGCTGAGTTTATGTACGTCTCTGATCCGGCCGAAAAGCGCTGGATTCAGGAGAAGCTGGAATCAAGCCGCACCAACCCGCACTTTTCGGCTGACAAAAAGGTCAGCATCCTCAAGCAGGTAACCGCCGCAGAAGGCCTGGAGCGATACCTGCACACCAAGTATGTTGGCCAGAAGCGGTTCTCGCTTGAAGGCGGCGAGTCGTTCATCGCCGCCATGGACGAACTCATCGAAGCCTCTGGCGCCCGTGGCGTTGAAGAGATCGTGGTTGGCATGGCCCACCGCGGCCGGCTCAATGTGCTGGTAAACACCCTGGGCAAAATGCCCAAAGACCTGTTTGCCGAGTTTGAGGGCAAGCATGCCGAAGACCTGCCTGCCGGCGATGTGAAGTATCACCAGGGATTCTCCAGCGATGTGTCCACATCGGGCGGCCCAGTGCACCTGTCGCTGTCCTTTAACCCGTCGCACCTAGAGATCGTAAACCCCGTGGTTACCGGCTCTGTGCGGTCGCGGCAAGACCGTCGCGGACACAACTCGGGGGAGAAGATCCTACCCGTTCTGGTGCATGGCGATGCCGCATTTGCAGGCCAGGGGGTGGTGATGGAGACGCTCAACATGGCCCAGACCCGAGGCTATGGCGTGGGCGGCACCATGCACATCGTGATTAATAACCAGATTGGCTTTACCACCTCAGATCCTCGCGACACACGGTCAACCCTGTACTGCTCTGATGTGGTGAAGATGATCGAGGCGCCGGTGTTTCACGTGAATGGCGATGACCCCGAGGCGGTGGTGTTCGTTACCAACCTTGCGGTGGAATACCGCACCCGGTTCAAAAAAGATGTGGTGATCGACATCATCTGTTTCCGCAAGCTGGGCCACAACGAGCAAGATACGCCATCGCTTACCCAGCCCATGATGTATCGCGCCGTAGGCGCCCATCCTGGTACCCGCAAGCTCTATGCAGACCGTCTTGAGGCGCAGGGCGTGATCGCCCCAGGCGAGGGCGATGCCCTGGTAAAGGCCTTCCGGGCTGCAATGGACGAGGGCAGCGGCACCCGCGAACCGGTGCTCACCAACTACAAGAGCAAGTTCTCGGTCGACTGGGCACCGTTCCTTAACAAAAAATGGACCGATGATGCCGACACGGGGCTTCCGCTCTCCGAGCTGCAGCGCCTCTCCGAGCGCGTGACCACCGTGCCCCAGGGCTTTAATGTCCACCCCTTGGTAGAAAAGGTGCTCAACGATCGCCGCGCCATGGGCAGAGGCGAGCTCAATGTCGACTGGGGCATGGGCGAACACCTTGCCTATGCCTCGCTGGTATCCAGCGGCTATGCCATTCGGCTCAGTGGCCAGGACTGCGGCCGGGGTACCTTTACCCACCGCCATGCCGTGCTGCACGACCAGAAGCGTGAGCGTTACGACTCGGGCACCTATATTCCCTTGCAGAACGTGTCGCCTGAGCAGGCCAACTTTACGGTGATCGACTCGGTGCTGTCTGAAGAGGCCGTGCTGGGGTTTGAGTACGGCTACTCCACCGCAGAGCCCAACGCCCTTGTTATCTGGGAGGCCCAGTTTGGCGACTTCGCCAACGGCGCCCAGGTGGTGATTGATCAGTTTATTGCCTCAGGCGAGGTGAAGTGGGGCCGCCAAAGTGGCCTCACGCTGCTACTGCCCCATGGTCATGAGGGCCAGGGGCCGGAGCATTCCTCGGCCCGACCAGAGCGGTTCTTGCAGCTCTGCGCCGACATGAACATGCAGCTCTGCCAGCCCACCACCGGCGCCCAGATCTTCCACCTTCTGCGGCGGCAGATGATTCGGGCTTTCCGCAAGCCACTGGTAGTCTTCACACCGAAGTCGCTGCTGCGAAACAAGGATGCCAGTTCGCCCTTAGACCAGCTGGTGCATGGCCGATTCCAGACCGTCATTGGCGAGGTGGACCCCACCATTCAGGCCAAGAAGATCAAGCGCATGATGGTCTGCTCCGGCAAGGTCTATTACGACCTGGTAACCCAGCGCCGAGAGCGCGACCGCGACGATGTGGCAATCGTACGGGTGGAGCAGATCTATCCCTTTCCGCACAAGCAGTTTGGAAATGAGATTCGCAAGTACCCCAACCTCACCGAGATTGTCTGGGTGCAAGACGAGCCTCAGAACCAGGGCTTCTGGTTCCAGGCCCAGCACTATCTGCGCGAGCACATGACCGACGGCATGAAGCTGGGCTATGCCGGGCGTCCCGCCCTGGCCGCACCTGCCTCTGGCTATTACGAGGTCTTTGTGAAGCGCCAGAAAGATCTGCTCGATGCGGCCTTTGCGCGACTGAAAAACGCCCAGATTATCTAGACCCTAGTCACCAATCCCATTTCCTTATTCCAAACACATTTCAAGACAGACTGAGAGACATATCAAAATGGCTATTCATGAGGTAAAGGTTCCACAGTTATCGGAGTCCGTGGCAGAGGCCACCCTGTTGCAGTGGAAGAAAAAGGCCGGCGAGGCAGTCACGCAAGACGAGACACTCATCGAAATTGAAACTGACAAGGTAGTGCTTGAGGTACCCGCGCCTGCCAGTGGCGTGCTGACAGAGCTGCTCAGAGACGATGGCGGCAGTGTGGTGTCCAACGAGGTGATCGCCAAGATCGACACCGAGGCCAAGGCGGGTGCGGTATCGGCTTTGGCGGCCCCTGCTTCGGCGCCTGCGGCAGCACAGGCGGCCTCGGCCGGTGCTTCGGCAGGTGTTGCCATGCCCGCCGCGGCCAAGCTCATGGCCGAGACCGGCGTGTCGGTATCGCAAGGTACCGGAAAAGACGGCCGCATTACCAAAGGCGATGTACTGGCAGCCGCCACCAAAGGGAGTGCCCCTGCTCCAGCCCCTGCGTCTGTTTCTGTGCCCAAGCCTGCGGCTATACCTACCCCCTCGATGGGCGCAAGCCTTCCACCAGTATCGGCCAGCTTTGGCCCCGATGCCATGCTCGAAGGACGCCCAGAGCAGCGGGTGCCGATGAGCCGACTGCGGGCCCGGGTGGCAGAACGCCTGCTGCAGTCGCAGTCCACCAATGCCATTCTGACCACCTTTAACGAGGTGAACATGGCGCCAGTGATGACCCTGCGCAAACAGTATGTCGACCGGTTTGAAAAAGAACACGGCGTGAAGCTGGGCTTCATGTCCTTTTTTGTGAAAGCGGCGGTGGCGGCGCTCAAGAAATACCCCGTGCTTAATGCCTCGGTGGATGGCAATGACATTGTCTATCACGGCTACTTTGACATTGGCATTGCCGTGGGCTCGCCGCGGGGCCTGGTGGTGCCGATTATTCGCAATGCCGATCAGCTCACCTTTGCCGAGATCGAAAAGACCATCTCTGACTTCGGCGTGCGCGCACGCGAGGGCAAGATCTCGCTCGATGAACTCACCGGCGGTACTTTTTCGATCTCTAACGGCGGGGTCTTTGGCTCCATGCTCTCCACCCCCATCATCAACCCGCCGCAGTCGGCCATCCTGGGCATTCATGCCACCAAAGACCGCGCAGTGGTTGAAAACGGTCAGGTGGTGGTTCGGCCCATGAACTACCTTGCCATGTCTTACGACCATCGCATTATCGATGGCCGCGAGGCCGTGCTGGGCCTGGTGACCATGAAAGAGGCCATGGAAGATCCTGCCCGCCTCCTTCTTGAAATCTAGAAGGGGCAGACCATGGCACAAGAATTCGATATCGTTGTAATTGGTGCGGGTCCGGCGGGCTATATAGCGGCCATTCGGGCCGCGCAGCTGGGGTTTAAGACCGCCTGCGTGGAGAAGTGGCTCACCCCGCAGAGCGAGCCAGCTCTGGGGGGAACCTGCCTGAATGTGGGCTGTATTCCGTCCAAGGCGCTCTTGGCCTCAAGCGAAGAGTTTGAAAATATCGCCCACCATGCAGATAGCCACGGCATTAGTGTCAAGGGTGCGAGCTTCGACCTTGCCAAGATGATTGCCCGCAAAGACGGCATCGTCTCGAAGATGACCAAGGGCATAGAGTTCTTGTTCCGCAAGAACAAGATCACCTGGCTAAAGGGCCACGGCCGGTTTACCGGCGAGGCCGATGGCCAGGTGCTGCTTGAGGTGCAGGGCAGCAGTGGCACCGAGGCTGTCGTGGCAAAAAACGTGATTATCGCTACCGGATCAAAGGCCCGTCATCTGCCAGGCATTGCCGTGGACAACAAGATCGTCTGTGACAATGAGGGCGCCCTGGCCTTCGACTCGGTGCCAAAGCGGCTGGGCGTCATTGGCGCAGGGGTGATTGGGCTGGAACTCGGATCGGTCTGGCGGCGCCTGGGCTCCGACGTTACTGTGCTAGAGGCTACGCCGCAGTTTCTGGCGGCCTGCGATGAGGCAGTGGGCAAGGAGGCCTTTAAGCTCTTTACCGCCCAGGGCCTGAAGATCGAAATGGGCGTTGCCATTGGCGAGGTGAAGACCAGCGCTAAGGGAGTCAGCATCGCCTACAAGTCTTCCGACGGCAAAGCCCAGACCCTTGACTGCGATCGATTGATTGTTTCGGTGGGCCGCGTGCCGAATACCGAGAACCTCAACCTGGAGGCCGTGGGCCTTGCCGCCGATGACCGTGGGTTTGTTCCTGTAGACGACCACTGCCGCAGCAACAAGCCCAATATCTTTGCCATTGGCGATGTGGTCCGTGGCCCCATGCTCGCCCACAAGGGAGAAGACGAGGGCGTGATGGTGGCCGAAATTCTCGCGGGCCAAAAACCGCATATCGACTACAACTGCATTCCGTGGGTGATCTACACCATGCCCGAGATTGCCTGGGTGGGTAAGACAGAGCAGCAGTTAAAGGTGGAAGGCCGGGCCTATAAGGCAGGGCAGTTCCCCTTTGCCGCCAATGGCCGTGCCCTGGGCATGGATGCTGCGGAGGGGTTTGTTAAGGTGCTGGCCGACGCCACCACCGATGAGGTGCTGGGGGTGCATATCGTGGCCGCATCAGCCTCCGACCTTATTTCTGAGGTGGCACTGGCTATGGAGTTTAAGGCCTCTGCCGAAGACATCGCCCGGGTCTGTCACCCGCACCCATCCATGTCAGAGGTGATACGTGAGGCGGCTCTGGCGGTGGATAAGCGGGCGCTGAATATGTAGGGTGATAAGGCTGGCCAAGTGGCAAAAAAGATAACGCCATGGGTCCTGTAGAAGAGCGATACCGGGCAAGGCTTGCCGAGCATTCCGGCGAGCCTGACCCCAGCCAGGCCGCTGGGCTCGCCGCCCTGGAGCGGTGTGTTCACGACTGGAGGCACTACAAGTCGCAGCGGGGCGGTAGGCTGGCCAAGGTCTTCATTCATCCCCCGCTGCCGCGGGGGATCTACCTCTGGGGCGGAGTGGGCCGGGGCAAGACCTTTCTCATGGACTGTTTCTTCGATGTCGTGCCCTTGGAGCGCAAGCTTCGGGTCCACTTCCATGAGTTTATGCGCGGCGTACACCGCGAAATGTACGACCTGCGCGGCACCGAAGACCCACTGTCTGAGGTGGCCCTGCGCGTAGCCCGGCGGTATCGGCTGATCTGCTTTGATGAGTTTCATATCTCCGACATTGCCGATGCCATGATCCTGGAGCGGCTGCTGATGGCCCTGGTGAAGGCACGGGTGGGGTTTGTCATGACCTCTAACTACCCCCCCTCGGGGCTGTACCCTGATGGCCTGCACCGCGATCGGCTGCTTCCGGCGATTCGGCTCTTGGAGCAGCAGCTAGAGGTGGTGGAGCTCACCGCCGGAGACGACCACCGCAGACGCGATCAGTCGCAGGCAGGCCAGTCATGGCTTGCAGACCATGGGCTGAGCAGTAGCGACTTTTATCGCACCCTGCCTGCCGTCGGGTCTGGGGCAGGATCAGGATCAGGGGCAGGGTCTGAGTCTGAGCCAGACGGGCTGCAGCGGGTGTTCGATGCCCTGGCCGATGGCCCCCAGGAGGAAAACGGCAGCATCATCATCGAGGGCCGTGAGGTGCCTTTCCTGCAAAGGGCCGGCGGGGTGATCTGGTTTGCGGCCTCAGCGCTTATCGGTGGCCCTCGGTCGATGCATGACTACCTCTGGCTGGCACAGAACTTCCACACCGTGATTCTCTCCGGCGTCAGCCAGCTTGGCCGCTCCCAGTTCTCCGAGGCGCGGCGGCTGACCTGGCTGGTGGATGTCTTCTACGACCATCGCACCCGCCTGGCGGTATCGGCGCAGGTGGCCCCCGACGCCTTGTATACCGAAGGCCCCATGGCCTCAGAATTCAGGCGCACCGCCAGTCGATTGGTGGAAATGAAAGCAGAGAGCTATCTGAGTGCAGACAGACGACGGGGTGTCGAACGGATCAGTTGATGCCATACTTCCCGGTATGAGGATTTTCGGGATTTCTGCTGCCCTTCGGCCTTCTGCGGCGCTTCTCGTCTTGGCCATGGCGATGGCCGCACCGCTGCCGCTTGCGGCTGATTCCAGTGCTGACTACGTCGCCGAAAAAGAATTCCGGCTGCGCAGTGGCCTTGCGGCCATCGCCGAAGAACGGTCCATGGTGCGCAGTGCCTTCACCGCCCGAGAACAGCAGTGCCTGCAGCGATTTGCCTCTGCCGCCTGCCTCGAAGATGCCCGTCAGGCCAATGCCCGCGCCATGCGAGAGCTCGACCTCGCCCAGGAGATGCTTAACCTTGAGATCCGCCAGTTGCATGCCGATGCCCGTCAGCGGGCGCGGCAGCAGGCCATGGCCCGGCATCTGGAGTCTCTTGTTCCAAAGCAGAGCGCCCAGTGAATCCCAATACCAATATCCGCACGGCCCACATGCGGCTGCTTGAACTCGAGGAAGAGCACCGGGAGCTTGACCAGCTCATCATGACCCTTCAACAAGATGGCACCAGAGATGAGCTTGCGCTGCGGCGGTTAAAGAAACGCAAGCTGCAGATTAAAGACCAGATCACCCAGCTCATCATGGCGCTCTCGCCGAATGAACCGGCCTGAGCCAGGTACCTCAGCAAGCGCGCAGAACCGGTATTTTGGCCCCCAGGGCCTGCTCCGCGCGCGCCTGCCGCAGTTCGCGGTGCGTAGGGAGCAGGCCGCTCTAGCGCACGCGGTATCAGAGGCCTTAGGCCGGCGCCATACCCTGGTGGCCGAGGCGGGCACAGGCGTAGGCAAAACCTTTGCGTACCTTATTCCCTTGCTGACGTCGGGCCGCAAGGCTATCGTCTCCACCGCATCTCGGACGCTGCAAGACCAGCTCTTCCAGCGCGATATACCAAGGCTCTTGCAGATCCTGGGCCAGACGGCCCGGGTGGTGCGGCTCAAGGGGCGGGCAAACTATCTCTGCCCCTATCGGCTCGAAACAGCCAAAGTCGACGCCCGTTTTAACCGGGCGGAAGACTGGCAGGTGCTGCGAGAGGTGCGGCGGTTTGCCGCCACAACCGAAGAGGGCGATCTGGCCGACTGCAGCGAACTGCCCGAGAACTCACCGGTGATTCCGTGGGTTACCTCCACCGGAGAAAACTGCCTGGGCAATACCTGCCCGAAAATTGCAGGCTGCTTTGTGGTGAAGGCACGCAATGCCGCATGGCAGGCCGACCTGGTGATCGTGAACCATCATCTGTTCTGTGCGGATCTTGCCCTGCTCCAAGGGACGGAGCAGTCGATCCTGCCGGACTTAGACACCATTGTGATTGACGAGGCCCACGGATTTATTGCAACCGCAAGCCAGGCCTTCTCAGACTCGATCTCCAGCCAACAGGTCACGGTGCTGGCCCGCGATATTCTTGCCACCGGCCTGCGGCTTGCCCCTGACGGTGCGGCCTGGGCGGAACTGTCTGCCGCGCTGGAGCAGACCGCGATGGTCTTCCGGTCCCAGTTTGCGGACCTGTCCGTCGGAAAATGGGACTGGGCGCGGCTGCTAGCCGATAAGGGCGATGGCCTGGGTGACTCGGTCGCAGTCTTTACGCAGGGGCTTGCTCCCGCCCGCAATGCACTGCAGGTGAACCGGGAGCGACATCCCGAATTCGAGCGACTGTCCGTTCGCGTCGAGGCGCTGATCGAGCGGCTCACCATGTTTACAGACCAGCAGCAACAGGCCGATTCGGCAGACATGCCTGCCAAGGTCTTCTGGCTCGAAAGAACCCGGTTTGGGGTGTCACTGCATGCCGCCCCCCTCGACCTGGCCGAGCCCCTTACGGCCACGTTTCAAAAGCCCGACCGCAGCTGGATCTTTCTGTCCGCCACGCTGGCAGCCGAGCAGGGGGATGCCTCAGACCCCGAGAAGGCCTTTGGCTACTTCAACCGCCGCCTTGGCCTGAAGCCGGGCCGGTGCCTTCTTCTGGGCAGCCCGTTTGATTTTCAGAAGCAGGCCCTTCTGGTGCTTCCCGAAGACCTTCCCGATCCCAAGGCGCCCGACCTCGTCGTCCGGCTGCTCTCGATGCCCGGCATCGATGCCCTGTTTGAGACGATTCCCGGGGGCATCATGATTCTCTGCACAAGTCTGCGGGCAGTGTCTCTGGCGGCAGCCCATGTGCGGGCCCATCCGGGGCAGTTTCTGTCCAGCCGCAGGCTGCTGGTGCAGGGTGAGGCAGCCCGCGGCGCGCTTCTCGACTCCTTTCGAAGCCATGGGCGCGGGCTGCTCATCGGCAGTGCCAGCTTCTGGGAAGGGGTAGACGTACCGGGTCTTGCCCTATCGATGGTCATGATCGATAAACTGCCCTTCGCACCCCCCGACGACCCGGTAATGCAGGCGCGCATGAAACAGGCACGGCAGCAAGGTGAAGACCCCTTTCGGTCAATACAGTGCCCAGAGGCACTGCTGCTGCTCAAGCAGGGCATAGGCAGACTGATTCGGTCTGAGGCCGACAAGGGCGTGCTGCTGGTGGGCGACCGCAGGCTATACCAGACGGGCTACGGCAAGTCCATGCTCTCGGGGCTGCCCAGCTTTGCTCAGGCCCGCTCGATGCGCGAGTCGATCGCGGTGGCAGGCCAGCTCTTTGGATCCCCAGTGCCAACGCAGTAGGGCGCGGGTGTTTGGCAGCTAGAAGTTTGACAGCACCTGGCCAAAAACCTGACGCAGCGAGAACGTGGAGGCGGCCTTGGGCACGAACTGCGCCGGTAGGCCGAACCGGAGTTCTGGGTTATAGCCTCTCGCAAGGTAATGGCTCTGCGGAAAGTTCTGGGCCAGAACCCGTCGGGCATCTGCGGCATAGGTATCCAGCCCCAGCTTTTCGTAGGAATGCACCATCTGGGCAAGCGCCTCTTCGACAGCCGGCGCTGTCTGGTAGGAACGCACCACCTGCTGGGCGCGATTGACCGCGGCCATATAGGCCCCGCGCCGAATATAGAACCGGGCCACATGGGTGTCGTTCTGGGCCAGGGTGTTGAGCAGAAACTGCAGTCGTGCCTCGGCATCGGGTGCATACCGGCTCTCGGGAAACCGCTGCACCAGTTCCTTAAAGGTATCGAAGGCCTCACGGGCCGCCTTGGGGTCTCGTTCGGCCAGGTCTTCGCCAGTGACCTGGGTGAACAGGCTGGGACGGTCGTTAAAGTTGATCAGACCCCGCAGGTAGAGCACATAGTCGAGGTTCTCGTGGTTGGGGTAGAGGCGCTGAAACCGATCCAGGGTGGCAAGCGCCAGGCCAAGCTCGTTGTCCTTCCAGTAGGCATAGGCGGTATCAATCTGGGCCTGCTGGGCAAAGCGGCCAAAGGGGTAGCGCGACTCGAGCTTTTGCAGATGGCCAATAGCCGTAGCCCAGTTACCGGAGGCCATCTCGTCTTTGGCCTCTGCATAAAGCCGATCGGCAGACCAGTTGACCGTGGGATCTTTTGTGGCAGAGCTACAGGCTACGAGCCCGGCGAGAACCAGGCCGCCACAGAACAGGCGCAGCCCGCGCACCGATAGGCGCAGCCCGCGCGCCGCCATACGATGAAAAAACGGAAACCACGGCATTCCGCGAGACAATACGTCTTGTGTCTGATTTAACAAATCCTATCCCTTCAGCGATGACGAACAACGGTCTGCCAGGCAATGGCAGCGAGGGCGTGGCATTCGGTCTATCTGCCCCCGAGGCACAGGAGGCTTCCGATAGCTGGGATTATAGCGATGGGCTCGGCCTTGTGGTCGATGCTGAGGCCCATGGGCAGCGGCTCGACAGGTTTCTTTCGCAGTGGTTCGGGTCGCAGTCACGGGCGCGCCTGCAGCAGTGGATTGCCGCGGGTGCCGTCACCATAGACGGACAGCCTGCGCGCAAGTCAAGCCAGTTGGTAAAGCAGGGCCAGTCCGTCTGGGCTATTGCGCCCGAGCCAGAGCCCTCGGGCGACTGGCTTGCCGAGTCGATTCCGCTGGCCCTGGTCTATGAAGACGAAGACATTCTGGTGGTGAACAAGCAGGCCGGTCTGGTGGTGCATCCCGCGGCGGGCCATGCCAGTGGCACGCTGCTCAATGGCCTGCTCTGGCACCAGCCGGAGCTGCGACACCTGCCCCGGGCGGGCATTGTGCATAGGCTTGACCGCGACACCACGGGGCTGATGGTGGTGGCAAAGACCCTTGAGGTGCAGACCGACCTGGTACGACAGCTACAGGCCAGAACCATGGGCCGGCAGTACCTGGCCCTGGCCTGGGGTGCGATAGAAAGCGACTGGGTTGCCCAAGGGCCCATCGGCCGAGACCCCGCAGACCGCCAGCGCATGGCGGTGGTGGCCGAGGGCTCGGGCAAACCGGCCTGGACGGCGTTTTCCCCGGTCGCCCATGGGGCGATCGGCACAAAGCCAGTCACCCTTTTGCGGTGTAGCCTCAAAACCGGCCGCACCCATCAGATACGGGTGCACCTGGAATATGCCAGGGCACCGATTGTGGGTGACCCCAGCTATCGCAAAACCGCGCCCCGGCCCGAGGGCGTGACGCTGAGCCGTCAGGCGCTGCATGCCTATGCGCTTGCTCTGACACATCCCACCACTAGTGCGCCTCTGCAGTTTCAGGCCGAGCCGCCGACAGACTTCCTTGCCCAACTCAGCCAGGCAGGCATTCCATGGCCCCTGTAGATACTCGCCCATCTGGCGCACCCACAGCCGTACCCATAGAACCGATTGCAGGACTACCCAAGGGCGTGCGAGGCGCCCTAAGCCTGAGGGGTCGCATGCCTGGCACAAATGCCGGCATGGGCGCAAGCTGCGCGCCCTACGACTTTTTTAACCTCGGGGGCCACGTGGGCGATCGCCCCGAGGCCGTGTCGGCCAATCGAGCCGTGCTGCAAGAGGCCCTGGGCATTCAGGCCTGTTGGCTAACCCAGGTGCACGGCACAGACGTGCTGCCTCTGGTGGGTTCCGGCCCCCATGCTGCGCCGCTCGCCGCCCCCCTTTCTACCCCCCATGCGCCTGCAGCCGATTCCGCCCCCAAGGCCGATGCCAGCCTCACCAGCGAGCCCGGCCTCGCCTGCGCCATTCTCGTGGCCGACTGCATGCCTATCTTGGTGGCCCGGGCCGACGGCGGCCTGGTGGGGGCTGCCCATGCGGGCTGGCGGGGCCTGGCCCAGGGTGTGCTGCCAAGGCTTTTAAACGCCATGCTGGCCCAGAGCCCGCATTCCGCAGACCAGGGCTTCACCCTATGGCTGGGCCCCTGCATTGGTCCGCAGGCCTTTGAGGTGGGCCCGGAGGTAAAGGCTGCCTTTGGCAAGGCCCCGCATCTACATGACACAGATATCGACCCGTTTTTCAGGCCTAGTCGCCAAGACCGACTGCTGGCCGATCTTGCCGGGCTTGCCCGGCTACAGAGCCAGCGCTGGGCAGGGCAGTTGGGTCTTTCGCCACCAACAATCATCGCCGACACTCGTTGTACGGTATCGCAGACAGACCTCTTTTTTTCGTATCGGAAAGAGGGCGTTACCGGCCGAATGACAGCCCTGATCTGGAGAGATCCCGATCAAACCAGTCAAGAGCCCATTTGACGCGGGTAATCCCCCGCCTCAGAATGACGGACGAAAGGCTACATTCTGAATGTCTGATGTTTATAGCTGTCAGCTAGCGCAGTAGCCAAAAAAGCAACCCTAAAAAAGGGTTAGGTGAGGAGATTTCGTATGACCCAGCCACTGGCCCATATTCCCCCAGAGCGGCTTTCTGCTATTCAGATGGACTACCTCAAAAAGCTCAGCGAGGTGCTGGGCTCTGAAACGGGTGCCCAAAAAACCGCCGCCCTCGATCGGCGATTTGCCGGCGGAGAATGGCAGAACTCCTCACCGTTCTCTATGCTCGCGGCCTTATATGTGCTGAACAGCCAGACGCTCATGTCCATGGCCGATGCCTTGCAGGCAGATACCAAGACCCGCAACAAGATCAAGTTCCTGGCGCAGCAGTGGCTCGACGCGGCATCTCCCAGTAACTTTCTGGCTACCAATCCCGAGGCCCAGAAAAAGCTTATAGAGTCCAAAGGGGAGAGCCTGCGTAAGGGCATCGACAACCTTATGTCCGACCTGCAAAAGGGCCGCATCTCACAGAGCGATGAGTCCTCGTTTGTGCTCGGCGAAAACCTTGCGATCACCCCCGGTTCGGTGGTCTTTCAAAATGCCCTGTTTCAGCTCATTCAGTATTCGCCCACAACCCCCACCGTGGGCAGCGTGCCGCTCTTAATGGTGCCGCCGAGCATCAACAAGTTCTACATCATGGACCTCACGCCTGAGAGCTCCCTGGTGCGGTTCGCCGTCGAAAACGGCCATACCGTGTTTATGGTGTCCTGGAAAAACCCCGGCCAGGAAAGCGCCCACCTGGGATGGGACGACTATATTGGCGAAGGGGTGCTGCGGGCCATCGAGGTGGTCAAGGAGATTATGTCGGTGCCCAAGATCAACCTGCTGGCATTCTGTGTGGGCGGCACCATGGCCACCACCGCGCTTGGGGTGCTCGCTGCGCGCAAAGACCCATCGGTGCAGACCCTCACGCTCATGACCACCCTGGTGGACTTCTCTGACACCGGTGTGCTTGATGTCTTTATTGACGAGGCCCAGGTGGCCATGCGGGAGACCACCATCGGCGAAGGCGGACTTCTGCCGGGCAAAGAACTGGCCACCACGTTTTCTTTTCTGCGGCCCAACGACCTGGTCTGGAACTATGTGGAAAAGAACTATCTGAAGGGTGAAACCCCGCCTGCCTTCGACATCCTGTACTGGAACGCGGACAGCACCAACCTGCCTGGCCCGTTTTTTACCTGGTATCTGCGCAACACCTATCTGGAGAACAACTTCGTAAAACCGAATCGAGTGGTTGTCTGTGGCCAAAAGCTCGACCTGCGCAAGATCGAGATGCCCGTCTATGCCTTCGGTGCCCGCGAAGACCATATCGTGCCCTGGCAGTCGGCCTGGGCCTCGGCCCGGGCCCTGGGGCTAAAGACTCGGTTTGTCCTTGGGGCAAGTGGCCATATCGCCGGCAGCATTAATCCGGCCAGTAAAAACAAGCGCAGCTACTGGACGGCGCCCGGCCTTGCCGATTCCGCAGATGCCTGGTTTGACAAGGCCAAAGAACATCCTGGCACCTGGTGGAATGACTGGGCCGCCTGGATAAAACCGTTCAAGGGCAAAGACATGCCCGCTCCCAAAAAGCTCGGTAAGGCAAAGGCCTATCCGGCAATTGAGTCTGCACCGGGCAGTTATGTCAAAGAAAAAGCTGAGGCTCTGCTGGCCAAGTGATCAGCAGCGAAAAAAAAGCGGTGTTCATAACGGGAAAAAATTCACAATAAACCAACCCTGGAGGAGATGACATGAGTAAAAAGATTGCATACGTGACAGGAGGCATGGGCGGCATCGGAACCTCGATCTGCCGTAAGCTGCACGATGCCGGCCTAATGGTGATTGCGGGCTGCGGCCCAAGCCGTGACCACCAAAAGTGGATCGCGGAGCAGAAGTCTGATGGCTATACCTTTTATGCCTCAGTGGGCAATGTCGCCGACTGGGAATCCACTGTTACTGCTTTCGAAAAGGTGAAGGCCGAATACGGCAGCCCGGATGTGCTTGTGAACAACGCGGGCATTACCAAAGACGGGCTTTTTGTGCGCATGACCCGTGAGCAGTGGGATGCCGTTATTGAGACCAACCTTACCAGCCTGTTTAATGTCACCAAGCAGGTGGTTGAAGGCATGATCAGTAAGGGCTGGGGCCGGATTATCAATATCTCCTCGGTCAATGGCCAGAAGGGGCAGTTCGGTCAGACCAACTATTCCACGGCCAAGGCGGGTATTCATGGGTTCACCATGGCTCTTGCCCAAGAAGTGGCCGCCAAGGGGGTCACGGTAAATACCGTGTCACCAGGGTATATTGGCACGGATATGGTGCGTGCAATCAAGCCCGAGGTGCTCGAAAAGATCGTTGCCACGATCCCGGTAAAGCGTCTGGGCGAACCCGAGGAAATTGGGTCGATGGTGGCCTGGCTTGCATCGGATGACAGCGGTTTTGCCACCGGGGCGGATTTCTCCCTGAATGGCGGATTACATATGGGTTAACTGGAAAATACTATGGCCTCTCCTGATCTTCGGCTGATAAAAAAATATCCCAACCGCCGGCTCTACGACACCCGCACCAGCAGCTACATTACGCTGGCCGATGTCAAAGAGCTGGTCTTGGCCCACGAGGGCTTTAAGGTGGTCGATGCAAAGTCAACCGAAGATCTCACCCGCAGCATTCTTATGCAGATCATTCTCGAAGAAGAATCAGGAGGCATGCCGATATTTACCGCAAAGATGCTCGAGCAGATTATTCGGTTCTATGGGCATGCCCTCCAGGGCGTCATGGGGTCCTACCTTGAAAAGAACATCCAGACCTTTATGGAGATGCAGAACAAGGTAAAGGAACAGTCTGAGGCGTTTATGGGCAGCAAGGGCTTTGCCAACCAGGAGGCCTGGAGCCAGTTCTTAGCCGGTCAGGCCCCGGTGATGCAAAAGATCATGAGCAACTACATGGAGCAGAGCCAAAAGGTCTTCCTGCAGATGGAAGAGCAGATGCAGTCCAATGCGCGGTCGATGATGTCGGGCTTTGGATTTCCGGGCGTCGACCCAGAGTCAGGATCTGAAGGTCGAGACAAGCCGGGCAAGGGCTAAGCGCCGGGTATGACCACCCCTACGGTTGGATTTGTATCGCTGGGCTGTCCCAAGGCGCTTGTTGATTCCGAAAGAATCCTCACCCAGTTGCGGGCCGAGGGCTATCAGGTCAGCAGCAGCTACGAGGGCGCCGACCTTGTGGTGGTGAACACCTGCGGGTTTATCGACGAGGCTGTGGAAGAAAGCCTCGAGGCAATCGGCGAGGCCCTTGAAGAAAACGGCAGGGTGATTGTCACAGGCTGCCTTGGTGCCAAGCCGGGTACTCGCGGCGAGCGGTCTCTGGTGTCTGAGGTGCATCCCAAGGTGCTTGCGGTAACAGGCCCGCATGCCACAGCCGAGGTAATGCAGGCCATACACCAGCACCTTCCAAAGCCCCACGACCCGTTTACCGACCTGGTGCCACCGCAGGGGGTGCGCCTCACGCCTGGGCACTATGCCTATCTCAAGATCTCTGAGGGCTGCAACCACCGGTGCAGCTTTTGCATTATTCCCTCAATGCGCGGCGACCTGGTGTCGCGCCCGATTGGTGAGGTGATGCGCGAGGCCGAAGCCCTGGTGAAGGCCGGCGTGCAAGAAATTCTGGTGGTCTCGCAAGATACAAGCGCCTATGGCCTGGACTTGAAATACCGCACCGATTTTGTCGAAGGCCGACCCGTGCGTACCCGGTTTGCCGAGTTGGTAGAAGAGCTCTCGCGGCTTGGCGTCTGGGTGCGCCTGCATTATGTCTACCCGTACCCGCATATCGATGAAATTCTGCCCCTTATGGCAGACGGTAAGGTGCTTCCGTACCTCGATGTGCCGTTTCAGCATTCCCATCCCGATGTCTTAAAGCGCATGAAGCGGCCCGCCTCGGGCGAGAAGAACCTTGAACGTATCCAACAGTGGCGCAAGGCGGTGCCCGACCTCACCCTGCGCAGCACCTTTATTGCCGGGTTTCCTGGCGAGAGCGAGTCTGAGTTCTCGGACCTGTTGCAGTTTCTGACCGAGGCCCAGATCGACCGCCTGGGCTGCTTTGCCTATAGCCCGGTGCAGGGAGCGTCGGCCAATACACTGCCCGGCGCGCTTCCCATCGAGGTGCGTCAGGAACGCGCCGATAGGGTGATGGCCCATCAGCAGCCGATATCAGAGCAGCGTCTGGCACGGTGGGTTGGCCGCAGAACCCAGGTGCTCATCGACGGAATCGATGAAGAGGAGGGCGTTCTTGTGGGGCGCACCGGTGGAGACGCGCCGGATATCGATGGCATTGTGCGGGTGCGGCCTGACCCAAACTCCCGCCATCCGGTGCCTGTGGGCATTGGTCGCTTTGCCACGGTGGACATCATCCATAGCGATGACTACGACCTTGAGGCAGTAATCGTGGCTGCGGTGGCTGCCTAGATTGGCTATGGAGCACAGACAGGAGATAAAGGCGAGTCGGCCTTAGACTAACAACAGCAAAGAAACCAGCATTTTTTATTCAAATCAAAAGAGGAGAAGCGTATGCGTGAAGTCGTCGTGTTAAGCGCCGTGCGGTCGGCAGTAGGGGGGTTTGGAGGAAGCCTATCGAGCCTGGAGCCAAGTGAGCTTGGTGGCATGGTCATGAAAGAGGCCATTGCGCGCTCAAAGGTTAATCCAGAGCAGATCAACTACACGGTGGTGGGCAACTGTATTCCCACCGAGTCACGTTCGCCTTATGTATCTCGGGTCGCCAGCATCCAGGCCGGGCTGCCCATGAGCTCGGTGGCGCTTACCATCAACCGGCTCTGTGGCTCAGCCCTGCAGGCAGTGGTCTCCACGAGCCAAAACATACTACTGGGCGACAGCGACTTTGGCGTTGGCGGA
>Ga0194126_10001845_pt1 | contig 35032 bp, 40 predicted proteins | sample TA2KigC150mmetaG_FD_148641 | JGI IMG/M metagenome (GOLD analysis project Ga0194126, IMG submission 148641) | Freshwater microbial communities from Lake Tanganyika, Tanzania - TA2015035 Kigoma Deep Cast 150m | ecosystem: Environmental > Aquatic > Freshwater > Lake | place: Tanzania: Lake... | reverse complement strand
GACAATTACGACGATGAGGTAGACAGGGCTGTAGAGGCCATGGTAAGCCTGATAGAACCAATAATGATTGTATTTCTTGGCGGCTCGGTAGGCTTTATCGTAATAGCTATGTTCGTGCCTCTCATTAAATTAATGCAAGGAATTGGAGGCGGTGGCTAAGAATGAATAGCAAATATTGACGAATTACGAATTACGATTTGGGATTTAAATCGTACATCGTAAATCGGACTTCGTACCTCCTCCTTATGTTGGAATTTTTGCGGCTACGGGAACCATCCATGTGAAACACAATGGCTTTACCTTTATTGAGCTGATCGTTGTTATAGCCATCATAGGCCTCCTTGCAGGCATAATTCTCCCTGTTTTTTTACACGGAGGACTTGACGAAGGCGTCAGTACATTACAGAGCAGTGTATTCAACGCTAAATCCTTCGCTATAACAAAACGTAATCGCTGTACACTAACACTGAACGCAGATTATTATACAGGTTCAAATCCGTTACCATGCTTATTAACTATAGAGGATACGGGGGCCGCCGCCTTTAAGAAACAGTATCGGCTTCCCAAATATATAAGATTCTGGCAATATGAAGTAGTGGGCAGCAGCCCTGTAAGTTTTACCAGTGGAACAAAGACGGTTTACTTTGAGCCGAGTGGCATAGCGCATGATACACAGGGTATTAATTCACCGCAAGACATTATTATTACTTTAAAAGACATAAAGACTGATATTACAACCAGTCGCACAATTATCGGCAACACATGTCAAATAAGAAAAGAATGAGTAATCAAACTGTAGTCCAAGTCAGTTCCATAAAGTCCCCCTTAATAAAGGGGAAACAATCCTTTAAATCCCCCTTAACAAATGGGGACACAGGGGGTTGTATTTTTTCTGAACTATCGAACAACCCCCTTCCCCCCTTTTCTAAGGGGGATTTTCTCTATTCTATAGCCGGATTTACCCTCATTGAAGTCCTTATCTCTATTTTTGTGCTTTCTATAGGCATCTTCGGGGTCATGGCGTTATTTCCCGTCGGAATACATCAAACAGGCAAAATTGCCAAAAACACCATCGGAGCCGTTTCAGCTGAGATACCTCTTGCATATACATCGTATAAATATCCTGCTGGGGACGTCAATGGCACTGACTATGACACCCAGAATATTGTAAACCTTCTATCAGGAACCACGACTCCTACTTGTTACTTCTTTCCAGATACCGGCACTATTACAATATCCGGCAATGTCTCATTTGGCTGGAATACGTCTCTTGTTCCTGTAGATATGGACAGTAACGGCACAGCAACAACTGTAGGTGAAACTTACCTGTTCAGACAGCAAACTGCAATCTATAAAAATTACACGACAAATAGCGGCACGGCTAACTTTACTTACAACAGTCCAACAATATCCAATATTTCAAACATCAACAATATTTCAATCAATGATTACATTTGTAACACACGAAATCATATCTGGTATCGTGTGACAGGCGTTAATGCTTCAGCCGGTAATGTGACAATACAACAATCGTATGAATATGAAACAACAACTGCTGCGCCGTATATTTCCACAGATACCATTGTGGGTCTTTACAACACCATGCTAGCGCCGAATTAATCTTTGAATGAAATAATGTTCTTGTCTGCAAATTACCGGATATGATGCATGAAAATGTTTAGACATAAACCAAAAATCAGAACCTTCCTATTGCGTTTTGTGCGGATTAGTACCGCTTGCTGGTTCACTCGTCCTCGATTGAACCAAAATGCTTTGGTTCAGACTACAAGCCTGAACCAGCGTGAAACTAACACCTGTAGCTCCTTTCAGGAGACACTGGTAAAAAGGCAAAGTGGCTTTACCTTGGTGGAGTTGGTAATCGTTATTGCCCTCATGGCTATTTTATGGGGTGTGGCGTACACCATGTTTTATCAATCTAAAAATGTATTTTCCCTGTCTGATAATAAATTAGAAATGTACCAGTATGCAAGGATAGCTATGGACGAAATTTCAAGAGATCTGAAAGGCGCTACCTTAAAGGATAACGTAGATTATTTTCGATCATTTACAATAGGACCAGCGGATGCTAAAAATAATAACAGCGTCCTTACGTTTTTGTCATTAACACCAAATGGCTCTTCCACGCCCGTTACCCTTATTACCTATTACTTAAAAAACACTGACGAACTCATGCGGGCTGAATACAATGATACCTCGTATATTTATGGAACCGTGCCTGCCAGTATCGATCCTTCTCAATTTACCTATTATAAACTCACAGCAAATACAAATTATTTCAACCTTGCCTATGTTACGGGAGGTACCTCAGTAAGTTCATGGGACAGCACAAGCGGCACAACAACCGGTCGCTTGCCGGATGCTGTGAATGTAACATTGCAAATATATGGCACAGGTACTGGTAATACCCTGGAAAGAGGCACTTTTACTACACAAATCACAGTACCTTATCGGATAACACACTAAATATGAACGACAAAAAAGACGCAGGTTATATCATTATTGTGGTTACCGTTATCCTTGTAGCGCTTTCCCTCATGGGAATGACGTTCCTGAACCTTACCAGTGTCGATTTCACCGCTACAGATAATTACGTCAACAGCCTTCAGGCTGATATGGCGGCCCGTGCCGGGCTTGATTATGCTATTTATGTATTAAAGATGGATAAATACGGCACAGACACAATAGTTTATAACAATAACAGTTATCGGTATCGCGGCACTTCAACCCTGGGTTATGATGAAAATTACGATGCATACACGGAAGAGTGGCTGGGCACAGGCACAGGAAAGATATTTTGCAATGCTACGGCCGCCAGCAATGATGTCGATAACAATGGTGACGGTGTTAAAGACTCCAAGTGGCTGGATGCCCCATTTTCTTTAGATAGAGGGTTGAAGGCGCAATACGCCATCCTTATCGAAGACGTGGGCGAATCTCGAATTAATGTAAATGCGACAGGAAATGTTGTGGGCGTAGCGGGGTCTTTTGTTTATGGCACGGGCGCAACAACCTATGATATACGGTTGCAAGACGTCCTTACCGATACTACCGCTAAAAATGTTATTGGAACAACTACAGGCCGCTGTGGTGCCAATAGCACGCCGGGCAGTACAGGTACAACAGCATCTCAATTCCAACCACGCAATCCCGGTGGTGATGACCGCCCTTTTAATGTCCTCGACGCTGCCGATATTTGCTTTGGGTCATATACCTCCTCGACAGTGTATAAATCAAGATTGCGCAATATTATTAATAATGAAACCATTTTCCAGAGCACAAGGGGAAGTCTTACAGCATATTCTTTCGATAGTATCATTACAAACACGGGCACTGTTAGTTCATTGCAAATGGGGAATAATTATTATAGGTTAAACGTCAATACCTCGTCTGCTGCTGATCTGGCAGCACAATTTAGACATTGCGTGTTCGGCACAGAAACACTTATGGCAGATCAGATCGCAGCCCATATCGTGGATTATAGGGACGCGGATGATAACATCACTGTTTATAATAGTAAGTACGGTTTAGAAGTGCATCCTTATATCAATGAACTTTTTTACGCTACGGCAACGGCGTATCACAGGATAGAACTTATAAATCCATTCAATCGTAGTATTGCTATAGGAAACTGGAAACTTATTGTAAACAGAGGAGGAACGGTTACCACATATACCTTAGGTACAGCAACGATAAGTGCTGCACCTTCAGCGGCAAATCCTGTTTACTTTGTTCTGGGAGACAACCCCGCCGTGGCCACCCTTACAACAAACCTTGTGGTAAATAATCTTAGCATATACGACTACGATGATAACGGCATCCCGATTGAAGTTACAGCTACTTTAAAAGAAAATTCTAATAACGTTGTCATAGACGAAGTATATCCAAGCGCATACATTAACACAGTCAGTATTGTTGGTCTTATTGATGCCTTAATACAAAGAGTTCAAACTGAATGTCCAACAATCCCACCCGGAGGTAGTCTTATGACAAAATTAAATCATGCACGGGACGAACTCGCAGAAGTCCCGCCTGATTGTGACAATGCCGAACCGAACCTGGAATCATTTATTAATGAAGTTGACGGTATCCGAGGAAGTACTAACCCAGACTGGAAGGCTTGTATCAGTAACAATGCCGATGAATTTATCAGTCGTGCACAATATATTCTCGATACCTGTGAAGACCCCCCTTCGGCGCGTGCATCCATAGGTCAGAGAAAAATCCCTATTATTGAACGTTCGGATAACTGGACAGGTTCGTCCACAAACCATACGATAGGTACAACCAATTTGAGTTTTAACAATATTCGACAACTAGTAATTGCAAACAAAGACATTATTTCACTGGGCGAATTGGGACATCTCCTGACCATAGGCTATAATACTAATTATTCATATACATTAGATGCATCCTATGCCACGTCGACCAATTATGTTGATAATGCAAAGATGAACCTTTTCGGGGGGACATTCACTACTATTTCAGATTATTTCACCGTCCTCGATCCGAAAAACGATACTATTGATGACGACGCAGACGGCGCCATTGGTACTGATACGGGTAATCAAACTGGCGATATAGACGGCCCTGAAATTCAGGTACCGGGGCGTATTAACATAAACACTGCATCAGCAGGCGTGCTGTCCGCCCTGCCCGGCACCAGCACAAACACTTCGTTAGGCACGTGGAGTGCATTGATACAATCTAAAACAGGATATTCTCTTATAAATAACATCATAAATGCGCGCCCTTTTAGCACCGTTGGAGCATTAACGAGTGTGACTGGAATGAGTAATTCCGGCATGAATTATTTTGGCACGGATAACGTTGACAATGACGGTGATGGATTTATTGATGAAAAAGACGAAAAAGACCTTATATTTACTTCCATTTCCAATCTTATCACCACGCATTCCAACGTATTTGCAGTGTATGTTACCGCTCGCGTTGTTAATAGTAGCGCATCTCAAGCCTTTGCTGAAAAGAAGCTGGTTGCGATTGTTGACCGCTCCGTTAATCCTGTCAAAATACGATATTTTAGATGGATGACTGAGTGGTGAAACATTTTGGTTCAATCGAAGATGATTGAACCAGCAATAAAGGTAGGGACTGAAAATCTTCAGCCCCTATATGTGACACATTTATAACACTCTTTTGACAACCCCCCGGCCCCCTTTTTTAAGGGGGACTTACTTGAAAGGAAATTATATGATTATTTACTCCGGCAAAAAAATAACTGTAAGAAAAGATGAAATTGTCCTGGATGACGGAAGAAAAACTATGAGGGAGGTTATCGAACATCCTGGCTCTGCGGCTATTATCCCCTTTATAACCAAAGATGAGATTATCCTTATCCAACAATACAGACATGCTGTAAAAGAACTTATTTATGAAATTCCTGCCGGCACTCTTGATGAAGGTGAAACATTTATCACATGCGCAGGACGTGAATTGGAAGAAGAGATAGGCTACAAAGCAGAAATACTCGACCCCCTGATAATTCTCTATCCATCACCAGGAATCCTGAGTGAGACGATGCACATCTTTAAGGCTACGAATCTCGCCAAGACGCAAACAAATTACCAGGCAGACGAATCAATCAAGGGTGTCGTACAGATGAAACTAAATGAGGCATTTGAGATGGTAAAGAAAGGGCTTATACGAGATGCAAAGACAGTTTGCAGTATTTTAATGTGTATTAAATAAAAAACACTTGCATATCCTACCCCGAACGAGTCGGATGAGTTCTTTGATGGGAATTTACGATTTTAGATTTACGAATTACGATTTTTTTAAATCTCAAATCGTAATTCGTAAATTCTAAATTTTGGCAAAAGTGTCAAAATAATTGTGGGATGATACTATGGTATGTCGAACGATTTCTCCTTGACACGGAAAAGCATGGATTTCTCACGACCTGTCTTTTGCGCAAGGATTAACTCAATTGGTAAAGATTCTGTAATTTTAAGAAGCGCTGTTAAACCATGTTCATCTATAACCAAATAAGATTTAGATTCGGCCTGACGTAATACCATGCTGGCAGATAAATCAATGGGGAGCTTGCAAATCCTCTTGTGTTGGCGCCCAACCCACGCCATTTCTTCCTCGCCCTTCGCACAATAAATTTTTGCATCCTGTTCAACCACACTAAGAACCTCTTTCGCAAAGAGCATGTCCGGATCTTCAGATGGATGTACTATTGGCTGTATGATTGCAAAGTAAATGGGAATTGCAACCACGGAAAGGGAGATAAGCACCCATGCTGCACGCCGTACCAATTTACTCGTTTTGCTGTGACGAACGATTGAAGCAGCTATCTCAAGCGCAAGGAATGGATACAGAGGCAACAGGTAGTGGCGTCGTTTTTGTGGAATACACGAAATAACGATAAAAATAGCTCCAGCAACTGCAAGCAATGCTGAATAACCGCGACGCCTCAAATCAACAATTGCAACAGGCAAGAACAATGAAAGTGGCAGCGCAGGTAATAGGAGCATCCATACGTAGTAGAAAGGCCCTCCATTTCCACCCTTGCTCACATCGAGGTCGGGTTGGAAAATAACCCTGCGGAGGTATTCGCCATGGTCGCGGAGATACGCAGGAATTGCCCATACAGAGATAACTGCTAATACTCCAAAAGTAAAGAATATCCAGTCTATTCGCAGTCGTTTAAGGTCTTGACGCCGGAATGGAACAAGGACTGCAAAAAATATTGGGAAAAGAATCCCAAATGGACCCTTTGTTACTACCCCAAGTCCAGCCAGCAGCCCTGCGATTATAAAGAACAGCGATCGTGAAAGGCCCTTGTGTTTTCGCATTCCCATACAGAGAAAAAGACATGATACGATGACTGAAAAACACAATATCATATCGGGCCTGGCCTGGCGTGCCATAAGACTATAACCCGGCATACCAAGCAGCGCAAACGCCCCTACTAAAGCCGTACTCCGGTCGAGCAGTAAAAGCCCGACTCCATAGGTCGCTAATACACCCAAAATGCCGGCAATAGCGGATGGCATTCGTACAAGTGTCATGCTCGGTTCACCCACAATACGGGTGAGAACAGCAGCAGCGGTGTGCATTACCGGAGGTTTATCATAATATGTTTTACCCAGCAGTTTTGGCACAAGATAATCACCGCTCTCGGCGATTTCGCGAGTGATCTCAGCATGACGGATTTCACGGCTAGCCCAATGTCTGTTCTGACCAAGAGCCGGAAATATTACAAAAGCAGAAACGACAGCCAGCATCAGCAAATCCAACAGGTGTGGTCGCCGTTTTCTGAAATTCTTTAACAAGCCAATATTCATTTTGTATTAAGGTGCGAAGAGTAAATGGTATTTATTACCATTCTGCCCGGTCTGTTTTTAGATGATTTACAATGAGGATTAAATCTATATCCTTATATCGTATATTTTGCAAAACGGTATGTGAGACATTTTGAAATGAATTCTTTTCATTGTATGCCTTCTTGCCAACAATACAGTAAACGGTATTATTGGTCAAAAATGCCTCAGATAAGTTATTTTCGTTCTTTATTTCCGGAATAAGACGATTCATATAGAAGTTCATTGGAGAAAGGCACTCATCAGGCACTTTGTAGTAATAGAGTTCATCCCTTTTTATGTGCTGAGATACAACGTTAGCAAGATCGAGACCCGGAGAATGACGATAATTATAGGTAGACAACTCCTTCATGTAAACCAGGGCAATGATCGTAAAAAATGCAATGATAATAGAGAAAGAAATATTAGAACCTCGAAACCTTTTAATAAATAATTTACCTGCAATACCGACTGTAAAGAGGATGCCAATGCCCACACCCACAGGAAAGAGTTTTGGATAATGTGCAAAAGCGTAAACAGGAAATCCGACAGAAAGCATCAGGACAATAGCCAGAGAAATAGCAAGGGTGTATTTGATCCATTTATCCAAGTAGACATTTTTCCCATCAGTTTTGAAAATACTTGTCCACATGCCCCCCATCATGAGCGCCAGCGCCGGATACAGGGGAAGGATATAGCGGGCGCTTTTACACCGCGAGATGGACATAATGATAAAGATGGTGATAACCCATATTGAGAGCCACCAACGATCTCCATTATTCTCTCTACCTTTTTTGAAAACAGATAAACGAATGTTACGGGGAAGAAAATGCTGTAAGGGAGAAATCCTTTGATAAGTTCGGGGAGAAAAAAATAAAAGGGCTGTTTGTGCCCGTATTCTTCGGTACTATAACGAACAACCGACTCGCTAAAGGCATTGTTAATCACCGTATTCAGCTCAATCTTTTGGCACATGAGGATAACCCAGGGCCCCACCATTAACCCTAATATACCAAAACCCATAAGCCCGTGTATATGCTTGAAGAATACGAGTTCTCTTTTACACAGGAGATATATAAAAATAATTACAAAGGGAAGAATAAACCCTAATGGCCCCTTTGTCAGGATAGCCAGCGCTATGGAAACGTAAAACAGGACAAAATAGATTCTCCTTCTTTGAGCATCCGTTGTATAGCCCATATAAAAGGTATATAAGGCCGTAAAGATGAACGTGGCTAACATCATATCCGTTTTGACGGTGCGGGAGTAAAGGAAGAACATATAGTTGGACAGAAGAATAAGTCCTGCCCAAAATCCTGCCATAGGATTTTTGTAAAGGTGTTTACCAAACAGAAAAACGGTTATGATGCTTAGAAGCGCGCAAAGCGCCGATGGTATTCGTGCAGTAAAGGGGGTAATAATACCGCCAAATTGCGAAGACAGGGCAATTGTCCACATGAGCAGTGGCGGTTTTGCAAGATAGATTTTGCCTGCATAATGGGGGACAGTGTAGTCCCCGGTAAACATCATTTCACGGGCTGTTTCGGCAAACCTTAGATAATCCTTATTCTGAAAACCCCTGCCTCCTAAATCAAAAAACAAGACAAAGCAGCTTATGGTTATAAGGATTGCAAGCAAAAGCCTGTGATTTCTCGAAATGTCCTTCAATTTCAGATTCTTTTATTGTTTTCGTAATTCAGCGCCGAGTGTTTTGTAAAGACTATCTAGGATCATCTGCTGAGCGACATCAACCTCTTCGCTCTTTAATGTCCGGTCGAATGCCTGAAAGCAGAGATTAAAAGCAATGCTTTTCTTTCCGGAAGGTATCTGCTTACCATAATAAATGTCAAAGAAGTTGATAGCCGTCATAAAAGATATATTTGCAGCTAAAATACATTTTTCAATAGATGCCCATGTTACCTCCTCGTCAACAATAATAGCAAGATCACGTAAAACAGGAGGATATTGAGACAGCATTTGAAAATATTTTGAAAAATTCGACATTTTTACCAATAAATCCAGGTCTAACTCCACCATACATGGCGATGTTTTAAATTCCAATTCTTTGACTTCTCCTATATAGCCTAAGATATTATTACCCAGTTGGATTTTTGCAGATTTATCTGCCTTAAATAGTATTGATCCATCGAAGGCCATCCATTCACATTTAGAGGTAATACCCAGACTCGCCAGGAGCGACTCGACAATTCCCTTTAAAGTCAAAAAATCAATATCTGCCAGGATGGATAAACAGGTCTTTTCTTCCGGTAGTTTTTCGCCCGCGAGGTAAACTTTAGCTATCTCAAAGATTCTTGCCTGTTCCACACCATGATGCATATTATATATCCTGGTGCGTATCAGGCTGGGCAGCAGACATGTGCGTAAGCGGCTTTCTTCCTGTCTTAGCGGATTTGCAATATCGACACCCGCCCTATCTGACCACAAATTTACGGACTGCAGGGGAGAAGTATCAACGATGCTGAAGGTCTTAGCTTCATAAAAACCAATGCCTGTTAAAAAATGGCGAACAGAATCCTCAACAATTTCATATTTACTCTTTACGCTGCCCCGTACACTAATAGAGGTCTTTGTGGGGATGTTATTATAACCATAAATCCTTGCAACCTCCTCGATCAGGTCAATCTCACGATAGACTTCTCCCCGATAGCTTGGCACTTCAACGTCAATAAAGGTATCTACTTCATTTAAAATATTAAATTGCAGTCTCTTTAGAATATCACTGGCAACGTCTCTTTTTATTTCTAGCCCCAATACTTTATTAAGTCTTTCAATTCTGAGTGTAATTCTTTTCTTTTCGTACCTTCCCGACCTTATATCATTAACACCGTGGGCAACTTCTCCTTCTGCATAATCGTTGATAAGTTTTACTGCCCTTTTCGATGCCAGTTCAACTCCTTCAGGATCAATACCTCTTTCAAAACGATATGACGAATCTGAGGCAATGCCCGTTGCCTTTGACGTACGACGCACCTGCCTGGGCTCAAATTGTGCGCATTCCAAAAGAATATGCCTTGTTGACTCAGATACTTCTGTATCCTTACCACCCATAATGCCGGCAATGGCAACAGGTCTTTTGCCGTCCGCAATGACCAGCATGTCATGGAAAAGCGCCCGCCTGGCTCCATTGATAGCCACTATTTCTTCTCCGCTCTTTGCTCTTCTAACAATTATCTTTTTATCTGACAGCTTATCCAAATCAAAGGCATGAAGAGGTTGCCCTGTCTCCATCATCACATAATTTGTGATGTCGACTATGTTGTTTACCGGTCGAAGTCCAATACACTTTAACCTCTTCTGCATCCATTCCGGAGACGGCTTTACGGTTATATGCCGTACTATCCGAGCCGTATAGTGTGGACACAGGATTGGTTCTTCAACAGCAATACTTATTAATTTTGAAACCTCTATATCGGTGCTTGTGTAATTTGTTTTCGGGTATTGAACACTCGCCCCTACCACTGCGGCTACTTCACGCGCAATGCCAATGACGCCAAGACAATCCGGGCGGTTGGATGTTACTTCCACATCGATGCAAAAATCGTCTTCGACAGATTGAATATCTGCAACCACAAGCCCTGTATTCGTCAACTTATCTGACAACTCCTGCGGCAACAAATAAAAATTTACGTATTCTTTTAACCAGTTGTAGCTAATCTTCATTTAAAATTGTGATAAAAATCGTATGTCATTTTCGTAAAAAAGGCGAATATCATTGATCCCATACTTTAACATGGTAATCCTTTCAACTCCCATCCCAAATGCAAAACCTGTGTATTTTTCAACGTCATAATGCACGGCCTTGAATACGTTAGGGTCAACCATTCCTGCCCCCAATATTTCTACCCAGCCACTATAAGAACACACGCTGCATCCTTTGCCTTTACAGAGAGAACACGAGATGTCAACCTCAGCGCTGGGCTCGGTAAATGGGAAAAAGGACGGCCTAAAACGCATTTGAACGTCCCGGCCAAAATAGGTTTTAATAAACTGATTCAGCACTCCCCTTAAATCAGCAAAACTTACTCCCTCATCAACGAGTAATCCTTCCACCTGATGAAACATGAATGAGTGTCTTGCATCCACAGTGTCAGGCCTATACACCCTGCCGGGGGCAATAATTCGAATAGGGGGTTTTTGCTTTTCCATGACACGAATCTGAACAGTAGACGTCTGACTTCTGAGGATCACATCGTTTTTGATATAAAAAGTATCAAAATCGGTTCTGGAGGGATGGTCGGCAGGGATGTTTAAGGCTTCAAAGTTATAATATTCAGACTCCACTTCCGGCCCATAGACCACATCAAAACCCAACCGGGCGAATACTTCTTTGATATCATCAATTGTTTGAGTAATCAAATGCTTTTTCCCTACAAGAGGACGTTTCCCCGGCAACGTTACATCGAATATTTCATGCGTGGCTTTTGAAGTTATTTCTCCAGAAAACTTCTTTAATAACTCATCTACGATATTTGTAACCTCGGTCTTGAGAGAATTAATCCGCTGTCCGATTGCGGCGCGTTGTTCTGCGGGCAAGGATGGTATCAGCTTCATGAAATCTTGAATAATACCCTTCCTTCCCAGGTATTTTACCTTAAGCTGTTCGGCATCTTTCAGTGCCGTAACCGACTTAATTTCGCTTTGTATGTTTTTTTTGACTTCTTCTAATTTCTCTAACATGCAGATGAGTATCTAAAAAAGCATATAAAAAATGTAGGCACGTTCCTTCATGGTTCAATACCAAGAAGACGTGCCTAAATCAAGTGACGGAATAATCTGACTTATAATAATAGCCACAGGCTTCACTCGCGTACTAGTTAGTCCCCCTTAGCAAAGGGGGATTTTAGCCTGCTACCGCCTGCAAACCCGCTTAAATAAAATAGAAATTCCTATACAATTAAATTGCCGCTTTTACCTGCTCGACTAATCTGTCAAAAGCAGGTTTATCATTCACCGCCATCTCAGCCAACATTTTCCGGTTTAAATCCACATTGGCCTTGACCAATCCACGAATAAAGTGGCTGTATGAAATGCCACGTTCTCTGACTGCCGCACTAATTCTTGAAATCCACAATTCCCTGAATTTCCTTTTCCGCGCCTTTCTGTCTCTGAATGAAAACACCATGGCACGGATGTAAGTTTCCATGGCCTTGCGGTACAAGTTCCCTCTTCCACCCCAGTAGCCTTCCGTTTTGTTTAGTAATCTTTTTCTAGACCTTTTTCTTGCACAACCTTTTGTCGCTCTTGGCATAAAACAACTCTCTTTTTAAAAAAATTAAAATAAGTATTATTAAGACAAATTCAAAGCCCTTTTCATAATTTTACTAAAAGCCGGAGAAACTCCTGCCTTCTTCCTCATGTGCGCCTTGCGTCTTCCTGACTTTCCAGACAACAGATGGCCTTTTCCAGCCCTTGGTCTTTTGATTTTACCTTTTGCCCCAACCTTTATCCTTTTTTTAAGCCCTTTGTGTGTTTTTAATTTTGGCATCTACAAATCTCCATATATATGAGTAATGCTATAAATAAATAGAATCATTATGTTTATTTGGGAGACAGGATCATTCCCATCCTGCGCTCATCCGATATCTTATCCTTCTCCACCTTGGCGATGTCCTCTAACGCAGCAGCAATTTGTTTTAAAATTTCATCGCCCAGTTCAGCATGAGCCCGCTCGCGCCCCTTAAACATCATGTTAATAAGCACGCGGTCCTTATTTTCTAAAAATTTCCTGGCCTGACGTATTTTTGTTTGAATGTCATGCTCTCCGGTCTTCGGCCTTAATCTTAATTCTTTTAACTGAACCACGTGTTGCTTTTGATGCATCTTTTTCTTTTGTTTATACTTAAACTTACCGTAGTTCATAATCCTGCAAACAGGCGGACTTGCATCGGGTGCTACCTCGACGAGATCCAATTCAACGCTCTTTGCCTTTGTAATTGCTTCTTCTTTGCTAATCACTCCGACCTGCACACCGTTCTCATCTATCAGTCGGACCGTAGAGGAGCGGATACGTTCGTTAATTCTTAATTCTTGTGAAATGTATATTTTCCTCCTATAAAGTGAAAATTACTTTTTTTCCCGAATTTCAGATTCAGCATTGTTTATAAATTCCTCAATTGAAATCATCCCTTCGTCTCCCTTTTTCCTGCTTCTAACGGCAACAGAACCACTCTGCATCTCTTTATCGCCAACAATGAGCAGATAGGGAATTTTTTCCAGTGTGCCTTCACGTATCTTATAATTGATTTTGGAATTGCCCGTGTCACATTCTACCCTAAAATTCTTTAAAAGCAACTGGGCTTGTAATTTTTTTGCGTAATCAATGTGTGCATCAGTAATGGGTAATATCCTCATTTGAATTGGCGCTATCCACAAGGGGAAATCACCCGCATAGTGTTCTATTAAACAGCCAATAAACCGTTCCATAGCGCCGAGAACCGTACGATGTACCATCACAACACGATGATGATTCCCATCCGGACCGACATATTTAACATCAAATCTCTCCGGCAGATTAAAGTCTACCTGAATAGTAGGTCCCTGCCATCCACGTCCTATAGCGTCCTTGACCTTGATATCAATAGCTGGACCGTAAAATTTTGCCTCTCCCTCCATCCGTGTGTATTTGAGTCCTTTTTTGTCGAGGGCGATTCTTAAGGCATTTTCGGCATGATCCCAAACTTCGTCCCGACCTATGTATTTTTCCTTTTCTCCCTTACCCCGTACGCTCAATTCTATCTCGTATTCATTAAACCCGAAACTCGACAACATAAATTGAGCAAGTTCAATTACGCCTAAGATTTCATTTTCTAATTGATCGGGAGTACAAAAAATATGGGCATCGTCTTGTGTAAATCCACGCACACGCAGTAATCCATGCAACACACCCGACCTCTCATATCGGTACACAGTTCCCAACTCCCCCCAACGTAAAGGTAAATCACGGTAACTGTGAAGCTTGGTTTTATACATAAGTACTGCAAAGGGGCAGTTCATGGGCTTTAAGATATATTCCTGACCGTCAACCTCAATCGGGGAGTACATGCTCTCACGATAAAAATTCCAATGACCACTGGTTTTCCATAAATTGATCTTCGCAATGTGCGGGCTATAAACAATATCGTAACCCCTTTTGAAATGCTCTTCCCGCCAGAAATTCTCTATAATGTTGCGCATTCTGGCGCCCTTCGGATGCCAGAAAGTCAGCCCAGCCCCTCCTTCTTCGTGAAAACTGAAAAGGTCAAGATCTTTTCCGATTTTTCGATGGTCACGTTTTTCAGCCTCTTCAAGAAACTTTAAATATTTATCAAGCTCTTTTTGTGTGAAAAATGCCGTGCCGTAAATACGTTGCAGCATGGGATTCGTTTCTTTTCCACGCCAATAAGCGCCGGCCACACTCAGGAGTTTGAATGCCTTGACTTTGCCGGTCTGATAAATGTGAGGGCCGCGACATAGGTCTACAAAATCTCCTTGTGTATAAAATGATACTGTGTCATCCTCGATATCCTTAATAAGTTCTACCTTGAAAGGCTGACCAATGGCTTCCATCTTCTTTATGGCCAGATCACGAGGCAATTCCATTCTTTTAAAGCTAATATCCTCCCGGATAATCTTAGCCATTTCTTCTTCGATCTTCTTTAAATCCTCTTCAGACAAACTATGCTGGAGGCCAAAATCATAATAAAATCCATTCTCAATGGTAGGGCCAATGCCGAGTTTTACGCCTGGGAAAAGCCTGCTGACCGCCTGTGCCATAATGTGTGCTGTGCTGTGGCGAAGGATTTCCAAACCTTCTTCTGTATCTTCCGTGATAACAGACAGAGAAATGTCTTCTTTGATAGGAAAACTGAGGTCTACGAGTACGCCGCTAGCCTTTCCCGCCAGCGCCCTCTCACGCAATCGGTTACCTATATTGCTTGCGACTTCCCCGATAGTTATGTTGTCTTTGTACTCCTTTTTCGTTCCGTCAGGTAACGTAATCTTAACCATAATTCAGAAAACTTTTTCGTTACTCCTTATAACAACTCAAGTAAAATTTCAGATTAATATATTTATTTTTAACATTATGTGCATCGAAAACTAATGGTGGGCGATATAGGACTCGAACCTATGACCTCTTGCTTGTCGAGCAAGCGCTCTAGCCAGCTGAGCTAATCGCCCTAAGTATTTATGCTGAGCACTACGTACACTTTACCCGAAATCATTAAAAATATCATACTTAGGTTAAAAGATGCTATCAAAAACAGTTTTTATTGTCAAGGGAAAATGACTCTGAAATGTCTATAATTATTGATTTCCACCTAGAATTTAAAAAAAGTATTTAAAAACATTATATGCTCTGTTATGATTTGATCATTAAGATTTTCAAATTTAATATTCATAACTTTCATAAGGTAAACATCTAAACTCGGTGTCTTCGATAATTGATAAAATAAGGGAATTAAAGACCAAAAGAAACGCTGTAATCCTTGCACACAACTACCAAAGGGGAGAGATACAGGACATTGCAGACTTTGCAGGCGACTCCTTGGGACTTTCTCAGCAAGCGGCAAAAACGAAGGCAGATGTAATCGTGTTCTGCGGTGTGCATTTTATGGCAGAAACTGCTTCAATCCTCTGCCCGGATAAGCTGGTATTATTACCCGATGAGCACGCAGGCTGCCCCATGGCAAATATGATAACCCTTAAAGAACTTAAGATAAAGAAAAAAGAATATCCAAATGCCAAAGTTGTTTGTTATGTAAATAGCACAGCCGCTATAAAGGCGGAGAGTGATATATGTTGTACTTCTTCCAATGCAATGAAAATCGTTTCTTCAATTCCCAAAGAGCAAGAAATACTCTTTGTCCCGGACAAAAGTCTGGGAGGTTATGTGTCTTCAAAACTGAACAGACCCTTGATACTTTGGGAGGGATATTGTCCTACCCATCATAGGATTCTGTCAGAACATATTATCAAGCTGAAGGCAACGCATCCAGAAGCCAGAGTCGTGGTTCACCCGGAATGCACACCGGATGTAATTGCACTGGCTGACCATGTTGCCAGTACAACTGGTATTGCCAAGTATTGTAAGGAAACGGATGCCAGAGAATTTATTATCGGCACCGAGACTGGCATACTGCATCGTTTAAGAAAAGAGAATCCACAAAAGGTTTTTTATGCGATCACGCAACTTGCCGATTGCTCAAATATGAAACTCATTAGTTTAGAAAAGGTTTTATGGTCTTTGGAGGATATGGTTTACCCGGTAAAGGTACCGGACGATATCGCAGCAAAGGCACGATTAGCAATTCAAAAAATGCTCGATTTGTCGTAATAATTCACCACAAAGGCCTGCCCTCATGGAAATGGGGGATGCAAAGAGCGCGAAGAAAGACTTATGGATACAGAGGAAAAACTAAGAAAATTAAGAGACAATATAAAAGCTTTAAAAAGCGTTGTGGTCGCCTTTTCTGGCGGCGTGGATAGTTCCCTTGTGGCAAAAGTCTGTTATGATGTTCTTGGAGATAAAGCCCTTGCTGTCACGGCACGATCAGAGACCTACCCTGCCTATGAATATGAAGAGGCAAAAAAGATAGCAAATGAAATCGGCATCCCTCATATAACCATCGATACCAGCGAACTCGGGATCAAGGGATTTGCCGAAAACCCCCCTAACCGGTGTTATTTCTGCAAATCAGAACTATTTGGGAAACTTACAGAAATTGCCCGGGAAAAGGGGTATAAAAACGTTGCAGATGGCGCAAACCTCGATGATGCAGGTGAATACAGACCCGGACTCGATGCCGCTAAGGAACTTGAGGTGCGCAGCCCCTTAAAAGAAAGTGGATTGAGAAAAGCAGACATACGTGAAATATCGAAACACCTCAAGCTTTCCAACTGGGACAAACCTTCATATGCTTGCATGTCCTCGAGATTTCCTTATGGGCAATCTATCACAGAGGAGAAATTGACCATTGTAGCTGCGGCTGAAAATTACTTAAGAAGTATTGGACTAAAACAATTCCGTGTCAGACACCATGACACTATTGCTCGAATTGAGGTACTGCCAGACGATATCTCTATGCTCTTGCAAAATGGTAAACGCACAGAGATTGTTAAAAAACTAAAGGACATTGGCTACAAGTATGTTACTATTGATCTGGAAGGTTACCGCAGCGGCAGCATGAACGAGGTATTGACGCTTCAAGAAAAGAAAAAAGGGTAATATCCGTTTAAAAATATTACCCTTTTGAAAATACTAAATTAATAGTTTTACTGCAAGATTGCTGTGTCAGTTCCCCCGCCAGTACCTGTCCAAATGTTATCATAAGCCGAACCATTGTAAAAGCCGCAAGTGCTAGTACCCTTCCATTCCACATGGCCGTCTAGGTAGAGCACATTTTGACCTTTTTGATTGTGATTATCCGAAAGTGTAGTACCAGTACCTTTAGCATCCGCGGCTATAGCTACTCCAGGATCATCAGATGATATGTGGTTATCGTCATATCCATAACTGCATGTAGATGCCAAAAAACTAGAAGGTGTTGTTGTTAATGTTAAAACACTTGTTTCTGAAACAGCGGTATCACTTGTGCATCGAAAAACCTTTCTATCCGTAATATAAGCATCAAAAAGTTTCCCAATTGACTCTAACTCTGCCGCTGCTGTTGTACTTGCACTTGCCGTAGTACCACCATTACCACCGGTAGGGAAAGCGCCATTATTATCGTTTGCATACATATTAATTGCCAGACCAATCTGTTTAAGGTTAGAGGCACATTGCGTTCTGCGGGCTGATTCACGCGCCCTGCCCAATGCAGGCAATAAAATACCTGCAAGTATGCCGATAATGGCGATTACAACCAGTAACTCAATTAATGTAAAACCTGCACTACTCCTTTTCTTCATCATAACTACGTCCTCCTAAAGATCGTTAAGGTTTCCTTGCTTATAATCTCACGAGTCACTGTTTTTCTAACCACCTCCTTTGGGACAACACAAAAGGAAAAGTCGCTTTCAGCCTTTCAATAAAAATCGCGCAACTACCACATTATTTTTTGTCCTGAAAAACAAAAAACCTTACTACAAAAATATTCATTTGAACATTTTTGTTAGCAAGGTTGTTTTTCTGTTTGTAAGTTATAAATCATTTTCGGTAGCAAGGCTGTCTTTCCCTCAATAAACTTTGAGAACTTAAAGACCCTTTACTTTGCGTCCCCTAATCGCTCAGGGTTTGCCTTTGTCGTATATTTTCGCCATTATATCATTAAATAAATCTCAGTCAACTAATATTTAGACGATTAACCCTTAGATTTAAGCAAGACAAAACACTTGCTAGATTTAATAAAAAACTGTAAGATTATTCTGAAACATTAATATTAAATAGTGCATCCTATCCGTTGAAAGATGCGCCAATGCAAATACTTAATTATATATCGGTTATTTATAGAAAAAATTTATGAAAGAAGCAATGTTTTTTGAAAAGCTGGGTGAGGATAGAGTAAAGTGTTATCTTTGCCGTCATCATTGTGTAATTGAGAATGGCAAAAAGGGCATTTGCCGGGTTCGCGAAAACCACGGTGGCATCCTATATTCCCTCGTTTACAGAAAACTCATTTCAGAAAATATTGACCCTATTGAAAAAAAACCCCTTTATCACTTTTATCCCGGCACGACCTCCTTTTCAGTCGCAACGGTGGGATGTAATTTCAGGTGTCTGAACTGCCAAAACTATGAGATATCACAACTTCCGAAGGATCATGACCAGATAGTGGGTAAAGACGTTGCCCCTGAAGAGATCGTTGAGGATGCCTTGAGTTATCAATGTAGGAGTATTGCCTATACTTATACGGAACCCACCATTTTTTTTGAGTACGCCTATGAAATAGCAAAAATTGCCACCCAAAAGTCCCTTAAGAATGTATTTGTAACGAATGGATATACAACACGTGAGGCACTCACTACGATAAAACCGTTTCTCCATGCCGCTAATGTGGATTTAAAAAGCTTTTCAAAAGAAACATACAAAAAGCTATGCGGTGCACGTCTGGAAAATGTACTTGACTGCATTCGGTCTTACAAAGAGATGGGCATCTGGATAGAAATTACCACTCTCGTCATTCCGGAAATTAACGATTCTGAGTCTGAGCTGAGGCAGATTGCAGAATTTATAAAGAGTGTAGGACCTGAAATCCCCTGGCATGTAAGCCGTTTTTACCCAAAATATCGGTTAATTGAAAAACCACCAACTCCTGTGGATACGCTTAGAATGGCGCGCGAAATAGGCCTTGAGGCAGGTTTGCGCTATGTTTATGAAGGTAACGTGCCGGGCGAGGGAGGAGAAAATACGTATTGTTATAAATGCAAAAAAGTCCTTATCAAAAGATATGGATATCAAATTATTGAAAACAACATTGTTAATTTGAAGTGCCCGGAATGTAATACGACCGTAGACGGCATCGGCATTTAACCGTAGAACATAATTAATTATAGTTTTGTTTGGATAAAACTCAAAATGAACAACTGGAGGTTGTATGATTACACTAAAGAAGATATTATGTCCTGTGGATCATTCTGAATGCTCGTATCTTGCCTTAAAATATGCCATTTCTCTGGCATTAAAGGACGAGGCAAAGCTCTATCTCATGCACGTAATCGACTCTCGTCTCTACGATGCGGAAATATACAAATTCAGCCCGTATAAACTCAACGAGATTGATGAATCTAAAATCCGCGCAGATTTGATGAAAAGCTTACCAGAAGGAACAACAGATGTTTTAGCGGTAGAAACAATTGTAGTAAAAGGCGTACCTTTTAATGAAATTATTAATGCAGCTACTGAAATTAACGTAGACCTTATTGTAATCGGCACACACGGTAGAACAGGACTTTCTCACGTCATGTTGGGTAGTGTAGCTGAAAAAGTCGTCCGCAAAGCCTCATGTCCCGTACTTACGGTTAGAATGCCTCCCCCGATTCCCGGTACAAACTAAATTTTTAACTAAAAAAGAAAGCCATTGCAGCATACTAAAATACTGCAATGGCTCATAACAAAGGGGTCCTTGGGAGAAATTTACCTTTGTTTATATTTACCTAACTGAATATCTTCCCATATGTCTATCATGTAATTCGCCGATTTTCGACTTATTCCAGTTGGATACCCTGCTGTAATAACCAACAATTCGGGTGACTCCGTTAAGACGCGTAAAGATTCCTGTTTCAAGGGCATGGATAACCGATTCTAAATCCTGCCGAATCACCGAATCAATATCTATGGCATATGCGCTTTCCAATTTATGATTAATAATCTTTAAGCAATCTTCTTTAAGCGTATTCCCGGGAAGATCACCGTCTATCTCTAAAAACTCATGTCCTTCAATTGCCGCATCAAAGGCGCTCAGCTTTTCTTCAATGAAATACTGTATATCGTCTTTGTTGCCCGTTCTCTCCAACATCGAAGGTCTTTCCAGTATTGCTGTTGTCATTTCTTCATATCTCCTTATTATTATGTGTTCTTATTATTCCTTATCCCTTACTTAACAAAACTTTTTTGAAATATTAAAATCAAGCAGGATAATTTAATGAATACCTATAAATAAATTTGATTTGAAAACACCTCGCTTTACAAACCTTTTTTTCTATCACCCCCCTTCCCTAATAAAATTTAACATACCCTGCTTACAACATATTGTATGTCTGACATGGGTCGTAAATATAACACAAAAAAAAACTTTGTCAAGAAAAAATACAATATTTTGTACACATATTTATATTCTATACAACATGTGGAATAATAAATGTTTTATTTATCGGTACTTATGATTTTATAAGATATCTGGTATTAATCAATCCATTGTATGCATAATATGTTATTCGATTAACAAGTTTTTTATTGAAAAGACAACCCTATACCTAGTAAAATTCACTACGTGAAAAAGGCAGCCATTTTTGACATTGATGGAACAATACTCAGAAATATTTCTTCAGAAAGAGTTTTTTTCCGTTATCTTCTAAATAAAGGATTTGTTACCACGAAAGATTTATTGCGATTCGCAAATGTCTTCGTAAATAATCTTTTGCAGTTAAAAGGACTCTACCTTAGAAAAAACAAATATTATCTCAAAGATAAAGAGTACGAACAGGTCGTTTCTGAAATAAAAGAATGTTTTAAAAGACAAATTTCCTCACATATTTCAGCAACTGCATTACAAGAAATAAGCAGGTTAAAAGATGCAGGTTATTTGATTATTTTACTATCCGGAACGTTAAGTCCTTTGGTAGAATGTTTCAAGAAATACTGTGACGCTGATATAGGCGTGGGTACTTGCCTTGCCATTGACAGTGAAGGCAAAATAACAGGGGAAATAGACGGCATACACTCTTACAGTGGCGGAAAAGTAAAGGCCGTAAACCAGCTTGTTGCAGAGCATAACATTGACCTTTCGTCATCTTACGCCTATGCCAATCAATATTTAGACGTAAAATTTATGCGTATGGTAGGACACCCTATAGCGGTAAATGCAAGCCCCATGTTGCGGTTGTATGCAAATATTAAACGTTGGAAGATCATGGAATTTTGAGAGGAAAGCACATGAATATCTATGACATCATGAAGCAAAGACGGAGTATTCGTTCTTATAAGCCCGACCCTGTCGAAGAAGAAAAACTCACTAGAATATTGGAGGCTGCGAGGCTTGCCCCCAGCGCTGCCAATAGGCAACCTATCTGCTTTGTTATTATCAAAGATGAAAAAATAAAACAGCAGTTAAAGAACGCCTATGGTGAAAAATGGTTTTACACGGCACCCGTAATTATCTGTGCCTGCAGTATCCCGGAAAAGGCATGGAAGCGAGGCGACGGGAAAAACTACGCAGATATTGACGCCGCAATTGCGATGGATCATCTCATTCTTGCTGCAACAGAGGAAGGATTGGCTACGTGTTGGATTGCCGCTTTTAAAGTCCCCATCATAAAATCTATTCTAACCTTGCCCCCCGGAATGGAACCTGTAGCACTAACACCTCTTGGATATCCTTTGGATATTCCGGAATCCACCTATCGTAAACCCCTGGAAGAAATGGTTAAAATCATTTAACGGGATACAGGCATCCTTAACCGTTCCCGTAATTCTTCGGCATTTTTAATAACATTTTTTTGAATTTCTTCTTTTGGTAACTGCTTTAAAGGTTCTAACTGGTAAGTAAGATAATGTTCATCTTTCAGTTTAGCAGGTATCACAAGTTCAGAAAAAAAATCAAAGGGGAAAATTTGATACAGGGGCGGTTTAATCTTCTCATAGACAATCTTTCTTTCATACAGGAGCCTGCCTTCTGCGTCTATTTTCTCGAGTGTGATCTTTCGTGTCCCGTAGTAAGTAAAAGTAGTTGTCACGGGGGTCTCACCAATCGGTTCATCATCCAGATAAACCATAGCACCGGCAGGGTTGGAATCAATTGTAAGCGATCGCAGCACACAACCGCAGAATGTAGCGCAACTGAATAAACATAATACAACAAAGAAAAATATCTGTTTTGAAATTTGCCAGTACACTTTTAACCTTTATCTAAAAGACACCGTTGAAAGATCAATAATTTCTGGGCGTAATGTTTCAAGGTCAAGCATCATTACAGTACTTTTACCATTTAACCATCCACAGCACTCACCGGGATTGATATACAGGGGATTACCCTGTTTAATCTCAGGAACATGGGTATGCGCACTAATAATGACGTCCGTGTTCATCTTCGACCTTTTTGAGAGACTCTCAAGCATGTGGGTTACAATAATGTGTTTACTATCCAAAATGACATCATACGGTGGTTCATGGATATCCTTACATACACCAAGCAAACCCCTCCTTTCGCCGTCGTTGTTCCCGAATATCCCTAAAAACCTTGCCTTTAGCTTCATTAATTCTTTTAGTGAAAAAGGGGCGACATAGTCACCGGCATGGATGACATACTTAAGAGTTTGGGTATTAAAAAAATGAACTGCCTTTTGAATGGCAGTAATATTATCGTGTGTGTCCGCAATAATTCCAATCTTCATCGAAGTGGCATAAATTGATTATTATGATTACAAAGGCATTATACCCATACATTTTGTTTTGTGTCAATATAAGAATATGCTTGCTCAACTAATAAGTTTGAATTTATTCTGGGCTGGTCCATGCATCATGATTAATACATGGCGGAGAGGCCGGGATTCGAACCCGGGGTAGGGATTTTGTCCCTACAACGGTTTAGCAAACCGTCGCTTTCAGCCGCTCAGCCACCTCTCCGTTTATTCAGGCTGTTATCAAGAAATGTTTTTTTAAACAAAAGAACCACGGACGCCATTACTGCCTTTGTGCATGAAATCCGTGGTTTTATCAATTCATCCTGGCTGCGCAATACACATTCAAGTATATAGCAGAGTCATAAACCAAAGATACTTGGCGGAGGGAGTAGGATTCGAACCCACGGGAGACTTTCGCCTCCAGCAGTTTTCAAGACTGCCGCCATAGTCCACTCGGCCATCCCTCCTCGTATTAAAGATTATTTTCTGCGTTGCAAACTTCTTCCAAAACCTTCTTGGCCACAAAGATTGGTGTATTCCTTTGCATCGCCAGTGCAATTGCGTCACTGGGTCGGGAATCGATCTCCACCGTTGAACCGTTCTGCATCAATATAATCTTCGCATAAAACGTATTATTCCTGAGGTCGTTAATAACAATTCTTACAACCCCTGCATTCAAACCTTCGATGACATTACAAATCAGGTCGTGCGTTAAAGGGCGAGGAGTGGTAATCCCTTTAACTGCCCGGTCAATTGCCCATGCCTCATGGAGACCTATCACTATAGGAAAACTCCGCTGTCCGTCTTTTTCCTTCAGGACAATAATCTGATGATCACTCGTTTCAGTAATCATGATCTTTGAGAGTTCCATATGAATCATACACCACCCTGCTTCATGTAAGCGACGATGTTAGATAAAATACCCGTCGTTTGATATTTCGTAAGCGGAGAATCAGCTAAAATTTTAGCACATCGACCCCTTTTGTCAAATGTTTTTTAGTTTGAGGGCTAATATTCGATGCTGGGTTTTACTGAATTATAATGAACCATTTACCTGTTACTTCTGTAAGCAACCTTTGCATTGACCGGTGTTTCTCTGATTCCTGAAACTTCATTGACACTCTAAAGATCGACTGCTATACTAACGCTATTTCTGGGCAAATTAATGAAATACGCTTTAGATAATGGTAAACAATTTACGTAAATGAAATCGTATTACCATCGTTCAAAGAGCCTGGCCAATAGTTTCTTGTTTATCCTTCCCCTGTTGGTCCTATATGAAGTTGGAATTGCGATGCAAAGCCCAGGAATCAAAAATACTGCTGATGTTGTTATTAAAGTTCCTTTTGCTTTATTCGGCAGAAATGGTTCTTTAATTTTCAATTTGTTTGTTATTGTTTTCCTTTTGGTGTCGGCATTTTATGTAGAAAAAAAATACCAATTTAGCTCCATGACATTTATTCTGATGTTCGTGGAAGGTGCGGTTTATGCACTTTTCATAGGTTACGGACTTGGCTATGTCGTTTACAAGGCATTGTTTCCTCTCGCCCTTGCCAAACCTTTTTTCACGAATATATGGACGGGAATTGTTTTTTCTGTTGGAGCAGGAGTATATGAGGAAATTGTATTTCGACTTCTTTTAGTCAGTTTACTCTATTTTATATTTACAAAGCTATTAAAAATAAAGAAACCCATTAGCGCAATTATAAGTGTCTTAATAGGCGCATTAATATTCACCTCCGCGCACTATCTAGGACCTTTAAAAGATAGTTTCACGTATGCGAGTTTTACGTTCAGATTGTTAGCGGGGTTGGTTCTGTCCACTATCTTCATGTTTCGGGGATTAGGCGTCGTTGTTTATACACACGCCATATATAATGTGCTCACAGTTTTGAAACCCTTTCAGGTTTAAGGAGTTTTGATGGAAAACCTTATCGTTGGCATAACAGGAGCCAGTGGAGTTGTCTATGCCCAGCGTCTCTTACAAATCCTTTGCGGAAAAGAATACAATATCCACTTGTCCATATCGGATGCTGCTTTCCTTGTTATTAAGCATGAATTAGGGATCGATTTAAACCGCAGCCAACTAAATATTGGGGAATTTCTGGGCTACTCGACGGACAATATCATTTATTATAACAACTCAGACATTGGCGCTACTATAGCCAGCAGCCGGTATCCCATCAAGGCAATGGTTATCGTTCCATGCAGTATGAACACCCTGTGCTCCATTGCTCATGGGATTTCAAACAATCTCATTCAGCGTGCAGCGAGTATAGCCCTCAAAGAAGGCCGGAAACTCGTGGTGGTGCCCCGTGAAACTCCACTCTCCGCAATCCATCTGGAAGCCATGCAGAAATTATCCTCTGTAGGAACGTGCATCTTGCCGGCAATGCCAGGATTCTACCACAACCCAAAGGCCATTGCAGATCAGGTGGATTTTATCGTGGCCAAGATATTGGACGCGTTGAATATAACACACACCCTTGTTCCTGAATGGCACAGCGGGGAAATATTTAGTATTGAAGATTTATAGATCCTATGGATATTGATAAATTCCAGAAACTCATCGAAGAGACCTATTTAAAAAAAGACGCAAACCGTGGTCTGTCCAAAACCTTCATGTGGTTTACCGAAGAGGTCGGCGAGCTTTCCCGCGCATTACGGGAAAACAATAAAGAAGAAATGGAAAAAGAGTTTGCCGACGTGCTTGCATGGCTCTTTTCCTTGGCAAGTTTATCGGGTATTAGGATGGAAGAAACGATTACTAAATACACAGAAGGATGTCCCGTTTGTCACGGTATTCCTTGCATTTGTATAGAAAAATAAAGGAAGAATAGAATTATGTCAGATGCACAACCCAATATTACCCCACCAGGCGCTGGATGGCAACCTGTTTATCTCAAAAAGACATGGGGAGCCGGCTTCTGGGTCTCGGTAGGTTTTGCCGTATTCTTTTTCTTATGTACGCTATTGTTATTTACACTCTTTATTGGCTCTCTCGTACTGAGTAAGGCATTCGTCACCAGCGACACCGGCAAGAAACAAGTCGCAGAAACCATTATAGAAGGAAGCGGCGAAGATAAAGTGGCCATAATCTCAATTAAGGGCATATTGAGTAATGAATCGGCAGAAGGCTTATTTATTGAAAAACCCAGCATTGTTGAGGTTGTGAAGCAACAACTCGATCAAGCCTCTTCTGATACCCATGTTAAGGCCGTTCTGCTGGAGGTAGACAGTCCAGGCGGTGGAATCACGGCTAGTGACGTTATCTACAACAATGTTATCAAATTCAAAACAGAAACGAAGAAAAAGGTAGTTGTTTATATGCAGGACATAGCAGCCTCTGGCGGATACTATATTTCCTCTGCGGCTGATGCCATCATTGCGCATCCTACTACAATTACGGGAAGCATCGGAGTGATCATGCCGCTCATAAATGTGGCAGATCTCATCAATCGATACGGCATAAAGGATAGCTCTATTGCGTCTGGCGATATGAAAGAAATCGGCTCCCCCCTCAAACCCATGACGCCTGAGGAAAATGCCATCTTAAAAAATATTATCGATGAAATGTACATTCAATTTGTTAATGTGGTATCCACAGGAAGGAAGCTGGATATTGAAACCGTAAAGAAGATTGCTGATGGAAGGATATATACTGGCAAACAAGCACATGAAAAGGGACTTGTTGATCAATTAGGCTACCTGGAGGATGCCATAGGTTTTGTAAAAAAACTGGCAGGACTCACGGAAGCAACTATCATAAGATACGAAAAACATTACGGTCTGGCCGACATATTTGGCTTAATGTCCAGTAGACTTTTTCAAAATAACACCATTAAGCTGGACATCTCTCAATTTCAGGAACAGGACATTACTAAACCCATGTATCTCTGGACTGGGTATTCCAGAAGGAAATAGCCTGCAAAACCCAACAAATCATTATGCAAAAAGAACTGAGGTTTACTGTTATGCTATCGCCTGATCAAAAAGATCGTTTGAGAGTTACAGCTGTTAAAGAAAAAGGTAAAATAATCCAAAAAAATCTCGACTTATTAAGTGAATTTATGAAATATGCCTTTGAACATCCGGAAGTATTAAATAAAATTCCGCCTGAAGCCGAACTCATTCTATTACCAACAAACGATCTTAAGCTTCGTGCTTTGAATAAAAAAATGGCTAAATCTCTTACAATAAAGGGTAAAAAGGTTGTTGTAGTTGAGATAGAAAAGCCAAAGTCAATCGTATCTAAAATAGAACTGCTAATTACGTGAATTTTGGGAGAATCAATTAAACTTAAATACAGATTTGTAAAATATAGATAATTACATGAATGATAAGATAGTCACACAATTTTTAGAGTTGATTCACCCTTTAATGGAGCATATAGAAGAAATGTACCTCTTTGGTTCACGGTGCAGGGATGATTGGCGGCCTGATTCTGATTATGACATCCTGATTGTTCTTGAGAAAAAAGACAGAGTAATTATAGATAAGCTTTATGATGCTGTGATGGATGTTCTGCTCTCTACAACAAAGTTGATATCATTAAAGATATTTACCTCCTCAGAATTTAATCGATTGAAATCTATTCCAACTCCATTTATGAGTAATGTTATGACAAAAGGAATAAAGCTTGGAATCCACAACTAAAGCACTAATAATTGGATATATACAGAAGGCAAATAAAAAGTTGGAAGTTGCCGAAAAACTATTGAAATCGAGCGATTATGATGACGCTGTATCAAGGTCATATTATGCTGTTTATCATGCAGCCCAGGCACTCCTTTTAACCGAGGGAGAACGTGCAGAAACACATAAAGGCATAGTCATGCTATTCGGACTTCTTTTTGTAAAGACAGGCAAATTTAGCAAAAATATTGGTAAGTACCTTGCAAACCTAAAAGATGATAGGGAAAATGGAGACTATGAAGTATTCTCTTTTATTGACAAAGAAACTGCTGAGACAGCAATTTCCGAAACTAAACAATTCCTAAAAGAAGCCAAGCTTTATTTAGAAGGATTAGGAATAACATTTTAGTTGATTGTTTGAAACACTAATACAATTTCGTCTCACTCATAATTATGATACGAGTTCGTTTTGCACCTTCACCTACGGGTCTTTTACACATCGGTAATGCACGCGTGGCCGTTTTCAACTGGTTGTTTGCAAAACGGCATAAAGGCGCTTTTATCTTGAGAATCGAAGACACTGATGTCGCACGGTCGGAAAAGAAATACATGACCCAACTCATCGAAGACCTCCACTGGTTAGGATTAACCTGGCAGGAGGGACCTGATGTGGGCGGCCAGTACGGTCCGTATTTACAGTCAGAACGACTGCACATTTACAACAATCTCTGCCAGCAATTTTTAAAAGAAGACTGGGCATACCGATGCTATTGTACCCCGGAAGAACTGGAAGAGCGCAGGCGAATTGCAAGACTTACCGGAAAGCCGCCCCGGTACGATAACCGCTGCCGAAACCTCAGTGATACGCAAAAAAAGGCGTTTGAAACTTCAGGATTGAGTTTCACCATTCGTTTTAAAGTGACCGATGAATTAGTTGTCTTCGAAGACCTAATTCGTGGCGACTGCCAGTTTGATATGAGCCTGACGGGAGATTTTGTAATCATGAGGTCGGACGGCACACCCTCCTTCCACTTCGCCGTTGCCATTGATGACACCCTTATGAATATTACACACGTTATTCGTGGAGAAGACCATTTATCAAACACCCCGTGTCATATATTACTTTTTCACGCATTAAAACAAAAACCTCCACAATTCGCCCACCTGTCGCTTACCATGGGCGCTGATCGTTCCTTGTTGAGCAAACGTCACGGCGCCTTTTCTATTTCTGAGTACCGCAAATTGGGTTATTTACCAGAAGGCTTGCTCAACTATATGATGCTGCTGGGGTGGTCGCCAAAGGACAAAAAAGAGAAATTTAAAGTCAGCGACATTATTGATACATTTGAAATAAGCTCTATGAGTAAGGCAGCCTCCGTGTTTGATCAACAGAAATTGGACTGGCTGAGTGGACAATACATCCGTGAAGCTGATCTGGAGAGACTCTTAACCATGGCAATACCTTACTTACAGGAGGCAGGATTCGTTTCTACGGAAGAAAGCAAAATCGACATAAGTAAATTAAAATTGATTATAGATGCCGTGAGAGGCAATATGTCGTGCACGTCTCAGATCGTTCATGAATCAGAAATCTTTTTCAAGGATATTGTAATCAGCGAAAATCATGTTGAGTTTCTTTCGTCAGAGACTTCGCAGTCCATACTTTCAGCTTTTTCTACGGAACTCCGGAAGCTGAACACTTTGTCTCCTGAGATATTTAAGGACGTTTTGAAGACGGTGCAAAATGAAACAAAGGTAAACGGGAAAGGGCTGTATATGCCCATACGTATTGCCTTGACCGGCAGAGAACACGGACCAGAACTTTACAGTGTTGCCAATATCCTGGGCATTAATGCGTGCAAGACGAGGATAGAACGATTTCTTTTGGTAAAAAAACAACCCCCTTTATTAAGGGGGATTTTCTCAAGACCCCCTTAGAAAGGGGGATTCAGGAGGTTGTCTTATCGCTCTGTTTCCAACTTTGAATTTTAAGAAAGAGATTTATGGCTTTAAAATTTTACAATTCATTAACGAAAAAAAAGGAAGTTTTTACACCTTTAACCGAAGGCCGCGTCAACATGTATGTGTGTGGCCCTACAGTCTACGACCATCCTCACATTGGGCATGCCAAGAGTTATGTGAGTTTTGATGTAATCGTCCGCTACCTCAGATACCTGGATTACAAAGTGCGCTATGTTCAGAATATTACGGACGTAGGCCATCTGACGGACAACGCAGATGCGGGAGAAGACAAAATACTTAAACGTGCGCAGAGAGAACGTGTAGAGCCCGCGGAACTTGTCGAAATCTACACCCGAAGTTATTTCGAAGACATGGATGCCCTGAACAATCTAAGGCCCGATATCTCGCCGCGGGCTACGGCACACATCCCCGAACAAATCGAGATTGTGGAAAAGCTGATTGAAAAAGGGTTTGCTTATGCAGCGAATGGTTCTGTCTACTTTGACGTCCAGAAGTTTGCCGAATATGGAAAACTCTCCGGCAGAAAACAGGAGGAACTCGAGGCAGGCGCACGCATAGAAATCAACCTGGAAAAGCGGAATCCGGCTGATTTTGCGCTCTGGAAAAAGGCAGAACCAGGACATATCATGCGGTGGAAAAGCCCTTGGGGAGAAGGCTTCCCCGGTTGGCATCTCGAATGCTCTGCTATGTCTATGAAATATCTGGGACAGACACTGGATATTCATGGCGGCGGACTCGAAAATATCTTCCCGCATCACGAATGTGAGATTGCTCAGAGCGAAGCGGCAAATAAATCACTATTCGTCAGATACTGGATTCACAACAACATGGTCACTGTAAACGGTCAGAAAATGGGAAAGTCTCTAGGCAACTTTGTTACCCTCAAGAATGCCTTTAAGAAGTACAATCCTCTGACCATACGATTCTTTATCCTCACAACCCATTATCGCAGTCCTCTTGACTTTAGCGATGAAGCGCTGGATGCTGCGAACAAGGGACTTGAACGCCTTTATAACACCATCATAAATCTACGGGAACAAATAGACAGCGCAAAGGACGGTTCGATACCCACTGGTATCTACGAAAAATTGGAACACTATAAAAAGTCATTCCTTGAGGCGATGGATGAAGACATTAACACGCCCGGCGCGATCGCCGCCCTTTTTGACCTGTCAAAAGAGGTCAATACCTTGTTGAATTCAGGCCAAGAAATCAACAAAAAATGCCTGGGCGATATTGACAAACTCTACCAGGACCTTGGAGGCAATATCCTGGGTCTCATTCCTAAGACCTTTGAATCCGAAAAGAAGGGTGAAGCGGACGTACTGGATAATGTTATGCAAGTGCTCATAGATACCCGCAATGAACTGCGTAAAGCAAAACAATGGCAGTTATCTGACTTCATCCGTAACAAACTCTCAGAAATCGGCATTGCACTCGACGATAAACCGGACAGCACCGCATGGAAAAGGATAAAGAAATGATTACATTAGAGCAGGTAAAAACCCATCCAGACGTTAAAGTATACATAAAAAAAGCAAATGAATTTTTAGGGGTGATTGGCTACACCGAACACGGCGAACGCCATGGAAATTACGTGGCAAAAAACGCCAGAAAGATTTTACAGGAACTCGGATACGACGCAAATACCTGTGAACTGGCGGCTATCGCCGGGTATATTCATGACATAGGGAATGTAGTCAGCCGGCATATCCATCCGGACGCCAGCGCATACCTGGCAAGCCAATTCTTAAAAGAGCTCGGTATGCCGGCGGAAGACCGCGTCATGATTATGAGCGCGGTAGGAAACCACGACGAAGGTTCCTTTGATGCGGTAAGCCCGGTATCCGCAGCGCTCATCATTGCTGATAAATCAGACGTTCACCGTTCGAGGGTACGCAGTGTAAAAGAGATTAAATTCGACATCCACGACCGGGTCAATTATGCGGTAACAAAATCCGAACTCCGGATGGATGCCCAAAAAAAGACAATTACCCTCATACTCGATATCGACCGGGATATTTCTGATTTGGTGGAATACTTCGAAATCTTTACTACCCGCATGGTCGCCTGCCGCCGCGCCGCAAGACTCCTCGGATGCACGTTCGACGTGGAAGTCACCAACACCCCATAGTCGGCTGGAAGACACAGTCTCGCGCAGAAGTCTGCAATAAGACATGCCCTCGTTCTCCGCAGCAAATTAATACCAATCTTGGTAATGTATTTTCCCCTTGACATGAAATATATGCACTTGATAATATGCCTATACAATATGCCAGAAAGGAGCATACATTGAGAACAACGTTGACGATAAATGAAGAGCTTTTGGAAGAAGCAAAAACATTGTCAGGTGCAAAGACAAAGAAGGAAGCAATTGAGATTGCGCTGGAGGAATTTGTGAGAAGGGAAAGGTCGAAAAAACTTGTTGCACTTGAAGGCAAAGTGGAGCTTTCTTTTTCATTACCCGAATTTCTGAAAAGAAGAAAAGGCGATGTTCCTCATAGATAGTTCAGTATGGATTGAGTATCTTAGACCAAAAGGGTCAGCAAAAGTCAAAGAGAAAGTAAAAGAACTACTTGGACTGGGAGTTGTCGTTTCGTGTGATATCGTTGTGATAGAGATACTGAGAGGAGCTAAAAACAAGAAAGACTTTGACGAGTTACATAATTCATTCCTTTCTCTTCCGAGAATTCCTATAGATAAAGGGGTCGTTGAAATTGCTTCTCAATGGGGTTTTGAGATGGACAGAAAAGGCAAGATTGTTTCAACTACAGATTTGATTATAGCTTCAGCAGCATACAAAAATGCCAAGCTCTTACACATTGACTCTGATTTCAAAGTCATAGCATCGTTTTATGACTTGGAAGAAGAGATGTTTTCTTGACAACTATAATCTTGAATCTTGCATTCTATTTATAATTTTGCATTCTCGGATAACCTGTCAATATTTTGACCAAGGCTCAAAGCTGTGTAAGGTTGGGTTTTTATTTATTACATCCTGGAAAACGGAGATGCTGCAACATCAAGATACAACCCCGTTCCTTCTTATTAAAGGAAACTTTGATACTTGATAAATGAAGGTGCGACCCCGGCAACCCCGTTAACAGCAAAAGTTAAGAGAATAAGAATTGCAATTACGGAGGTAAAATGACGCAAAAAGATTATGAAATAGCGAAAAGACTGAAAGAGAGGTTATCTGAAGTCGCACACTTGATTGATTTCAGGGTTTTTGGTTCTAGGGCACGCGGAAGTGAAGACGAATATTCCGATATGGATGTTTTTATAGAGGTCGAATCGCTTAATAAAAAACTTAAAGAAAAGATATCTGAAACTATATGGGAAGTTGGTTTTGAAAACTCTATTGTCATTTCACCTCTTATTTTTACAAAAGAAGAAATAGAAAATTCACCCTTGAGATCGTCTCCCATAGTAAAAAATATTAGAGAAGAAGGCGTAGTGGTATGACAGAAAAAGAGGCGCTTTTCACTTATAGGCTAAAGCAGGCAGAAGAAACCATTTCGGATGCGGAAAAGATGTTACAAGAAAATCTTAGCCCAAGGTCTATTATAAATAGATCGTTTTATTCTATGTTTTATGCAGTATTAGCCCTTTTTTTGAAAACTGATATAAATTTGAAAACGTCTAAACATTCAGGAGTTATTTCCATATTTGATAAAGAATTTGTACATACAGGAAAAATCGATAAATACTATTCTAAAATTCTGCACAAAGCATTTGATGCAAGGCAGGAGAGTGATTATAAAGAATTTGTTGAATTATCTGCTAAAGACGCTGCGGAGTCAGTAAAACTTGCAAGGGAATTTATTGAATGTATCAAAAATATTATACATATGTAACCGCCTGTATTTATGCTTTAATGTTCCATAATTGTTCTCAACGATGTCAATTTGAAAATGAAATATGAAGGCGCGACCCTATTCCCGCTTTTTGATTTACCTGAGTACAATCTCTGGCGTGGGCAGGTTGGAACTGTGGTAGAAATCCTGGCCAACGGTAAAGCTTACGAAGTGGAATTCTCTGATCGCGAAGGGCATACTTATGAATCACTGGGCTTGCGCCCAGACCAGATTCTGATATTGCATTATGAACCAGTAGATGAAATTAAAAATGCTTAATTTTCCAATGAAAATCTTTAGTTGGAACAAGCACGGATGGTCTCTGCCAGGGAGATGAGTTGGTCTAAGCTCAATACCTCGCCCCTTATGCGTTCATCAAATTGCAGGTGTTTTATAACCCTTTTGATATGTTCTCTTGAAATACCCGGCAATTTCAAATGTTCAAGGCTGTTGAGCAACGTCTTACGTCGCGAAGTAAATATCGCATAGAGTATTTTTCTGAAAAAAGAGTAGTCCGTTATCTTCCCACCATATTTTCCTTTGTCAACAACTATCTTAACAATAGCCGAATAGACGTCCGGCCTCGGCCAGAATACCTCTGGCGGTAAGGTTTTTACCACCTCTACCTCCGAAAATATTTGAGTAATAATCGATAAAATACCATATTCTCTCGTCCCCGGAATTGCCGTCATACGTTCGGTAATCTCCTTCTGAAGCATCAATACCATTAACTCGATAGGTAAATTACCCTCCAGAAGATTTACAATCACGGGCGTGCTGATATTGTACGGCAGGTTGGAAACTACTTTTATATGAGATTGATCATGTTCCCTGAGCCAGTTATGTATTATTGAGGGAATATCGGGATTCAGTTCGTGTTTTGTCCTTAAAATGTCTGCATTGATAATGGTAACATTTTTATACAATGTGAGTATATCAGATGACATTTCAAATAGCTTCCTATCAACCTCGACCGTAAATACATGCCGACTTCTCTCTGCTAGCAATCGTGTCAATCCGCCTGTTCCCGTACCAATCTCCAGGACAACATCGTCTTCTTTTAGCTCAGCAATATCAGGAATAGATAACAACGTGTTTTGATCGATGAGGAAATTTTGGCCAAACCGTTTGTTCGGTGAAATTCCTCTCTGGCTG
>Ga0194126_10001836_pt1 | contig 35115 bp, 36 predicted proteins | sample TA2KigC150mmetaG_FD_148641 | JGI IMG/M metagenome (GOLD analysis project Ga0194126, IMG submission 148641) | Freshwater microbial communities from Lake Tanganyika, Tanzania - TA2015035 Kigoma Deep Cast 150m | ecosystem: Environmental > Aquatic > Freshwater > Lake | place: Tanzania: Lake... | reverse complement strand
AGACCACCCGCCTTGCCGTAAGGCTTGCCACGCCCGCCGGACGGCGCGCTCGGATAAACCCAATTGGGCCAAGCCCGGGATGACGGCCCCGCGACTGAGCAACAACTGGCCGCTGACCAGCATCCAGAGCAGGTGCAGCAGCGCCAAATTGGTGCCCACCGGGACGGATCGCACAACACTGCATAACAACGCCATCATCTGCGATGTCTGTTCACTCATGCGACCACGCCTCCGCCATGGAATCAACAACCCGGCCAGTTTACCGCAGGTTCGGGGGAACGGCCAATTTGAAGTTAGCCGAAACTAGAGCTCAGGATGCTCCGCCAGGTCTGAACGGTTACGCTTCAGTTTGTCGCACGCTCAGCGCGCGGCCACGGTCTCTACCACGATCTCGGTCAACGGCTGCGCATCCCGGCCGTCAGCCCAGCGCAGCCGTTCCGCGGCGCTGTACCAGCCGAAGATCAGCCGGTAGCGGCCCGGCTGCAGATCGGCCGGCAGGACGATCTCGTACTGATCGGCCAACAGGAGGCCGGGCTGCCAGGCCGACGGCCGGTAGTATTCGGCCAGCGGTACGCGATCTACCTGCGCGACCTTGCGATCCCCTTCTCCCAGCACGTGGATGAAGGTCGTCCAATCGCGCTCCACGGCCGCGTCCGCCTGCCAGTAAAGAGTCAGGAGCAGCATGCCGCCGGGTCGCCATGCGGCCGTCGCCGATCGAGCTGCGTCCGCCTGCAAAAGATCGTAGCCGCGCCAGCGCACAGCCGGCCCCAGACGCAGATCGGCCGGATGCGAGATGGCGCGCTCGTCTCGCATGGGGAGCGGCAACAGCCGCGCGCCGGCTGGGGTTGGCCGAACCGCGTAGAACGGCGTTCCCGCGGCCAGGGCGCGCTGCATCAGCACGCTGACGCCGGCCGGATCCGCATGCATGATCCACAGATCGGGCCGCACGCCCTCGACGCGCTGCCGATAGCGCAGCGGCGTGATCAGCCGCCACTCGCCCGCCAGGACTGCGCCCTGGGGAAACGGCTGATCGAGGATGTGGCGATCTACGTTCACCTGGCGCTGGCCGACGATCTGCGGGTAGTGGCTGGCGATGTTGACGAGCGGCAGCCCCGCGATGACCGCGGTCAGCGCGACGTCCAGCCAGAACCGGCCACGGCCAGCCCTGGCGAGCCGCGCGCTAGACGTTGTGGACAGGCGCCGACGCACCGCGTCGGCGCCGGCCGCGAACCAGATCGCGGTCAGCCAGTAGGTCGGCGCGAAGTGATCGCCATCTTCACCGATATCGGCCAGGTACTTGAGCGCGGCGGCTATCACCACGAAGTAGGTCAGCAGCAAGAGCAGGCTGACCTTGCCCTGGCGTCGGATCAGCACGCCGATGCCGAACAGCGCGATGGGCACGACCAGCAGCGGAAACTGCCCGCGCGCGATTTCCACGTATTGGCCGAGCGTGCTCAACCCGAAGCTGCGACTGCCGAAGAACGCCTGGGAGTAGTCCAGCGCGAGGATCAAACCGAGCGGGCCATTGGCGTAGTAGTGCGGCGACACAAAGCCGGCCGCGATCGTCTTTCTGACGCCCAGGATCTCGCCTGCGAGTTCGGGCAGGCTCTCGAAGTAGGCCGCGCGCAAGGGGACATAGGCATAGAGCGCCAGCGGCAGCAGCAGACAGATCAGCGCGGGCAGCCAGCGCCGCGGCTGCAAAACCAGCCTGGGTTCCACCGCCAGGATGAAGACCAGCACGGCCGGTCCCAGCAGCCTCATGCTGATGTGATGAGCCAGCCCGAATCCGAGCGCGAGCATCACGACCCAGAGCGGCGTCTTGCCCGCGGCCCAACGGACGAGCAGCCAAAGCCCCAGCACGATGAGAAAGCTCGCAAGCGGGTACACCTCGGCCGCGGCCGCGTGCATCCACAGCCGCGAAGCCGAGGCTGCCAGCAGCGCGGCGGCCAGCGCCGGGATGCGGCCGATCTTCAGCTCTCGGATGAGCAGATAGAGGATCGCCGCGGCTGCGGCCAGCACGATCGCTCCCAACAGCGTCACGCGGAACGCGGGGTCGCCGCCCAGCGGCAGATGAACGAACAGCCATCCGAGCAGCATCAAGACCGGATGCCCCGTGGGGTGCGACACGCCGAGCACGGTCGCCAGCATTTGCAGCTCGCCGCCATCCGCGGCTATCACCGAGGGCGACATGGTGGGCAGGTAGAGCGCCAGACAGGCGATGAGAATAGCCAGCGCGATCAGGGGGTCGCGTTGCGCCAGCACGGCCGGACCGGGCCCGATCGGGCCGGCATCGCGCCGATGGAGATCAGGCATTCAGCTCACCGGCCTTCGGCCCAACACCCACCGGTGGTGCGCCCAGATCTGTTTGATTTGCCAGGGGAGCGCCAGGCGTTCCAGCCACATGTACTTGCGCACCCGGTCGTAGAGGTCCGGCTGCCTGTCCAGGTAGTAATCCATGGTTGACCAGCGCCAGCCTGCGCCGGAGAAGCGGCCTGTCAGCCGTGGGGAGCGGATGCCGAGCCGGCGCAGCAGCTCGGCCGCGGGCATCACCGTGTCGGGCCAGGGCGGGGTGTCCAGCACACCCTGGCCGATGATCTTCACCCCCAGCCCCTCCAGCGTGCGGCGAATCAGGCCGATGTCGGTCCAGCGCTCATCCACTTCCTTGACGAATTCCGGCTCTGCGATGTGTTTGTGGAACTGGTAGCCGACCTGGACCGGGTTGGGCGCGGCGACAAAGACCAGCTTGTTCGAGCAGCGCACCAGCTCACGGAGGAGCGCGGCGGGGTCGTTCAAGTGCCAGAGCGCGGCCCAATTCCAGACGAGATCGAAGCTGCCATCAGGAAAGGGCAGCTTCGCCCAATCCTGAGTCAGTGTGAAGGCCGCGGGCAGCCCCAGCTCGCCCCAGATGCGCTCGACGCCGGCCAGCCGCTCGGCGTTATCGTCAACGAGCGTCACCGGCGTCTTGACGCGCGCCAGCGCCACGCTGTTGATCCCGCTGACCCCGGCCATGCCGTACAGCGGCGCCTCCAGCACCGAGGCGAAGCCGTACTGGCCTTTGAGGTAGAGCAGGAAGTCGTTCAGCACGAACCGCTCGTAGACCAGGCCGAGGCCTTCGTTGTAGTCGGTGAGGTAGTGGCGCCAGGTGGGCTCGGACATACGATTTATCCAACGGGTCGAGATGATATGGAGGATTCGCGCGATCGGGTCGCGATCCTATCAGGATGGCGTCGCTCCGGTTGCGTCATTCAGGTGAACCTATCCCGGCGTCCGGTGACGCGTAAATCAGCGCATCAACCTCGCGCAGAATGTCAGTCAGATCAGGCGCTTCGATCCCGATAACCGAGCTATACGTGTGCTTGTGGTGGGGGAAGTGCGGCAGGTACGGATGGTGAGGTGAGTCGTCATACCGAAAGACCAGCGTTCCATCTGCGCGCTGATAGTGGAACTTGTATGTAGTACGTGTAGTGTCTCGGACACTCGTCTGTTCCACCTCTTCCACAACGAACAGTCTTGAGTCATCATAGAAGCGCACATCGGCCTGGAAGATCGCACCCATCGTGGTCAGGGTCAGGCGCACGTCGTCCAGAACGATGTCGTGACGCGAATGAAGAGTGTCTACCAGACGAGCCAGGTAGCCTTGAAGCGTCACGCCATGACCTCGGCCAATTCCGGTTGAACGGCAGCCCGCATCAACGTGGCCTCGACGACCCGCTTCGTCTTCACGAAAAGATCATAGGTCGCGATCCACTCGGTACAATGCTGCAATGTATCATCGAGATTGCCGGCCTCGTAGCCTTGCGCAAACGCGGCCGATGACAGGTGATACTTCTGCTCGTACTCTCTAAGCTGATCGGCCAACACCAGCAGGTCATCTACTGGATTGCTTGCCGCAATGGCTTCGGCCAGGGCCCGCCGGAATTCGACCGGTGACGGCACACGCCGGGTAAAGGTAAGTGCAGGCATAAAAACCTCCACAGCCATCATGTCATTATCTCTGTCTGCTCGGAAGTCTACCACAAGCGGGTGGTAAAGGCAACGCGTAAGCCGCTCCTACACGCGTCGCGTTATGTCTTCACCACTGATCACCTCAAATCGCGGTCCAGCATCACCAGATCCACCAGCCGCGCGGCGTGCTGTGCGGCCAACGTCTGCGCGGCATCCGTGAAGCCGCTGCGGGCGAAGAAGACGTAATGAATCGTCCACCCCTCGCCGGCGTTGGGCAGCGACTTGAGCACCTTGGGCGTCTTCTCGGCGATCAATTCCTGCACCACCTCGCGGCCCACCGCATCTACGCCCCACTTGGCTTCGCCCAACAACAACGCCTGCTCGCGCCAGTTGATGGCCGCCACGTCCACCTGGGCCTCGCTGTCCCAATGCGCGCCCACCTGCTCCACCGCGCAGGGCAACCGGCCGGCGCGGGCTTGCGTCAAAACCCACGCCCGGCACAACTCCTCGAAGGCGGTCATGCCGATAAAGGCGCGCAACTGCCCTGCGATGCGTTCCCACACTTCGTCGAAAAGCCCCTGAGCCAGCAGAGCGAGATTGGGCCGGACGAAGCGAAAATAGAAGCGCAGATAGTTGTCGGCCAGCACGTAGCGGCTGAGACGTGAAGTGGCCTGTTGCTTGGGCGGCACCGTCACCGGCAGCTCGCGGTGCAGATAGTCCATCTCCACCAATTGGACCAGGTACGGATCGGCGCTGACGCGGGACGGCAGGCCGGCTGCCACGGCGATATCGGCCGGCCGACGCGCCCCTTCGGCGATGGCGGCCAGCACCGCCTGATAGTTCTTTGGATCGCGCACCTGCTCTCCGATCAGGAAGTCCGGGTCGGTGCGGAAGAGACCCGTCTCGCGGAAGAGGGCCTGCTTGATGTTATCACCCAGCGACAGTGTGTCGGAGAATTGCTCCAGGTAGGCCGGCACTCCGCCCAGGAGGGCATAGACGGCTACCCGCTGCTCTGCGCTGTACCGCGGGAAAAAGGCCGTTGTGGCCGAGAAGGGCAGGGGGCGGATGCGCAACGGGCCGGTCATGCGGCCATAGAGCGGCGCGTCGGGGCCCAGCAGTCGCTCCATCATGCCGATGTGGCTGCCACAAAGTACCAGGCAGATGTTGCTGAACTTGAGATGTTGATCCCAGGCGTTTTGCAGGGCCGAAGGCAAGCCCGGCTCAGAGGCGACTGCGTAGGGAAACTCGTCGAGGACGACAACATGCCGCTGTTCGCCTTGACAGACGGCCGCCAACTCCTCGAACGCCTGGGGCCAGGTTTCATAGCTGAAGGTGCGTGGGGCGCGCCTGCCGGGATTGCCATGTTGCCAGACCTGCTGCGAAAACTGACTCAATAACACGTTCGAGGAGAAATGGGAACCAACCCAGTAGAGGTAGGGCCGTTGGCTGGTCTTCGCCCAGTGGATCAGCAACGTCGTCTTGCCCAGGCGACGTCGACCACTGACTGCCACCAGTCGCGCTGTTGGCGTGTCAAGAGGGCATTCAGTTCGTCCAACTCGCGCTCACGATCCACCAACATGACTGAAACTCCCAAATAGGGTAAGTACGATTAGTCTAATCGTACTTACCCTAATAGTCAAATTTGACAAGGCGTCAGGTCTGGGCATAATCGTCACATCAGCAAGGAGAGCACCATGACCGCAAGTCAGACACACTCCACCCGAACACATTCCGCCAGGGTTTGCCCGTGGTGGTTTTGCCCCGCGTTCGACAACCCGCTGCGGCGCTTGATCCAGAACCCGGAGCGCATCCTGGCCGGGCTGGCGCACCCCGGTGAGACCGCGCTCGACCTGGGCTGTGGAATGGGCTACTTTTCGGTCGCGCTGGCGCGACTCGTCGGCCCCGAAGGGCGAGTCATCTGTGTTGATCTCCAGGAGCAGCTGCTGGCCGGGGTGCGCCGCCGCGCCGAACGAGCCGGGGTCGCGACGCGCATCCGGCTCCACCAGGCCGGCGCCGATAACATCGGGCTGACCGAGCAGGTGGACTTCGCCCTGGCCTTCTGGATGCTGCACGAGACGCCCGATCAGGCCGCGTTTTTGACCCAGGTGCGCGGCTGCCTGAAACCGTCCGGTCGGCTGCTGATCGCCGAGCCGCGCATCCACGTCGGCGGCGCTGCGTTCGAGCGATTGGTGGCGACCGCCCGCGGGGTTGGCCTCGAAGTGATCGGCCGGCCCGCGATCGCGCTGAGCCGGGCTGTGCTCCTCGGCGTATCCTCTCGGTAATCTGGGCGAGCAGCGATCGCAGATCGCCTGAGAGCGTGAAAAAGTGGAGAACGGCGATCGCAGATCGCCTGAGAGCGTGAAGAAGTGGAGAACGGCGGTCGCAGACCGCCTGAAAGCTTGAAGAAGTGGAGAACGGCGGTCGCAGATCGCCTGAGAGCGTGAAGAAGTGGAGAACGGCGGTCGCAGACCGCCTGAAAGCTTGAAGAAGTGGAGAACGGCGGTCGCAGACCGCCTGAAAGCTTGAAGAAGTGGAGAACGGCGATCGCAGATCGCCTGAGAGCGTGAAGAAGTGGAGAACGGCGGTCGCAGATCGCCTGAGAGCGTGAAGAAGTGGAGAACGGCGGTCGCAGATCGCCTGAGAGCGTGAAGAAGTGGAGAACGGCGGTCGCAGATCGCCTGAGAGCGTGAAAAAGTGGAGAACGGCGATCGCAGACCGCCTGAGAGCGTGAAGAAGTGGAGAACGGCGGTCGCAGATCGCCTGAGAGCGTGAAGAAGTGGAGAACGGCGGTCGCAGACCGCCTGGGAGCGTAGATGGCAAATTGTAAATCGCAAACGGCAAATCGCAAATGAACCAACCACCCAGCCAACTCCCAGTATCCAGTTTCCAATCTCCAATCTCCAACCTCCAATCTCCAACCCTCCTTACCGGCGTCACCGGCTTCATCGCCGGCCACTTGGCGGAGCGGCTGCTGGCTGAGGGCGTGCGCGTGCGCGGGACGGCGCGGCGGCCGGAGACCTTCACGCAGACCTTTGAGGTCTCGGAGACCTCAAAGGTCTCGCGTGGCATCGAGGTCGTCCAGGCGGATCTCCTGGACGCCGATTCGCTTCGACGAGCGGCGACCGGCTGTCGAGCAGTGGTCCACGCGGCCGCATGGACCGGCGGCCCGGAGTTGTCGGAGGAGCTGGCGTGGCGCACCAATGTGGAGGGGACGGCGAACGTGCTGGCCGCGGCGCGGGCGGCCGGCGTCGAGCGATTCGTCTACATCAGCAGCGTCGCGGTCTACGGCCTGAACTGCGCGGCGCTCATTGACGAATCCATGCCCACGCCACAGGTCGGCCAGCTCTATCCCGACAGCAAGATCGGGGCCGAGGCGGCCGTGCGGGCGTCAGGGTTGCCGTGGGTGATCGTTCGGCCGGCTTCCACCTACGGCCCGCACGCGACCGCGTGGACGATTGGGCCGATCGCACAGATCAAGGCCGGCCGGCTGGTGCTGTTGGGTCGGGACCATGGATTGGTGACGCCCGGCTATATTGACAACGTGGTGGATGGCCTGTGGCTGACGCTGACGCACCCAGCCGCGGTCGGGGAGGCGTTCAACCTGTGCGACGACCGGGCGGTGACCTATCGCGAGTTCTACCTGGCCTATGCGCGCATGCTGGGGCTGGAGAGCTTGCCGACCGTTCCGGCCTGGCTCGCTCTGCTGGCTCGCACCGCGCCGGCCAACCTGCTGCGTCGGCTGTTGGGCCGGCCGCCGATCGGGCCGTGGTCGCTGCACTTGCGGCGCAACCCATCGCAGTTCAGCGTGATGAAAGCGCAGCGATTGCTGGGCTACACGGTGCAGGTGGACTTTGCAGAGGGGATGCGCCGCACCGAGGCCTGGCTGCGTGCGGCTGGTCGTCTGTAGGGCTCAGGCGACGACGAGCGTCTGGCGCTTGCGGTAGTTGGCCGCCAGGATGAAACCGCTCGTCACGATGCCGGCCAACTGGATGAGACAATCGCTCGTCGTGAAGATCACGACCGGCAGCGCAGCGACGGCCATCGTCTGCCCGAAGGTCATCACGAACCGTTCGGCGCGCGCGGGCGACCAGCGCGATCTCAAGAGCGCGGCCACAGCCTGTCCGCCATCCATGGGGAAGGCCGGGATGAGGTTGAAGACGGTCAGCAGCGTGTTGGTGGCTGCCAGGAGCAACACCATTGCTGGAAGGTTCAACCGGTGGAAGCGCGCGGCGCTGTCGAGGTTGAGCAACAGCCAGCCTGCGGCGCCGAGCGCCAGCGACACCAACGTGCTGACGGCCGGGCCGCCCAGGGCGATCAGCGCCTCTTCGCGCGGCTTGAGGCCGGGTATCCGCTCCACCGTCACAAACACCCCCAGCCCGGATAGACGTATCCCCCTGATCGGCGCGCCGAAGCGACGGGCCAGCAAGATGTGTCCAATCTCATGCAGAAAGGCCACGACCGATAGTGACGCCAGGAAGAAGATCATGGAAAGAATCCCGCGGCCCCACCCCGCGTCGCCCAGAAACCCACACGCGATCAGAGAGAAGGGCACGAGGAAGAAGCTCGCCTGTAAACGCAGGGGTACGCCTCGTATGGTCATGGTGACTGCGCCGAAGTCTTGAGGCAGGTGTTTCATGGTCCCCCCGTGTGGGTCGTGCGCCGATCAATGCCTGGGTGCTTTCTTCAAATGGCATTATAACACCAGATAGTACCAAAGTCCTAATCGGCTCCCCGTGCAACGTGAGCATCCCGTTTGCCCTGCCCCGCACTTTGGGCTATACTGTGTTTCATGCGCGTATACTTGCAGTCGTTGGGGTGTCGTCTGAACTATGCCGAGATGACCGCATTGGGCCGCCAGTTGACCGGCGTCGGGCACGAACTGGCCGCGTCGGTCGCCGAGGCTGACCTGTGCGTGCTCAACAGTTGCGCGGTCACTGGCGAGGCCGCGCGGCAGAGCCGCCAACTGGCTCGCCAGCTTGCGCGCGCCAACCCAGCCGGCCGTTTCATCATCACCGGCTGCTACGCCACCCTGGAGGGCGAGGCCGTTGCCCAATTGCCCAACGTGGCCCTGGTTGTCGGGAATACGCGCAAGGATGAGTTGCTGGCGTTGGTGCAGGAGCTTGATGCAGATTGCAAATTGCAAACTGCAAATCGCAGTCCGCAATCCGCAATCTGCAATCCGCAATCCGTCTCCCGCACGCGCGCGTTCGTCAAAGTTCAAGATGGCTGCCGTCATCGCTGCACCTTCTGCATCGTGACGGTGGCGCGCGGGGCCGAACGCAGCCGTCCGGTCGCCGAGGTGGTCGCGGAGGTCAACGCACTGCACGCCGAGGGCTGCCAGGAGGTCGTGCTCACGGCCGTCCATCTGGGCGGCTATGGCGCCGACCTGGGCAGCGAGCTGACTGATCTGGTCGCTGGCCTGCTGGCCGAAACGCGCATCCCGCGGTTGCGCCTGTCATCTTTGGAGCCGTTCGATCTGGCGCCTGAGTTCTTCGACCTGTGGCCGCAGAGCGCCGGCCGGCTGATGCCGCACCTGCACCTGCCGGCGCAGTCGGGCAGCGATGCGGTGCTGCGCCGGATGGCGCGGCGCAATCGCGTGGCTGACTTCGAGGCGCTGGTTTCGGCCGCGCGCGCGGCCATCCCGGGTCTGACGGTGACCACCGATCTCATCGCTGGCTTTCCCGGCGAGACCGCGGACGACTTCGAGCAGACGGTTGCCTTCGCCCGCAGAGTCGGCTTTGCCCATCTGCACATCTTCCCTTTCTCCGCGCGCGCGGGCACGGCCGCCGCGCGCTTCAGCGGCCAAACGGCCGCAGCGGAACGCAAACGTCGTGCGCGCATCCTCGGCGACCTGGACCTCGAGTTGGGCCGCGCTGCGCGCGAGTCCTTCGTTGGGCAGGAGCGCTCAGTGTTGTGGGAGAATGCGGAAGAATCGTATCCTGTTCCGAGCAACGGAACGGTGACGTGGACCGGCCTGACCGATAACTATCTGCGGGCGCGGACGTCCGCGGCCGCCGGCGTTGACCTGCACAATCGCATCACCCGGACGCGTTTGCTGCGCCTCGACGGCGACGTGTTGTGGGGCAGCATTGCCGAAGATTGAAGGAGAAACCGATATGACGCTGGAAGAACGTCTGAACGCCGACCTGAAGGATGCCATGCGCAGCCGCGATGAGGTGCGTAAACTGGCGATTCGCAGCGCGAAGACGGCGATCACTGAAGCCAAGGTCGCAGGCCCCGAACTCCGCGCCTTGACCGATCAGGATGTGCTGGCTATCATCGTCAAGCAGGTCAAGCAGCGGCGAGACAGCATCGTGGAGTTCGCCAAGGGTGGACGTGACGACCTGATCGCCCAGGAGCAGGCCGAGATCGCTGTGCTGGAAACCTACCTGCCCAAGCAATTGACCGAGGACGAAATCCGCGAACGCGCGCGCGGCGTCATCGCAGAGCTCGGCGTGAGCGATCTCAAGGGAATCGGACCGGTCATGAAACGCCTGAGCGCGGAGCTGCGCGGGGTGGCAGATGGCCAGGTAGTCAACAGGGTGGTTCGCGAGCTGTTGGGTCAGCCGCGCTGAGTCGCGCTCGGCGGATCGCAGATCGGATTCGTGACCCACCAGAGCAACCCGGCAGACGTCAAGCTATGTTCAACCAGACCAAGCGACGGGTGACGCCGGCTCGCCCCGGCCCTCACATGCGCTCCCAGGACATCCCCTGGGGCGCGCGGGCGCGCGTTCTGACGCTGTGGGCGATCGCGGTTGCGCTCTGCATCGTCATCCTGGTGGCGCGGTTGCCGTTCAGCGGCCAAGTGGCGTTGCGGGTGGGCGACGTGGCCCCGCGCGACGTCCCAGCGCCGCGCCAGGTAACCTATGTCAGCGAGATACTCACCCAACAGCGCCGCGAGATGGCGGCTAACGCTGTGCCGCCGATCTATGACTTGCCCCAGGCGCGCATCGGCCGCCAGCAACTGACCCTCGCCAATGACATTCTCAGGTTCATCGGCGTGGTTCGCAGCGACAGCTACGCCGATCTGCCGACCAAAGTCACCCATCTGCGCGCCATCCCTGGCCTCGATCTGACCGCCGAGGTGCTCACCCGCACCGTGACGCTGCCCACGCCAGCCTGGGAACGGGTCGCTGGCGAGATCCAGCTCGTGCTGGAGCGCGCCATGCGCGATGAAATCCGTGAGAACACCCTGGCGGATGAACGGCGAAAGGTGCCTGCGCGGGTGCGCCTCGACTTCTCTGATGAGGACGCGGCGATCGTCACGGCGGTCGTGCAGAGCTTGCTCGTGCCGAACAGCTTCTATAACGCAGAGCGCACCGAGCAGCGCCGGCAGCAGGCGCGCGATCGAATCGAGCCAGTCATCATCAGTTTGGAGCGCAACGAGACGGTCCTGCGCGCCGGCGACATCGTCAGCGAACAAGACATCGAGTCGCTCGAGGCGTTGGGGATGCGTCAAAGCACCTGGAGCTGGGAGGATGTGCGCGAGGTCGCGGGTTTCATGCTACTCCTGGGCCTGGTCTTTCTCTATTACTTGTGGTGCCACGAGCCGCAGATGTGGGTTGAGAAGACGCAGTCCGTGTTCCTGGCGCTGATTGTCGTGGTATTCATGTTCGGCGCAAAGGCGATGATTCCGGGCCACGCGCTGCTGTCCTATTTCTTCCCCTATGCGGCCCTGACGATGCTGGTCGCATTGGTGTGCAGTCCGCGCATTGCCCTGGCGATGACGGGGCCATCGCTGCTGGTGGTCGGCTGGCTGACCGGCGGCAACGTCGAGCTAATTGCATACGCGCTCGCCGGGCTGCTGGTGGGTATGCTCAAGCTGCGCCGCGGCGAGCATCTGGCGAGTTTCGCCTGGGCCTTTGCCTACATTGCCGCGGCCAACCTGCTGGTCGTGGCTGTCTTCCGGCTGGCTGCGCCCCAGTTGGACTGGCGCGGCTTCGCCGAGCTGGGCGCGGCCTCGCTGCTGAACAGCCTGATCGCCGTGGTCGCGGTGTTGGTTGGCATCTATCTGGTGGGCGCGATCTTTGGCGTCGTGACGCCGCTGCACCTGATCGAATTGTCGCGGCCTACCCATCCACTGCTGCGCCAGCTTCTGCTCAAAGCGCCGGGCACCTACCATCACACCCTGATCGTCGCCAACATGACCGAACGCGCGGCCGAGCGGATCGGCGCTGATCCGTTGCTCAGTCGCGTCGGCGCCTACTACCACGATGTGGGCAAGACGATCCGCCCCTATTTCTTCATCGAGAATCGGTCAGACAGCCTCGATCCACACGCCCGGCTGGATGCCTACACCAGCGCCCAGATCATCCTGAGCCACGTCAAAGACGGCATTGACCTGGCGCGGAAATATCGGCTGCCCCAACGGGTGATTGACTTCATCCCGGAACACCATGGCACGTTGCTGGTCTCCTATTTCTATCACCAGGCCGCCCAGCAGACAGGCTCATCGGACGGCATAGACAAAGGGCAGTTTCGCTATCCCGGCCCCCGTCCACAAAGCGCCGAGACGGCCATCACCATGCTGGCCGACAGCGCCGAGGCGACCGTGCGCTCCAGGCGACCAACATCGCTGGAGGAGCTGGAGCAGATCGTTGCGGAGAGCATCCAAAACCGTGTCGTGTCGGGACAACTGGATGAGTGCCCTCTAACGCTGGTGGACCTGCACGAGGTCCGCCGCGCGTTCGTGGACGTTCTGCGTGGATTGCAGCATCCGCGCATCGACTACCCGCCAGAGATCGGGTCAGCCGCGCCACTCGTGCGGCCGGCGCCCGCCGTGCAGCCAGGGCCGATCGCGCAGCCCCCCAAGGAGAAGCGCAATGCGTTCCCAACTCCCCCCGGCAATGACTCCGGCGCCTCCCGAGCCGTCTGAGCCGGGCAGCCGGCCCAGGGCCCCGCGGCCGGCGCGGTCCACGCGCCGGCCGCGGACCCAGGTTCATGTCCAGGTGGATGATCCTTACGTCGCCGAGGTGGACGCCCGCAGCCTGAAGGAGGTTGTAGTCGCCACCCTGCTGGCAGAAGGCCGGCCCGGCGTCGAGGTGACGGTTGTGATCACGGGCGACGAGGCTGTCGCCGGCCTAAATGCGCGCTTCTGCGGGGTGGACGGCCCTACCGATGTGCTCTCTTTTCCCGCGCAGGAACCGGCCGGCGGCTTCGTCGCCGCGCCAGGGGCCGCCAGCTACCTGGGCGACATCGTGATCGCCCTGCCGTACACCCGGCGGCAGGCGGCCGAGCTGGGGCGCAGCCTGGCCGATGAACTGCGGCTGCTGGCTGTCCACGGCGCGTTGCACCTCCTCGGCTACGACCATGCCCAGCCGGACGACGAGGCTGCGATGTGGGCGAGGCAGGACGCGGTGCTGGGGCGAAGGGCAAATAGCAAATGGCAGATAGCAAATAGCAAATAGCAAATGGCAGATAGCAAATAGCAACCCGGCAATCGCAAATCCAAAATCCAAAATCACAAATCGCAAATCCAAAATCACATGATGGCTTTGTTGCGGAGTTTTGGCTACGCGTTTCAGGGGATGGCGTATGTGTGGCGCACGCAGCGGAACGCGCGCATCCACGTGGGGATGGCGTGCCTGGCGACTGTGGCGGCCATCTATTTCCGGGTGACCGCGGTCGAGTGGGCCATCCTGGCGCTGACGATGGGCGTCGTGTTCAGCGCGGAGATGATCAACACGGTGGCCGAGTTGGCCGTGGATCTACTGACTCAGCGTCAGCACCCGTTGGCCAAGGTGGCCAAAGACGCCGGCGCCGGCGCAGTGCTGATTGCGGCGCTGGCGGCCGTGGCTGTCGGGCTCGCGATCTTCGGCCCTCGGCTGCTGGGGCTCATCTGGGGTGCATGAGAGGAATTATGACTGCAACGATGAACCGCCGCGAACGCCTGGAGGCGACTTGCGCCGGCGAGCCGATCGACAGGATTGCGGTCGCCCTGTGGCGGCATTTCCCCGGCGACGACCAACGACCGGCCGATCTGGCCGCGGCCACGCTGACCTGGCAGCGGCAATACGACTGGGATTTCATCAAGGTCTCGCCTGCCAGCAGCTTTTGCTTGACCGATTGGGGCATTCGGACCCGCTGGGTGGGCGGCGATGAGGGCACGCGCGACTATCTCAACACGATCATTGTAGACCCCGAAGATTGGGCCAGGTTGCCTGTGCTCGATCCGGCACGCGGCGTGTTGAGCGGGCAGTTGCGCTGTCTGGAGCTGATCCAGCAGGCAGTCGGGGCCGATGTGCCCTTCATCCAGACGATCTTCAGCCCGCTGGCGCAGGCGCGGCATCTGGCCGGCCCCGATAGACTGCTACTGCACCTGCGCACCCATCCCGATCTGGTGATGGCTGGCCTGGAGACGATCACGGAGAGTACCTGCCGTTTCGTGCAGGCGTGTCTTCCGCTCGGCATCGCGGGCATCTACTACGCCATCCAGTGGGCCTCCTACCGCTATCTGACCGAGGCCGAATATCGGGCGCTGGCCGAAGGATACGATCGGCGCATCCTCGTTGCGGCTGCCGGGTGCTGGTTCAACATGCTGCACCTGCACGGCCCCGACGTGATGTTCGATCTGGCCGCAGCCTACCCGGGCCGGGCGCTCAACTGGCACGACCGTGAGACGCCGCCGACGCTGGCCGCAGGGATGCAGCGCTTCGCCGGCGCGGTCTCTGGCGGGCTGGAGCACTGGGATGACCTGTTGCGCGGGGATCCGGACCAAGTGGCCAGCCGTGCGGCCGACGCCATCGCGCAGACCGGCGGCCGGCGGCTGATCCTCTCCTCCGGCTGCGTGGCGCCCGTCAACGCGCCCTTCAGCAACCTGGCCGCGGTGCGGCGGGCAGTCGAGCGACGGCTTTGATGTGGTTTTTCTGTCCCCGCTGCGGCGCGCCGCTGGCTGACGGTGTGGCCTTTGGCCGGCCGCGCAAGCTCTGTCGCTACTGTGGTTTCATCCAGTTCCACGATCCCAAGGTGGCGGTCTCGGCGCTGGTGAGCGACGGGACCGCCGTGCTTCTGGTCCGCCGCGCGGTGATCCCGCGCATCGGCTACTGGGCGCTGCCGGCCGGCTTCATGGACGCCGACGAGCTGCCCGAAGAGGCCGTGGCGCGCGAGGTGGCCGAGGAAACCGGGGTGACGATTCGACCGCTGGCGCTGCACGCGATCGCTCCGCTGGCCGGCTGGGACGCGCTGGAGAGCGCCCAGCCGCCGCGGCGCGGCATCCTCATCGTCTTTCGGGCCGAGCCGGTGGCGGGCGTGGCGACCGCCGGCGACGACGTCAGCGAGGCGCGCTGGTTCACAGCCGCAGAGGTGCCGTGGGACGAGCTGGCCTTCGAGACCACGCGGCGGTTTGTGCGGGAGTGGGCCGCGACAGGCGTTAGATCACCGGTCAAGTAGTCAGCACCCGGCGGCTAGAAACCCCTGCAATCCTCACAAAGCCGACCTCCGTCGGCTATCACTGGTCGGCGCAGGCCGACCTTGCGATGGTTGCAGCGACCTTGGTCGCCCGTATCAATCTATTGACCGATGTTCTAACGCGCCGCCATCAGCCCCGGCTGACACGTCCGGCAGAAGTGCGTTGACCGGCGCTCACGCGCCACCTCGCTGATCGCGCTGCCGCAGCGCGGGCATGGCTGGCCGGGCTTGCCATGCACCGCCAGGAAGTCACGGATTTCCACGTCAATCGCATCCCCCATCCGCTCCTCCAGGATCGCGATCGCCTCCGCCAGCGTCTCGCGCATCGCACCGTAGACCTGTCCGATCTCTTCGTGGCTCAGGCTGCTCCGTTTGCGGAAGGGATAGATCTGCGCGCGCCAGAGGATCTCATCGGCGTAGGCGTTGCCGATGCCGGCCACGACCGTCTGGTTGGTCAGGATGCCCTTGATCTCCCCCGGATGTCGCCGCAGTCGTTCACGAAACGCTTCCAGGCGCAGATCGGGATCGTTGGCTTCTGGCCCTTGCTCGCTGAAGGTGGGAATTTGGGCCAGGTCCGCGGTCAGGTAGACCTTGCCCATGTCGGCCGGGTCGTGATAGCGCAGCTCGCGGCCGTCGGCCAGCCGCAACACCAGCGCATCGCGCACGCGGTCGCGTGGCAGCGGCTCGCCATAGCGAATGCGACCGGCCAGCATCGGGTTGATCGCCAGTGTGGCGGCCTGGTCCAGCGGCAGCAGCAGGAACTTGCCGCGGCGCGCCGCGGCCAAAAAACGCCGGCCGACCAGCCGCTCGGCCGTCTTGCCGCCGAGCAGGTTGCGCACGATGAGCGGTCGGCGCACCTCCGCCTCGGCAATGACCACGTCGGTCAGACGCGGGGCCAGATAGCGGCGGATGACTTCGAGATCGGGCAATTCAGGCATCTTCGTGGCCTCGGCGGACCGGGTTGTGCGCTGCGTCCGCGGGCGCAGTCTGGCCGGCTGGCTTCAGCGCCAGGGCAGCCAGCAGCCCACCTGTGATCACCAGGACGCCCCCGGCGATCTGAGCAAGGCCCAACGTCTCGCCCAGGAAAAGCGCGGCCAACAGCGCGCCGTAGACCGGCAGCATGTTGTAGAAGGCCATCGCGCCGGCCGGCCCCGCGCGGCGCACCCCTTCGTTCCACGCCAGAAACGAGACGAACGCGGGGAAGATGCCGATGAAGAGCACCGCCACGACCAGGCCAGGGCTGAGCACCGGCGTCGCGGCGCGCCATTCGCCCGCGGCCGCGGGATAGAGGAACGGCAGGCTGAGCCAGACTGAGAACGCGGTGGCCGAGACGGTGGAGCGCGACCGGGTGGCCACACGGCCGAGCACCGAGTAGACGCCCCACAGCGCCACATTCACCAGCATGATGAGGTCGCCCAGATTCGGCGCAGGCCCGGTCGTCGTGCTGTTCTGCCCCCAACCGACGATCAGGAAGACGCCGGCCAGAGAGACGAGCGCGCCCGCTAGCCGGTGCGGCGTCAGTCGTTCGCGCAGCAGCCACGCGGCCAGCAGCGCGGTCATCAACGGCCCCGCGCCATTGATCAGCGCGGCGTTGCTGGCTGTGGTGTAGTTCAGAGCCAGGTAGAGCAGCGCCGGGAAGCCGAAGACTCCGGTGAGGGCCATGCCCAACAGGGAGGGCCAGTCGCGGCCCAGCCGCCGATCAGCCGCGGGCAGCCGCCGAAACAGCCACACGAGCAGCAGCCCTGCGATGGACACCCGCAGCGCGGTCAGCGTGAGCGGCCCGATCTGCCCCCGCAGCGCCCTACCGAGGGCGATGTTCCCCGCCCACAGCAGCGTGGCCAGGTTGACGAGGAGATAGGCGAGCCTGGCATCGCGCCGCCAGTCGAATCTGCTCAACGACATTTTGCTGTCACGCTACTCTTCGCTGAGCGTCGCAGTCCCGCCGTTCGCCAGGGTCAGGCAGATCTCCAGGTCGGCGATGTCGCTGGACGCGTTCACAGCCGTCACAGGCCGCGTCTCGCTGGCGCGCAGCGGATAGAGCAGCGTCACGAGTCGCGCCGGGCCGCAGCAGGTCCACTCGTAGATGGCGGTGGGGGTCGCCGCGTATTCGCCCTGCTGGTGGTTCTTGATCGCCTTCCAGCCCTGCCATTCGGGAGCCTCCTGCCCGCTGACCACGGCGACGGTCAGACCTGCTGCCTGGGCCGGGATGATGGCCAGGTTGGCCACGCCCGCGTCTGCGCTGCGCACCGATAGGCCCTCCACGGTGACCGCGTCCGTGTTGAGGTGCCAGAGCATCTGATAGGTGTGCTCGTGGTCGTCGGCCGGCGTCAGCCGGTCAACGACGAGGAAACATGGCCCCAACGCGCCCTGCGGCTGCTTGAAGAAGATCACCTTGCGCCGATGCGTCACCGCCAGCTCCGCACCTGGCCCATAGCCCTCCTGGTAGACGCCTTCGGCCACATCGCAGTCCGGCACGATGCGTAGCGCACCGTTAGATGGGATCGTCACGTCGAATGCGTCGCGGTTGTAGCGCAGCCGGCGGTTTTGGTCGTGCCCGTCCACGCGGATGGTGTTGTGGCTGCGCGTCGAGAGGACATAGCGCCGCATCTCAGACGCGTCGTAGGCGTAATTGCCCCCCTCGGTCAGCAGCAGGCGGCCATATGCGTGCACCAGCAGGCTCAGCTTGTCCTCGTGCTGATGACCGTAGCCGAAATGCCCGCCGTCCAAGATGGCCCAGATGTCGTCGGCCGCCCAACCGCTGCGCATCACGTAGTAGCCGGCATAGGGAAACGCGATCGATGTCTGCTCCGGCGGCCGGCCAGCGCGGCCGGCCGTGGCGGCCCACAAGAACTCCGGACGGTCGGGATAGTCCTGGGCCGCGCGTTTCATCAGGGTCGCGACCTGCAGCCAGCCGCCATCGTTGAGATCGGGCAACCGGCCGTCGGGCATCATCGTCAGCACGTTGACCGCGTGCATTCGCTCCAGCGCCGTGTGAAACGCCTGCGGGACAGCCTGATCGCAGGCCTCGCATACCTCCATCAGCCATTGGTAGTTGCGGATGTCCACCTGGTGATAGCCGGTGGACAGCTCGACTTGCCAGCCATCGCCATAGACCTGCGCATCCAGCTCTTCCACCAGCCGCTCGAAGGCATACGCCTTCCAGCCGGCCGCGTCGAGAAACTGCGGGTAGAGGATGCCGACCTGCGCCAGGCCGTTCATCTCCATAATGAGCCAGTTGCCGGTGCGGTGGAAGTTGCGCAGTCGCCAGCCGTGCTCCCACACCGATTTGTACCAGTCCACCAGCACATCGTCGGTGAAATGGGGCGAGCGGTAGAAGCTGTGGAGCGCCCATTGCCACACGCCGCCCATGCGAATGCCCGCCTCGATGGTGCGCCAGCACAACGTCTCGTGTCCGCCGGCGTTTTCGGGCACGACGGCCTGCCGCACCCAGCTCCGAAAGAAGCGCACGAACGCCTCCGTGAACCGTTCGTCGCCGGTCGCGCGGTAGCGTTCGGCCAGGAGGCCCCATTCGGGGTGGCGGCTCAGTTGCCAGGTCCACTCGCGGTACTGGTTGAAGGTGGGGTTGATGAACCAATCCACCTCGCCGGTGAACTGGTGCGGCGTGCTGCACGAGATCAGCTTGCCTTTCAGGATGCGCTCGGCGGCCTGCTCGTCCGTCTCGCCCTCCTTCATGAAGTGCGCGCCGCGGAACTCGCGCTCGATGCGTAGGAAACGATCGGGCCGCAGCGCAGCGCGCGCCTCAGCCGCGAACAGGCGGCGGGCGGCCGCGAAATCGCCTGCGCTCACCGCCGCCGGGATTCCCTCCAGCCCGGGGCGGGTGACGTCAATCTTCTGGAAGAAGTCCGCGTCGCTCAGACGCGGGCCGATTGCCGGGTCCATGTATGGGTTCCTTTCGAGCCCACCAAGCGCCGGCGCTTGGTGGGTCATTTTCAGGGCAGTCGCCCATGCTGCGGCCGTCGCCGCGACGGATGAAAAACAGGTGGGAGCGGTGGACGATCTTCACGATAGCCCTCACATTGTCTGATGTTCGGTCCGTGCGATGATCTCGTCTTGCAGGCCGCGGCCGAGGTCGCAGAAGTAGTCGCTGTAGCCCGCCACCCGCACGATCAGATCGCGGTATTGCTCGGGGTTCTGCTGCGCTGCGCGCAAAACGGCCGCGTCCACCACGTTGAACTGGATGTGGTGGCCGTCCATCTGAAAGTAGGCGCGGATCAGCCGCACCAGCTTGTCCAGGTCATGGTCGGTCTGGAACAGGTGCGGCGTGAACTTCTGGTTCAGCAACGTGCCGCCGGTGGCCGCGTGATCCATCTTGGCCGCGGAGCGCGCGACCGCGGTCGGGCCGCGCCGATCGGCGCCCTGCACGGGCGAAATGCCCTCCGAGAGGGGCGCGGCCGCGCGGCGGCCATCGGGCGTGGCGCCGATCACCGAGCCGAAATAGACGTGGACCGTGGTGGGCAGCAGGTTGATGTGGTATGAGCCGCCTTTGGTGTTCGGCCGGCCATCCACCGCGGCGAAGTACGCGTCGAAGATCGCGGTCATGACCGCGTCCGCGTAGTCGTCGTCGTTGCCGTAGCGGGGGGTCCTGTTGAGCAGCAGTTGGCGCGTCGGTTCATGGCCGGCGAAGTCGGCGTGCAGTGCGGCCAGCAGGTCGGCCATCGAGAGGGTGCGGCGGTCGAAAACGTGATACTTGAGGGCGGTCAACGCGTCCGCCATGGTGCCCAGGCCAACCCCCTGAATGTAGCTGGTGTTGTAGCGCGCGCCGCCGGCGTGATAGTCCTTGCCGTTGGCGATGCAGTCGTCTATCAGCAGCGACAGATAGGGCGCGGGCATGTGCGTCGCATAGAGCCGCTCGATGACGTTGTTGCCGCGCACCTTGATCTGGATGAAGTGGTCGAGCTGCCGGCGGTACGCGGCGAACAGCTCCTCGAACGAGGCGAAGGTGGTCGGGTCGCCGGTTTCTGGCCCGATGCGCCGGCCGGTGCGCGGATCAACGCCGTTGTGCAGGGTGATCTCCAACACCTTCGGCATGTTGAAGTAGCCGGTGAGGTTGTAGTTTTCCTTGCCGAACGCGCCCACCTCCACGCAGCCGCTGGAGCCGCCGCAGCGCGCATCGTGCAGCGATTTGCCCTGCCGCGTCAGCTCTTGCACGATCAGATCGGCGTTGAAGGCCGATGGCTGCCCGAAGCCGGTGCGGATGATCTGGGCTGCGCGGCCGATGAAGCGGTCGGGGTTTTTCTTGCTGACTTGGATCGAGGCGCTGGGCTGGAGCAGGCGCATCTCCTCCACCACATCCAGGATCAGATAGGTGACGTCGTTGACGCCATTCGCACCATCTGGTCGCAGGCCGCCGGTGTTGATCTGCGCGAAGTCGGTGTAGGTGCCGCTCTCGGCCGCGGTGACGCCGACCTTGGGCGGCGCGGGCTGGTTGTTGAATTTGATCCAGAGACATTGCAAGAGTTCTGCGGCCTGGTCGCGCGTCAGCGAGCCCTCGGCCAGCCCCTTCAGATAGAACGGCTGGAGGTGCTGGTCGAGCCGGCCGGGGCTGAACGCATCCCACGTGTTCAGCTCGGTCGTCACGCCCAGGTGGACGAACCAGTAGGCTTGCAGCGCCTCCCAGAAATCGCGCGGGGGATGGGCCGGCACGTGACGGCACACCGCGGCGATGCGTCGCAGCTCGGCCGCGCGGCGGGGGTCAGGTTCGACCCGCGCCAGCTCCTCGGCCCTGTCGGCGTGGCGTTCGGCGAAAAGGATCAACGCATCCGCGCAGATCAACATCGCCTTGAGCTCTTCCTGCCTGTCATAGGCCGCGGGGTCGCTCAGATAGTCGAGGCGGGCCAGGCTGGCACGGATGTCAGCCTTGAAGTCCAGAAGGCCCCGGCGATAGATCTTGTCATCGAGCACGGTGTGGCCGGGCGCGCGCTGCTCCATGAACTCTGTGAAGACGCCGGCCTCGTAGGCAGCGCGCCATTCAGCGGTCATCTCGCTGAAGAGCAGGTCGCGCATGGATCGGCCCTGCCAGAATGGGATGATCACCTCGGCGTATACTCGTCGCGCGCGGTCGCTCACCGCGAACGGGATCTTCTCGCGGGAGTTCAGGATCTCCAGGTCAGCCAGGCTGTGGCAGCACAGCTCCGGGTAGGTGGGCGTGGCCTTGGGTGCGGGGCCCTTCTCGCCGACGATCAGCTCGCCGTCGCCGATATAGATGGTCTTGTGCTCCATCAAATGCTGGAAGGCCAGCCCGCGGCGCAGCGGCGCGGACATCAGCGCAGCGCCCGCGGCCGTGTAGAACGCGGTGAGCAGCTCGGCTCTCTCGGTCGACATGGTTGGCCGGGCGTCCAGGCTTTGCTGCCGCAGGCGGCCGACTCGTTCGGTGATGGACAAGGTTCAGCCTCCTCCAGATCAGATCGAGTTGACTTGTTGCACAAACGGCTAGATTTTTCGGCCACGGATTACACGGATTTCAGGGAGAGGACGAGATCAATCAGTGTAATCCGTGTAGGATTCCCGCAGTATACCGTCTTTCCTGCAAGAAGGGAAGTTCATGGCGAGCGATGCAAGCTCGTAGGCGGTCTACGACCGCCGTTCCCCCCGATTATTGACAGGACTTACGCAGTGGCGCCGAAAACCAGCCACGAATGACACGAATTGACACGAAAATGGGTTGACCAGGCGGCTGAATTCGTGAAATTCGTGCAATTCGTGGCTACTCCGCACGGCACTGCGTAACTCCTGTTATTGACAGGACCTGCGCAGCATAGACAGGAGCAGCCACGAATTCTTAAGCCTTTTCGTGTCAATTCGTGATATTCGTGGCCCAAAATCGGGTTGACTGCGCAACTCCTGTCATTGAGGCGAAAAGCGCCGTTTGACAAGCCCCCTGCGTGCTGCTATTATGCTGCTATCCAGAACGGCGAAATGGAGGTCCGTATGTTAGTCAGGCGAATCACGATTCGCGTTTCCCCCGACCTGCACGGCAAGCTGGACACGTTGGCGGCCAGGCGTTCGATCTCGCTCAACACATTAACCGTCGAAGCGTTGGAGAAATATGCCCAGGCTCAGGCTGAACCACCGGAGCGGCTGCCATTACAGGAGTTGAGCGCGTTCCTGGCGCCCGCGGCCGAAGCAGCCGATCTGAGCGAGGAGGAGTTACTACAACACGCCCGCGCCGTGCGACGCCGCATCTGGCAGGAACGTTATGAGCAAACCGTGCGAGCACACGTCGGCCCGCAGGAGCGGACATGAGTGGAAAGCTGCTGGTTTTTCCCGATACCGGCGTGCTGATTGCGATGATCGTTTACCCGCGCACTCGCTACGGTGCGCTGTCGCTGGCCGGCGAAGTCCTGGAGCTCTACCAGACGGGTGCGTTCGGCATGGTCATCGGCCAGAGCATTGTTGACGAACTGGAAGAAGTGATAGACGATCGCTTTGCAGCTCAGCGCGGCAGAATGGTATCCCTTCTGAAGCCTTTCGCCGGCCAATTCACGCGACGGCCGACGCCGGCCGAGATCGCGGCAGTATCCTCTGCTTGCAACGATCCGACCGATGCGCCCATCTTCGCCTCGGCTGTGATCGCCAGACCGGACATCGTCCTGGCCAACGACTTTGAGGCGTTTCATACCCCGGCCGCCAAGTCCTTCTGGCAACAGCACCGCATCACCGTCGAGAGCCTGTATGGTCTGCTCTGCGTCTTTGGCCGGCGCCAACGACGGGAAACCCCAGCGCGTTGATAAGTGACAGGACTTACGCAGTGAAGAAAGCTGAGGCATGCTGAGCGGAGCACGGCGTCGTTTGCCGTGCGGAGTCGAAGCACGCCGAAGCGCCTATGTCGGGCTCCTCTTGAGCAAAAGGAGGCCCTCATGCCATTCTACCCCTGCGGCGCCCGCATCGCCGGCCGCTACGAAGTCGCCGGCGCGCCCCTCCTGGGCGGCATGGGCATCGTCTACCTCTGCTTCGACCACCAGGAGCAGCGCGCCGTCGCGCTCAAGACTTTCCGCCCTGAGTTCCTGCCCGACCGCTCGGCGCGCGACCGCTTCCTGCAAGAAGGCGAGACCTGGGTGCGCCTGGGCAAGCACCCTCACATCGTGCGCTGCTACCGGGTGTTCCAGGACAGTCCGCGGCCGGAGGTCTACCTGGCCTTGGAGCTAATCGCGAAACAGGAGGGCCGCCGCGATGCCTCGCTACGTTCGTGGCTGGCCCCCGGCCGGCCGCTGCCCGTCGAGCAGGCGCTGCTGATCGCCCTGCAGATCGCGCGTGGCATGAGCCATGCGGTCGCAGTCATCCCCGGCTTCGTGCACCGCGACCTGAAGCCAGAGAACGTGCTGGTGGGCGCGGATCGGCTGAGCAACGCCGCGATCAACCGCGTGCGCGTCACAGACTTCGGGCTGGTGAAGGGCTTACGGGCCGAACAGTTGCCGACCGCGACTGCAACCGATCTCGCGACCGCGGCCTCTCGCCTGACGCGTGTGGGTGCTATTGTGGGCACACCCCTCTACATGGCGCCGGAGCAGTGGGCGGGCACGGACGTGACGGTGCAGGCCGACGTCTACGCGCTGGGCTGCATCCTGGGCGAGATGGTGACGGGACGGCCGCTGGTACAGGGCAAGACGCTGGACGAGTTGCGGCGGGCGCACCAGGGCGGGCAGGCGTTGGCCGCGGCGCGGGTTGCGCCGGCCGCCGCTACGCGAGTTGGAATGCGGTGGAGGCGGCGCTGGCCGCGGCCTATCGCACGGCCACGGGCCAGCCACCGCCCGCGCCGGAGCCAGCCAGCGCGTTAAGCCGGGCCGAGCGGGTGGCGGCCGGCTGGTCGTACAGTACTCCGCTGCCACCCGGCATCCTGGGCGCCGATCCCAAGCTCGCAGTCCCCCGCATGGATCTGAACAAGGCCAAGGAGTGGCTGGCCAAGTCCAAGTACCCCAATGGCGGCATCAAGCTGACCTACATCTACGTCACCGGCCTGGAGATCGAGCGCAAGTTCGGGTTGATCCTGTTGGATAGCTTGAAGAAGCTGAACATTGACCTGGACATCAAGATGCTCGTCTGGCCCGACATGGTCGCGCTGACCAAAGACCCGAAGACGACCCCCGACTTCTTCCCGGTCTTCCAGACGGCCAACTATGCTGACCCTGACAACATCGCCTATGCCGCCTACCACGGTTCGCAGAACGGCAACTGGTCGAACCCGACCTACAACAGCCCGAAAGCCAATGAGCTGATCGAGAAGGGGTGGGTGACGCTGGCCGAGGCCGAGCGCATCAAGATCTACCGCCTCCGCCCACCGTCACCGGCATGTTCACCCTGGACGCCGCGCTGGCGCGCGATTGGAACGCCCTGGGCACGGTGTTGCGGCACATGATCTTGCCCGCCTTTGCGCTCTCTCTTTCGCCCCTCGCCACCATCACGCGCATGATGCGCGCCAGCGTCCTGGAGGCGCTGCAGCAAGACTACGTGCTGACCGAGCGTGCGCTCGGGCTGCCCAAGCGCCTGATCCTGTTCAAGTACGTCTTCAAGAACGCATTCATCTCGACGCTGACCGTGATCGGCCTCTATTTCGGTTGGCTGCTGAGCGGTTCGGTGCTGGTGGAGACGATCTTCGACTGGCCGGGCATCGGCCTATACGCCACGACCTCCATCATCTCGCTCGATTTTCAGCCGATCATGGGCGTGACGCTGATCATCGGCGTCACCTTCATGCTCGTCAATTTGACGGTTGACCTGCTCTACGGCCTGTTTGATCCACGGATTCGCTACACATGACGATGTCTGTTTCGGGGCGCCTGGCGCGCTGGCGTGAGCGCAACGAGAGTCGCATCGAGAACTGGCGTCGCGGCTTCTACCGCTTTCGCCAGAGCAAGCTCTCGCTGGTGGGGCTGGCGATCATTCTGTTCATTTTTCTGGTCGCGTTGACCGGCCCATTGTTCGTGCCCTATCCCCAGGACGCCGAAGGCGCGGTGCGCCTGAAAGAACGCTTCCAGGGACCCAGCGCGGCGCATCTCTTCGGCACCGACGAGCTCGGCCGCGATCTCTTCACGCTGGTCGTGATCGGGTCGCGCGTCTCGCTGTCGGTGGGCGTCATGGTGCTGCTCAGCGCAGCGACGATCGGAATCTTGCTCGGCGCGCTGGCGGGCTATTTCGGCGGCCTGGTCAACGAAGTCATCATGCGCATCACCGATGTCTTCTTGACCGTGCCCAGCCTGATCCTGGCGATCGCGATCGCGGCCGCGCTGGGACCCAGCATCCAGAACATGATGCTGGCCATCTCGTTGGTCTGGTGGCCGGGCTACTGTCGCCTGGTGCAGGCAGAGGTCTCGTCTCGCAAGCACGATCTTTACGTACAGGCCGCGCGCGCCGCAGGCGCCAGCAACCGGCGCATCATCTTCACGCACATCCTACCCAACATCACATCGCCGATCATCGTGAAGATGTCGTTGGACATGGGCTTCGCGATTTTGACCGCCGCGGCGCTCGACTTCGTGGGGGTGGGCGCGCGGCCGCCGACTCCTGAGTGGGGAACGATCTTCAGCGCGGCCCGCAGCTATGTGCCGCAATACTGGTGGTATCCGATCTTCCCTGGCACGGCGCTGTTTCTCACCGTGTTCGGCTTCAACCTGCTGGGCGATGGGCTGCGCGATGTCCTTGACCCACGCGCAAAACGGTGACGCCGATGACCCAAGAACCGCTGCTCCACATCCGCGATCTGGTCCTGGACATCAAGGTCTTCGAGGGCACGGTGCACGTCCTCAATGGCATCAACCTGGCGCTCCACCGCGGGGTAGTGATGGGGATCGTCGGCGAGACCGGCTGCGGCAAGACGCTGACAGGGCTCTCGGCATCGCGGCTGGTGGCCACGCCGCCCGGCCACTACCCGCGCGGCGAAATCTGGTTCGACGGCCAGAACTTGATGGCGCTGCCGGAAGCGGAGATGCTGAAGCTGCGCGGCCGGCGCATCTCGATGATCTTTCAGGATCCGGCCACGAATCTCAATCCGGTGTTTCGCATCAGCGAACAGATGGTGGACGTGGCGCTGCACGTGGCCGAAGTCGCCGGCGATCCTGCTCTCTTGGGCAGATTCTTGTCGTCGGCCGGCCGGCGGCAGGCTGCGCGACGCCGGGCGATCGAGCTGCTGGAACACGTCGGCATCGCCGATGCGACGCGACGGATTGACGGCTACCCGCACGAGTTCAGCGGCGGCATGCGCCAGCGTGTGTTGATTGCCATGGCGCTGTTGGGCCGGCCGCAGTTGTTGATCGCCGACGAGCCGACCACTGCGCTCGATGTGTCGGTGCAGGCGCAAATCCTGAATCTTTTGGACGCTCTGCAACGCCGGCTGAAGCTGACCTATCTCTTCATTTCGCACGACTTGGGGGTGATTCGCTATATCTGTGACCGGGTGGCGCTGATCTATCGCGGCAAGATCGTCGAAGAGGACAGCACCGAGCGCGTCTTCACCGCGCCGCGCGAAGAATATACGCGCAATCTGCTGGCCGCGATGCCCATTCCCGATCCAGACCTCTCGCCGTTTCGGAGTTGATGCATGGCCTTGAAGCAAGTTCTCGAAGTCTACGAGCTGTTGGACAGCGCGACTGTGGAGGGCGCGCAGGTAGCCGACCTGTTCGCACGCCACGGGATGGCCGGCGTATACGTCGAGCGCGTGACCGGCCCGTTGGGTCACACCGATTTCGTCTCCGGCGTCATCCCTGGCGCAGGAGATGGCCCAACCCTGGGCGTCATCGGCCGGCTGGGCGGCATCGGTGCGCGGCCGGCGCAGATCGGGTTGGTCTCGGATGCGGACGGCGCGATCGTGGCGCTCAGCGCGGCGCTCAAGTTGGCCGATATGGCGGCCGCGGGCGATGTACTGCCCGGCCCTGTGCGCTTTGCGACCCATATCTGCACCCACGCGCCGACCACGCCGCACGAACCCACGCCCTTCATGGGTTCGCCGGTGGAGATTGGGGCCATGAATGCCATGGAAGTGCACGAGGAGATGCAGGCCATCCTCTCGGTGGACACCACGCGCGGGAACCGGGTCATCAATCAGCGCGGCTTCGCCATCTCGCCAACGGTCCGCGAGGGGTACATCTTGCGGGTGAGTGAAGACCTGCTGAACATCATGAGTTGGGTTACAGGCAGGGCGCCGATCGTCTTCCCGATCACCACCCAGGACATCACGCCGTATGGCAACGGGCTCTATCACCTGAACAGCATCCTCCAGCCGGCCACGGCCACCAGCGCGCCTGTCGTGGGTGTGGCGTTGACCGCCGAGGTTGCTGTGCCAGGCCCGGCCACCGGCGCCAGCCAGGTCTACGACATGGAGGCGACTACGCGCTTCTGTGTGGAGGTCGCCAAGGCGTTCACGGCCGGCCGCTGTCGTTTCCATGACGCGGACGAATGGGGACGGATGCAGGCGTTATACGGCTCGTTGAGCTTTCTTCAGAAACAGCGTCGGGAGGCGTAAAGAGATGAGCATCATCGAACTGATGCGCGCAGCGCGCACCGCGGTCGAGACCTGTCTGGCGGTCAGGCCAGACGAGGCGGTCGTCATCGTGGCCGACTACGAGCGGCTGGCGATCGCCGAGGCGCTGGCGGCCGCCGCGGCCGCCATAGGCGCCGATCCGGTCATCACCACCATGCGGCCGCGTGAGCGCAACGCACAGGAGCCGCCCGCCAGCGTGGCGGCGGCGATGCGTTCGGCGTTGGTGGCCTTCCTCGTCACCACGCGTTCGCTATCGCACACCACCGCGCGCGAAGAGGCGACGCGGGCGGGCGTGCGCCCCTGGACCGGCACCAGGGCGGGCTGGCCAGTATGCCTGGCATCACGGCCGAGATGATGAAGACGGGCGGCATGACCGCAGACTATGGCGAGGTGGCGCGCATCAGCGACGCAGTGACGGCCGCGCTGATCGGCAAACAGGAGATCGTGATCGAGACGGCCGCGGGCACGCGGCTGCGCCTGGGCAAGACCGGCCGCGAGCCGGCGCAGCCGCCCGACAACGGCCTGTTCCACAAGCCGGGCGAATGGGGCAACCTGCCGGCGGGCGAGGCTTTCCCCTGGACCGGCACCAGGGCGGGCTGGCGCCGCTGGAGACGGAGGCCGATGGCGTGCTGGTGGTGGACGGCAGCCCCTGGACCGGCACCAGGGCGGGCTGGCGCAGATCGGCATCCCCGATCAGCCGGTGCGGCTGGAGTTTCGGGGCGGTCGGGTCATCAGCATCGAGGGCGGTCGCGCGGCGGATCGGTTGCGCACGCTCCCCTGGACCGGCACCAGGGCGGGCTGGCGAGCCTCGATGACCCCGCGGTCTACACGGTCGGCGAGTTCGGCATCGGCACGAACCCCGCTTCCCGCTTCTGCGGCATCACCGTCGAGGACGAGAAGATATTGGGCACAGCCCACGTCGCCATCGGCCGCAACACGGGCTTCGGCGGGGTCAACATGGCCCCCATCCATCTCGACTTCGTGATCACCAAACCCACCATCCGCGCCGACGGCGATGTGCTGATGGCAGACGGACAACTGAAGGTCTGAGGAGGAGTTCCTGATGCGCACAATGGAGTTGGCCCGCGCGGCTCACAAGGCCGTGCATCACTACGCCCGGCTGACGCCGGGCGAGAATGTGCTGGTCCTCGCGGACAGCATCGTGGATCGGGGTCTGGTGGATGCGTTCGCCAGCGCCGCGTATGCACTGGGCGGCGAGACGCAGGTGATGACCTTCGAGACGCGGCCAGAGATCAATCGCGAGCCGCCGAAAGCAGTCGCCGCGGCGCTGGCCGCGGCCGACCTGGTGCTCGACCTGATCCAGCAGTACATCATTCATACCAGCGCCTATTGGCGCGCCCGCGAGGGGGGCACGCGCATCTTGTGCGGCACAGGCATCACCGAGGAGATGCTGATCCGGCTGGTGGGCGGCGTGGACTACGATGAACTGGTCCAGCTGGGGGCTCGGCTGATGTCCGTGTTCAGCGCGGGCGAGGAATGCCGGGTGGAAACAGGCGAGGGCGATGTCTTGACGATGACGCTGACCGGCCGGCCCCAGGTGATGCGCGATGGGCTGTTGGATGGCCCTGGCGATCTGGACTACATGCCGGGCGCGCAGCTTTCCTCTGCGCCCATCGAGGAGAGCATCAATGGCGCGATCGTGATTGATGGCTCCGCGTATCCGCCGGTTGGCGCGGTCGGCGCGGCGATCAGGGTCTTCTACCGCGATGGCCGCGTGGTGGATGTGCAGGGCGGGCCGGCCGCCGCACGCTGGCACGCGTGGCTGACCAGGTTCGATGACCCGAAGATGTTCTGCGTGGCGCACATCTCCATCGGCATGAACCCGGCCGCGCGCCATACCGGCAACATCCTGGAGGATGAGCGGGTGGCGGGCTGCTTCGTGCTCGGCCACGGCTCTCAGATGCCGCACTTCAAGGGCAAGCTCGGCCGCGCTTCGTCGCACACCGATCTGGTCGCGGTAGCCCCGCGCATCCCCTGGACCGGCACCAGGGCGGGCTGGTGGACGGCCAGGTTGTCGCCGAGGGTGGGCAGTTCCGCATCTGAAGGCCGTGCGCGGCCGCGATCCAGAACCGCTTCTCCTGTCCGACCCGCCCCTGGACCGGCACCAGGGCGGGCTGCGTCAGCGAGCGCCTATCGGCGCAGCAACAGCCACATCACCCCCTGCAACAGAAGATAGACCATGATCGTCGCGGCAGGGAAGATCGCCGCGACGATCACGCGTCGCGCCAGCACGATCAGGCCTGGCCTGACCCCGGCCGATCCCGCCTGGTTGCCGGCGCTGGCGGCCCTGATGCGTTCGGCCCTGGCCTCGCTGATGGGCGTCCGCAGAAAATCCTCCAGCAGGAAGACGTAGACGATCCACAGCAGCCCCACGACGCCCAGGCTGATGCCGTCGGCCACGCCCGCTATGCCGCCAATGCGGAAGAACCGGCTCTGATAGTAGGGGTTCTCGAACAACACGGCGATGACGGTGGGGGCGACGGCCGAACGCAGAGTCAAGAGCGCCAGCCCGCTCCCCGCAGCCAGCGCGGCCCAACCCAGGAAGGCGAGCAGATAGCCCAACGCCTCCTGCCTGGTGAGCTTGACTTGACGCATCGGAGTGTTCACAATGAGTTCGCCATTGGCGTGCAGCTCGCGTGCTAGAGGATTTCAGCAAGCACGATCTCGGCGACGAATTCGTAGTGTTTGCGGTTGCGCGTGACGAGGGGCAATCTTTTGGTCCAGGCCGTGGCAGCGATCAAGGCATCATTCGCGCGCAAGTGCTGACTGGCATATCTCTGCAAGAGCTCAGATGCGGCGGCAGCTATGACCGGATCCACGTGCAACACGCGTATCCGACGCATCAAGCGCAGGATCCGCAGGTATTCGCTGGTCTTCAGACCGGGCTTGCTCAGCAACTCCTTGCGAGTAACATCGGAACAGTACAGGCGAACGTCGTCGCGCAGGATCAGTTGCCTGGCCCACGCGCGACCTCGGAGCCAATCCACCACGACATCGGTGTCAACCAAATAGTTTACTCGCGCCATGAGCGCAGGTCTTCGACGATCTCACGCAGAGTGCGTGTGTCTGCGTCACGCAAGTGGTTGACGTATGTGAGGCCATCCTCGACGGTTGGATCGTCCTTCCACATACCCAGGCCCAATTCCTCAGGGCAGAGGGTCGCAACAGGCAAGTCGAAGTAATCGTCAATCACCGATTTAGGGACGCGGTAGCGCCGGCCGAGGCGGATGGCTGGCAGACTTCCGCGACGAATCAGCCTCCGCACAGTATCCGCCGGTATCCTGAAGATGGCTGCGACTTCATCTACCGTGTACACCTGATCATGATAGAGTTTTCCAGTTTCCATGGCGCACTCCTCCGACAACTCATACGCAATGACATCGTTCGAGATTCTCGCGATCAACGCAAGTGTCGCGGGGTGATCCTATACGAATCGCACGCGCAACGCCTTGATCTCGAACGGTCTCATCGGGAATGACACGGCCTGGCCATCGCCCGGCAACGTCTCGCCGCCTTCTTCCACCAGGTTGCACGCGATCACCTGCCGCCACGGCCGCGCCGAGCGGAGTGTGACCGTCCCGCGTGCGCCGTGCGGCTCGTACAGCCGCACGATCCAGCCGTCGCCATCGTCGGCCGGTTTGACCGTCTCCAGGATGGCCGGCCCGGCGACGGTGAAGAAAGAGTGCGCCGGTGGGAGCGAGGGAGTGCGATCAGCCTGCCCCGGCGGCGAGCCCAGAGGGACCTGACTCTGGCTGGCGACAGGAACGCAGACGATCGGGACGTTCAGCTCCCAGCCGCGGCGGACCGTCTCGCCCTCGGTCCAGTCGCCCGCGTGGGGGAAGAGCGAGTAGCTGAAGCGGTGTTGACCGCGGTCAGCGTCAGGGTCAGGCGACTCGGGGCCGCGCAACAAGGTCAGACGCAAGACATTCCCCCGCACATCGTGGCCGTATTTGCAGTCGTTGAGCAGGCTGACACCGTAGCCCGGCTCCGAGAGATCGGCCCAGCGATGGGCGCACACCTCGAACTTCTCCTGATCCCACGAGGTGTTGCGGTGGGTGGGGCGTTCGACCGCGCCGAACTGGATCTCGAAGGTCGCTCGCGGGGAGTGCACCGCGACCGGGAAAGCCGCCTTCAACATCACCTGGCGCGCCTGCCAATCTGCGGAGGCGGCGAAGTCAATACGCGGCACGCGGTCGTAGAGGATCACGTCCTGCACGACTGTGCTGTCGCGATAGCGCCGCGTGACCCGCACCACGCCGCGCACTGGCCCGCTCTCGATGACCTCGATGCTCGCGACCGAATCCCACGCGTAGGAACGTTTCTCGAGGGTCGCATGGATGTTCCAGGCCGCCTCGCGTTCTGGCCCGTCCTGGAAGAGTTGCATGTCGTTGCCGCGCGCGCCGGCCGGGATCACCTCGCGGTCGTGGCGCTTGTCCAACAGCCTGACCAGGCTGCCATCCTCGCCCAGTTCGACCAGGAAGAAGCGATTTTCGATGCGCCGGTCAGAGACTTGCAGGCTCGTCTCCGCAGGCGCGGCGGCCGGCCGCACGGCCAGGCGCGCGTAGCCCGCGGCGGGCAGACCCTCGGCCGCAAAGACGAGCTCGATCCCGCCATCGCGCTCGCCGATGCGCTGCGCGGGCAAGATGCGGCCATCGGCTGTGATCAGTTCCAGGCGCGGGCTGCGGTCCGAGGCCGGCCCGACCGCGGGAATGGGTTCGGGGATCCATACGGCGGCGATGTCGCCGCGCGGCCACGAGAGGCTGTTGAAGGCCATTACATCGCCGGCCTCGCCGATGCGCTCGGCCAGCCTGCGCCAGGCGAGATCGCGCACCGCGGCGGCGGTCTCCGCGATGTGCGCCTGATCCACGGCCGCCTCGCGATACACCTCGCCGATGGAGCTGCCCGGCAGGATGTCGTGGAATTGGAGCAGCAGCAGGTTCTCCCATGCGGCATCCAGCCGCGACAGGTCAACCTGCAGGCCGCTCGCCTCGGCCATGAAACCGGCGATCTCCGCCTCGCGCAGCAACAGCTCGTTCGCCCGGTTGGCGCGCTTGATCTCGGCATGGGTTGTGTACGTGCCCCGGTGCGTCTCCAGATACAGCTCGCCCACCCAGGTAGGTAGGGAACAGGAGTCAGGCGTCAGTGTGTGTTCCCCGCTCTCTGACCCCTGACCCCTGACTCCTGACTCCTGGCTCAGCCGCCGCCGCACGTCATCGAAATACGCCTCGCCGCCGCCCTGCCTGGTCGCGGGCAGCCCGGGGAACGATCGGGCGCGGGCCGCGAACTCCAACATCTCCTCGGTGGGACCGCCGCCGCCATCGCCGAAGCCGAACGGGAAGAGCAGTTCGGCGTAGATGGCCTTCTGCTCGAAATTGTCCCAGCCGATGTTCAATTGCTCCGGGTTCGGCCAGCCGTTGTAACCGTTGCGCAGTCTGGGAATGTGCGCCAGAACCCGGCTGCCGTCAATGCCTTCCCACCAGAACAGATTCACCGGGAAGACATTGCGCGCCTGCCAGTGCAGCTTGTTGGTGTAGAAGTCGGGCAGTCCGCAGCCTTGGAGGATTTGCGGCAGCGATGCCGGGTAACCGAAGACATCGGGCAGCCACAACGAGTGCGGTCGCGCGCCGAACTCCTGGCGGAAGAAGCGCAGCCCGTGGAGCATCTGGCGGATCAGCGCCTCGCCAGAGGGCACGTTGCAGTCAGACTCGACCCAGGGGCCGCCGGTGCACTCCCAGCGGCCGGTCGCGACCCACTTCTTGATCTCCTCATACAACGCCGGAAAGTGCTGCCTGGTGTAGGCATAGAGTTGCGGCTGCGAACAGGAGAAGCGATAGTCGGGATAGCGTTCCAGCAGGCGGCAGGCGGTGGCGAAGGTGCGGCTGCACTTGCGCACGGTCTCGCGCAGCGGCCAGAGCCAGGCTGTGTCAATGTGCGAGTGTCCCGTGAGGAAGATGCGGCCGGCCTCGGGGTCGGGCGCGATGGCCGCGATCTGTGCGGCCAGGATGGCCCGCGCCTGCGCGATCTGGCCACGATACTCGCTGATCGGCGCGGTCAAGTCAACGGCGAGCAAGGCGGCCTCGAGCGCGGCGTGCAGCAGTTGTTTGCGCCGGCTGTCTTTGGCGTGCTGGCTGGCCTCCCAGGTGAACCAGAGGTCATAGTACGCGGCCTCGACTGCTCGATCCACTTGCACGAAGCTGACCTCGCGCAACCGGCCGCGTTCGCGGCGCAGCTCGGGCCGGTGCAGCGAGGCGAGCAGGCAAACGAACTCGGCTTCCAGTTGCAGCCGGCCGGCGGCCGGCACCACAACGCGCAGGTGGTTGGCGTCAATCCCGGCGTAGGGCTGGCCATTCACGGAGAGCAAGCCCTCCAGCCCTTCCGCGTCGAACTGGAGGAAGAGCTCGTCGGCCGCCACGCCGGTCGGGGTCTCGGCCGCGGCCCTGATGAACAACGTCTTGCCCGCGGGCCAGAACGTCTCGCCCTGCACGGCGGTCCACTCGCCGTCGAAGCGGTATTCGCCCACAGCGACGAAATCGGCCGTGCGCGCCTGCCACGGGCCGATCGGCCAGCGGCCGAGGATGGCGCTGCGCCGGATGTGATCGAGTTTCATGCGGATGATGCGGTCGTCCATGTGTTACCTCGGTGGGGCTGGTGGATACTGTCCACAACAAAACCTCCGAGCGAGGCTTCGTCTCGGAGGTCGGCGAGTGTATCAGCAAGAACTCCGTGGCTATGCTCAGATCATGCAGAATCAGTCTTGCCTCATTCTGAATGATGATCTGCGGATTCAGGCTGCGAGGGGGCGCCGGAAGCCCGCGTTCCTTCAAGCAGGGCGACGTGCTCTTCCATGCCCCAGCGTGCCTGATGCGGACAGTCTTCGATGGAATGCCCGATGCCTGTGAACCCCTCCAACTCAGGAGAGTAATAGCCGAAGTAGTCCGGCTCCGCGGTCGCTTCAATCACCAGTGAATACGCCAGTGTGATCATGTTGCCAGAGCGGATTGTACCATGGAAGTCGCTGTCCCGCAAGCCAGTTTCTATCACCCCCTTTTGCCCTATACAAACTGGGGCAAATGGCGTCTGTGCGCGGTCAGCAGCTCGTCCACCATCTTCGCAGCGACAGTCCGCTCGTTCACGCAGCCATCGGCCAGCAGCGCCTCCACGAAGAGGGGCCGGCTGCCGGTCAGCGCGGCCTCGACCGTCAGCTCCTGGCTAGCGATCACGCGGCCCAACGTTGCGGCGAGGAGAGGCGGGAA
>Ga0194126_10001833_pt1 | contig 35169 bp, 31 predicted proteins | sample TA2KigC150mmetaG_FD_148641 | JGI IMG/M metagenome (GOLD analysis project Ga0194126, IMG submission 148641) | Freshwater microbial communities from Lake Tanganyika, Tanzania - TA2015035 Kigoma Deep Cast 150m | ecosystem: Environmental > Aquatic > Freshwater > Lake | place: Tanzania: Lake... | reverse complement strand
GCCAACCCAAAGCCGGCGAGTGTTGATGTCTTCAGGAAAGATCTCCGATCCAGGGTCTTCATGGGGTGGTTCATAGCCTTTTGACGGTTGAATCGCCATCCTTTATTCGGCACTCAGCGCAGCTAGTGATGTGTCTCAAGCGGGGCAGAGTCTCAACAGAAGGCAACGAAGCCAACGAAGTCTTTGTTCGTTGCGCTCCTGTCCGTTAACACGACGCATTTTCGCGAGGATTTCTGACCGCGGATTTCGCGGATGGGCGCGGATCAGACTGATTCCTATCGGCGTGATTCGCGTAATCCGCGGGTTTAGTGAGTTGCGCTTCGCCACGCCGTGAAATCGGTCGGTTCTCCCTCACCCGAACCCCTCCGCTGGGGGGCGCATGCCCTCGTAGGGAACGCCGGAAGGCTTGATGACCATCAGGCCGCGCGCGCGGTCAATGCCGCTCGCGTTGCCCCAGGTCTCGATGACCAGGCCGCGCTCTACCAGGTCGTGATTGGCCCGCCAGACGTCAGTTTTGAGTGCTGCAAGCATCACGCTCCTCTCAATTCCTGGCCTTACTCCGAATGTCGATGAGCTGTTTCATCACCGGATAAAGGTTGCCGCTCCACTCCTGTGTGCCGAAGGCGTCGTGCAGTTTTCTGTAAAGCGCATAAAGGTCCCTGTAAACCTCCGCGTATTTCGGATTTGGCCGGAACACGCGCGGCTTCAGCGCCGTCATCGCCTTTTGCGCCGAGGCATAATCGCCATAAGCACCGGCCACCACGGCGCCGGCGATTGCGGCGCCCAGCGCGCAGGTCTGGGCGGAGCGCGAAACCATCATCGGACGTCCTGTCACATCCGCGTAAATCTGCATGACCAGCGGGTTCTTTTCCGCGATGCCGCCGCAGTTCACGACTTGTTCCACCTTCACGCCGTATTCCTCGAATCGATTGATGATGGTCAGGGCGCCAAAGGCCGTCGCTTCGATGAGCGCGCGGTAAATCTCCGCCGGCGTCGTGTAAAGGGTCTGTCCCAGCAGCAAGCCGGTCAGGCGTTGATCCACGAGGACCGTGCGGTTGCCGTTGTTCCAATCGAGCGCGAGCAATCCCGATTCGCCTGCCTTCAGCTTGGCGGCTCCCGCCGTGAGCGCCTCATGCGAGCCGAGCTTTCTTCCGCCCGGCTGGAGGTAGTTCACAAACCAATTGAAAATGTCGCCGACGGCCGACTGTCCGGCTTCGAGTCCAAAGTGACCCGGCAGGACGCTTCCGTTGACAATGCCGCAAAGCCCCGGCACGTCCGCCAGCGGCTGATCGAGGGGCACCACCATCATGTCGCACGTGCTGGTGCCAATAATCTTCACCAGCGTGCCGGGCGCGATGCCGCTGCCCACGGCGCCCAGATGCGCGTCGAATGCTCCGACTGCCACCGGGATGCCCGCGCGCAATCCCGTGCGGCGCGCCCAATCCTCCGTCAAATCGCCCGCCGCGCGATCGATGGTGTGCGCTTGGGGCTGCAGCCGCGCGCGAAGCTCGCCCAGCTTCGGATCGAGCGCCCTTAGAAACTCGGCGTCCGGGTAGCCGCCCCAATCGTCGTGGTACATCCCCTTGTGCCCGGCGGCGCAAACGCCCACGGTCAGCTTCTCGGGCGCTTCGGTGCCCGTGAGCATGGCTGGCACCCAATCCGCGCATTCGACCCACGAGTAAGCGGCGTCGAACACGCCGGGCGCCGTGCGCAGGCAATGCAGAATCTTGCTGAAAAACCATTCGCTCGAATACGTGCCCCCGCATTTGGCGAGATACTGCGGCCGAAGCTCCTTCGCCTTCGCCGTGATTTCCTCGGCTTCAGCCACCCCTGTGTGATCCTTCCACAACCACGCCATTGCGGACGGATTTTTGGCAAATCGCTTGTCGAACGCGAGCGGTCTGCCCTTCTCATCTACCGGGATCGGCGTGCTGCCGGTCGTATCGACGCCGATCCCGATGACCTGTTCGGGGCGGAAGCCACGCACGTTTCGCCTGGCGCCGGCGAGAGCTTTCTTGATCGTGACTTCGGCGCCCTTGACGTAGTCGGCCGGATGCTGGCGCGCGAGATTCGGATCGCGCGCGAGGATCACACCGACCTCGCCGTGCTCGTAATTCCAGACGGCCGTGGCGACCTCCTTGCCGTTGGCGGCGTTGACGATCAACGCGCGCACCGAATTGGTGCCGTAATCAAGTCCGAGGGTGTATTGGGCGCTCATGTCTCCGCTTCCTGCTCAAGCATCCACTCCCAAGCCGGCCTCACGGCCACGCCTTTGGGTGCGTCCGCTTGAGCCGCCATTGAGTCCGTGCCCGTCAGGGTCAGCACCAGTCCTTGTGCGCGGCGATGCGCCGGCAAGGCATCCGCGAGCGCCCGAAACTCGCGCTCACGCGTCGCCTGGTCTGACAGATCCGTCGCGACCTGGATCAGGGTCAGCCGGCCATTCCAACTGCGCGCCAGGAAATCCACCTCGTAACCGGACGGTGTGAACACGTAGCTCGTCTCGCACTTGCGACGATCCAATTCGACCAACACGGCGGTTTCCAGAGCGTGCCCTGGGTTCGCCTTGCCGCTGCGGTCAAAGGCTGAAATCAAGGCCGGGTCGATAGGATAGACTTTGCGGGGATTGACCTTTCGCTGGCGCTCGGAAGTGGTGGCGAGCGACACGAGACGCACCAGGAAAGCGTCCTCCAGGTGGGCCAGCATGTGGTGCAATGCTTCTCGCGCCACGGCCACGTTTTGAGAACGCAGGTCGTTGTAGAATTTCGTGACGCTGAACGGCCCTCCAGCCGCCCCAAGCAGATGCCGCACGAGCCGCCGCAAAGCCACCACATTGGTGATCCCGTAGCGCTCCATTACATCGCGAAAGACCACCGTGTCCGCGTAACCTTGAAGCAGACCGACGCGCTCGGCCGCCGGCAGCCCTTGGGCTTCCGGGAATCCGCCGGTGTCCAGATATTCCCGGAAGGACCGCTCCAGTCTTGACCGCTCCGCCTTGCTCGTAAACGACGGCCGCGCCGGGCGTTCGGCGCCGTGATGTTGAAGATACTCCGCAAAACTAAATGGAAACACAACCGTCTCCGTCCCGCGCCCCCGGAGTTCCGTCGCAACCTCTCGGCTCAGCAGCCGTGCGGAGGAACCGCTGACGAAGATCTCCACTTTCTCTGAATCGTGAATTCGACGGACGAATAATTCCCACCCGCGAATCTGTTGAATCTCGTCAAAAAAGAAAGTGACCCGCTGTTGATCACGAAATTGCGGACACAACACGAAGTACTCTTCGAGCACCCAGCCTAATTGCCTGGCCTCCAATCCGGCCAGGCGCTCGTCCTCGAAATTGAAATAGACCAAGGCTTTGCGCGGTGTTCCGGCCGCCAGGCGATCCTGAAGGCATTGATACAGAAACCAGGTTTTGCCCGCGCGCCTCATGCCGATCACGGCGTGGACCTTGTTCGGAATGGCGGGCAGTCTGGCCTCGCGCCGCGTCATTCGCGGCGGCTTCAATGCCAGCGCCTCAACTAATTTCTGTCGGATTACGTCTCGCATCTTGTCCTTTTAAGAAGGCCAAAATCGCATGAAATTAGACTTCTTAAAAGGCTAATATTGGCCTAATCCACGTCGAGGCCGGCAACCCATGAGCATCGAACTTTGCTGGAAGCGAGAGGGGGATCGTGTGCGCCTTTGAGAACAATCCTCCGAGAATGTCTGCCTTGTCACCGTGGACCTCCGTCATGCTGAAGTTCTGATCCGAGGGGAGAAGTACGCGATCCACTTCCCGGAAATCACCCCGGAAGCCCGAGCCTGCTTCGCCGACCATGCCATTCGTCTCACGCTAAAGGCGACGTGCGTTGTTCGGTCATCTTCTCGCCGCGCGACGGCGATGGCATCTATGTTCGGAGCAGACTGTGCGGTCGCCAGTGCGCTGGGCGTCAACGAAGACGCGGCGCGCAAACGCGTCGGCAGCGCTCTGGAGAAACTGGCTCAGTTCTTTCGACGCCGCGGCTTCAAAACGGCGACGAGCACGGCGCTCGCTGCGGTTTTGGAACCCACGGCAGTTTCCGTGTCGGCGGCCACAGCGGCCTTGGTTGGGAACGCCGCGCTTCAAGCAGCCCCACCCGCGTTGGCCGGCGCGGGGCTTCTTTTGGCTCGTCTGGCAAGTTTGCCATCAGGCAGAAGAGCGCCAGCGCCTGAACGACGCGTTTGGCAGTACGCGAGAAGAATTTGCAGCCTGGGAGAGGTCGAGTCTGCGGCGGGAGGAAACGCAAGGGGACAGGCTGGTGCGCCTGACGATTCCGCCAAACCCGGAACTGGCCGTGGGTCTGTCGAACCGACTCGCTGCATTGCTCCTGACAACCTTGGGTCAGCAGCGCTCGGAGTTGCTCCAGCGTTTCTCCGCAGATTGGTTTGCTATGGAAGATGTATTATGGTCCGCCCGTGAGTGAAACCTTGACCATCCGGCTGGGAGAGAAACTGGCCAACGCTCTCCGGGAGCAGGCACGGCAGACGGTTCTTACCCAGGGCGAAATCGCGCGCCGGGCCTTGGAGTCGCACCTGCATCGCGGCGATCAACTGACGGTCATGCGACACCATTTCGGAGCTGTAAAAGGACCGTCCGACCTGAGCACCAACAAGACCTATCGCCGCTCCTGAAGAAAAAGGCGGGAATGAACGCGATTTGATTCCCATGGTTGCGCCACCGCCTTGACTCTTCCGTTGCACAAACGGCAACAGAACTTTGATTTCATCCGTGCCCTGGTGCGCGGATTCGCGCTTGGCCGGTTGACCCGAACGATCAAGGCTCCGCAACGAACCCGTGATACCGCGCCATCCAGTAGGGCAACAGATACGCCGCGCCGTCGTCCTCGTGCCGTCCATCTCCGCCGCTGTCCGGAACGTAGGGATTTGAATTCCACTTTTGAAAGTTGCGCTCGTCCGCCGGGAGCACGTGGGCGAGTTGGCGGCGCGCGAATCGATCGGACCGAGGCTCGAACACCACGTCCGCGCGGTGGCTGTTCCGCATTCGCCAGGTGCGGCGGTCCGTGGGAATTTCCCGGAGATTCCGGATGCCGGCTTCGAGGTCGGCGTGGTTCGGATCGATGGTCGCGTAGGTGAAAATGTAGAAACTGGGACCCTCCGGCGCGACGACCTGGTAATCGCGCCGCACGGCCGCGTGCAGCGCCGCGCGAAGCACCGGGTCTTTCTCCAATTGAAGGATCGGATACCAGGCGACGAACGCGAGCTGGTCGTCCGAGTGGTTCACTTCGTCTGGGAAAACCTTTTTCGTGAGCAACACATTGCTGAGGTAACGGTGTTCCAGAATGAGTTTCTTGTAATGGGCGAAATATTTCGGGTCGCCCGTGATGTAGTGGGCCACTTTGAGGAACGAGAGCATCTGGAGCGAGTTCAGGCCGTTCTCGAGATAATGCTCCGGGTCGTCGTTCAGGTTCTCCGGATTCCAGAACCCCCAGAGCGTGCGTTTGCCGGTCCAGTCGATAAGCTGGTAATTGTGGTCCAGAAGGTAGTCCGTGATTTCGCGCACTTGTTGGACGCAGCGCTCGCGCTCGGTGGAATCGTGTTTCGCGATGTGCTCCCAGAAGGTGAAGAACGCCAGGTAATGCCCATCGATCTCGTCGCTCGAAGTATCGCTCTTCCAGTACAGCTTGCCGTCCGGCGTGGGGCGCCATTGCTTGCTCTTGGTCCGGCCTTCCTCGGCGGTCACGACGCTGCGCGCCACGAGTCCGGGCGTGCCGGACGCGTCCTGCAGCATATAGAGCGCGTGCATGCTCTGCGTCGCCGACGCTTTGGCGGCGGCGTCTTGGGTCGCGCCGAAGCAAAGTGACATGGCGGCCACGTGATACGCGGTCCAGAGACCGTCGTTGTCGTTGTCGCCAATCGTGTGCGAGGCGGGATTTTCGGCATCGTTCAACATGGATTCCGCCACGAGACCAAAGCGGCGGTGGCGCTCGTTAAGGCGCTTTTCAATGGCGCGAGCCTTTTCCAGCAAGGTGGTTTTCACCAACGCGATCCGGCTGACCCCGGCAGCCGTGGCGAAGAAAGGCGTCCCGTCGGGCGCGCACGCCACCGAGAGAACACGGTCCTCCGGAAGGTAACGCCGTCCCGCGCGGTAAAACCATTTGCGATCCGGCGCGTCGGGCCCGTAAAAGATCGCGCCTTCCGAAGTGCCGATCCACAGGTTGTCGTCCTTGTCCACGGCCAGCGCTGTGATGTCCTCGACAGGCAACCCCTCGCGGCCGCAGAGGTGCCGCCACTTGCCGTCCGCCGGCCGCACGCTGAGTCCGAGCGGCGTGCCGATCCAGAGGGTGTCCTTCGAGTCCACGGCGAGGGCGGTGATGCGGGTGGAGAGCGGCCCGTCCACACCATAGTGCTCGTGCTTGAGGGCCCGCGCTTCGGGCGGGGTCTTGTGGTAAAGGCCGGAATCCGAGCCGAGCCAGATTCCACTCCGGGTGTGCACCCACGAGGTCGCTTTGGTCCCTGGCGGAATCCCCGGGGGAGCGGAAGGTGCGGTTTCGGCCGTTTGCCATTTGCCATCGCGGTCGCGACGGAGGGGGCCGGAGTCCGTCACGACCACGAGTAATCCGTTCTCATCAAAGCGGACGGATCTCACGCCGTTCGTTGGGGCGCCCGGCAAGTTCTCGCGGACGTGTTCAATGAACGGCAGAACGCGGATGGGCAATTGCTTGGGCTTCCCAAGCGGTTCGAGCGGGCCGACGACATTGGCCAGGGGAACTTTCGCTCCGAGAAGCTCGCTGTGGTTCGCCGCGGAAATCGGAATCAACGACGTTCCGAGAAGGACGGCGAGCGCACATCTCAACTTGTGAGCACCAAGCTGAACTGCGCTCCCTTTCCCCTCTCCCTGCCCTCTCCCCAAGGAGAGGGTGGCACCATGGCCATCAGGGTTTGAAGGCAGGGCATGGGGAGCTTCCTGCGCGGGATAGAATTCCTCCCTCTCCCCAAGGGAGAGGGCCGGGGTGAGGGGAATAGGAGCGTCGAATCTGAATCGACGCTCAAATACCAGGTTGTGTCTGAAGCCAAGAGAAAAGTGATGAGTCATGCGGGGATTAATCCGGGACGCGGTGGAACGCGGCCTTGGTTTAAGTTCCTCAATTCCGCGTGTGCTGCACGATCAAGTAATCGGCGCCCTGCGCGCGAACCCATGTCCCGCTGAAGGCGAATCCGTTTTTCTGCCAGCTCAGTGAGAACGCCGTCTGCGGATTCTCGACCTTGGTGTCGCCCATCTTGGATTCCACCAATTGCACGGCCTGGGCGACGGGAAGGTTCGAAACTCCCGGATCGCCGACCTGCAGACCATTCGGCAACGCCAGCGGCGTCGGCGACACCACGACCCATTCATAAAAACCAATCGTCGGGTCCGGCACACCGCCATCGCCGAAGCTGAGAACTTTGGCCCCGGCGGAAAAGGCGAGTCCGGAGTTCCTTCCCAGTTTTTGCAGTGCGGCTTCGGGCGTGGCGACCGGCGGCTCGACGGGCAAAGCTTGCGGCGCTGGAGCGGGAGCCGGCCGTTCAGCCGAATGGGCAGGGGCGACAGCCTGCGGAGGAGGAGCTGGCCGAGGGGCGGCCGCGGATTTTTCCGGGGCCGACACGCTGGGAGAAGCTGGCGGCTGCAGCGCCGCGCCGGCTTGCGACGGCACCGGTTCGCGGCGACCCAGGAGCGCCAACAAAAGTACGCCCGCAGCCAAAGCGACCAAGACAAGCCAAACGTTTCGATTCATGAGTCACGAAGCCAGTTTTGCATTTCTACGGTGGGCAGGAGCGTAAGGCCGGATCAGACCACGGCGCAAGGAAAACTCCTGGCGCAACTTTGAACTTTGAACTTTGAACTTTGAACAAACTGATCTGCCGGCGTAGGGTCATGACCGCCCAAAAGCCCATGACCACTCACCTTCGCCTCTCCTGTCTTTTGGCCGCGAGCCTCGTCGCCATCGCGCCTTCCCTTCTGGCCACCGTCGCCCGCATCGAAATCAATTCCCGCGAGCCGTACGCCCAGGGACGCGCTTTCGACGAGATTGGACCGTACGAACGGTGCCGCGGCCAGGCCTTCTTCGCGGTTGATCCGAAACATCCGGCGAATCAGACGGTCATTGACCTGGGACTGGCACCGCGCAACCCCGCCGGCCTGGTCGAATTTTCAGCCGATGTCGAATGGCTCGCGCCCAAAGATCTGGCCAAAGCCAACGGCGCAGTTCTTTACGACGTGAACAATCGCGGCAACAAGGTCGCGCCCGGCATGTTCAATACCGGCGCGGACGAATTCCTGATGCGCAAAGGCTACGTTGTGCTCTGGAGCGGGTGGATCGCGCAAACTCAGCCGGGTGAAGGACGATTGCGCCTGCGCGCTCCGCCCGCCTTGCAAGATGGCAAACCGCTGGTCGGATTGGTGCGCGCGGAAGTCGTGCCGGAAACAGCGGCAGACCGGCACACGCTGGCGCAATGGGCCAATCAAGGCTCCTTCGAGCCAACCGAACGCGGCGAACGCGACGCCGTGCTCACCTGGCGGTTGCGCGAGAAAGATGCGCGCATCACGATCCCGCGCGAACAATGGCGCTTCGAGAAACGTTGGATTGAAGTCAATGGCGAGCGCGGCGAGATGCCGCAGATCGACCTGGTCCTGCCCGCCGGTTTGCAGCCGGGCTACATTTACGAAGTGGTTTATGAAGCCCAGGGTTCGCTCGTGCAAGGTCTCGGTCTGGCCGGGATTCGCGATCTGGTGGCGTTCCTGAAATACGACGCCTCCGACCAGAACCCATTCGTCAGCGCCGGCGCAAAATCCTCGGCGATGAAGTTCGCTTACGGTTTTGGCGTTTCTCAATCCGGACGCTGCTTGCGCCAGTTCCTGTACGACGGCTTCAACGCGGACGAACAAGCCCGGCAAGTTTTCGATGCCGTGATGCCGCACGTCGCCGGCGGCGGCCTGGGCTTCTTCAATCATCGTTTCGCCTCCCCCACGCGGCACAATAGCCAGCACGACAATCATCTCTTTCCGGCTGACCAATTCCCGTTCACGTACGGAGACGAACGCGATCCCTTCTCCGGACGTGAGGACGGCATCCTGCGCCGTGACCGCGCGCGCGGCACGGTGCCGAAAGTCATGCACACGCAAAGCAGCAGCGAGTACTGGCACCGCGCCGGTTCGCTGGTCCACACGGACCCGACCGGCGTTCGCGATTCCGTGTTGCCCCGCGAAGTGCGCGTCTATTGTTTCGGCGGAACACAACACGGCGCGGGCAGCGGCAAACCGGGCTCTGCGCCCGACCGCGGCCAACTCATCGGCAATCCCGCTGATTATCGCCCGCTACTGCGCGCCTTGCTCACGGCCCTCGATCAGTGGGTGCGCACGGGCCAAGAACCGCCGGCCAGCGTTTATCCGCGCATTTCCGATGGCACGCTGGCCGGCTGGCGCGAAAAAGAGAGCGGCTGGAGCGCGCTTCCCGGCGTTCGTTACCCCGAAGTCATTCACACGCCCGAATTTCTCGATCGCGGTTCGGAGTTTTTTCCGCGCCGCCGCTCGACCATCGAACCGCCCATCAGTCGCGGACTGTATGGCGTGAAAGTCCTGGCCTGCGGCGCTGACAACAATGAACGGGGCGCGCTGCTCATCCCGGCGGTCGCCGTACCCGCGGGCACTTACACAAGCTGGAACCTCCGCAGCCGCGCCCACGGCGCCGAGAACGAACTGGTCTCATTGGCGGGTGGCTACGTGCCGTTCGCGAAGACGGCCGCCGAACGCGAACGACTCGGCGACCCGCGTCCGTCCTTGCGCGAGCGCTATCGGTCTTTCGACGATTACTCCCGTCAATTCCGCGCCGCTGCCGAAGCGCTGATTTCCAAACGCTGCCTGCTCGCCGAGGAACTCGAATCGCAGATGAAATCGATCGAGTGGGTGCGGCCGAATTTCGATTGAGGCCTGGAGTGCGCGGATGCAGCGCAGCGAAGTCACTGCTTTGAAGTTGGTAGTCGTGAGGCCCTCCTCAACTCGTCCACGCAAGGTTTCAGGCGGTGCGACTCTCCACAGCCGATAAAGCAAAAGGCAGTTGTCTGCTCCTTCGTTTCTCGCTGCATCGACACGCCCTTATCGCGCCGCACGCACGTCGTAGCACCAGAGCGTTCCGTGATCACGGATGTAAAGGTTCCCGTTGGCGACCACGGGATAGGCCCAGGACTTCTCGCCCGGAATGGTGTGCTTCGGCTGATCGGGCGTCGAGTACCCGGAGCCAAGGTCAGTGACTCGCCACCGGAGCTTCGGCCCTTCTTTCGGTCATTCTTTGAGGAGACCGGTTTCCTGGGAAACACCGTTTCGGTGCGGCCCGCCCCATTGCGGCCAATCAGAAGCCGCGGCAGACAGGGCGACCAGGAGCGTGAGAAACCCACAGATTTGAATTTGGCGATTCATAGACATAAGGAACATGATGTTTGTCGGCAAACGGACCGGAAAGGGAATCCCATCAAGCGTCGCCGGAGACAAACAAAAAATTCAGGGCTGGCCGCTTTGCCGTTTTGCCGTTGACGGTGGATCGAGCCGCGGCGCACAATCCCAAGCCGTGGCGCTATCAGATTTCCAACCGCAGGCAGTTCCGGTTTCGGGAGGCGGTTCTGCCGCGATTGAAAGCGAAGCCAGATCAATCAAGGAGACACCTGAGGATTGCTCCCGGGACCGGGTGTCGATCGCCGCTCCGCGCGGCACATAGGAGAACCATCGCATGAAACATCATTCCCGCTGGGCCGGCGCGCTCGCGCTGGCGCTCATCGCCGCTTCCATTCCAACCCAGGCCGGCGTGATCCTCATCAGCACGCGCAACCCGCAAGACACGCAGTTCGGCACGGAATTCGTCACCGACGAAAAAGGTCCGGGCATGGTCACGCCCGGCGACGTCGCCATGGCGTCCAGGCTCTCCGATTACGGCTACGCCTGCCGGCTCATCCTCGACAAATTGCTCGGCCCGGCCGCGAGCACGGTCGGGCAGGATCCGCAAAACTTTCTGCAACCCTCGAACAAGGAATTTGCCCCCAGCCTGGTGATCATGTCCGGCAGCGGGGGCTCGGCAGACACGCCGCCTCCCCCACCGGGCATTCCGGTGATGATGGGCGAGCACGTGTGCCTGGGCAACAATTCCGGGCGCCAGGGCAGCATTTTCATGTACAACGGGACCGCCAGCAGCGACCCGAATGAAGCGAGCACGCCTCCCGCGACCAAGTATATGAAAGTCGTCGCGCCGGATCATCCAATCATGGCGGGCATTCCGTTGGACGCGCAGGGCCGCGTGAAGATTTTCCGCGAGCCGTATCCGGAGGAGGAATCGCACGTGCCCACGGGGGGCAAACGAAATTTTGAGTATCGCTGGTGCACGCAAGTGAAAGCCGACGCGGCCGCCGGCGCCACGGTGCTGGGAGTGCTCGACGGCGCCGACGATCGCGTTTGCCTGGCGGTGGTTGAGAAAGGCGGCACGCTGGCCAACGGGGAGAAAGCCTCCGCCCGCCTCGTGCACATGTTCACCAACGAACAAGGTTCGGGCGGGTCGCGCCGTGTTTTCATGGCGGTCACGGAAATCGGGCAAGTGATTTTCGTGCGCGCGGCGAAGTGGGCCATGGGCGAGGAACTGCCGCGCTACAAGGCGTTGCGGATCGTGGAGGCGAAGGCGGCAGGGTTGCAGGGCGTCAAGCTGACCTGGGAAAGTTCGGCGAAACAGAATTACCGCATCCAGGCCAGCACCGATCTCAACGCGTGGAACACGGTGGTGGATGACGTGGCGGGCGCGGATGGCGTTTTGAGCCGCACGCTGGAAGTCGGCGCCGTTTCGCAGGCGATGTTCCTCCGCGTCGCATCGCTGCCGTAAGTTCGCGCTACAGTTCAAATGGGGAGCGCACGCGCCCCCGCGTGCCGTGGTCGGCGCCCTCGCCAACCACATCCTTCCGCACAAAGGCGCCTCCCGGAGAACGGTCGCGACAACCGATGGACAAATCCGTGTTGCCTAAGTGGAGGTTGATGAAATCATGCGGCGGATTCCCAAAGGCCGATTGATCACGATCAATGAAATTCGCGGCGTTCTGGCCAAGAAACATCGCGTGGACATCGCCTGCCCGATTACCACCGGCATCTTCGCCTGGATTGCCGCGCACGCCGCCGAGGAAGCCGCGGCCGAAGGACGGAAACGCGTCACGCCCTACTGGCGGACGCTCAAGTCCGGCGGGGAACTGAACGCCAAGTATCCGGGCGGAATTCCGGCGCTGCGCGAGCGGCTGCAAGCGGAAGGCCATCGCGTGGTCCAGAACGGCAAGCGGCATTGTGTGGTGGATTTTGAACGAGCCCTCTTCGCTCCACCGGTATGAAGGATCTGCGGTTCATCGCCACTCTGAGAGGCCGAGGGTTTGGTGGACGACCGCTGTTCCCCCTCACACCCCGGCCCTCTCCCTTGGGGAGAGGGGGAACCCGTCGTTGTCCGTCGGCCAATCCGCGCGCCAAGACCTGCTCCAGCGCGGCAAACGACGTTCCCTCTCCCTGAGGGAGAGGGTGAGGGTGAGGGGAAGAGGGCGGACGAAAACCAGTTGACTTGGAGATGAACCGAACGCGTCAGCCGGCAGTCGAGACAAACCGCGAACTGTGCTTCGCGATTTTCGGCGCGGGCTTCTGGTCGCAGTTTCAGCTTGCGGCTCTGCGCGGTGAGAACTCAGCCGAAACGACCGGCGAAGATAATCTGAAAACGCTCCGTTTGGTCTATGCGGCCTACGACTCAGCGAAGACCCGCAAAACTGTCCATCTGAGCGATGCAACGATTTAACCCCTTTAACGATTTAACGATGGGTTGCGGTTCCTTGCCAAGCCGCGTGTCGAGCGATAGAGTCGCCGCCCGAAACGAAGAAACCTGAAATGAAGTCTATGCCATCCGCGTTTCCAAAAATTTCCAAGATTCAATACGAAGGCCCTCGGTCCAAGAATCCGCTCGCCTTCAAGCATTACAACCCGCACGAGCTGGTCGAAGGCAAACCGATGAAAGATCATCTCCGGTTTTCCGTCGTCTATTGGCACACGATGCGCGGCGCGGGCGCCGACATGTTCGGCTGGGGTTCGGCGGTGCGGCCCTGGGAACTCGGCGAAGGCAGCGTCGAAGCCGCCAAACACCGCGCCCGCTGCTTTTTCGAGTTTTGCGAGAAACTGGGCGCGCCGTTCTACGCGTTCCACGACCGGGACGTTGCGCCGCATGGCAGGACGCTGAAGGAATCGAACCGGAACCTCGACGCCGTGGCGAAGGTGCTGAAGGAGGAACAGCAACGCACCGGCGTCAGGCTGCTCTGGGGCACCGCGCAATTGTTCGTGCATCCACGCTTCATGCACGGCGCAGCCACGAGCTGCAACGCCGACGTGTTCGCTTACGCCGCCGCCCAAGTGAAGAAGGCGATGGAAGTGACGCATCAACTGGGCGGCGCGGGCTACGTTTTCTGGGGCGGACGCGAAGGTTACACCACCTTGCTGAACACGGACCTCAAACGCGAGATGGATCACCTCGGCGCGTTCCTGCACATGGCCGCCGATTACAAGAAGAAGATCGGATTCAAAGGCCAGTTTTACATCGAACCCAAGCCCAAGGAACCGACCAAGCATCAATACGACTCCGATGCTGCGGCGTGTCTGAATTTCCTTCGTGAATGCGATCTGCTGAAGGATTTCAAACTCAACATTGAAACCAACCACGCCACCCTCGCCGGCCACACGATGCAGCACGAATTGGAAGTCGCGGCCGCAGCCAAGGCCCTCGGCTCGATCGATGCCAACACCGGCGACATTTTGCTCGGCTGGGACACGGACCAATTCCCGACGGACCTGTACCTGACGACGCAAGTGATGCTGACCATCCTGAAGATGGGCGGCTTCACCACGGGCGGCACGAATTTCGACGCGAAGGTGCGGCGAGAGAGCTTCGAGCCGATCGATCTTTTCTACGCCCACATCGCGGGCATGGACACCTTCGCGCGCGGCCTGAAGATCGCGGCGGCCATCCGCAAGGACGGGCGTCTCGCGGAATTCGTCCGGCAGCGCTACAGTTCCTGGGATTCCGGCATTGGCGAGAAGATCGAGAAAGGCAAAGTCGGGTTCAAGGAACTGGAAGCGTACGCGCTCAAGATGGGAGAAGTGACGACGAACGCGAGCGGACGCCAGGAGTTCCTGGAGAATCTGATTAACGAGTTCGTTTAGCGGGCCGGCGCCAGGATACGCGGGCAAAGGGTGATTCCCTCAGCCGGATCGGATGGGGAGCGCACGCGCCCCCGCGTGCTGGAGTCGGGGCCCTCGCCGACTTCATTCCATCGCACTGAACCGTCCCATTCCGTGCCATTGATTCAACGACGCTCCGACTGGCGAGGTGCCAGTCGGCACACGCGAGGGCGCGTCTGCTCCCCCAGTTCCAACGGAATCGTTCCGGTTGGAGTGCAGGTGCGGCAAGCGTCCTCGCGCCTTCAGTGAAGCTTCCACGAAGAGCAGGTTTGAAAATTTCGCCGCTTCGTAGCAGCCGGGGTAACGAGGCTTGGAGAAACGGGAAGAAGTGATCTCCTCACGTCGGCGGCTACGAGCTTCAAAGCACGCTCTAAGAATTCCACCCGGCTTCAAGCGCCTCCTCTAACAAATCGAACAACCGATCCACTTCTCGCCGGGTTTCCTCGTCCAGAGTGTAACCCGTCGGCCCGCGAATGACTGCGTTTTTGAACACGCCTTGCTTCACGAGCAAGTATTTTTCAACGGCCAGGAAAGCGTCCAGGCTGGTTTGGACCGCCACCAGTGACGAAATCGGCAAGGAAAGTTCGTAGGCTCTCTTTTCATCCCCGGCTTTGAGCGCGCGCCAGAGGGCAACGATCGCCGCAATGATTTCTGCGCCCGGCATGGTGCCCACGACGCCGCGCCGGAAACTGTCCACCAGCCCAATCCCGCCTGAGCCCTCGAAGATTCGCGCCCGCCCATTGGTTGTGTCCCGCAACGCCGAGAGTCGAGGCCCAATGGGCGTGGCCTCCGGTTTGAACAGGACGCGTTCGGGAAAGTCGTCCAGCAATTTCGCTTGCAGTTGAATCGACATGGGCCGGCCCACGTAACCGCTCGCGTCCTGCACGACCAGGGGCAAAGGAGCCGCGGCAAGGATGCGGTCGTAATAACGGCGCAAGGCGTCTTCGCTGACACCGACCGAGACGGGCGGGATCGCCATGAGCGCGGTGGCTCCAACGGCGGTAGCGTGTCGCGCGTGTTCGGTCGCCGCGAAGCTGCTCTCTGCGCCCACGCTGATGACCACAGTTCCACGCCCGCCAACTTTCTGGCACACAAATTCCGCGACCTGCCTGCGTTCGGCGTCCGTGAGGCGCAACGTTTCAGACACCATCGCCATGACCACGCCATCGACGCCCTTTTCAAAGAGCCAATCGATTTCGCGTTCGAGCGTCGCGAAGTCGATGGACTCGTCTTCGTGATAGGGCGTTTGAAAGACGGACAAGACACCGCTCAGGTGGGTGTTCTTTGGGAGGAGCGTTGGTTCGTTCATTGAGGTCGTTGCAGCGTTACAACGTTACAAACGTCAAATCAGTTAAATGAGTTAAATGGTTAAAGCGGTTAAATCGGTTCAACGGCTGTACGACAAGTCCTGGATCGAATTGAGTCGTGCGCGTTCAGTGCATCCACTGGTTGTCGCCGTCCACGTAGCGCAGAGTTGCACTCTGCCGTATCGCAGATTTGGAATCTGCGGCACGCCCGCCAATCCGGTGCGGTCGGGTGAGTTTGTCGCGCAGCCGACTACAAGTCGCGATACGGCGGATTGAAAATCCGCGCTACGCCTCACGGCCAACTTGTGGATGCACCGTGCGCGCTGCACCTTGCCGAAATCGGTCGCGCGAAGCGAGGAAATCTGCTGTCATCACAGGGCGCGCTTCCGAATATGAACCTTTCGTTCCTCGCAGCCCTGGGCTTTGAGGCAGAATCCCGTTGGGATTCTCGACGGAGAATTGCGTGTTGTCTTCGGCACTTTCGATGCGCAGAGCATGCCCAAACACGGCAGACGACTGCCGCAGTCCAAGACGCTGGCGCGAGGCAGAACACTTATCTTGGTTCCTTGGGATTGAGGTTTGGTTAGAAGAGCCTGCTTTCCTATGGGGCACATGAACAGCACAGTCGCTGAACTTTCGCGGCCCACGCGCGTTCGATTTGTCGTCCTGGCGGCGCTCTGCGCGGCGGCGGCCATTTCCTACATGAGCCGAAACTGCCTGGGCGTCGCGGTGGCCGACGGGAAGATTGGCCGCGAACTTCAGTTGAGCGACCGGCAGATGGCCTGGATCATGTCGGCGTTTTTCGCCACCTACTCCGTGTTTCAGATCCCAAGCGGCTGGACGGTGCAAACGGTGGGGAGCCGCCGCGCCCTGCCGCTGTTCGCGTCCGTGTGGTCGCTGGCTACGTCGGCCATGGGACTGGCGACTGGTTTCGTCTCGCTCTTCGCGGCGCAGTTGGGCATGGGCCTGGCGCAAGCGGGGGTCTTCCCGGCCTCGACTCAATCCATCGGACAGTGGATGCCGAGCACGCGGCGGGCGGTGGCTTGCGGCTGGCTGGCGAGCTGCATGTCCGCGGGCGGGGCGGTAGCGGTCGCGTTGACCGGATGGATGCTGCAAGAGATGAGTTGGCGCTGGGTGTTCGCGGTGTTTTGTTTGCCCGGCTTGATTTGGGCGTCAGTGTTCTACCTTTGGTTTCGCGATACGCCTGCCGAACACCGCGGCGTCAACGCAGCCGAACTGGAAAACATTCGGGGGGCCGATTCTGAAGCTATTCTTCCTCTCCCCGCGAGGCATGAGCGGAGAGAGGATCGAGGAGAGGGGAAAGCTCAAGAGGAGGGCCCTCCTCTCCCCGGCCCTCTCCTCCCTTCGCAGGGAAGAGAGAGAGAAAGGCATGCCTTGCCTGAAGCGCCAACTGCCTATTCCTCTTCAGGGAAGGCCGAAGCCGCGCGGGTATGGCAGCCGATCCTGACCAGCGTGCCGATGTGGTTGATTTGCGGGCAGCAATTCTTTCGCGCCGCCGGTTACATCTTTTACGGAACCTGGTTTCCGAAATTTCTGAAAGAAACCCGCGGCGTGAGCACGCTCGAAGCGGGTTATCTCACGAGCCTGCCGTTGCTCGCGACCGTGGTCGGCGCGCTGGTGAGCGGGTTTGTGATCGACTGGATTCTGGTCAAGACCGGCAGCCGGCGATGGAGCCGGCAAGGGGTGGCCATTGCGGCAATGGTCGGCTGCGGGTTCTTTTCACTCCTTGCTTACTTCGCAAAAGACGCCGGCTTTGCTGTGTTTCTCATCACGGCGGGATCGTTGTGCGCGGCGTGTGGCGGGCCGTGCGCGTATGCCACCACCATCGACATGGGCGGGAAACAAGTGCCGCTGGTCTTCAGCATGATGAATACGGCGGGCAACTTGGGCGCGTTCCTGTGTCCGGTTGTGGTCGAACGCATTGTCGCCGCCACGGGCAATTGGAATCTGGTTCTGCTTTTCTTCACTGGCATATTCTTTTCCGCCGCCCTTTGTTGGAGTTGCCTGAACCCCAATGGCACCATTGTGAAGCATAGTTACGGCTAAGGTCCGTTCAATCCGCCGGCGGAATAGTTTTGTTTGCATGAGTCCGGGCCAGGCTGGCGGTGAAGCGTTGGTAAAGAAACGATGCCACAATCGCGATCACGGCAACGCCAATGAGCGCACCGATCCGATAGAGCTGCGCCAGCTTCGCGAGGTCGTGTAAAAACAGCTTCAAGACCGTGACGCCCAGAAGCGCAAGCGCCGCATACCGCGCCGCCGCGATTGCGCGGTTCAACCCGATGACCAGCAGCACGAGCGCGAAGAGCGCCCAGGCGATGCTGTACGTCATGTCGCGCCCGAAATTGCCGGAGAATTTGAACGTGAGCGTCCTTGCGCCGGGTGCGGTGAAAAAGTCTGCGACCTGGATATTCACCAGCAGAAAGGCGAGCACGGCGCCGAGCGTGCAAAGCAACGCCGGCGCGCGCACATTCAAAACGCGGTCGCGAGGCGGCGCGAGCAGACGCGCGCTGGCGAACAGGCTGACAATCACCAGACCGTAGGCGTAGAGGTACCAGTTGAGACGGGCATTTCACTCCGGGCATGGTAGCCGAGCACGGCGGGGTTCAACGACAGCCGGACAAAAGCGATGACGAGCAGCGCGACGCCGGTCAATCGCAACCCCTCGTGCGCAACTCGGTGAAAAAGCCAGCACAAAGCCGCGCCTTCCAGCCCCCACGCCACGGTCAGCCATTGCCGCTCGAACTGCAGCGGAAAAATCAGCGTGATGAAAAACAAACCCACGCCCCCGAACAACGCAAGCTGCGCTTTTCGCGCCGGTGAATCCGCGGCGAGCCGCTTCAGAATCGCCGCCAGACTGACCAAGGCGGGCACCGCGAAAATAACGCCGAGCAAGCCCATGACCTGATTGGGCCAGGCCGCTTTCACCAATCGATGCACCAGGAAGAATTGCGCCGGTCCGGCCAGTGCTGCAGCGGCCCAGGGCCCGGTGGTTTCTCCAAACTGCCGCAGGAAACAAAATGGAAACACCGCGAAGGCCGCGAAGAAAGCCACATACCAGAGCAGCGGCGTCAAAGCCGCCTCGGTACTGAACAGGCGCATGTGCCACGCGTACTCCAGCGCCGCCACGCAACCCAGTCCGATGACCGGCAGCCACTCGACTTGAAACAGCCGGGTCACACCGAACAACATCCCCAGGAGCAGCAACGCCAGACCGAACACGGGGGATGGATTCGCCAACGGCACACGCCCGGTCAACATCACCAGCAAGGCGAACGGAAGCACGAGTGCGAACGCGGGGAGGGACGCTGCGATCTCGTCATCCGGCGAAGTCTGCGAGTCGTTTCCTGGGCTTTGCCCGGGCAGCTTGCGCTGGAGCCAGATTCCAGCGGCGGCAAAAAACACCGCGCAGAGGCCCAGGACAAGCAGCAAGAGCGGGAGGCCCGTCAGGTCGGCAGGAATCTTGAAAAGGATTCCCGCCGCAGCCGCGAGCGTGAGAAGGAGCGCCGCCACCACCGGCACCGCCGTCGCCGCCAGGGCTGCCAGAACAACCGCCAAAACGTCCACCAGCAAGATCACCGGCCAAACGAGCACGATCAGCTCCGTCAATTGGAAAATCGGGATCAGCAGGACGAGCAGCGCTCCGGGCGCGAACAAGAGAGTCCACCTCGGCGGCGTGCCGGGTTCGCCGTCGAGCCGCCGCAAAGCCAGCGGCAGCAGAGAATGGAACGCGGCGAACACCAGCGTGAAGGTCAAAGCCGCGGGAAGCAGTTCATTGGAAACGCGCGTGCCCAGCCAAACGGCCAGGAGGAGAAACATCGCCGCGCCTGCCAACGGCTGCGCCGCCACGAGCCGGCGATCCAGCCGCGTCAGCGCAAACACCGCTGCGTCCACCAGAAACGCGAAGCTGAACATCCACCACGGCCGCGCCCCCAGCGATTCGAAGCTGATGAAGTAAAACGTGAAGCCGAAAGCGACCGCCGCCAGGGCCAGCATGGATCCGCTGACGAGATGTTTGTTCCCAGCATCCTGTGTGGAGTCCTTGAACGACCCCCTCTCCCTGTCTCTCTCCCCCTCGGAGCGGGAGAGGGTGTCCGCAGGACGGGAGAGGGGGCCGGTTCTGGCCAGGCGCATGGCACCCAACCACAGCGCGTTGAATCCAAGCAGCACCGCGAGCGGGATGAGAATCTTGTTTCCGAGATAATATTGTTCCCGCTCGAAAAACTCCGACACCCAGCCGATCTGCATCAGGATGGTTCCCGCCGCGGCCAGCGGCGCGAGATAGAACCATCGGCGGTGCAAAGCCACTGCCAGTAATCCGGCATCGAGCAGCGCGATGTAAGTGAACAAAGCCACCGGAGCGTCCTGTCCGGTCGAAAGCAGGATCGGAGTCAGGAAGCCGCCCAACATGCCCAGCAAAGCCACCACGTGCGCCGCAAGGCGCACCGCAAGAACGAAAGCCGCCGCCGTGAGGAGCGCCATCAAGGCAAACGTTGGCGCAGGACCGAAAAACGCGAAGTGATAGATCGCCCGGCACGCGAACGTGACCGCATAGAGAATGACGACGCCGGTCGCGCAAAGCGTGTGCGACGTGATCGTGTATTGCTTCTGGCGCATCAACACGCCGCCGACCACCAGGCCAATGCCAACGAGGAATCCCAGCGCGACCCGGACTTCGGGCGGAATGGCCGCAATCTCCTGTTCAACGCATCCTCAGTTAAGGTAACTGGGGTTTCAGCAGCAGTCCCAATCTGGCGAAAAGTTCTCCCTTTTTCGTGCCTTTCGTGTGTTTGGTGGCTTGAATTGGAGCCGTGACTTTGCGTTGGCCAAAACCGCATCGCCCCGAACCTGGCGCGGCACGACGACGCGAGCGATGGTTCTGGATTTTGACCGCGACCGTGCTCCCGGCGCTGGCGCTGGCGGTGTTGGAATTGGGGTTGCGGCTGGCCGGCTACGGCTATTCGACGCATTTCTTCGTGAACCATCCCTCCGCTCCGCCCGGCAGCCTGGTGGAAAATCAGCGCTTTAGCTGGCGATTCTTCGAACGCACCGCAGCGCGCTATCCTCGTCCTCTGCTGTTGTCCAAGCAGAATCCGCCGGGGACCTACCGGATTTTTGTCTTCGGCGAATCCGCGGCCCAAGGCGATCCCGATCCTGTGTTCAGCTTCGCGCGAATTCTGCAAGCGTTGCTGAGCGAACGATACTCCGGCGTTCGGTTTGAAGTGATCAACGTCGCGTTCACCGCAATCAACTCGCACGCGCTTCTGCCCATCGCCAGGGAATGCGCGGCCCTGCAAGGCGATTTGTGGCTGGTGTACATGGGCCACAACGAAGTCGTCGGGCCTTTCGGCGCCGGGTCGCCCTTTGGACGGAAAAGCCCGCCGCTTCCCGTGATCCGCGCCAGCCTGGCCCTCAAGGCCACACGAACCGGGCAACTGCTGGCTCACGCCGGCGAAAAGCTTCTCTCGATGCGCGGGTCGCGCACAGGTTGGGCCGGAATGACCATGATGCTCGGCCATCAAGTGCGCCAGGACGATCCGCGCATGAACCAAATTCACGATCACTTTCAAAAAAATCTCGACGACCTCCTGCGCCTCGGCCGAGAGAGCGGCGCAAAAATCGTCCTCAGCACGCTGGTGGCGAATCTCAGAGACTGCCCGCCTTTCACCTCGCTTCATCGTCCCGACTTGAAAGAAACCGAGCGCGCAGCCTGGGAGCAAACTTTTCAGGCCGGCGTCGCGTCGGAAACCGCGGGCCGCTTGGACGAGGCGCTCGGAAAATATGAGGAAGCCGCGCGGATCGACGACACCTTCGCAGAGCTTCATTTTCGCAGCGGCCGGTGCATGCTGTCGCTCGGAAAACTCACCGAAGCCAGGGCCCATTTCCAGAAAGCTCGCGATCTGGACACGCTGCGATTCCGCGCGGATGAGCGGCTCAACGAAATCATCCGCGACGCGGTGACGCGGGTCAGCACACCGGATCTGCGCCTGCTCGACGCCGAGGCGGAATTCTCCCGGCAAAGCCCTGGCGGAATCCCCGGCAACGAATGGCTCTACGAACACGTCCACTTCAATTTCGAAGGGAATTATTTGCTCGCGCGGTTGTTCGCCGATCAGATTGCCTTGCTGCTTCCTGCAAGCATCACCAACCGGACCGGACGCGGAAACTCGTGGATGTCGGAATCGGAGGCCGCGCAGCGCCTGGCGTGGAATGACTACAGTCGTTACTGGGCCAAGCAACACATTCGGCAGCGATTGCTTCAGCCACCCTTTACGGCTCAGCTCGGCCACGACGACCGTCTTCGCCGATGGGAGGAAGACCTGATCAAGCTTCAACCCCGCATCAAATCGACCGGCTTGAACCGCGCTGCCAGCTTGTGCCGCGCTGCGATTACCCAGGCTGAGGACGATTGGGTGCTGCACGATCTGCTCGCCTTCCTGCTGGCGAACCTGGGAGATTGCGAAGGCGCGCTCGCGCAGTGGCGCCGAGTCAGCGAACTCGTTCCCCATTTTGCGACGCCGTATTGCGAAGCGGGAAAAACGCTCGCGGAACGAAAGGAAACTGACAAAGCCGCCGCGATGTTCGCCCGGGCTCTGGAGGTCAACCCGGATTACGCGGAGGCGCACTTCAATCTGGGGTTGATTTGCCTCAAACAAGACCGGCGAAGCGAAGCCATCCGCCACTTCCGCGAAGCCCTTCGGCTGGACCCGTCCAACGACCCCGCCCGGCTCAATCTCCAAAAACTTCTCGGCGGAAATTGAACCCGGATCCGGAAATTCAGACTCGATATCGAGGCATGTTAAACAGGAGGAAACAGAGGTAACAGAGACACAGAGACTGACGATTGAGGTCCATTTCTCTGTGCTTTTTCTCAAGAAGGGCGCTCTCAAAGGCGTCGCTCTCCACGAGCATCCGGATGGGTTTCGTTTCAGAACTGGACGATGCTTCTTTCACTGTTTGGCCGTGTAGGTCAAATCGTCGCAATAGAGGAATTGGTGCGCCTGTATGCGGCCCGATGGGAACAGGAACTCTATTTCCGGGAATTGAAATGGCACTTGAACGTCAATGACCTGCTCCGCAGTCAAACGCCAGAAACGGCGGCGCAGGAAGTGTGCGCGATGATCATCGGCAGCTCCTTGATCGCCCACGAACGGGCCAAACTCAAACCCGGGGAACCGCTCCAACACCGCGTCAGCTTCATCAAGACGTGGGAGACGCTCGAACCCCTCTGGCTGACTTTGCTTCTGGGGGCTGATATTCTGACCGAAGAGCAGAAGCAACAATTGTGTGATCGGTTCTATCGCTTGGCGGCCCGCCGCGTCATGGCCAAGAAACGAGATCGCTCGTGTCCTCGAGCGATGCGCCAACCGATCCAGCCCTGGCCGCGAAAACGAAATCAAAAAAGCACGGAAGGTCCCTTGGAAGTCTCCGTCCTCTCAACCCGCTCATGAAGAATTACCGAATGGCATTAGGCTAAAGCCGGAACTACGTGCAGGGCGTGGTTCATGGGCCGTGTGCATGGCGCCGTGGCCAGGGCGGCTTCCCTTAAACCTTACGGTAGGGCGAGCCTGTGCCCAGCGAGCCAGACTGGACGTGTTCCGAGATCGTCGAACGGCTCGCCGAGACGGACTCGCCCTACCTCGCGGAGCTGGAAGCAGCCTGAAGGCTGCGGTCCGCGCAGTTTTCGGTTCATGGGCAACGCTGCTCACGAGTTTCATTCCTCTCCCTGGTAGTAATCCAGACCGTCCGAGCGAATCAGTTTTCGCTCCGGCGAACGAACCAGCCATTTCCCGCTGTCCGGATAATAGCAGGACTCGCCGATCGGATTGTCCGCGACCACGTAGAGCACGAGGTCCTCGCCCGAATCCGAGTTGGGATTCGTGATCTGATGAGGTTGCCCCGGCCCGAAAACGAACGCGTCGCCCGGTTCGATCGGAGTTGTTCCGTGCTCGTGCCGGACGATCCCTCGGGCGGAGATCACGTGATAGAATTCCCACTGGGCGCTGTGGGAATGATATGGGTAAGCGCTTTTGCCTGATGGGATGCGGCAAATCTCCACGTCGAACGGATGCCGCTCTCGGAGGTCGGTCGAGTTCGGCTTGCGCCCCAGCGCTTCGGAGATCTCCTTCCCGGCGCCGCCGAATTTTCCTTTGGGCGACGACCACGAGATTTCGGGGATATCCTTCGTGTTGATTTTGCGCAGCGCGCTCATGGTGTTGTATCGAGTCGTGCCAACGGCAGGCTGATGTGTCCTAGCTGAACTAGCCCGTTCAAGCAATCCCACTCCACCCACGCCTCGGCAATTCGCCCGTCTGCGACTCGATAAATGCTGATGATCGCTTCAACGAAGCCTCTGACCACGGCCTTGTTTTGCTCGATGTCCATGCGCTCAGAACTCAGGATGGCTACACGGATACTTTTCTTTGCGCAGCGGCGCGAGGTTAAAATTGCCGGAGATTGCGCTGCCTTAACGGATCGATTACTTTCCGCGCCGTGATTGCCTCTCAGCCATACCAATGAAGTCGATTCTTTATGCTGGCTCTGGATTTTGAAGGCACCAAAGCGCGAGCGGAGCAAGGGAACGTCTCCGCTCAATACAACCTGGGTGTCATGTTCGACAATGGACTCGGTGTAACCGAAGATCCGGCGGAAGCCGCCCGGTGGTATCGACTGGCGGCGGAACAGGGCGATCCGGAAGCGCAGTCCAATCTCGGCGTGTTGTTCGACGCCGGCCGCGGCGTGCCCCAGGATTTTGTCGAAGCCGTCAAATGGTATCACAAAGCGGCGGTCCAGGGACACGCTCGCGCGCAGTACAATCTCGGATTGATGTATGAGAACGGCCTCGGCGTGCGCCCCAGCGACGCCGAAGCCGCCGCCTGGTACCGCCAGGCCGCCGAGCGCGGAATTGTCGCGGCGCAGAGCAACCTCGGTTGCCTTTATGCGCACGGCCGAGGCGTGCCGCAAGATTACGCCGAGGCGCACCGCTGGAACATGCTGGGGGCGCAGAGCGGATCGGCTCAGGCGCAATTCAATCTCGGAGTGCTTCACGCGAAAGGACTCGGCGTGCCTATCGATTACATTGAAGCGTACAAATGGTTCAGCCTGGCCGCGTCGCAGCGCTATGCGCAGGCCGTGAACGTCCTTTACCTCTTCGCGCAAGTCATGGCGCCAAATGAAGTCGCCGAAGCCAAGCGCCGCGCGGAAGAATTCACGGCGGCGCAGGGGCGGCGCCATTGACAAAGTAGCGCAGAATCGAATTCTGCTGTATCGCGGATTTGAAATCCGCATGGCCTCGGCGAGTTGAGCGCGCTTGGATTTCCCGCCCCCGCTGCCGAATGCAATTCGGCGATACGGCAGATTGAAAATCTGCGCTACTTTGCCAACAAGCCCAGGCGCGTTGAAACCGGGAATTGGTTTGCTCTGCTTTCCGCTTCTGGCTACGTTGCGCACCGCGACTGAAACACTCGCGTAACTTCGTTTACTTTCTATGACCAAAACCGCCCTGTCTTCATCGGAATTGACCGACCTCATTGTCGGGATCAACCGGATGGCTCGCAACCTCTGGTGGACCTGGAGTCAGGAAGCTCAGGAGGTGTTCCACGAACTCTCGCCGCGCGGCTGGCAAAACCTCTACCACAACGCCGTAGCCGTGCTGCGGGAAGTTTCCGATTATGAGTTGCGCGTGCGGCTCCAGGACCAGGAATTCGCTCAACACGTCCGTGAAGCGCTCCGAAAATTCGAGGCGTATCTGGCCGACAAGAACACCTGGGGACGGGCTCACGCTCCTGCGCTTCACACCTATCCGGTGGCTTACTTCAGCGCCGAATTCGGTTTTCACGAAACGCTGCCCATCGCCGCCGGCGGCCTGGGCATCCTCGCGGGTGATCACGCCAAGTCCGCGAGCGACCTGGACATCGGGTTCGTCGGCATCAGCCTGTTTTATCGCGAAGGTTACTTCCAACAAACCTTCAACCACGAAAACTGGCAGATTGAGGTTTATCCGCTTTTGCACCCGAAAGACCTGCCGCTTGAACCGGTGCTCAACGCCAAAGGCGAGCCGGTCGTCTGCACGGTCGAAATCGCGATGGCGCAAGTCTATTTCAAAGCCTGGCGCGTGAATGTCGGGCGTTGCGCGGTGTATCTGCTCGACACCAACCTTCCGGAAAACGAGCAACGCTACCGGGACCTGACGGTGCGCGTTTATGGCGGCGACAGCACCACGCGGATCATGCAGGAAATTCTCCTGGGCGTGGGCGGCGTCCGCTTGCTCCGGCACCTGGGCATCGAGCCGTCGGTCTTTCACATGAACGAAGGCCACGCCGCTTTCCTGACGCTGGAATTGATCCGGGAAAAGCTCGCTGAAGGAAAAACTCTTTCGGCGGCGATGTCCGCCACGCGGGCGCAATGCATTTTTACGACGCACACGCCCGTCGAAGCCGGCCACGACCGGTTCAGCAGCGATCTGATCAGCTATGCATTGTTCAAGCTGCAGCACCAGCTCAAACTTTCCTTGAAGGAGTTGATGAAACTCGGACAGGTGGAAGCCGGGAGCGAAACCGAACTCTTCTGCATGACCGTGCTCGCGCTCAAACTGTCGCGCGCGGCCAATGGCGTCAGCGAACTGCACGGGCAAGTCAGCCGCCACATGTGGCAACCGCTTTTTCCGAAGAAGACCGCCGACGAAGTGCCCATTGGCCATATCACCAACGGCGTTCATTTGCTCGGCTGGATGAAGGGACCGGCGCGGCGTTTTTGGAGACGCAAACTGGGACCCGACTGGGAACAAAACATCAACACGCCTGAGTTCTGGGCGCGCGTCGAAGACCCGGAGTTTATTTCCGACGAGGAAATCTGGGCCTTGCGCTACAAACTCCGCCGCGAGTTGATTGAATTCACCCGGCGGCGTTTGTTGATTCAGGGCCAGCGCCTGACCCAAAGCGACTTCATTGCGTTCGATCAACTGCTGAACCCCGACGCGCTGACGATCGGGTTCGCCCGACGCTTTGCCACTTACAAACGCGCGCCGCTGATTTTCCAGCAGTTCGACAACATCGTGAAGCTCGTCTCGGACAAACACCGGCCCATCCAGTTCATCTTTGCCGGCAAAGCCCATCCGAAGGACGACGAAGGCAAACGGTACATCCAGCACATCCTGCATCTGAGCAAATACACCGAACTGAAGGATCATTTGATTTTCGTCGAGAACTACGACGTTCACGTGGCGCGGCAGATGGTGTCGGGCTGCGACGTCTGGCTGAACAATCCGCGCCGGCCGCTGGAAGCCTCCGGCACGAGCGGCCAGAAAACCGCCTGCCACGGTTGCCTCAACCTGAGCATCCTCGACGGCTGGTGGCGCGAAGGCTACGACGGCACGAACGGCTTTGTCATCGGCGACGATTCCCACCCGGACAACGTGGAGGAACAGGACCGGCGCGACAGTGAGAATCTCTACCGCGTCCTCACCGAGGAAGTTATTCCCACTTTCTACAATCGCGATGCCATGGGAATTCCTCACCAGTGGATCGCGAAAATCCGGCGCGCGATGGCGACGCTGGTCCCGAAGTACGATACCTGGCGAATGGTCCAGGAGTACACGGAGAAATATTACCTGGCGCGGTGAGATACGGTGACACCGGCCTCCGCCAGTCTGAACCGATTTCTTGACCACGGATTTCACGGCTTTCGCGGATGCGAAAGCCGTGAAATCCGTGTGATCCATGTAACCAGTGGCTGAATCAGGTTCGTGGAGAGGGAGAATCCGTCACTGTTCGTCCGCGGTCCGACGCGGCCAGATTGGCTCCCGCGCGGCCAACGGTGTTCCCTCTCCCTGAGGGAGAAGGCCAGGCTGAGGGGGAAGATGGCAGACGACAGCAGAAGGTTTAGAATGAACGGCGGGGAACCAGGCCGTCCCATGAGCCAGTTCATGTCGAGGTTCGCACAAACTGTTGCTTCCAGCCGCTTCTGAATTAGTGTGCATGAGTGGTCCAAGCCATGCGTTTGACGAAACGACACCGGGCCATAATTGTTGCCGTCGCCGCGATCTTGATCTTCGGGATCCTGGGACTTGCGCTGCAGCCTCGCGAGCCAGCTTTCGGAAGGAAGCGCCTGACTCAATGGCTGAACGAAGGCGTCTGGGGTGACGCCTCAAAAGCCGAACGCGCGATTCGCGAGATCGGTCCCAAGGCAATTCCGTGGCTGCTCAGAGACCTTCAGACTGACGGCTCTTCCTGGAGAGAAAGGTCCGCGGCGTTCATCGACAGAAACCCGCGGTTCCGCTGGCTGAGAACACGTTTTCCGTCGGCGCTGGACCGGCAGCGTCGCGCGCATTTTGGATTCAAAACATTAGGCGCCAATGCCCGGCCCGCCGTTCCTTCGCTGGTCCAGATGCTCCGGGATTCGCGGGTCCGCGCCCGTCAAAACGCCGCGTCAGTTCTTGGCTCGATTGGGCCTGACGCGAAGGCGGCCGTTTACCCGCTGATCACCCCGACGAAGGATGAGCACGACAGCGACACTTTATCTGTCGCTGTAGTGTGAGGACGATACCGTGCGTCGATTGGCAATTTATGCGCTGGGAAATCTGAAAGCCGAAGGCAAGCCCGCCGTTGCCGCGTTGCGCAGAATGTTGCGAGACCCGGATTACGTCGCCTGGATAACGCGATCCGTGAAACGGGCGGCCTCTCCCGGCGTGTTCGGCGGCTATGTTCTGCATCCCGTGACTGTCGCGCTGGGAAACATTGGACCGGCGGCCGCGGAAGCGGTTCCAGACCTGTTGGACATGCTCAGGACCGGAGAACCTTTTGCGCGGGCATCAGCAGTTCGTGCGTTGGCGAAAATCGCGCCGGGTTCGCGGCATGTCATCGCGGCCATCGAAGAGGCTTTCGAAAGCGAGGATCAAACCGTCAGCGCCGCCGCCGGCACAGCTCTTTCGGAAATCCTTGGCGCCCCAACGGTCCGTGAACGCCTCAAGTATGGCGGCGCTGTTTTGAAGACGTTGAAAGAACCGGATTTGGATTGAGCCGCTCGCAAACCGTGTGAAGAAGAAATCCAGAGCCATTCTGATCTTTGCAGCCGCTCTGATTGCCAGCCTCGCGCTGTGGGCGGCATTCCGCCCGCGCGAACCTGTGTATCAAGGGAAGCCCGTGAGTTTCTGGTTCAAGAAATATGTCTTCTCGTTTTCTCCGGCGCGCGAAGAAGCGTTGGAAACCATCGCCGAGATTGGCCCGGACGCCGTGCCGTACCTCGCTCGCATGCTTCGGAAGAACGATTCGGCTCTCGCGCGCGCCTACCGCTCGCTGCGGCCGAAACTCCCCACAAGCGCGCAGCGCTGGCTGCCGCAGCCGATCGAGCCGAAGCGCCTGCGCGCGGACGCAGCCCGGTGTCTCGGTCGAGTGGGCTTGAGTTTCACCACCCCTGTTGGGCCGCTGCTGAAAGCGGCGCAGTATCCGGACCCGGAGATGAGAACGGAAGCGCTGGATGCACTCCTGCAAATCGGGCCGAGAACCGACGAGATCGTGGCTGCGTTTGCTTCCGCCTTGGAAGACCGGCACACCACAGTCCGAGACGCGGCGCTGTTGGGTCTTTGGGGAGTCAGCAACACCCTTGCTGATAAGTCAGGCCTGAAACTGGCAATCCCAGCGCTGGTTGCAGCTCTGAAAGATCCAATCTGGCAGAATCGGATGTTGGCGGTTCGCACGCTGATGAATCTTGGCGCCGAGGCTAAAGCGGCCGTCCCCTCACTCCTCGAAATCTTCAAAAACTCGGCAGCGGACAGCCGACTTGCATGCGAGGCGGCCAACGCGTTGATGGCGATCAAGCCGACGCTGGCCGAATCTGTGATCCCATTGGTGATCCGCGAACTCGAGGCCGGCGCACGCGACAAGAAAACCGTCAAGGACGTTACGTTCATCTGTCCAGTTCTGATCCGACCTTAACCAGAGCAGCAGGCGAGGCGCTTGTGCGGCTCGATCGTGGGAAGATGCCGGACGTCGTTCAAGCCTACGACTCAATCCTCCGCCGGCGCGACATCTCGGCGTTCGATCGCCTCCAATTGGTGCAATCCTTGGGTGAAATGGGTGAAGCGGCGCGTCCGGCGCTCGGAATTTTGACGGAGCACCTGAAACACCGCGATCGAAAAACGCAGTTAGCCGCCGCCGAGGCGATCCTGAAGATTGACGAGAACCAGATCGCAGTTGTCGTGGCATTTCTGAGCGATTACTTGCAGAGCACCGGCCATTGGGATCGCGAGCGAGCTGCGGAAATGTTGGGCGAACTCGGCCGCAAGGCTAAGCCCGCGGCCGCAGCGCTGCGGCACGCCGCAAAGGACACGGACACAAAAGTTCGTGTGAAAGCGCTGGAAGCTCTGCGAAAAGTTGCAGAGTGAAAAAAGTAATGCCGCGGTTCATCCCGGTGGGGCGAGCGTCCTCGCGAGCCAAATTCAATCGAACAGCGCGATGAACCGGCTCGGCGGGAGCCTCGCCCCACCCAGACCGAGACATTCCTGAAAAAAATCCAAAATCCGTTGACGGCTAATTCCTCGTTCCCCTAGATTCGCCAGGAACGATTCGGGCACTGGACTACTCACACGTTCGTGAAACACTCAATTTACGCATGACAACAACGGCAGCACCTTCGAAGGGTTTGGAAGGCGTCGTGGCCGCCAACACACGGCTGAGCGACGTCAAGGGCGACGTCGGCGAGCTGACGTACTGCGGCTACAACATCAACGAACTGGCGGGGAAGGTCTCGTACGAGGAAGTCGTTCACCTGCTGCATCACAACCATCTGCCGAATCGCAAGGAACTGGACGATCTCAAAGGGCGGCTCGCGGAGAATCGCGCGCTGCCCCAGGGAGTCGTCAATCTCATTCAAGGGTTTCCGGCCTCTACCCCGCCGATGCACGCCATCCGCACGGCGATTTCGGCGCTCGGATGCTATGATCCGGAAGCCGAGGACGATTCACAGGATGCGCAGCGGCACAAAGTTGTCCGGCTCATGGCGCGAATCCCGATCATCACCGCATATTTTCATCGCGCTCGCCAGGGGAAGAGTTTGCTCCCGCCCGATCCAACGCTGGGCGAAGCGGCGAATTTCCTTTACCTGCTCGACGGCGAGAAGCCTTCGAAAGAGAAAGAAGCCACGCTGGATTTGTGTTACGTCCTGCACGCGGACCACGGGATGAACGCTTCGACGTTCAGCGCGCGCGTGACCATCGCCACGCTCAGCGACATGTATTCGGCCATCACGAGCGCGATTGGCACGCTCAAGGGCCCGCTCCACGGCGGCGCCAACGAAGGCGTGATCAAAATGCTCCAGGAAATCGGGTCGCCCGAACGCGTGGATTCCTACCTCGCCGAGTGCCTGGCGCAGAAGAAGAAGATCATGGGCATCGGCCACCGCATCTACAAAACGCTCGATCCGCGCGCGCCGCACTTGAAGCGCATGGCGCAGGTGCTCAGCGAAAAGATCGGCGAACCGAAATGGATTCGGATGAGCGAGCGCATCGCGGAGATCATGCTCCGGGAAAAGAACCTCAACGCCAACGTCGATTTCTACTCGGCGACCGTGTATTACTCGTTGGGCATCCCGACCGATCTTTTCACGCCGATCTTCGCCATCGCGAGAACGTCCGGCTGGACGGCGCACGTCTTGGAACAATTGGCCGACAACCGCCTGATTCGTCCGCAAAGCGTCTATACGGGACCGTTTGGACTGAAGGTCGTGCCGATTGAGCAAAGGTCATAGAGGAACCCGTTTGAGGCTTGGGGTTTCGAGTTTCGAGTTTGAAGTTTCAAGTTCGAGGGTTATGGCGACAATCAGAAGATTTGAGGACATCGAGGCTTGGAAGAAGGGGCGGGAGTTGCGGAGATCGGTTTACGCTGAGACGAAACGCGGGGAGTTCGCCAGGGATTTTGAGTTGAAGGGGCAAATCCGCCGCACAGCGATTTCGGTCACTTCCAACATCGCGGAGGGCTTTGAACGAAGGGGCAATAAGGAGTTCATTCAATTTCTAAGCAATGCGAAAGGATCTTGTGGCGAAGTGCGCGATCAACTCTACGTTGCGCTCGACGAGGAATATATCTCGCAAACACAATTCGGATTCCTCGATGAAATGACTGACGAAGTCCGCCGCCTGATTGGCGGATTCATGTCCTACCTCCAGCGGTCGTCGATTCGCGGTCAAAAGTTTCGCTCGTATTCCGGCTCTGAATGAACCCGAAACTTGAAACTCGAAACCCGAAACTCTTGAATTGATGAACCTCCACGAATTCCAGGCCAAACAACTGCTCGCCCAGTACGGCGCCGCCGTCCCGACTGGTGAAGTCGCTTCGACGCCGGAAAGCGCGAAGCAAGCCGCCGAAAAACTCTTCGCCGCCGGCGCGCGGCGCGTCGTGGTCAAAGCTCAGACTCACGCCGGCGGCCGCGGCAAAGGCACGTTCACAAGCGGTTTTCAGGGCGGCGTCAAGTTATGCGAGACCCCGGCGCAAGTTCAGGACACAGCCCGGTCGATGCTGGGCGAGGTGTTGGTGACCAAACAGACCGGACCGGAAGGGCGCCGCATCGGCAAAGTTCTTGTCGAGACCGCCTCCAAGATCAAGCGGGAGCTTTACCTGGCAGTGCTTTTGGACCGCGCGGCGTCCCGCCCGCTGGTGATGGCCAGTTCCGCCGGCGGCATGGACATCGAGGAAGTCGCCGCCAAAACTCCGGAGAAAATCGTCAAGGAACTGATCGACCCCGCCGTCGGCTTGATGCCGTTCCAGGGCCGGAAAATCGCCGCCGCGCTCGGTCTGAGGGGCGAGTTGATGGGCCAGGCCGTGAAGCTCTTTCACGGTGTGTACAAGACCTGGTGGGAATGCGATGCTTCCCTGGTCGAAATCAATCCGCTGGCCGTCGTGGAAGGCGCGGACGGCAAAGGAGCCCTGGTGGCTGTGGATGGCAAAATATCGATCGATGACAACGGCCTTTATCGCCACAAGAATATTCTGGAGATGCGGGACCTCGGCGAGGAAGCGCCTCTTGAGATCGAAGCCAGCAAGTTCAATCTGAATTACATCAAGCTGGACGGGAACATTGCTTGCCTGGTCAACGGCGCGGGATTGGCCATGGCGACGATGGATATCATCCAGCATTACGGCGGTTCGCCCGCGAATTTCCTCGACGTCGGCGGCGGCGCCAGCAAAGAGCAGGTCGCGGCGGCCTTCAAAATCATCCTGAGCGACCCGAACGTCCACGCGATTCTCGTGAACATTTTTGGCGGGATCATGCAGTGCGACATCATTGCGGCAGGCATCGTAGAGGCGGTCAAAGAAACTCACTTGAAGCTGCCCCTGGTGGTCCGTTTGGAAGGCAACAACGTGGAACTTGGCAAAAGAATCCTTCGGGAATCCGGCCTCGCCGTCATTAGCGGCGATTCCATGGCGGACGCGGCGGAGAAGGTAGTTCGGGCGGTTGGGAAATGATATTTTGGCGGCATGAAGAACCGTATGGGAACTTTTTATGCGTCTTGTCGAGTGGAGAACCACATCCACCGCCAAAAGGGTGTGGATATTCCAAGGCTACTTGTGAATACCGGGAATGAGTTTACCTGGATCGAAGGGGAGGCACTCAAGAAGGTAGGCATCGGGCGCGAGAAGAAGGATTATACGTTCGTCATGGCCAACGGCCAGCAAATCACCCGCGCCGTCGGTTTCGCCATTATTCGAGTGCAGAATGCATTCACGATAGATGAGGTCGTCTTTGCGGAACCTGGCGATCTGCAACTGCTGGGCGCACGATCCCTGGAAGGTTTGAACCTCCGAGTGGACACCCGTGCCAAGAAACTGGTAGCCGGCGGACCGATCCTGGCTGCTTCGTCGCTGAAGGATCGATATCCGCAATCCTGAAACGACCCGACCAATTCACATCGTCCTAATCCGGTTGTTAAAATGTCCATCCTCGTCACTCCGCAAACCAGAGTCCTGATTCAAGGAATCACCGGCAGCTTCGGCGCGCGCCACACGCAGTTGAGCCTCGCTTACGGCACTCAAGTCGTGGCCGGTGTGACGCCGGGCAAAGGCGGCCAATTCTTTGAAACCAAAGTGCCCATCTTTGACACCGTGCTGGAGGCGGCCCAGGAGACCGGCGCTACTGCCTCGGCGATTTTCGTGCCGCCTCCCTTTGCCGCCGACGCCATTCTCGAAGCTGTCGATGCCGGGCTTGAACTCGTCGTCTGCATCACCGAAGGCATTCCGGTGAATGACATGGTCAAAGTGAAGCGCGCCATGGAAGGGCGGAAGACTCGGCTGATTGGCCCGAACTGTCCCGGAATCGTCACGCCGGGCGAAGGCAAAGATTCCCACGGAGGCTGCCGAATCGGGATCGCGCCCGGCTACATTCACAAGAAGGGACACGTCGGGGTTGTCTCGCGCAGCGGCACGCTGACCTACGAAGCCGTCTGGCAGCTCACCTCGCGCGGCGTCGGCCAATCGACTTGCGTCGGTATCGGCGGCGATCCCGTGAACGGCTCGTCGCATCTCGACATGATCAAGATGTTCAACGACGACCCGGAGACACGTGGCATCATCATGATTGGCGAGATTGGCGGGGCGGCGGAAGAAGAAGCGGCCGCCTGGATCAAGAAGCACTGCCAGAAGCCCGTGGCCGGTTTCATCGCCGGCGCGACGGCTCCGCCCGGACGCCGCATGGGCCACGCGGGGGCCATCATCAGCGGAGGCAAGGGTACGGCCGCAGCGAAGATCGCCGCCTTTCGCGAAGCTGGCATTGGCGTGGCCGCCACGCCCTCGGTGATGGCGGAAACGCTTTTGAGAATGATGTGAGCCGCAAGGCGTAAAACGTAACAGCCCTCCACTTGGGTCCTTATTACGTTTCACGTTTCACGTTTTACGAATGCACGCCTTTTTACGTCTTCACCCCGACGGCACTTGTCTCGCCGTCAAAGTCCAGCCCCGCGCGCCCAAAAACGAGATCGGCGAAACGATGGGATCAGAGTTGAAGATCAAGATTACTGCGCCGCCCGTGGACGATGCGGCCAACGAAGCGCTGCTTCGCTTCTTGGCTGACCAATTGGATTGCCCCCGAAGCGCGGTTCAACTGGTGCAGGGCCACAAATCTCACCACAAAGTCGTGTTCGTTCGCGGAATGGACGCTTCGACAATCGAGCAGCGCCTGTCGGCACCGACGTGACCGAAAGGGTTTGCGCGCTGAATCTCTGAACCCACCTTCGGCCCTTGAACCGTCAGGTAGGGCGAGTCCGTCCCGGCGAGCCGCTCGACGAGCTTCGAACACGTCTGAATCGGCTCGCTGGGGACAGGCTCGCCCTACCGTCTGGTTCATGGGAAGTTCCCTTGGCCTCCGGACCATGCACACGACCCATGAACCACGCCCTGCATGTAGTCCCGGCTTTAGCCGGTCTGGTGCGCCGGGGCCGCCTAAAGGCGGGACTACAAACCAACGCCGGTTTCATGGGAAGTGAGCGTGAGATGCGTCAAGCCGCCTTACGTTTTACGTTTCACGTTTCACGCTCCGCCGAGCCCTCGGAAGAACTGTTCCGCCGTCGAGCAGGTTGCCCGGCTCAATTCCTCCAGCGAACATTGCCTGACGTTGGCG
>Ga0194126_10001827_pt1 | contig 35250 bp, 26 predicted proteins | sample TA2KigC150mmetaG_FD_148641 | JGI IMG/M metagenome (GOLD analysis project Ga0194126, IMG submission 148641) | Freshwater microbial communities from Lake Tanganyika, Tanzania - TA2015035 Kigoma Deep Cast 150m | ecosystem: Environmental > Aquatic > Freshwater > Lake | place: Tanzania: Lake... | reverse complement strand
AGAACTATAGACAGTTTAAAATATTTACCGAGCTGGGGCGGAACAAACGGAAAGTCTCTAGAAAGAAAATACTCAGACTCTCTTTCAACAAAGCAATCAAATTGGGGAACATCAACAAGTATAAACCGCGCAACACCCGGATTGTTTAATTCAATTTCACCATTATTTAATGATCTTTCAGTTTCTATTACTTCATTCACACCACAAATTCCAATAAGGAATGACTCTGTAACTGTAAACATTAAAATAGAAAACCTTGGTAGAAATACTGCAAACAATTTTTCTTTAACAGCATATATTGATTTGAACTCTGACTCAACTCCGCAAGAGAATGAAAAAATATATACAAAAAATTATTTATTGTTAACTTCTTTTGCTTCTGTTAATCAACATATTAGGTTTTTTGCACAAGAAGTCCGCACTTATAAAGTAATTGCGGTACTAAGTTTTCCTATTGATGAAGATTTAACTAATAATTTAGTGTCAAAGGAGATAATTGTAATTGAAATTCCAGCACTCAAAAATGAAATAGTGATTAATGAAATCATGTACGCTCCGACTGGCGAAGAGCCGGAATGGATAGAAATTTATAATCGGTCAAATCGAGAATTAAATTTGAAAGACTGGAAAATTGGTGATAATACTGCACTTACCACTATTAGCAGCGCAAATTTTTTCATTGGCGTTGGAGAGTATCTTATTATTAGCAGTGAAGAAAATGTTTCAAATTTCTACAACATTTTCTCCAAACTGATAATTAAAGCACTCCCGAGTTTAAGTAATTCCGGAGATGATGTTAAACTTAAAGACAATGCCAACAGAACCATAGACAGTCTAAAATATTTACCAAGCTGGGGCGGTACCTCGGGAAAATCTTTGGAGAGAAAAAATGTTGACTCAAGTTCTGTTAAATCTACAAATTGGGGAACTTCGATAAGCAAGTTTAAAGCAACGCCAGGCTACAAGAATTCATTAACCCCACGCGCAAAAGATCTAGCAATCAATAATTTTAGATTCAATAACAAATACGGGTATGATTACAATTCATTTGCAGCTTCGTTTTGGATTGTTAATAACGGAACAACTTCTGCAAATCAATGCTTATACAAAATTTATAATGATTTTAATAACGATGGAATTTATACTGCCAATGAACTAATTAACGAAGGGAGTAAAAATGCAATTCCTTCAAAGGATAGTGTTAAAATCGAATTTATTCCAGCAAGATATAATTTGGGAGAAAATACTATTTATGTTGTCGTTGAATTTGAGGGTGATGAAAATTTAGAAAATAATTCGGCAATTGCTAAAATTATTGGTGTTTATCCAACAGAAAAAAAATTTGATTTAGTGATTAATGAAATCATGTATGCGCCAAACTCTCCAGAGCCGGAATGGATTGAACTGTTCAATAGAAGCAACAAGCCGGTTAATCTCAAAGGTTATCAAATTGCTGACGATGCAAGCAAGTCAACTGTATTTAAATCAAACTTTATTCTTGATCAAGAGGGCTATGCTGTAATATCTAGAGATTCTAATATTGTCTTTTATTATAGCGATCTTAAAAATATTATTGTCTCTGCATTTCCGACTTTGAATAACAGCGGAGACAGACTTGTTTTGCTCGATTCACTTAACCGCGCTATTGATTCGTTATCATTTAAATCAACTTGGGGAGGCACATCGGGAAAATCATTGGAAAGAATTGACGTAAACTTTCTTTCAACAGATTCAACAAATTGGAAAACAACAAATGCAATTCGCGGCACTCCGCAAAAAATCAATTCGGTATCAAAAAAGAATTATGATGTCGCTGTTACAAAAATCTTATTCGCTCCCTCTCAACCAATAATCTATGACAATGTTGTCATTGGTGTGATAGTAATAAATAATGGAAAGTATAGTTCTCAGTTTAAATTAATATTAAACGAAGTAAACTCAAGCGGAACATCTATCAAAAAAGAAGAGAGTCAATTAATAACTTTACCAGTGGACGGATTAGAGATTTATAATTTTCAATTTAGTATTCAAAATATTTCTTCAAAATTAGAATATGAAATTGTCGTGGATATTATTCTTGACGAAGACTTATCTAACAATAAACTTCGTGGAATTATTCGTCCTGGCTATCTTCCCGGCTCTATTGTAATAAATGAAATTATGTACAGCCCTATTAATTCTGAACCAGAATGGATTGAGTTCTATAACGATGCTAATTACAGTATTGATCTGAGTGATTGGAGTTTGTCAGATATTCTCACTACACCGGTTAAAACAAAATTGAAACAAGCCATCGTATCGTCCAAAAGTTACTTTGTGATTGCAAAAGATTCTACAATTGTAAATTATCACAAATCTATCCCTTCGAAACTAATAATCACAAATTTTGCAAATCTTAATAATGACATTGATGGAGTAGTTGTAAAAGATTCTCGCGATGTTACTATCGATTCTGTTAAATATGAAAATACCTGGGGCGGTTCAAATGGAAAATCTTTAGAACGAAAAATTATTTCTTCTTCTTCAAATAATAAAAGCAATTGGAGTTCATCACTAGATATTGAACTAAGCACTCCCGGAAGAATGAACAGCATCACTCCGTACAACAATGATCTTGCAATTATTAATATTGGCTACACTCCATTAACGGCAACAAGCAGTGATGATGTAAATCTTTATACAAGAATTTTTAACAAGGGATTAAATCTCGCTCAAAGTTTTTCGGTCGAATTTTATTTTGTAACCGGAACCGACACGACCTATTTCAGCGCCGGTAATGGTTTTAATCTTTCTGCTGGAGATACAATTAATATCTTATCGGTATCAAAAACAAAGTTAGATAATCCGAAAACGATTCATTGCAAATTAAAATACGCTGCTGATGAATTTTTAATGAATAATTATTATACTTCAATTCTATCAGCTGGCTTTAAGAAAAACTCACTGGTTGTTAGCGAGATAATGTACAATCCATATGATGGCGAGTCTGAGTGGATTGAAATATCAAACACAACAAGCATTGCAATAAATTTAAAAGACTGGAAAATTTCAGATCTTCTGCCAGCCATAAATAAAGTTGCAATTACAAGCAAAGATGTTTTTTTGCAGCCCGGAGAATTTGCAGTTTTAACTCCAGATACCAATAAATTCCCATATTATACTCCATCAAAATTCTTTCAAGTAAAGTTTGGCACACTCGGGAATACAAGCGATGGGGTTATTGTGTATGATATTCGTGGACTTACAATTGATAGTTTAATTTACAATTCAAAATGGGGCGGCACCAAAGGTTATTCATTGGAAAGAATATCGTTTTCTGCTTCAAGTACAGACAGTACTAACTGGGCTACTTCGCTAAATCCATATGGCGCATCACCAGGAAGAAAAAATTCTATTACAGATTTGCCCACTTACAAAAAAGGTTCTTTGATTATTAATGAAATATTGTTTGACCCGGCAACTGGTAATTCGGAATTCGTTGAATTTCTTAACTATAGCAATGACTCATTACAGCTAGGCGGAACAGTGCTTCATTTTGGAACTGACAAAAAAGTCAAAATTTCTTCAGTGTATAATTTGCTCGCTCCTAATAAATATTTTGTTCTAGCCTCTGATTCAACAATTTATAATAATTATTTCGCGTTTAGCTCGAATAGAAATGATGTTGGATTGAATTCATCGCTGAGTTTGTCAAATGATGGAGGAAAGCTTGTAGTTAAAGACGCAAGAGGAATAACTCTTGATTCACTTTACTACTCCCCAAATTGGCACAATAAAAATATTGTAACATCAAAAAATAAATCTCTTGAAAGAATAAATCCCACACTCAATTCAAATGATAAAGGGAATTGGAACACGTCGGTGTCTAATGAAGGCGCAACTCCATTACAAGCTAATTCAATTTTTACTGCTACAGTTATCAGTAAAAGCAAAGCAACTATACTGCCGAACCCATTTTCCCCTGATGGCGATGGATTCGAAGACTTTGCCACTATTAATTTTTCACTCAAACAACAGCTTGCCCAAGCAAGAATCAAAGTTTTTAATAGTCAAGGTAGACAAGTTCGCACTATTGTGAATAATTTTCCTTCTGGTCCTAACAATTCAATTATTTTTGATGGATTGGATGAAAGCGGCAAACCTCTTAGAATTGGAATTTATATATTGCTTATTGAAATTGTGACAAATTCCGGAGATATGGAAGTAATAAAACTTCCGGTTGTAATTGCGAGAAAACTCTAAAAAACCAAAATAGATATGAACACAAAACAATTAATTGAAGAATTATTGCAGCAAAAAAATATTGCGATTGCTGGTATTTCAAGAAATCCAAATGGAGCTGTTGGAAATGCAGTTTACAAAAAATTTAAAGATGCTGGATATTCTGTTTTTGCAGTTAATCCTAAAGCTGATACAATCGACTGCGAAAAATGTTATCACGATTTAAAATCAATTCCGATAAAACCAGATGCCGTTTTTCTTTCAACACATCCAAATAAATCATTAGACGTTGTTCGTCAATGTGCAGAACTGGGAATAAACAAAGTTTGGTTTCACCGTTCGTTCGGAATAGGAAGCTATAATGAAGAAGCTGAAAATTATTGTAGAGATAACGGGATTGCTGCAATAGTCTACGCGTGTCCAATGATGTTTGTTCCACCGGTTGATTTTGGACATAAATGCATCAGGTTTTTTATGAAGCTTGGCGGTAAAATATAATCATGTAAAAATTTATACCTACTATTTTTATTTGCATCCTTTGCCAGAATAATCAATTTTTGCATTCGTTAAATAATTAAATGAAAGAGAGTAATGCATAAGTTATTTAAATACATAATGCTGATATTTTCTTTATCAATCCACGCACAAAATAATATAAATCCTTGTTATTCATTAGAAGCATCTCAATTCGATTTTTGGATTGGCGATTGGAAATTAGAATGGAAAGATCAATCAGGTAAAATTCAAAACGGGACGAACTCAATAAAAAAAATTCTTGATGGTTGTGTGATTGAAGAAAATTTTGATGGTGGTGAAGGCACGCCGTTAAAAGGAAAAAGCAATTCAGTTTATAATTCATTTACAAAAAAATGGCATCAGACTTGGGTTGATAATACTGGCGGTTACCTAGATTTTATGGGTAATTTTAGTAATGGCATAATGATTTTGGTTCGTGAATATATTGATTAATCTGGTAGTAAGGTTATACAGCGAATGGTATGGTATAATATTTCAAAAAACGAAATAGATTGGAATTGGGAACGTTCTGATGATGAAGGAAAAACGTGGGCTGTTAAATGGAAGATTCATTACACGCGAATAAAATAATCTATTTTACTTTCTGTGAGTGCCTTTTTATTTTTGCCCCATAATTTAAAATCCAAGAGCAAGATTGAGCATATCAAAAAAACTTAAATCGATTTGGCAGCCAAAATTATTAGATAATAATTTTAGAACTCGGTTATTCCTTTCAATGGCAGTTCTAGCATTTGTATTGATTTCTATTACAAGATTTTTAGCTTATAATGAAAAAAACAGCGGATTTGCTTTTACAGACCCGATCCTTTCACTTTTTAACCCGATCGATGTTACGTGGCTAACATTCGGATTAATTTATATAGGATTATTCACAGCATTATTTTCACTTTCATTTCATCCTGAAAATTTTTTAGTAGCAATTCAATCTTATAGTCTTGTGTTTTTAATTCGTTTATGTACAATCTATTTATTACCGCTTGATGCACCTATTACAACTATTGCATTAACTGATCCGGTAGTTCAGTTTTTTGGCGATGGGGAAACATGGTTCCGCGACCTCTTTTTTTCAGGACATACAGCAACGATGTTTTTGTTTTATTTAACAAGTTCTTCAAAAAAGCTTAAAGTTACTTTCTTGCTATGTACATTTTGTGTTGCAGTTTGTGTTTTAATCCAACACGTCCATTATACAGTGGATGTTGTAGCCGCACCATTTTTTTCATATGCTTCCTACAGAATAGCTTTTTTATTAAATAATAAACTAAAAAAATAACGGTGTGTGGAATTATTTCTTGTATTCTAATGTTATGTAAAAGTAACATAAGAAATGGAAATGATTTCAGAAGCTGTATACTTACATTATTTAAGCGCACTGCTTGACGGCAATAAAAAGCAGTGCACCGATTTAGTTACCGGATTAATTAAAGATAAAGCTGATCTAAAAGAAGTCTACATTAATTTATTTCAACGTTCTATGTACCGCGTTGGTCAATTATGGGAAAAAGAAAGATGTACGGTTGCAGATGAACATATTGCCACCAAAATAACTGAATCTCTAATAGAGCTTTCTACTTCAAAATATCCCATTAACGAAAAGAAGGATAGATTAGCCGTAATCACTTGCATTGATAAGGAATTCCATGAACTTGGCGCTAGATTAGTAACCGGCTTTTTTGAAGTAAGTGGTTGGAATGCAATTTTTCTAGGATCTAATACACCTCAATCGTGTATGATTAAATTGCTAAAAGAGAAAAAGCCAGATATCCTAGGCATTTCTGTAAATCTATACATAAATATAGCCCGATTAATATATCTTATCGAACTCGTTCATCACGAAATTCCAGAACTTAAGATTATTGTTGGAGGACAAGCTTTCGCCGGTGATAATACAACTGCATTAAAAGACTTTTCTTATGTTGAATACATTCCTTCTTTAGACGAACTCGAGCAATTCATTAATCGATTTTCATCGTAAATCCAACTCACAAACAAAAATTTCTGTATTTTTAATTACTAATATTATTCCATTCGGAGTGTTCATGAAATTGAAATTTCACATTTCATTTTTATTAACTGCAATTGCTGTCATTTCTTGTAGTTCAAAACAAAGTCTTATTACTGATATTATTAAACCAATCAACTTAATTTCCGGCATATCTGACTCAATTTTAGTTAGTGATCTATTTTATGCAGAAGATTACGAAATAGATTTTAAGCAAAATGCATCTGTAAGAATTAATTATAATAAACCCTCAGGATATGTTCACTTTACTCCAGACTTAAGTTTTTCGGGTATGACATTTGTTGATTTTAATTATGATGGTGAATTGTATTCAATTCTTATTAAATCCAGGATACAGCAGAAATATAAATTTTCATTCAAACCATCAAAGGATTATAAAGCATTAAACCTCTTCGGAAGTTTTAATGGCTGGGATAGAGGCAATCTTACGATGAATGATGTAAACGGAGATGGAATTTTTGAAGTTGAAATTCCGCTTGAGCCAGGCAGATATCAGTACAAATTCTTTGGCGATGGCGAAGAAATTGTTGATCCATTAAATAAAGAAAAAGTACCAAACGGTTTTGGCGATTTCAATTCTGTCTTTATTGTTGAGCAGCCGAAAGCCAGCAACCAGTTTCTTCATATTCTTGATTATGAATCGCAAAATGAAAAAACAGTATTCAACTTTTATCACGAAAATGAATCGATAGAAAGCTCATTAAAACATGAAAATATATTCGCAGTAATCGATAATAAAAAAATTACTAATGAAAATATTTCAGTCGAGGGCAACAAAATCTTAATCTCATTTACTCCGGAAGAACTCAAGAACAAAAAGTTACTCCGTGTTACTGTTTCCCAATCTGGAAATATTTCCAATACGCAGTCTGTAAATTTATTCGATGGGAACTCGATCGCGACCGAAAATAACTTTTTATGGAACGATGCAATAATATACTCTCTTATGATAGACAGATTTAATGATGGAGATAAATCACTTAATAAACCAATCATTAAAGATTCGCTATTTGAAAAAGCTAATTACATGGGCGGAGATTTTGATGGGATTATCAAAAAGCTTAAAGAAAGATATTTTGATTCACTTGGTATAAACACAATTTGGCTCTCGCCGGTTTATGATAATCCAAATGAAGCATACCGAGAGTCTCCTATTCCGCACAGATGGTTTTCTGGTTATCATGGCTATTGGCCGGTTAACTCATACGATGTTGAAGAAAAATTCGGAACACTTGAAAAATTAAAAGAGTTAATAAAAATTGCTCATACGCATGGAATAAAAATTTTACTCGATGTTGTAGCAAACCACGTTCATGAAAAACATCCGCTTGTTAAAGAAAAACCAGAATGGTTTGGTGATTTAAGACTTCCAGACGGAAGATTAAACCTAAGACTTTGGGACGAGTATCGATTAACAACATGGTTTGAGCCGTATTTGCCAAAATTCAACTATGTTAATTCTAAAGATGCAATTGATTTTATGACATCAAATGCAATCTGGTGGTTGAACGAAACCAGCGCTGATGGTTTCAGACAAGATGCAGTTAAACATATGCCTAATGAATTTTGGAGAGCGCTCACAAAAAGAATTAAAAAAGAAATTGAGGTTCCGCAAAAAAAATCTGTTTATCAAATTGGCGAAACATTCGGCAGTTATCAATTAATCAGTTCTTATGTGAATAATGGACAATTATCAGCTCAGTTCAATTTTAATTTGTACGATGTTGCATTACCTACTTTTCTTGATCCTAAAATATCATTTTCCGCCCTTGATGCTGAAATGAAAAAATCATTTTTAGTGTATGGCGAAAATCATGTTATGGGAAACATTATGGATAGCCATGATAAAAATCGGTTCATGGCATTTGCTGATGGAGATTTAGATTTAAGCCAATGGAGCGCGGTTGAAGTTGGATGGAATAATCCTCCTCAAGTTGATAATCCCAAGAATTATAAAAAAGCAATACTGTATTATGCATATATGAACAGCATTCCGGGGATTCCAGTGATTTATTATGGAAGCGAGTTTGGAATGACTGGAGCATCCGACCCCGATAACAGAAGAATGATGCGATTTGGGAATAATCTTTCGATTCATGAAAGTGAAATGTTGAATTATGTAAGAAAGATTATTAATCTTCGAAAAAATTATTCATCATTTCGTCAAGGTGATTTTTTAACGCTCCAAGCCGATGAAAATGTTTATGCTTATGTACGCTCGAATTTGAATGAAAGAATTCTTGTTATTCTAAATAAAAACAAAAAGGAAGAACTTGTTAATCTCAAAATTCCCAATGTGTATGAAATAAGTTCTGCAATTGATTTGATGAACGGCGAAATGGTTCATGTTGAAAACAATACTATTCAATTGAAAGTAAATGAGAGCGGTTATAAGTTCATTAAATTGGAAAAGAAATGAAGATAGCTTTAATTCAGCAAAAGGCAACGCAAAACATTCAGCACAATATCGAAAAAGGAATTGCTTCTGTAAGAACTGCCGCTGAAAAAAAAGCTAAGATAATTTGTTTTGCAGAACTCGCATTCACTCCTTTTTACCCTCAAAAAAAATCGGAAGGACAAAACCTTGTGCTAGCAGAAACAATCCCGGGTTGCACAACGAACCTATTTTCTTCCATTGCAAAAGAATTGGGTGTTGTCATAATTCTTAATTTGTATGAAAACTTAAATGGCAAAACTTTCGATTCCTCACCAGTAATTGATGCAGATGGTAAAATTTTAGGAATTACAAGAATGGTTCACATTACCAATTACAAATATTTTTATGAAAAAGGATATTATGAACCGGGAGATTCTGAAGCTAAAGTATACGATACTGCTTTTGGAAAGGTTGGAGTTGCAATTTGTTACGATAGACATTATCCTGAATATATGAGAGCACTTGCATTGAATGGAGCAGAAATTGTTTTTATTCCACAAGCCGGGTCTGTTGGTGAATGGCCTGAAGGATTGTATGAAGCAGAGCTTAGGGTCGCAGCATTTCAAAATGGATATTATACTGCATTATGTAATAGAGTTGGGGAAGAAGAATTTTTGGTATTCAGCGGAGAATCTTTTGTGTGCAATCCGAATGGAGAAGTAATTGAAAGGACAAAGGAAAAAATAGAGGAGATATTGGTGTGTGATGTTAATTTTTTATTAAATGAAAAATCCCATGCTAAAAAATTATTTTTTAAAGATAGAAGACCTGAACTTTACAAAGAATGGTTTAACAATAAATAGATTTCTGGAGGAACTATGACAAAACTGCTTTCAAAAAATGATGTTATGAAAGTATTAACGATGCAAGATACGATTGAAATATTAGAAAAAGCTTTTGCTGATTTTGCAAGTGGAAATGCTAATATGCCCCAAAGAACTCCAATCACTTCACCCGAAAATAATGGGCTCGCACTTTTTATGCCGGCATATTTAAAAGGAATGGGCGCCTTGGGTGCAAAGATAGTTACCGTTTATAAGGATAATCCAGCAAAATTTAATTTACCAAATGTTATGGGAACAATATTATTGCTGGATGAAAAAACTGGCGCTCCTATTTCAATAATGGACGGCGGATTTTTAACTGCAATGCGAACTGGCGGAGCAGCTGGACTTGCAACCAAACTGCTTGCAAGAAAGGATTCAAAAGTGCATGTTCTATTTGGAACTGGAGGAATGGCGAAAACTCATGCTTGGGCTGTTGATTGTGTTAGTCAAATTGAAAAATTGATTCTTGTTTCAATCGACTCTCAAGAAAAGAAAGAAGCGTTTAAAAAATCTTTGCAAGGAATTGTGAAATCAGAAATTGAAATTGCTGAGAGACCAGAAGATGCAGTGAAACAAGCCGATATTGTAACGTTAATTACGAGTGCAAAAGAACCAATAATAAATAGCAATTGGATATTACCGGGAACACATATTAACGGGGTTGGTTCTCACGCTCCAGCAATGAGAGAAATTGATACTGATACAATAGTAAAATCAAAAGTTGTTTGTGATTTTGTTGATGCTTGTAAATCTGAAGCCGGTGATTTTATGATCCCAGTAAACGAAGGAAAATGGAGCTGGGATAGAGTTCATGCTAATCTTGGAGATATAATTTTAAAGAAAGTCGTGGGAAGAGAAACAGATGATGAGATTACGTTATTTAAAAGTGTTGGATTAGCGATTCAAGATATTTCAACTGCGCTGAATGTTTATAATAAAGCTATAGAGCAAAATGTTGGAGTTGATTTTACATTTTAACTCTACTTGCTAAAATGTGGTTGTCATTTCGGGTATAATAGTCAAAAAGTGTTGCTGTAACTATTAATAATTATTTTTGTTTTAGAAATTAGATAGTTGTTTTTGAAACTAACAGAAATACAAACAAAAGAAGAAGCTCTTCGTTTTGTAAAGGGTGTTAATGCTTGTGAGAAATCTTAAAAATGTCTCTTCCCACTTTGCGGGATTCGACATGACACATACAAATAAAATATTACGAAATTAAGAACGAATAATTCTCTACTACACTTCTTATAAACAATAAATACTTACCAAACCTTTCGTCGGTATGAAGTATGTCGCTAAACTCCAGAAACTGACCATCGATTCGCGCAGTTACACTGTATTGATTTTCACCATTCAAAATTACAAATCCATCATTTTTGCTTTGGTTTAGATCATCAACAGAAGCAAAGAGAGTAAATTTATCTTTGTAAGGTGCGCCTTCGTGCGGACAAAATGTTTCGCAATTTCCGCATTCGTTGCAAAGTGAATCAATGTGAAGAATCTGATTCGCATCTCTGAATACCGGGTGAGCAATTTTTATCTCAACATTTGCGCGGTTCGGGCAGACATCAACACATTTATTACAGATCATATTACAACTCAAACAGCGTAATGACTCATGTTGTATATCATTTGAGTGCCAATCAACTTTTGCTTTTAGCAAATTGAGATTTTTGGTGTTAACCGCAGCATTTACATTAATTGAAGGATAAAGCAAATTTTCTTTTTTTAAGATTGCATTAGCAACCTTTCTCCCATCTGCAATTGCTTCAACAACTGTTGATGGTCCTTTTAATGCATCTCCTCCGATGAAAACATTTTCAATATTCGTTTCATTTGTTGCTGGATCTACTTCGGCTTTATTTAATGTGATTTGTATTTTATTATATTCAAGAATATCTGTTTCAACACTTTCACCAATAGCAGATATAATCAAATCAATTTTGAACTCTTCAAAACTATTTTCTATTGGCACAACATTTCTTCGTCCATCAACTCCAGGCTCAGCAAGCCGCATCTTTTGACAGATCAAATTTCCATTTGTAAATTCGCATGGCAGTAAAAGTTCTTTAAACATTACACCATCGAAAATTGCAGCTTCAAATTCTTCACGGTCAGCCGGCATAAACTCTTTTGTGCGTCTATATAATAGAAAGACATTCTCTACTCCAATGCAGCGCATCGCTGCTCGAGCGCTGTCCATTGCAGAATTACCTCCGCCAATGACAGCAACGTTTTTGCCCAAGCTGAAATTATTGTTTTTATGAAAATGTTTTAAGAAATCGATTGCATTAATTATTTCTTTATCAGATTTGATTTTAAATATGTTTGATTTCCCAGCGCCGATTGCAATGTAAATATATTTATATCCTTTAGCTTTCAATTTACTGACCGAAAAAGATTTTTCAGATCCATAAATAAATCTAACTCCAAATTGTTCTATAAATTTAATGTCGTTGTCAATTGCTGATTGAGGAAGGCGAAATTGCGGAAGTACATTTTGGACTATTCCACCAGCCCTCATCTCTTTTTCAAAAACAGTAACATCAACTCCAGATTTTCCTAAGAAGTACGCTGCAGACAAGCCCGAAGGTCCGGCGCCAATTATTGCAGCTTTAATAGTTCTGTTATCGTTATCAGTTAGTGCAATGTTTTCCATTAGATTATTAAATCCGTACAAAGCTGCTTCTTTTTTCAAATCACGGATTTTAACGGCCTCATCGTAATCGATTCTTGTACAATGAAACATACATTGATGATCGCAAACATATCCGGTAATATGCGGAAGGGGATTTTTATCAATAATTACTTGCAAAGCCTTTTCATATTTCCCCTCACCAACTAATCGTATGTATTCTGGAACATCTTGATGAATTGGACATGCAACTTTACATGGAGCAATAAAACAATTAAACGTATCAAGCTTTTCCGGTACTTTGATTGATTCTACACCCCTATTCTCTTTATTGTAAATGGAATTATTCAACGAAAGCTTTGCAAATGTTTTCAATCGCATTACATCAACTGAATTTGAATTAATTAAACAAGACTCAATCTGTAGCTCAGCAATTTGTTTTAAACGATTATACCCCCCAGGTTTTAAAAGTTCAGTTACAAACGTAACGGGTCTGATGCCAGTTTCTAAAATCTCTTTAGTATTATTAATTGAAGCACCACCAGAGAAAGAAATATTTATATTCCCATTAAATTGTTTGGCAATTTTATGAGCAAGATTAATTGTTAATGGGAATAACGCTCTGCCCGACATGTACATTTCATTTCCGGGAATTCTCTGCTTATTATTTTTAACAGCAAGAGTATTGGAAAGTTTTACTCCAAACTCTTTTTTATTTTCCTTTGCAAACAACTTTAAACGCTGGAGCATTGATATTGCGTCTTTCCATTGTAAATCATTTTCGAATGAGTGTTTTTCAAGATATATTTTATTGTAGCCAAGTTTTTCTAATGAAGCTTGAACAAATTCAAATCCTAGCAGAGTTGGATTTAGTTTAACATATGTGTGGAGTTTTTTTTCTTTGATTAAGTATTTAACAATCGATTCTATTTCATTTGGCGGGCATCCATGCATTGTAGAAAGCGTTACAGAATTTGAGACAAATGGAGAGATGCTTTTAATATAATCTATAAAGCTGTTGTTATCAGCATCAATAGTTCCAGTAAATTCAATTAGTTCATTCTGATACTTTAAAAACAATTTAGATTTGTTTGCATCTTTCAATTCTTCTATGAAATGATTCATTCTCTCTGTTTTAATTCCTTCAAGATCGTAACCGACACTCATATTAAATATAAATCCAGAGTTTGCATTATCTGACAATCCGAAATATTTTTTTATAAAGTGGAGAAGAATCCATGCTTTTAAATATTCATCGTAAGACTGTTCAAGTTTTAGTTCTTGTGACCATTCAACATTATATCCCTCGTCTTCAGCATCAATGCATGGTCGATCAATTTTTAACTCATCTATTTTCTGAACGGTTTTCAGCTCAAAAAATCTTCCGCCAGTTAAGTAAGCACAAATAATATTTTGTGCTAACTGTGTGTGTGGGCCAGCTGCTGGACCAATAGGCGTTTCTAGAAATCTTCCAAGGTAGGGATATAGATTTTTTGAATTACTTTTATAAAAGTTAACAGATTTAATTCCAAAAATACTTTTATGATTTTTTTCTTCTTCAATTATTCTTTTAAGCAAGCTTTGGAAAGGGATAGGATTCATTATATCGGGCATTTTGTATCCTTGTTAAACGATGTATATATCTATAATAATCATTAATTTATAAATAAGAAATTTTTATATAATTAACATAATTAAAGAAAATATTTCGAGATATAGAAAAATGAAAGATGAAATACTCAAATTGGTTGAAGTAGAAAAAGAGAATTTATTTGGTTTAATTCAAAGACTTATTCAAATAAAAAGCTACAGCGGAGATGAAAAAGAAATTGTTGAATTTATTGCTGCAAAGATGAATGAATTTGGATTTGATGAAGCATATCATGATAACTTTGGCAATGCAATTGGTCGCATTGGCAATGGCCCAATCAAAATAATGTACGACGCACATATCGACACAGTAAAAGTCACGGAAACTGAGAATTGGGTACGCCCACCATTTGGCGGTGTAATTGAAAATGGAAAAATATATGGCCGGGGCGCTGTTGATGAAAAACCAGCAATGGCTGGTTTTATGATTGCCGGAAAAATTCTAAAATCTTTGTATGGGAATAATTTTTCATTTACTCTCTACATTATCGGCTCTGTTCTCGAAGAAGATGCCGATGGTTATCCTCTTTATCATATTATTGAAAACGAAGGGATAAAACCTGATTTTGTTCTACTTGGCGAACCAACTGATTTAAAAGTATATCGCGGTCAACGCGGCAGAATGGAATTAAAAATTACGACCACGGGAAAGTCCGCTCATGGCGCACACAATCAAAAAGGGATAAATGCAATCTATAAAATGATGCCGATAATTTCTGAGATTGAAAAACTTGATAAAAAACTGAAACCCAAGCCGACACTTGGAAAAGGTTCTATCACTGTAAGTAATATAATGTCGAAAGCACCGTCAATGTGTTCAGTTTCGGATTTTTGTCAGATTCATATTGATAGGCGAATGACTATTGGAGAGAATAAAAGTAGTGTTGTAAGAGAATTGAAGGAAATAATTAAAAAGCATAAAAGCGATGCAAAAATTTCAATTCCAAATGTGGAAGGTGTAAGTTGGAAAGGAACTCACTTTTCACAAGAAGCATATTTCCCAACTTGGGTTTATGATGAAAAACATCCGATCGTTGATGCTGCCTTAAGGACTTCAAAACTTGCAGTTGGGAAAGCGAAAAGCGGTGTATGGAGCTTTTCTACAAATGGGGTTGCAACTGCCGGACATTTTGGTATTCCAACAATAGGATTTGCACCGGGTAAAGAGGAACTTGCTCATTCATCAAATGAAGAAATATTACTAAACGATTTACTAAAAGCGACTAAGTTTTATTCACTATTTCCATTTGAAATAATTAATCAATAGAAAAAAATTAATCAGCGGATAGCAATGTAATCTATATTTTTCGCTTTCTATTTCTGAGGAGAATTTATGAATACTCAATTTAAAGGCAAACACTTTTTAACAGAAGATGATTGGACAAAAGAAGAACTCGATATTGTATTTGAGACAGCATTTGATCTAAAGAAAAAATTTTATGAAGAGAAGCCGACACTCTGGCTTCCACACAAAACATTATTCATGATGTTCTTTGAACAATCGACACGCACACGAAATTCAATGGAAGCCGGAATGACGCAACTTGGCGGCCACGCACACGATCTCACGCCAGACAAAATGCAAATCACTCATGGCGAAGTTGCCAAAGACACAGCAATAATTCTAAGCAGAATGGGTCACGGTATTGCTTGCCGAAATTGTTTTTATGGAGTCGGAAATAAATATTTGAATGAACTAGCAGCAAATTCAAGAAAACCGGTTATGTCACTTCAAGACGATGTTTATCATCCATTTCAGGGACTTGCTGACTTGATGACCATATTTGAACATTTAGGTCGGAACACTAAAGGATTGAAAGTTACAATCTCCTGGGCATATGCAACGACTCACTCAAAACCGTTAAGTGTTCCTCAAACACAAATTCTACTTTTCCCGCGATATGGAATCGATATTACAGTTGCACACCCGAAAGAATTTCCGTTGAGCAAAGGCATAGTTGAGAAAGCAGAAAAGAATGCAAAAGAAGGAGGAGGTAGTTTAAGGTTTACGAATAATATGGATGAAGCTTTTGAAGGCGCACAAATAGTAATTCCAAAAAATTGGGGAGGCTTTGGTTTTTATGATGAAGAATATTATTTGTCACACGAAGATGAATGTAAACGAGAAATGAAATCAAATTTAGAAAAATATAAGGACTGGATTTGCGACAGCGGAAGAATAAAATTGGCAGATAAAAATGTTAAACTTATGCATGCACTCCCGGCAGATAGAGGAAATGAAGTTACTGACGAGATTCTTGATAACCCAAATATATCAATTGTCTTTGATGAAGCAGAAAACCGGCTTCACACAGCAAAAGCGATTATGGGATTGACAATGTAAAAATAAACTATGGATTATGAATCATCATTATTTCTAATGATAAATCATACCTCCATGAAAATCAGCGTGCTATTTATTATGAAAAATTATTTTTATAAATGTTCCGATTGCAATTCAACATTCTCTTTAAAAGAAATAGAAGAGAAGTTTGTTTATCTCTGTTCAAAATGTGGAACAGCAGAAAAGAACAAACCACTTAAAGGAGTATTAACTGTTGAATATGATTACAAAAGCTTAAGAAAAATAGTTTCAAAAAAGAAATTTCTAAAATTAAATCCCGGAAAATTTTGGCAATATCACTTTTTATTGCCAATTAATAAATATCCCTCTAAGGAATTATTAAATCGATTAGAATTAAATTCATCTCCAGTATTAGATATTCCCATTGATAAAAAAAATATATTTTGGTTTGACGATACAAGGAATCCAACACTTTCCTATAAAGATCGTGCAAGTGCAGTAGTTGCTTTAAAAGCTCTCGAACTTGGATTTACAGAAATATCTGCTGCATCAACTGGAAATGCCGGTTCATCAATTGCCGGAATCTGCTCCAGACTTGGAATGAAATCCCACATCTTTGTTCCTCATACTATTCCTGATGCAAAGAGAATTCAAATACAATCATATGGAGCTAATATTTATTTAGTAAACGGAACTTATGATGATGCATTTGATCTTTGTTTAGAGGTTTCTGAAGCAAAGAAAATATACAATCGAAATACAGCTTATAATCCTTTAACAATTGAAGGAAAAAAAACTGCTGCATATGATCTGTATGTTCAATCAAAAGGAAAATTGCCTCAATACATTTTTGTACCAGTTGGTGATGGTGTAATATTATCTGGATTGTTTAAAGGTTTATATGACTTAAAAAATTTGGGTTGGATCAAAAAATATCCAAAGATAATTGGAGTTCAATCAATTGGGAGTAATGCACTTGTTCGGTTTTTACAAACGGGAGAGTTTAAATATATAGAAGCAAATTCCATTGCTGATAGTATTTCCACCGGAGCACCAAGAAATTTATTTATGGCAGCTAAGGCTATTAAGGAGACTAAAGGGACTGCAGTTGATGTAAGTGATAATGAAATTTTAAACGCTCAAAAAATCATAGCACAAGAAATTGGAATTTTAGTTGAACCTTCTTCAGCAGCAAGCTATGCTGGTTTTTCAAAATATAAATTGTCTCAATCTATTTCACCAAAAGATAAAGTTTTATTAATGCTTACCGGCAATGGCTTGAAAGACATTGCTTCGATCACAAAGTGGGTAAGCAAGCCCCAAGTTTATACCAAAGATGAGATCATAAAAATGTTTGGAATATAATGAGGATTACTGGATTAATTCTTGCTGCTGGATTATCCTCTCGAATAAATTCATTTAAACCAATTCTACATTTAAATAAAAAACCATTTGTTAATGTGATCGCAGAAAAACTTTTAAAAGTTTGTTCTGACTTAGTAATTGTTACCGGATATAAAAGCGATATTATTTTAGAAATAATCAAAGATTATTTTCAAGAAGAAACACTTCGAATAAAATTAACTTATAATGAAGACTTTGAAAAAGGCATGTTATCGTCATTGCAGAAAGGAATAAGTTCTGCAAAAAATTCTGATTGGATTTTATTTCATTTCGTAGATCAGCCAACAATTCCCGAGAAATTTTATTTTGATTTTATAGATCAGATTAAACCACAATTTAATTGGATTCAGCCGTCAATTAATTCATGCAAGGGTCATCCAATTTTGATTAATAATACATTATATAATTTGATCCTTAGTCTGCCAAGCAATGAATCATTACGAACATTTAAAAAAAATAAATCAGTGAAGCAAATAATTTGGAATTGCAATTATCCTGACATTTTGAAAAATATTAATTCAGAAGAAGATTATAAAAATATTTTATAAATGACGATTGGAGATTTGGTTTGAAAGATTTAAAGATGTGGAAATTTGTACAAGAAAACTTAGCAAATAAGAAAAAAGTTATTCTCACAGTAGTTTTGGAATCGAAAGGAAGTTCTCCAGGCAAAGCCGGATTTAAAATTGCCGTAGCCGAAGGAAATAAATTTGTAGGAACAATTGGCGGCGGACAAATGGAATTGAATTTGATGTGGGAATGTAAAGAATTGTTTAGAGCAAAAGACAAATTCAATATTTACAGCAAATTATATCATAGTGAAAAAGTCAAAAAGTTAAGATCTGGACTTATTTGCGAGGGAAATCAAACCAATTTTATTTGTATGCTTGATAAGTCTGACTTAAAAATTATTAAATCAATTATTCTTTCCTATGAAAAAAATAAAAAAGGATTATTAGTAGTAACTCCAAACGGCTTGAAAATAAAATATGGGAAAACAAATAGTGAACATATTTATTTCAAATACTCGTCTGCCAGCAAATGGATTTATCAAGAAAATATTGGTTTGAAAGATACAATTTATATTTTTGGGGGCGGACATGTTGGCTTAGCTCTGTCCAAACAAATGAAATTATTGAATTATGAAGTCATAGTTTTTGATGATCGAGAAAATGTTCAAACAATAATTGAAAATAGATCAGCAGATAAAATTATTATAACACCGTTTAATAAAATTAGCAGACATATCATGGAAGGAAATTATTCATATGCCGCAATTGTTACTTCTGCACTGCCAACAGATAAACTTGTTTTGAAACAAATAATAGGAAAAAGATTAAAGTACATTGGTCTAATGGGAAGCAAAGCAAAACTTAAAAGGATTTTTTCGGAATTGAAGAGCGAAGGAGTTGATGAAAAATATTTTAATAAAGTTAATGCTCCAATTGGATTGGAAATAAATAGTAATTCTGTTGAAGAGATTGCAGTTAGTATTGCTGCACAAATAATTCAAATCAAAAATGTAAGTTGATAATATGAATGAAACAGCGCTAAGAGTTCGCGAAAAATTTTTAAAATTGTTTAAAGAGAATCCATTGATTGTAAGATCACCCGGAAGAATAAATTTGATAGGAGAACATACAGACTACAATATGGGATTCGTTCTTCCAGCAGCAATTGATAAATCAATTTATTTTGCTCTTACACCGCGCGATGATAATAACTGTTTTTTGCATGCTTTTGATTTAAATGATTCTTACCAGCATCAAGTCTCTAATATCGAGTATCAAGAAAAGAGATGGGCGAATTACCTTCTTGGAGTTATCGACCAACTTAAGATATTTGGCTATAACATTAGTGGATTCAATTGTGTTTTTGGCGGGAATATTCCAATTGGCGCTGGTTTATCTTCTTCAGCAGCTATAGAAGCTGGATTAGCATTTTCGTTAAATCATATTTTCAATTTAGGAATTGAAAAATTAGAATTAGTTAAACTTTCGCAAAAAGCCGAAAATCAATTTGTTGGTGTCAATTGCGGAATTATGGATCAGTTCATTAACATTTTTGGGAAAGCAAGTAAAGTAATTAAAATTGACTGCAGATCTCTTGATTACACTTATTATCCGTTTGATAATAATAATTTTAAAATAGTACTTGTAAATACATTGATACATCATTCGCTAGCTTCCTCCGAGTATAACTCAAGACGTATGCAATGCGAAAGTGGAGTTAAAATTCTTCAGAATTATTTTCCTAATGTAAAAAGTTTGCGTGACATTACTAGTAGTTCTCTGAATCAGGTTGAAGCAAAATTTGATAAAATTATTTACAACCGATGTAAATATATTGTTGATGAAATTGAGCGCGTTAATTTTGCTTGCAGAGATTTGATTAATAATGATTTTCTTTCGTTTGGTAAAAAAATGTATGAAACGCATTTCGGGCTAAGTAAAGATTACGAAGTAAGCTGTTCAGAGCTTGATTATTTAGTGGATCAAACCGTAGAAAAAGATTATGTGTTCGGTGCTCGTATGATGGGAGGCGGTTTTGGGGGATGTACTTTAAATTTGGTTGCGAGTGATTGTATAAATGAATTCGAGAAAGAGATAGTTTATGAGTACAAAAAAAAATATTCATTAATTCCTGAAATTTATGTTTGTGAAATTGCTAATGGAACAAACATTATTTCCGATACATCTAATTAACAAACAAATTGGGGGAAGAAATGGTAAATGAATTTAAGGTGAAGGGGAAAGAGTTAATTTCAAAAGTTGAAGAGTTGATTAAAGAAGGAAATGCTAACAGAATTATTATTAAAGATGAAAAGGGAAAAACATATATTGAAATACCGGTTACAGTTGGTGTGCTTGGAGCTTTATTTGCACCAATTTTAACTGCTGTTGGCGCTCTTGCCGGGATGGCTGCAAATTTTACAATAGAAGTAATAAGAAAAGATCAGAGCGAAAATTCGATAAATCCTGAAACAGTTTCGAACAACTAAAATAATTTATCTTTTGTGATGTGGTAGTTCAAAAGGGATTTCAAAAGAAATCTCTACTAATCCTTTCATTTCATTGTTTTGGATCCATGGTGCTTGATAGATCATTTTTTTTATACCGTCCTTTTCAATAGTATATACATTACTTTCTTGCCCTTTAATCATAGATTTAATTTGTTGTGTGGACTGTTGAGAGTGGCAATCAAAAAGATTCTTTCCTATTAAATCATAACCCCCATCCTCTCTAAAAAGTTCTGCTGCTTTGTCATTCATTTCAACAATTATTCCATCATTATCACATATTGTAATAGCTGCTTTAAATTGTTCAATCCAGTTAAATTTCATTTGTACCTCAAAATTAGTAAATAAGGAATGAGGGAACTCAAGTGAATAATTAAAAATATATTTCAGTACTTATTGAAAAATTTCTTAGTGGGGCAAGGTTCCCAATAAATTCAACATAATAATAATTGAAAATATTTTTTGCATTTAGATTTAGCCTGATTGGCGCGCTTCCAATCAAAAAGCTGTAACTTGCAGAAAGATCTGTTACAAAAATCGGAACCCGTTTCTCTCCATCAACAACCAATGCAAGTGGCGGCTCAACCAGTGCAAAATCAATTTCTTCAACTTTGCTTAAATATCTAAAATCTATTCCAAAATCGAATGGAGTTGGAGAGTATTTCAACTGAGCATAAACAATATTTCGTGGACGATATTTCATTGCTCGATTTTTTGCTATATCTCTTGCCCACATATAATTATAACCAAAGATCAATTTTAATTCGTTTTCTAAAATTGACCAATCAGTTATTGCTTCAAACCCCTGGATTCTTGCTTTACTCAAATTTATAAATTGAATGTCGCCATCTTTAGTCAGGTTTGGCTCAATAAAATTATTAAAATCTGTTTGGTAGAATGCAAAATCAAAAAACAAATTTTCACAAGGTTTGTATTGGGTTCCTATTTCAAACGCTATACTTGATTCGGATGTTAAATTTGGATTTTGTTTAACATCAACACCTCCTCCAACCCCAGCTGTTGTAAATACTTCTGCTGGTGTAGGTGCTCGAAATCCAGTGCCTAATGAAGCACGAAAAATTAGATAGTCGGAATATTTGTAGTTTAATCCTAGCCTTGGTGTAAAAGCATTTTTGCCGGCCGTTGTATCTAACTTAATATAATCATAACGAAATCCAGTGGTAACAATTAAATCTTTTACCCCTTTAAATTCTGATTGTATATAAGCACCGCTACCAAAGAATTCTGGATTAGTGAAAATATTAGACTTCACATCAGCATAGGATGCTTCAACCCCCGAGGTTAAAGTAAATTTATTTGAAATGATGTAATTTGTTATAAATTCAGCTCGAAATAAACTTGCAATGGATGTAGTATGTTCAATTCCATATCCGTCAAATTGAGTTCTATAGTAACTTGTTTTTAGTTCACCTGAAAATTCTCTGTTGAACTCATGGTGGTATATTAGTCCATTAAAAATTCTATTGGATTTAACATAATTACCAGTTTCCTCATCTTTTGGAACCAATGCCTTCTGTGAATTTTTCCAATACAAAAAATTTCCTCTGTTCGAATAAAGATAATTAGAAAAGAACATTAAATAATTTTCTGGTGTGAAATTATAATGCAATTTCAAATGAGCTAAGTAACGTTTACTATAATCGTTTTGACGATAACTCATGTTATCAAATTTTTTGAGTGAGAGTGTATAAGAAAAATCTTCAATTGAATTAGAATGGTTTAATTCAGCACCGTAAAATGTTCGATAAGAATCATCCCAGCGCCATTCAGTATGTTTCGGTTTATCAAAAGTGCCAATATAGCTTTTAAAATAAAATAGCGAGCTTTTTGAAGTGGATTTTGTTATGATGTTTATTACTCCGCCAATTGCCGAGGAACCGTAAAGAGAACTTGCTGGCCCTTTTATTACTTCAACTCTTTCAATGTCGCTTAAAGGAATTAATTCCCAAACTACATCGCCATTATCTCCAGCATAAAGCGGAATGCCGTTAATAGCCACTAAAACACGAGCACCAACGCCCTTACTATAACCACTAGAACCTCGTATACTTACTTGTTCAAGATTCATTTGAACTCCCGGAATATAACGCAACACATCATCGAAGGTTAAAAAATTTCTTCTGTTTATATAATCGGGTTTAATAATTGTTGTGCTTACAGTAAGGTCTTCTACTCTTTGTTCAAACTTTGATGCACTCACAACAACTTGTTCAGTTTCAAAAGCTGTTTCTTTAAGTACTACTGTAAGAGGCTTTGTTGATTCATTAACTCTGAAATTCGAAACTTTTCTTTTTTCATATCCAATTGCAGAAATTTCTAACTCGTAAATACCGTATTGCACATTTTTTATTTCAAATATTCCTTTTTCATTTGCTGCATCCCCAATTGTTGTCCCTACCAGAATAACATTCGCACCTATTACCGGTTGTGCTTTATCGCTGATTACTTTTCCTTTAATTGAATTCGTTTGGGCATATGATTTAATAGAACAGAATAAAAGCAGTAGTATAGTTAGTTTATGTGAGTAATTTATCTTCATTAACAATCCAGTTTTTACATTGGAGGTTGAGGCGGCGGATTATTAAAATCAACCACGATATTAATATTAGGTGTAATTTTATTTGGTTCAACTATTAAAGTAGCCGCTTTTGACTGATCATTATTAATACAATATATGCCAACAACGTACCAATCCTTTCTATCTAATGAAAGGTTCTGAGTTTTTGATTGCGCAACAACTACATATTTAAAATTGCCATATCCTAATTGGAAAATTGGTATAAAATTATTTTCAAAAGAATTATACTCGAAAGATGTTGTTCTATATGGGATTGAGTCTGCTACAAATGTCAAATTGGGCGGGAAAAAGTCATCACTTGATTGAATTGGGTTTTTGAAAACAACAAGATGAGTCCTTGTAACACCAGATGGCCAATTTCCTATAAATGTAACTTTGCCGCTAAATCCACCCGGTCCTTTTGGTTCACCAGGTTCAATTCCTTTGTCACAACTCCAAAGACTTATAATCAAAAGGAAGATAAAAATATATGATAAATGTTTATTCATTACCGCCTTGATTCTAGAACCTTGGTAAATATAGAATATTCAAGTTAAATCGCCAATATGAAATTCTGAATAAATTGGGTGATTATTTGAGTAGATTTTTTAAAATGCTATTCTTATGATAGGATATGATTATTCGGATATTTTTGAAAACAATGCACATCAAATATTTTATTATTCTGCTATTTCTTTTAAGCCTTTGTAATTTCGAATATTACTTCGCACAAGAATATATTTTTCGTCAAATCAGAATTGAACATGGGCTTTCTCAAAGCACTGTCTATAGTATAGTTCAAGATAAAAAGGGCTTTCTTTGGTTTGGTACTGCAAATGGACTTAATCGATATGATGGTTATAATTTCCAGATTTTTTCAAATGACCCACTTGATACTAATTCACTATCAGATAATGGAATTGTCTCATTGTGTGAAGACAGTGAAGGTTTTATTTGGGTCGGGACAGTTGAAGGTGTATTAAATAGATTTGATAGAAAAACCGGCACATTCAAAAGGCATCATATAACAGAAAATTTAACTATTAATGAAAAACCTAACGAAAAATTTTTTGACTTTCCATTACCATTTTCCCGAAATAGTGACAGATCAATTACTTCAATAGCTGAAGGACCAGACGACATAATTTGGATCGGTACTTGGGGTAAGGGATTAATTAAATTCAATAAGAAAAATTCTAAAACAGAACATTTTAGTTATCGTTCTTCGAATTCTGTTAACTTTAATTCAAATCGAGTAAAATCAATTGCTGTGGATCAGAATATTGTGTGGGTTGGTACAATCGGAGCCGGGTTGTATAAAGTTACTTGTTCAGATCAAAGCTATTCCTTCGAAAACTATACTTTCAATAAAAGGAACGATAAAAGTATAAGTGACAATCAAGTTGTTTCAATATATAAAGATAGGCTTGGAGATCTTTGGATTGGAACTTATAGTGGCGGTTTGAATTATTTGTCTAAAAAGAATCAAGCTTTGAACCCAAGCAGCGCTGAATTTATTAGATATCAAAATTCAGCTAGCGAGTATAAAAGTCTCTCTGGAAATTTTGTAACCTCAATAATTGAAGATAATAGAGGAAATATTTGGATTGGTACATTCAGCGGAGGAATAAACAAACTTGATTTATTTACAAAAACATTTACAAGATTTGTTCATGATCCTAACATCGCAAATTCTATATCAAAGAATGATATACTCTCATTGTATGAAGATCAATCCGGCATTATCTGGATTGGAAGTCATCTAGGAAAAGGATTAAATAAACTTGAACGTGCTACAGAAAAGTTTAAACAAGTAAATAAAAGCTTCAACAGCAAAAATGGTTTAAATGATGATGTTGTCTGGGCTTTAATGGAAGATGAAAATTCTGTGCTGTGGATCGGAACTTATAAGGGAGGATTAATCAAATGGGATCGGAAAAGAAATATTTTTACATATATTAAGAACAATGCTGAATTTAATCACATAAGAGTTATTTGCGAAGATGAAAATGGTAATTTGTTAATTGGAACTTACAGTGGAGGATTATTTATATTCGATAAAAATTCTGGAATAATAAAAAACTTTAGACATAATTCGTCCGATAGTTTGAGCATCGGAGCAGATCAGGTTCAATCAATCTTTATCGACTCCTATAATGAAAAATGGATTGGTACATTTGGAGGCGGATTAAATAAAATTCGTAATGATAAATTCACATACAATAATATCAGTTTTATAAATTATCTTAATAACCCTCTGGATCCATTCAGTTTAAGTGATAATAGAATCTACACAATCTTTGAAGACAAAGACAAAATACTATGGATTGGTACTTTTGGAGGCGGATTAAATAAGTTCGACAGAAATACAGAGCATTTCATTTCTTACAAAAACATTGTTGGTGATGAAACAAGCTTAAGTGACAACCGAATTTTAGCTATTTATGAAGACAGCAAAGGGATGTTATGGATTGGAACTTACGGAGGAGGTCTCTTAAAATTTAATAAACGTACTGAAAAATTTACAAAGTATAATAAAACAAATCGATTTAATAGCTCTGTTGTATATGGAATATTAGAAGACAATTCCCAGAATTTATGGATGAGTACTGATAATGGTTTGTTCAAATTGAATATTGTAACTGATAATATTACCCAATATGACCTTCATGATGGATTACAAAGTTTAGAGTTCAGCGGAGGTGCATACTATAAATCTAAAAGCGGAGAAATGTTTTTTGGTGGAATAAACGGATTAAATCATTTTTTCCCCAATAGAGTTAAAGATAACTATTTTGTTCCGCAAGTTGTTATTAGTTCAATTAGAATTTTTAACGAGGTAATAAATGGAGATAGAGATACAATCAACGTCCCATATAATGAAAATTTAATTTCGATAGAATTTGCTTCATTAGACTATACTAATCCACATGATAATCAATACGCTTATTTTTTAGAAGGATTTGATGAGAGTTGGCATTATGTTGATTCGAGAAGAAGAATTGCAAACTATACTAATCTTTCTCCGGGAGAGTACATTTTTTATGTGCGCGGTTCTAATAATGATGGTGTTTGGAATAATATTGGGACGAAACTGTTTATCATTATCTCTCCGCCATTCTGGCAAACCTGGTGGTTTGTTTTATTGCTTGTATTAACTATTGCTTTTATTATTTATTATCTCAGTACGATGAGATTTAGAAATCTCTTAACTATAGAAAAAATTAAAAGTAAATTATCTGCCGATTTGCATGATAATATTGGTTCAGGGCTTACAGAGATTTCCATTCTTAGTGAACTTGCTTATTATGAATTAGAATCAAAATCAGAAGATTCATCAGTCAAACTAAAATCAATAAGCGAAAAAGCGAGAACACTGATTGATAATATGAGCGATATAGTTTGGATGGTTAATCCTCAGCGTGATTCGCTTTATCATTTAATTCTACGACTTAAAGACACATACAGCGATCTGTTTAATTCAATGGGAATTTCCTTTGGCACAGTTAACTTAGAAAAATTTTCCACAATAAAACTTCCAATGGACTATAAGCAAAATCTTTTTTTGATTTTTAAGGAAGCGGTTAATAACGCAGTTAAACATAGCAACTGCAAAAAAATTACTCTTGAAGCAAACTTAAATAAAGATTTATTAGAGCTTACTTTGTCTGATGATGGCAAGGGAATGGAGTTGGATAAAATTAATTATGGAAACGGAATATTAAATATGAAAAGCAGAACAAAAATATTGGGTGGAAATCTTCAAGTAATTTCGTCCTCACAAGGAACAACAATTGTCTTTTCAGGAAAGATTAATAACAAATCGAAAACAAATTATTAGCAATTTCATTCTTGCAGCAGCTCAATCATATTTCTATAATATTAACTATAACATTTCCAACAAAAAAGAATTAACTTAAGATAGTTATTAAAATATTCTTTTCTATGATCAAAGTAGCAATCATTGAAGATAATACAACAATTAGAGAAGGACTGGCTGCTTTAATTAACGGGACTCCAGATTACAGCTGTGTTGGTTCATATCCCGATTGCGAATCTTTTCTTCAGAAACTTCCACAACTCGATACCAATATTGTCCTTATGGATATTGGCTTGCCCGGTATGAGCGGCATTGAGGGAATAACTCGCGCAAAAAAAATAAAACCGTATCTAAATATTTTGATGTTAACTGTTTATGAAGACAGCCAATCAATTTTTAAAGCTCTTTGCACTGGCGCAAGTGGATATTTAGTAAAAAAAACACCTCCATCAAGATTGCTTGACGCTATTAAAGACGCTTATGAAGGCGGTGCCCCGATGAGCTCACTTATTGCACGCCAGGTAATTACTCTTTTTCAACGAACAGTAACTCCACAAAACGTTGAAGAAGACCTCGTACTTTCTACAAGAGAAAAAGAAGTTCTTACTTCCCTTGCTGATGGAAATAATTACCAAAATATAGCCGATAGACTTTTTATTAGTGTTGATACCGTACGCCATCATATCAGAAATATATACCGGAAACTTCATGTCCATTCCCAATCCGAAGCAGTTGCAAAAGCAATAAGAAAAGGAATTATTTGACATTTAATTTATCAACTGCATATTCATGTAGGTTAAGACAATTTTTTATCTCTTTAGTGCAAAAAACGACACATCTGTGCTGTTGATATATCACTTCCCTTTAATTATTTAGAACTCAGATTCTTATTAACATTAAAAGTGGTTGTATAAGAGGGGAATACAGCTTAAAAATTAATAATAATTGGAGGGGAAATGGAAAACATAACAAATAAAGTCAGCAATCCTATAGCAGAACTAGTAAGCGATGATATTTATTGTCTTCTTACCAGCAGAGGATTAATAGACGAAAAATCAGTACGGGATTATATTATAAGAAAAAAATTTAAAAGCTTAAGGTCTCAAAAAATAAGTGCCAGCAATGCAATTGAGTCTTTAAGAAATGAATATCCGTATCTGCAGTTTGATACAATTAGAAAGATAGTATACCAGCCCAAAAATTAAAAACACATCCTCATTGAAAACAAGCCAGAGTTTTAATATTTAAAGCTCTGGCTCTCTTCAAAAGCAAAAGAATCTCTTAGGCAAATTCATAATTTTTCTTATTTTTACCATAAAATTTCGGTATCATTTGAACCCCATTATTTATTGATATGCTTGATATAATCTATCATTTAATTTCATACAATTATAAAATTCATTCAGTATTTTTTTCATTGAACTAAAACAATAATAAATTAGGAGTAACTATGCTTGATGGTCTCTTTTGGTTTGTTCCGATAGCTTCTATATCAGCTCTCTTTTTTGCCTATCTGTTTTTCAAACAAATGATGAAAGAAAGCGAAGGTACAGAACGAATGGCAATTATTGCACAACATGTTCGTTCCGGGGCAATGGCTTATTTGAAACAACAATATAAAGTAGTCGGTTATTTTTTCATTGGACTAACATTATTTTTTGCATTTCTTGCCTATGGGTTGAAAGTCCAAAACCCGTGGGTTCCTTTTGCATTTTTAACCGGCGGTTTCTTCTCTGGTCTTGCTGGGTTCTTCGGAATGAAAACAGCAACCTATGCATCTGCTCGTACTGCCAATGCAGCTAAAGATTCCTTAAATAAAGGATTAAAAGTTGCTTTCCGTAGTGGTGCAGTAATGGGTCTCGTTGTGGTTGGGTTGGGGCTTTTAGATATCTCAATTTGGTTTTTGATAATGAATGCTGTTTATCCATGGGAATTAAACGAAGGACATAATCTTATCATAATCACAACAACTATGTTGACTTTTGGAATGGGTGCATCAACTCAAGCATTGTTTGCACGTGTGGGCGGAGGAATTTTTACAAAAGCTGCAGATGTTGGTGCTGATTTAGTTGGAAAAGTTGAAGCTGGGATTCCTGAAGATGATCCTAGAAATCCAGCAACTATTGCCGATAATGTTGGAGACAATGTTGGAGACGTAGCCGGAATGGGTGCGGATTTGTATGAATCCTACTGCGGTTCAATTCTTGCAACAGCAGCTTTAGGTTCCGCAGCATTTATTGATAATCCATCACTTCAATTTAAATCTGTTTTAGCACCGATGTTAATTGCTGCAATTGGAATTGTTCTTTCAATAGTTGGCATTTATGCTGTTAGGACTAAAGAAGATGCTAAACTTGGCGATTTATTAAAATCACTTTCTCGCGGTATAAATTTTAGTTCAATATTAATTGTGATATTCTCTTATTTAATTGTTCACTTACTTGGATTTGATAATGCACTTGGAATTTGGGGCGCAATTGTTGTTGGACTTATTTCTGGAATTGTAATTGGAAAAGCTACAGAGTATTTCACGGCATATGAATATAAACCAACTCAATCTGTTGCCAACAATGCTAAAACCGGTCCGGCTACTGTAATTATTTCTGGACTTGGAGTTGGTATGCTTTCAACTGCTATTCCGGTTTTATCTATTGGTGTTGCTATAATGTTGGCGTTTTTATTTGCATCTGGATTTGATTTATCAAATATGAATATGGGACTTTATGGAATTGGTATTGCAGCAGTTGGAATGCTTTCAACTCTTGGCATTACTTTAGCAACAGATGCTTATGGACCAATTGCAGATAATGCCGGCGGTAATGCAGAAATGAGTGGACTTGGAAAAGAAGTAAGAAAGAAAACAGATGCACTTGATTCACTTGGTAATACAACAGCGGCAACTGGAAAAGGATTTGCAATTGGTTCTGCTGCATTAACGGCTCTTGCTCTTCTTGCTTCATTTATTGAAGAAGTAAAAATAGCGTTAATCCGAGCTGGTGATGAATTCTTAGAAATGGGCAATGGTGTAATGATAGAAACTAAGAAAGCCGGGATAATTGATTTAGTTGAATACTATGATATCAACTTGATGAATCCGAAAGTATTAATTGGAGTTTTTATTGGCTCGATGATGGCATTCTTATTCTGTGGATTAACAATGAATGCAGTTGGACGTGCAGCTTCAAAAATGGTTGATGAAGTAAGAAGACAGTTTAAAGAAATAACCGGAATTCTTGAAGGCAAAGCTGAACCGGACTATGCACGATGTGTTGAAATTTCTACAAGAGGTGCACAAGTTGAAATGATTCTTCCTTCTAGCTTGGCTATTGCAGTTCCAATTATCACTGGATTGATTTTTGGAGTTGCCGGTGTAATGGGATTATTGACTGGTTGTTTAGCAAGTGGATTTGTACTTGCTATATTTATGGCAAATTCTGGTGGTGCTTGGGATAATGCAAAAAAATATATTGAAGAAGGTCATTTGGGAGGTAAAGGATCAGACAGCCATAAAGCAGCAGTTATTGGCGATACTGTTGGTGATCCTTTCAAAGATACATCTGGACCAAGTTTAAACATATTAATAAAACTAATGAGTATGGTTGCTATCGTTATGTCGGGATTTATTGTTGTATATAATTTGCTTTAATAAATAGAGGTGTAAAAAATGAAAAGGTTGTTTGCCTTATTACTTATTTGTCTAAGTAGTTATGTAGTTGCTCAGCATGAAACCGAAACCAGTTCTTCTGTACCGGAGTTAACTTCGTATCATGATGTGATTTATAAAATGTGGCATAATGGTTGGCCAGAAAAGGATATTCCACTTTTGAAATCACTAGCAAATGATGTAAAAGATGGATATAGTAAAATCAAAAATGTTAAGCTATCAGGAATTTTACGAGACAAAAAAGAAAACTGGGAGAAAGGTGTTATAAAATTAGGAGACTATGTTGAAGAATATTTATCTACTTCATCAAAAAATGATTCTGTTGGTTTGTTGAATGCTACTGAAAAGCTCCACACACAATATGAAATGCTGGTTAGAGTAATAAGACCCGTTATGAAGGAAGTAGATGAATTCCATCAAGTTCTTTATATGCTTTATCATTACTATTTACCAGAGTACAATTATGAAATGATTAAGCAGTCGGTGCTCGGGTTGAAGGCAAAATTTGAAACACTTGAAAAAGCTGAACTCCCAAAAAGACATGAATCAAAAAAAGAAAAATTTCTTGAAGTTAGAAATGAACTTGGAATGTCAGTTGCTAATTTTAATGTAATTGTAATGAAAGGTGATAACAAAGAATTGATAAGTGCGGCTGCTGAAATACTTCATTCAAAATATGAAGCGCTTGAAGGGATTTTTAAGTAATCTATTTTGGGGGCTGAATCGCCCCCATTTTTTTATTTATCTTCAACGCAGCTACAATTAACATCCAGTCTTGCTTTTTGAAATGCTTCTCTTCCTTCTTTAAAAGAAAACCATGCAATTAATAAAGCACCAAGCGAATCAATTCCACCAAATTTTGTTAATTCATATCCTACACTTGCTATTAATAATACTAAAGAAAGGTATAAACATGTTTTAGTGCAATTAGCATCTGCAATAATTGCATTCGAATTTAATGCATTTCCAACTTTTAGTTTGTAGTGGATTAAGATCCACATTGTGAAAATAGAGATACTTGATATTACAATTCCCCAGAAAGTTGTATCAGGTTTATGCGCTGTTGAAAAATTATAAATTGAAGTTATAACCAAACCAATTGTTAAAACATAAAAACCGCTCCCAGTAATTCTAAGAGCGGTTTTTTCAAATTTATCTCTGTGTATTTCACCAGAAGTCCTAATTCGTAAAATCATGTGCCAAATCCCAATACCCGAAATTACTTCTACAAATGAATCAACTCCAAATCCAAACAGTGATAATGTTTCATCCTCGAGTCCCAGTATTACTGAGAATGTCCCTTCGACCAAATTATAAATTACAGTTATAACCGCAAGAGCAAATGCAAATTTGTAGTATTTAACATTTGACACAAAATTTCTTTCACCAAAATTATCAGCCATATCTCTGCATATCATAAATACTTGAGATTATTGGAATAAGGATTGCAAAAAATGCTATTATTCCTACAACAATTAAAACAAGCATTATTATTATAAGGATTTTTATAATTCGATAATATTTTGCTTGAAGCTCAAATCCAATTCTTAATGCTTGAGAGCTGTTTGTAGTTTTGAATATTTCAAACTGATCTGCAGATTCACGCATTCTCATTCCAATGAAAATGTAAGGGATGCCAACTATCGCACCAACAATTGAAAGGCAACTAATGGCTCCATAGATGATAATAAACATTCCAACGAATCTCATATCTTTTACCATCTGCAAAAATGTCATTTGAAACATTGTTGGCGGAATGATTGTCGGCTCGGTGTTTGGCGGGGAATCTAAATTAATATTATCAAGGTGATCCATGTATTTCTCCTATTCATATTTAGAAGTAAATTAATTCTTAATAGTAATTTGTGAAATTACTTAACAAATTACATCAACTTTATTTAATATTATTTAATGACTCGGCAACCGCAATAATTGTTTTGTCTAAATCCTCTTTAGAATGAGCAGATGAAACAAAAAAAGCTTCAAACTGAGCCGGAGGGAAGTAAATTCCCTTTGATAGCATCTCATTAAAAAATTTTCCAAATAACTTTGTATCAGATTTTACAGCGGTGTTGTAATCTATAACGGGTTCTTCTGTAAAGAATAAAGTCATCATCGATCCGACACGATTAAGCTGGTAACTTTTTCCAGTTGCTTTAATTGCCCTCATTATTCCATTTTCTAAGTAGGAGGATTTTTCTTCTAAGACATTATATATCTGAGGATTCTCTTTAATATAATTCAGTGCAGCACAGCCGGCACTCATAGCAAGAGGATTGCCGCTCAATGTTCCGGCTTGGTAAACCGGTCCATTTGGAGAAATGATTTCCATTATTTCTTTTTTTCCGCCGTAAGCACCTACTGGCAATCCACCGCCTATTATTTTTCCAAAAGTTGTAAGATCAGGTGTAACTCCAAGAATTTCTTGAGCGCCGCCTTTTGCGAGTCTAAATCCAGTCATTACTTCATCAAAGATTAATATTATTTTTTCCTCATTACATATTGAGCGCAGTTTTTTGATAAATAAATCGTTAGATCGGATGGTCCCCATGTTTCCAACAACTGGCTCAATAATTATCGCAGCAATTTCATTTTTATTTTTAACTACTAGATTTTTTACAGATTCTATACTGTTTAAATCGGCGACCAAAGTATCTGCAGCATTACCTTTGGTTACACCGGGAGATGTAGGTACTCCGAATGTAAGTGCACCGCTTCCAGCTTTAATCAAAAAGAAATCTCCGTGACCATGATAACAGCCTTCGAATTTTATTATTTTTTCTTTGTTTGTAAACCCACGAGCAGCTCTGATTGCACTCATAGTTGCTTCTGTTCCGCTGTTGACCATTCTTACCATTTCGATTGAAGGAACTAAATCGCAAATCAACTTAGCCATTTCAACTTCTATTTCTGTCGGGGCACCGAAACTTGTTCCTGATTCTATGGCTGTTAATAATGCTTCTTTAATGAAGGATGGATTATGACCAAAGAGATGCGGTCCCCAGCTACCGATAAAATCAATATATTCATTTCCATCTACATCATATATCTTTGAGCCAATTCCTTTAGAAATAAATCTTGGCGTTCCTCCGACTGATTTGAAGGCTCGGACTGGAGAGTTTACTCCCCCTGGAATATAATTTTTAGCCTCTTCAAATAAATTTTTACTCTTTAATGTATTCAAATCATCTCCATCTTAGAAAAAGATTAATTATTGTCTAAAAATTTTGCAACATCTTTTGCAAAATATGTCAAAATCATATCAGCACCAGCACGCTTAATTGCAATCAATGACTCAATCATAACACGTTCTTCATCAATCCAATTATTTTTTCCAGCGGCTTTTATCATCGCATACTCACCGCTAACTTGATAAGCAGCAGTTGGCATTCCAAATTTTTCCTTCACTCTATAAATGATATCCAAGTATGCACCGGCTGGTTTTACCATTATCATATCTGCACCCTCTTCAACATCGCTTTCGGCTTCTCTTAATGCTTCATTGCAGTTTGCAATATCCATTTGATGAGAACGGCGGTCTCCGAATGCCGGAGCTGATTCTGCAGCGTCTCGGAAAGGACCATAAAATCCTGATGCATATTTTACAGCATAGCTCATTATTGGTATATTTTGGAATCCCTTGTAATCTAATGCTTTGCGGATTGCATAAACACGTCCATCCATCATATCTGAAGGAGCGATAATATCTGCGCCGGCTTCTGCATGTGATACAGCTTCCTTTGCGAGTAATGAAACAGTTTTATCATTTAAAATATTTTCTCCTTGTAATACTCCGCAGTGACCATGCGAGGTATATTCGCATAGGCATACATCAGTAATAATTAAAAGTTTTTTTACATTTACTTTTATTGCTCTAACTGCTTGTTGAATAATTCCATTTGGGTCAAATGCACCGGAACCAACTTCATCTTTATGATTAGGAATGCCAAATAGAATAACTGCGGGAATACCGAGAGATTCAACTTCTTTACATTCTTCTACGACAAGATCTACAGACATTTGAAAAACGCCCGGCATAGATTTCACTTCTTTCTTTATTTTTTCTCCTGGTACAACAAACAGCGGATAAATCAAATCATTTTTTGTTAATGATGTTTCTCTTACCA
>Ga0194126_10001825_pt1 | contig 35316 bp, 35 predicted proteins | sample TA2KigC150mmetaG_FD_148641 | JGI IMG/M metagenome (GOLD analysis project Ga0194126, IMG submission 148641) | Freshwater microbial communities from Lake Tanganyika, Tanzania - TA2015035 Kigoma Deep Cast 150m | ecosystem: Environmental > Aquatic > Freshwater > Lake | place: Tanzania: Lake... | reverse complement strand
TCGAAATGGGAGAGCACTGCTCTCGCCTTCTCTGGGACGACTGCAATTTCATAATCCTCTCCCGCAAACTCACGAACAGCCCCCAATGAATCAAACAACATAATCGTGACAAACTCTATCTCTTCTCCCACTTCACGCCGGAGTAGCTGAATCCCCTTAAACCCGCGAATGTGCCGGTTCTCGATTCCGACGAAGATCTCCTCCTTAAGCATTGCCTCATACTTTTCTGCATTCCCACGACTTGTCCACCCATGCCATATCCGACTGATCATCTTTCGATATTCTCCTCTCTCCCAGCTTTGGGGTCACCCATGTTGTTGGCTACGAAGGCGGAAGTGGAACACGAGCAGGCACTGAAGACGGTCGGCTGCAAGTGATTGTTTGCTCCACAACTTATCTCCACATTCGGTTACTCCAGCAGGTCACCCGAGTTCGCGCTGAAGGTGCGGGCCGTCAGATCCAAACCACCCGTAGCTGTATTTTTCCTTGATCTTGCAGTCGGCATCGAAGTGGAATACATCTATGCCCTGCCAACCGAACCTCTCTCGGCCGATCAGGCCTGCATACGCAGCAGCCTTGGGGTCACAGCAGCCTTGGGGTCAGACTTAATTATTGAGATTTTTTTATATTCTGATGTAATAACAAGACAATTTAAATCCAACCCCATGCATTATTAGTTATCACGAAACACTTATCTTTAAATACATATAGACTGAATGATGAAGAGAGAAATGAGCAGAGCCTCCAAAGGGATGATGCCCCCCTGGAGGCTTCAACTTGGCACCTTTTGGAATTTTTCCCTCATTACAATCTCCAAAAGGCTATAGGTTAGGTTGTTAGTTTAATTGGGACTTGGGTAGGTATTGTTACAAAGATAAATATCATAAAAAAATTAAACAAGTCAATCAAAAAATAGTTTAAAAACAGTGACAGGGTTCCTTTATAATTTTCCCTTTGTGGGGTTATCCATCAAATAGATTTCTACTCTTTCTTTCCCTTTCCCGGGATTTTTGCGCTTTAACTCGATCTCTCCAATTTCGCCCGTTCTCTTTAAGTGAGTTCCCCCGCAGGGGATACGTGCAAAACCGACAATCTCCCAGTATCGCTCCTCTGTTTCTTCATTGCTGAAAGCGCTGATAATTTCGGAGTTCGATCCGATGATACGAAGGGCTTCCTTCTGAATGGCTGGCAGTATATTTGAAATATTTCCGCCCCATTCAAAATCTATCCTCGCCTTATCCGCAGCGATGTGAGCCCCAACTTTCTTAATCGATTTAAAATTCCGACACATCAATTCCAAGACGATCTCGGCGGCAAAATGTAACCGCATTAATTGGTATCGTCTTTCCCAATCGATTTTAATGCTTACCGGGTCCCCCTTCTTTAACCCATGACCTTGCTCAAGCGTATAGATGATTTCCTTACCTTCGGTTCGAGCTTGAAGAACACGACAATTACCAATGGTCCCGGTATCGCTCTCCTGACCTCCGGAGAAAGCAAAAAAGATCGTCTGCTCAAGAGTAATCTCATCGCCTTTAACACCGGTAACATAGGTTTCAAGCTGTGTTAAATAAGGATCATCCCAAAATATCTTCTTTGTCATGAGAAATAACCGAATGGATCATTCAGCTAATGGAGAGATTTAATTTCCGAGAAAAGAGAAAAAGTTCGATCCGAATTGTTCCATGATTCTTAACAATTATGTTAAGAAATTGAGAATGAACACAACCACTCACCGTCCTATCTATATGCTTACCTAACTTACCAGTTTTTCAGCGAATGGAGGGCTTCGTTTTTAAGATCCCAGACGGCTTCTCCAATCGACTCGGACAGGGAAGGATGGGGCAGGATGGCTGCACCTAACATATCCACTGTAAGCTCATGTTTCATGGCCAGAGAAGCCATGGAGATCAGTTCTGTGGCTTGAGGCCCAAGAAGATGGACTCCCAATATCTCCCCGTATTTCTTACTTGATACCACTTTAACAATCCCATCTTCTTCCGATAGGGTTTGAGACCGACCTGCCCCTGCAAATGGGAATTTTCCAACCAGAACCTCCTGCTCTTTTTCCGCTTCCTCCTGGGTCATCCCGATGCTTGCAACCTCAGGGTTGGAATAGACACAAAATGGGATTTGATTGCTATTGTACGAAACCTTTTTGCCCGTCAGGCGGTCGATCAGGGAAAGTCCTGTCGCCAGGGCATGATGCGCTGAAAGGGATTGGCCGATCACATCTCCGACTGCAAAAACTCCTCGTACAGTGGTCTCCAAATTCTCATTGACAGAAACAAACCCATCTTTGGTTTGGACCCCGGCTCCCTCAAGGTTCAGGGTTGCAATCTCTGCCTTCCTTGTCCCCGGTATTAGAACTTTCTCAGCCTCAATCTTTTCAACTCCTTTTCTTCCTTCTACGGTCAGGATGAGGGATTCACCTGACATATCGATACCAGTGACCTTTGTGCTGTTAAGAATCTTAATTCCTTGCCGGTTCATGATGGCGCGAAGACGTATGGATATCTCACGGTCCATCTTGGGAAGAATCTGGGCCTCTTTTTCAATTAAAGTCACCTTCACATTGAAACTGTTAAAAAAAGTAGCAAACTCAATGCCTCTCCTCCCTCCTCCAATGATGATGATGCTTTTAGGGAGAGCCTTGAGATTGAGGACGTCGTCTGTGCCGATAACCTTCTCCCCATCTACCTTCAGTATAGGATCTGCTTCAGATTTGGCTCCAGTTGCAATGATAATCGACTTCCCCTGAATCTCCTCTTTAGATTGATCCGGCTTGTTCACTAGGATAGTATGAGGATTAATAAAAGAAGCCTTCCCTTTGATTACGTCAACCTGATGGGCAGCAAGGAGTCTCTGGATTCCACTTACTACTTTATTCACCACTTCATCTTTGGCGTCGATGATTTTTTCAAAGTGGAAAGGAATAGATTGGTCCCCAAAAACCGGTGATTGGACGACTGAGGAGTATAGATGGGCATAATAGAGCAAAGTCTTCGTCGGGATACATCCCCTGTTTAAGCAGGTTCCTCCCAATCGATCCTGCTCAATGACAGCAACTTTGAATCCCCTTTGAATTCCCCGGATCGCAGCTGAATAACCCCCGGGTCCTCCACCAATGATGATCAGGTCTTTCAAGGTGATTCCTCCCTCCTGGAAATGAAGGGTTCAAGGATTCAAGGGGTCGGGGGGATCCAAGTGAATTATATTTAACCCCTTGGTCCTTTGAATCCCATTCCTTTAAGTCTGAAGTCCAATGTCTGAATCACAGTAATAATTAAAGAAGCAAGATACTGGGGTTTTGCAGGATTTTTTCAAGACCCATCAGGAATTGCCCGATGGGTTCTGCATCCATCACCCGGTGGTCTCCCGTAAGACAGAGATAGGCCATCTCTCCAATGGTAATCTGTCCGTCCTTCACGATAGGTCTCTGCCGAGTTCGCGTGATCCCGAGGACAGCTGACTCCGGTGGATTGAGAATGGGTGTAAAAATGTCAATCCCAACATTTCCCACATTCGAAATGGTGATCGTACCCCCTGTAATCTCCCCAATTTTCAAGTTTCCTTCCGAAGCCTTCTTTAACAGACTTTCCCAATCCCTTGCGATCTGAGCCAAAGATTTCGCATGGGCATTAAAAATAACAGGAATGACAATCCCATCTTTTACCCCAACCACCACCCCAACATGAACCTTTCGAGAAATATAAATTTTATCCCCATCGATTCTCGAGTTGATAATGGGAACGGCTTTGACTGCCAATGCCACCGCCTTTACAAAGAGGGGGGTCAAGGCTAAACGAATCCCATATTGTTTCTCGAATTCAGGCATAATCGATTTCCTGAATTTTAAAATATCGGTAAGGTCCACTTCCCGGGTAAGGGTCCCCTGAGGCGCTTTTATACTCTCCAGAGTTCTTCGGGCAATCACCTTCCGGGTTTGACTCATCGTGACGATTTCACCATCGAATGACTTATCCTCAACTTGCGGTGCTATTCCCCTAGTTGCCGCTGGAGCATTTGATCTGGCCTCAATAAAAGCCATCACATCTTCCTTGACGATTCTCCCCTCAGGACCGGTCCCTCTGATCTTTGCGAGATCAATCCCATGTTCTTTGGCCATCTTCTTTGCCAGAGGAGAGGCAGTCACCTCAGAAGATTCCATCGGAGGAATGGAAACCTCTTTCGATTCTTGCATCATGATTAGTGTCGTGGGTCTCTCCTCCTTCAGTGCTCCCTGGGCTATCACGGCATCAATGGCTGTTTGACCTTCTCCCTCTACTGTGATCACCGCCAAGAGACCGGTAATCTTCACTACCTCTCCTTCTTTGGCGACAATCTTTGCAAGGATTCCTGCGGCAGCAGATTCCACGACATTCGTTATTTTCTCTGTCTCTATCTCCACAAGGAGATCTCCTTTTTCGACACTATCCCCTTCAGAGACGAGCCACTTCACAACTTTTCCTTCTTCCATCTGCATTCCCCAAATGGGGAGATAAACACCTACTGCCATAATCATTCCTCCGCGATCAAGCACCAAATAACAAGCACCAAATCCCAGATAATTTCCAATTACCCAAATTCGAAAACTAACCGAAGACTTTGTAATTCGACCATCGGCACTTGGATTTTATTTGGATTTTGAAATTTGGCGTTTCTCTTCATAGAGTGAACGACTTTGAAAAGTAGTCATTGCGAGGAGCTAAGCGACGTGGCAATCTCATGAGATTGCTTCACTACGTTCGCAATGACACATGGTGGACGTCAATTTATTTAAGTCGTTCACTATAGTATGCTCTTTACAGCTTCAATTATCTTCGATTCATTCGGTAGATATCTCCCCTCTAATGGAGGGCTGAAGGGAACAGGACTGTCAATGGCTGCAACCCGCCGAACCGGGGCATCCAGACGGTCCATCCACTCCTCTGCCGCAACCGCAGCGATCTCAGCTCCGTAGCCTCCGGTCTTCCTTCCTTCTTCAACAATGACGAGCCTCGAAGTTTTCTTAAGGGAGTTAAATATTGTTTTCTTATCCAGAGGTTTCAAAGTTCGTAGATCGATCACTTCAGCTTCAATGCCTTCTTTCTCCAGCATTTGAGCGGCCATCATGGACTGGTGGGTTGACCAGGAAGTCCCGAGGATTGTCACATCTTTTCCTTCCCGCCAAACCTTGGCTTCCCCAATTGGGATCGAATACTCCTCTTCTGGGACCTCTCCCTTCATGGCCAGAATCTTTCGGTGCTCGAAAAAGAGAACTGGATTATCATCCTCGATGGCCGATTTCAACAGCCCTTTGGCATCATAGGGAGTTGAAGGACACACAATTTTAATCCCCGGAGGATTCAAGAAGGAAGCCTCCAAACTTTGAGAATGAGAATATGCCCCTGATCCTCGAGTTCCATATAAAACCTCGACAACAAGAGGAATCTTTAACTGGCCGCCAGTGACATAGTGCCAGGAGGCGGCCTGGGTGGCAATCTGATCCATGGCGAGATAGAGATACTCAGCGAACATGATTTCAACAATGGGTCTCATGCCTGTCATGGCTGCACCAATGGCTGCACCCACAAAGGCCGATTCGCAGATGGGTGTGTCAATGATGCGTTTATCTCCAAACTCATCCCAGAGAAACTTCGTTGTCCCAAAGATACTCACCTTTACATCCTCTCCAAGGATGATGACACGTTCATCCCGCCTCATGGCCTGCCGGAATCCCTCCCGAACCGCTTCAATAAATGTCAACTCTCTCGCCATTTCATTCCTCCACTATAAAACCAGGTGTTAAGTATCAACTGCACTTTAAACCTTTCATCGGTTTGGTCGCCTCAAACCTCATTCCTCAAACCTCAAACATTTTTCACGCATATACTCCTTTTAATGCTTCATCAGGATCAGGATAAGGACTCTTCTCCAAATGCTGGATGGCCTCTTCCATTTCAGATTCAGCCTCCTGATAGATTTTTTTATCCATTTCCTCTGAGAGGACTCCCGATTTCATCAGATATGCCTTACACCTTTGAATGGGGTCTTTTTGCTTCCAGATCTCAACCTCTTCTTTTTTCCGGTAAACACATGGGTCTCCTGTGTGATGGGGTGCGATCCGGTAAGTCATGAATTCAATGAGAGTTGGTCCCCCTCCGGATCTTGCCCGTTCAATAGCTTCGGTCATTGCTTCGCAGACAGCCACCAAGTCATTTCCATCTTCAACGGTCTTCCAGGCTATACCATAACCTGCTCCTCGTGGGCCGATGTGTTCTGTTGATGTGGTCTCCCGGTAAGGGTGGTATTCGGTGAAACGGTTATTGACACAGGCAAAGATCACAGGAAGTTTCCAGAGGGACATCATATTCATGCAAGGATGAAAATCTGCCTGCTCGGCTGTGCCTTCTCCAAAATACTTCACAACGACCTGATCGGTCCCTCTGTTTCGAATCGATATCCCAACACCAACCGCAAACGGGAAGTCTGAGCCCAGACTTCCCACCAGTCCCAGCAGCCCATTCTCAGCATCGCAGAGATGGAGTCCCCCTTTCCCTTTGGACAAACCTGTGGTGCGTCCTCCATACTCTGCAAAAATATTCTTCAACTTCATCCCTTTTCCCAGGTACTCCGGCATTCCCCGATGGGTTCCAAAGAGATAATCATCTTTCTTTAGAAGTCCTGAAACCCCTACCCCAGCTGCCTCCTGGCCTAAACTCAAATGGGTATAGACAGGCAGCCTCTTTTGATGAAAGAGAGCTTCGTGTTTCTCTTCGGCAAGCCGGGTAAGAATCATCACCTTATACAAATCGAGGATCTTCGTTAATGGAATTTTCATTGAAACCTCCTATTCCGTTTCAGGGGTTAACGCCTTCATCCCCAACTGCGGATCAAGTCTTCTCACAATTCTGGCGCCTTCATGACCTATGATCGTAAAATCGACGGTTGCCAGTACAGGATTTCCTCCGGGTAGCTTTTGGCCGTCTGGCATCACTGTTCCTTCCCTAAAAAAATGACCTCCCCAAACCCTTGCATCCCGGTCCATCACGGTCCCATGAAAATGGTAGAAGATCTCCCCACCCTCATCCAGGATGATAGGACCCTGTATGGTCAGCAATTCAAGGGGACCCTCAAGGATGGTTGGTGCATCATAGCCTGCCCCCATCAGCCCTCCGGGTTTAGGTTTGATATAAATGAAACTGGCCTGTCTGAGGCTTCCGACACAGGAAACAAGATTTCCCGATTTTAATCCTGATTCCCTAAAGGCATCCTCGATTCCCTGAATGAAGTCATGCCCGGGCAACACACGGCCGATCAGTATTTTCCCACTTTTTCCAACTTTATAAATGATGCTATTTTCCATAAATTTCACCTCAAATCATTTCTTTTTTCGACCCCACTTTCTATTTTATTAAAAAATTGGGTAGCCACATCACAATAAATGGGATATAGGTAGACATAGCCAATACCAGAAAAAGAGCAATTAAAAAAGGAACCAACTCTTTCAGCATTTCCCCTAACTTCACATTTGCCATGGAAGAAGAAAGGTAGAGCAAAATTCCCACGGGGGGAGTCACCAGGCCAATCATTAAATTCAATACGACCACAAGACCGAAATGAACCAGGTCGATCCCTAACTCCTGGACCAATGGAATCAAAATGGGGACAAGGATCAGCATCGCTGTTACAGGATCAAGGAAACACCCCCAGAAAAGGAAAAAAAGATTAATGATGGATAAGATGACCCATTTATTCGTTGATATGGATTGAAACAGTTTCACCAAGACACTACCCAGCCCCATATTGGCAATGACCCAACAGAATAGACCGGTGGTGGCGATAATAATCATGATGGTTGCGGTATTGACCATCGTTTGACCGAATATCCGGGGAAGGTCTTTCACATTGATTTCACGGTAGACGAAACACCCGACGAGCAGTCCATAGACGACGGCAATAGCTCCAGCCTCGGTGGGTGTCACAATTCCAATGATGATGCCCCCTAAAATAATGGCTGGCATCATCAGGGCAGGGGCTGCATCTATGAAAGAGCGTAAAAGTTGTTTAAAGGTTGCTCGTGGATTCGCCGGATAGTTCCTCCGATAACTGATATGAAAGGAAACGACAAGAAGGTAAACCCCCATTAAAATACCCGGGATGGCCCCTGCCAGGAAGAGCTTTCCAATCGAAACCTGTGTCAGAAGTCCGTAAACCACCATGGGGATACTCGGCGGAATGATAGGACCAATGGTTGCAGAGGCCGCTGTCAGAGCCGCCACATAGGGGGCTGGATAGCCGTTCTTCTTCATGGTGGGAATAAGGACCGAACCGATGGCCGAGGCATCGGCCACTGCAGAACCAGAGACACCCGCAAAAATCATGGAGGAGATGATCGTCACATGGGAAAGTCCTCCTCGAACATGCCCAATCAACGCCTCAGCAAATCTTACCAATCTGGCTGTTATTCCCCCCTCGTTCATCAAGTCTCCAGCAAGAAAATAGAATGGGAGTGCGAGGAGGTCATAGACAGCTAATCCTCGAACGTAAGATTGAGGAAGAACCATCAAAGGAAGATCAAAGAGAAGAGCGAAAACCAGGCAGGTGATCCCCATGGCCAAAAAGATCTCCAAACCCAAACCCATAAGGATGAGCATGGGGGCAAGGAGTATGCCGAATTGTAAAAACTCCATTCCTTATTCTCCTCTACCCCGTTAGCAAGTTGAAGACTTTCTAACAGGATTTACTCTTTAATACAGTTAGGCTCTTCCAATCAGAAGAGATCGATCTCAGAAGATAATAGACCATTAAGACACATCCTACCGGGACACTATAATTCATGACGTTTCTCGAAACACCGGGTAAGCTGAAGAGAGTCATGAAGGCCGAAGATTCAATGAGCGTTTTGCTCATCCATGCGATCATTCCCAGAAAAATGATGGCTAAGCCATATAAGGTGAGGCGGAGCATCAAGACACTCTTTGGGTTGATCTTTTCTTCCAAAATTTTAACCCTAAGGTGGTTCTGTTGTTTTATTGCCAGACATGCCCCCCACCAAACCGCCCAAAGTAGAATAATGATGCTAATTTCTTCAGCCCATGTAAATGAGGCGTTGAACACATATCGGGCAACAACCTGGACAAAGCAGATACCCACCACAGCTCCCAATGCAACCGAAAGAAGATAAAAAATGAGTTTATCAATAACTTGATTGATTCGGGTCATCTGGATCTCCCCTTATTTGAAAGCTTTTATCTTGGCATGGAGCCCCTGCTCCCAGATCTTGCCTTCATTCTTAAGGACCTCTTTTTCAGCCAACTCCATCCATGGCTTGAGGTCCGGTCGGATAATTTCAACTCCCGCTTTTTTTAAGCCTTCGACTGCCTCCTCTTCTTGCTTTGCAGTAAAGTCGTTAACATAAACTTCTGTCTCTTCGACTGATTTCAAAAAAGCCGTTTGGATATCTTTGGGTAGAGATTCCCATCTTTTTATGTGCATCCAGGCTCCCATTCCCGAACGCATATAATCAATGGCAGTGAAGTATTTTTGAATCTCGTGGTATTTGGCAGCAAACGTCATGGTAATATCCTGGTCCATTCCCATAACCATTCCTGATTTTAAAGATGAATAAAGCTCGCTTGCAGTGACCGGTGTGGGATTGGCTCCCCACGCTTTATAAGCAGCCACAAAAGGAGGAACCTCTGGAACCCTGAGTTTTAATCCTTTGATGTCATCAGGGGTGGCAACCCTCTTATTGGTCGTTGTGAATCCTCGTGGAGTGCGGTCACCCACAAACCCGAGATATTTCACATTAGCTGCTTTTTCAACTTTAGCCATCAAGGTTTTAAATAGATCAGATTTGCAGAACTTCTGAAAATGTTTCTGAGATTCAAAAAGATAGGGGAAGATCATGATCATAAAATTTTTCGGGTCGGGTTCTACCATGAACGCTGCTGAAATATCTTGCACGAAAAGATCGATAGCCCCTGTTTTCATCTGTGCCCAGTGTTCATGGAGCCCGCCAAACTGGGAATTTCCAAAAACCTTGACTTCAACCTTACCCCCTGTATTGATCCCGACACGCTCAGCCAATTTTTTCGATGAGACATCATGGGTGGTAGGACCTGGGGGGGCAACATGCCCCAGTTTGAGGTTTATATCTGCTGCGAGAGAAAAGAACGGAAAAACAAGAAGACTTACGAATAAAATAACCAACCCTGCTGACCTTAAAACACTCTTCCTTTTCATAAAACACCTCCTAAAGTATTTTTTGATAAGACCCTATACAAAATTATTCGAAATTTTAATTTCGAAATTCGAATATCGAAATCCGAAACAATTATCGAATTTTATAATGTTCCAATGTCTCAAACAAAACCGTTTTGAATTTCGAATTTCTGACATTCGAATTTGTTTCGATATTCGGATTTCGTGCTTCGAATTTTAAAACCAGAAATCCAAACTTAAAAAAGTTAGAGAAAAATTCCCAGATTCTAATGATAAGTGTCAATCAAACACAACCGCTCCTTTAATAAAACCATCAGGAGGATGGGCAGTTTCCTCTAAGGCTTTAGGTAATTCCTCAAGAGGATAGGTCACATTGTTTATCTTCTCGATGGCATATTTTCGAGAATTGATGATGCGCATCGCATCCTTCACATTTCCTGCCTGTGCATGATCCGCCAAGAGAGTGACCCCTTTTGCCACCAAAAGATCAAACTGGATCGGTGTCTCCTTACCGCCGGAAAGGCCGATGGTGACAACACGACCGATTGGTTTGACGAGGTTGAGTGCAGTCTGGATGGCAGAAGGAACCCCTGAAGTTTCAACCACCACATCTGGAAAACCACCAAGAATCTCTGGAACAACCTTAAGCGGATCTTCCTTTTCGATGTTGATTGTGAAATCCACTCCAAATTCTTTAGCCAGTTTAAACCGTGCATCATCTCGACTTAACCCGAGAATGGCGATCGGACCCACTCCACATTCTCTTGCAACAATCAGGGTAGCCAATCCCTGAGAGCCTACTCCGCTGATGACCAAACTCTGGCCGAATGTCATTTGACCCAGGGTTTTTACCCAACGGACCCCATTCCCAATAACAGAGCTTAATGAAGCCGCCTTGTCCGGCACACCCTCTGCAACTTGATGAACAAGAGACCCAGGGAGGAGATACATGAACTCGGAATATCCACCGAAGAGAAAGGGGGGTTGGTCCGCAGTCAATGTCAAACCATAAACCCTCATCGGCCGACATTTATGATAATAGAATTCTGTTCGACACCATTGGCAGTGTCCGCAGGGGATCATCGGCTCTACAGTAATTCGATCTCCTCGCTTAAGGTGATAATGATCTGATGCTTCTTGATCAATCTCAGCCACTTGGCCTACCAGCTCATGACCCATGATCACCGGGAATGCCACATAAGGGGTATGTCCCCATAGGATTTTTGGATCTGACGCGCAAACCGATGTCGTCGTTAACTTTAGGAGGATCTGCCCCTTTAAAGGAGTCTCGACTTCAAACTCCTTCATTTCCATCTTCCCAGGCTCAACCACAACCATTGCTTTTGATTTCATGGATGCTCCTTAAAAAAATCATAAGCTGTTTAACAAACTCTTTGCTGCATCCTGGACTTTCATTCCGGTTTTTACCCCCAATGTTGATGCTAATCCATTGGCTACTGATATCAGCCCGGTTTCCCAGGCATCCCTCGCATGCCCAATCATGGCTGTCATGCAGTCAATGGCAGCGGCAGGCACCTCGAACTTGTCATAGGCCGGTAAGGCGGAGATTCCCTGATTTTCCTTACCCTTACCGGCATCGTTAAGAAAAATGGATTTGAGATTTAAATCTTTCGTCCATTCTAAAGTCGTATGCGCGCAATGGGAACCGCAGACCACCACACACTCGCGATGACTTTCATTTAAAAAAGAAATTGAGTCAGCTAACACGATTCGTCGGTTGCCAATTTGGTAAACCACCTCAGTCGTATAAAGGAATGTGGAGGATGTCTTTGCCTGAATCATTTTTTGACAGGCTTCTGCTACCCTCATCCCAACCCTGACCCCTGATTTTTCGGCCAGAGAATTGACAGCGGAAACGATTCCGGAGGCATAATGATCTTCTCCGTCTCCAATACGGGCACTCATACAATCAACCGTAGCGCCTAAAATGCTCATCACCTCAAATACATGTAGACATGAAATGCCTGCCTGATTCTTTCCGACCCCGGCGTCATTTAGAAAAACTCCAAAAGGAAGATATCTCGACATGTGTCGTGCAGTGGTCTCTGCGCCATGGGATCCGGCCACAACGATTTGTCCTGTCTCGTCTGGACTCATGGAGGCAGCCGAATCCATCACGATGATCTTCCCCCACTCCTCTACAACGACAACTCTCTTCTTTGCGATCATTCCTTTCCTATCATCCTCCTTGCAGCAGTAGACCTCCATCAACAGCAAGGATCTGACCCGTGATATACTTCGCTTCCTCAGAAACGAGGAAAAGCGAAGCCGTAGCAATATCCCAGGGTTCTCCCATATGCTTCATCGGTACCCTTTCGTTACGGTCCTTTCTCATCTTTTCAATATCCCCTCCATACAGGGGAAGGATCTCTTTATAAATGGGAGGAGAATCGATCATTCCAGGCATAATACAGTTGACTCGAATACCCAGAGATGCAAATTCTGCCGCCAGGCACTTTGTAAAGGTATTAATGGCTGCCTTTGAAATGGTATAGATGAAAAGCTTCGGATAAGCGTGTAGGACCGCCCCTACGGATGAAATGTTAAGTATCGTCCCGCTTCCCTGTTTCACCATTTGTGGCAGAACAGCCCGGCAGGTATGAAACAGGCCTTTAAGGTTCACATTCATCACTCTGTCCCAATCTTCTTCATCTGCCTCCAAGATTCCGCATGCTTTGCGTGGACCAATTCCCACATTGTTGTGGAGAGTATCAATCCGGCCATAGATCTTAAGACACTCTTCTGCCATCGCATTGCAATCTTTAGGACGGGATATATCCGCCTGAAAAATCGAACATGTCCCTCCTTCCGCTTCGACCATCTGCTTTGTCTCTAGTGCAGAGTCTAAGCGGTTATCAACCGCCAGGATGGATGCTCCTTCCCTCGCAAAAACAATCGCAGTCGCCCTGCCGTTCCCAATGGGAGGTCGATCCTGTGGACCTGGAACAGAGCCCGCTCCGGTTACAATGGCCACTTTCCCCTTCAAGCGACTACCCATTGTTAATCCTCCTCTCCACCCGGAGACTGTGCCGTAATTCCGTTCATGGTTCGAGAACCTCACCACGAACGGAATGTGGCATGTTAAAAAATCAATCACTTAGCCGTTCGTCCTGAGCATGTCGAAGGACGAATGTCTAATTACGACACAGCCTCCCATTACAATGGTGATATTCTCCCTGAATTAGTTCCCCCGATATTTCTTATTTCTCAAAAATTCCTTTCTGGCCCGGACATACGTTTCCCAATCCTGCATCCCCAAGGAAATACCGCCATCCACATCAATCGTTGAACCCGTGATCATCCTCGATTTTTCGGATGCCAGAAAGACGACTGCATTGGCGATGTCTTCTGGTTTCACCAAATCCTTCAGAGGGGTTCGACTTCTCACGGATTCCCTCATCTCAATTGTGGAGTGGGCCTCTACAAGCGGAGTCATCGTCACTCCTGGGCAGATAGCATTGACATTGATTTTGTGAGGTCCAAGCTCGAAGGCAAGATGCCGTGTAAAACCTAAGACCGCTGCTTTCGAAGCAGTATAATCCGCTCCCCCATGATAGCTCATGGTTTTGCCGGCGAGTGAGGCAATATTAATGATCTTGCCGCCTCCTCTGGCCTTCAATGTGGGGATCACTGCCCTTGAGCAGTTAAAGACTCCTCCAAGATTAATGTCAAGTATTTTGTCCCATTCGGCCTTGTCCATGTCTTCAACCATCATGGGCCGTCCAGTCCCGGCATTGTTCACCAGGATATCGATTCCTCCCCATTCGGTCACAACTTTGGCGACCATGGTAATCACTTCACCTTCTACAGCCACATTGGCCTGAACGGCCATCGCTCTGGGACCTATCGTTCTAACCTCTCTCGCAGTGCTTTCAGCCCAATCGAGATTCAGATCATTGCAGACGAGATCCCCCCCTTCCCGGGCTAACGCAAGAGCGGTTGCTTTTCCAATTCCCTGCCCTGCTCCTGTAACAAGCGCGATTTTCCCACGAAACTCCATATTGCCTCCCTGTCTCCAAATCAGAGATATATTGATGGAGCAGTGCCCATCAGGTCTGGCTTGCCTTCATTCTTCTCTCAATATCTTCAGGATAATTTCCAAAGCCTAAAAGTTGTCCTCCATCCACATCGAGAATATGCCCGGTGATCATTTTCGCTCGGTCACTGGCCAGAAAGAGTACGGCTTCTGCCTGGTCTTCAGGGCTGCACCACCGCCCAAGGGGTACCCTCGCTGCAATCTTCTCCTTAACGTCTTGCGGCGCCTTCTCGTCTGTCATCTTTGTCAGTGTGGCGCCCGGGCAGACCACATTCACATTGATCCCGTAGTAAGCCAATTCATAAGCGAGGTGATGGCTCAACCCAACTACCCCGTATTTGGAAGCCGTATAGTCCGCCCCTCCCAGGAAACTCATTCTTCGAGCAGCGAGAGAAGCAATATTGACAATTTTCCCCCTCCGTCTTTCAATCATCGTGGGAATCACTGTCTGACAACAGAGAAAGACTCCTTTTAAATTGATGGCCATTACCTGATCCCACACCTGTTCTGGAATATCTTTCACAATAAGAGAGGACCCACCAATCCCAGCATTATTCACAAGGATGTCAATCGTTCCGAAACGTTTTAATATTTCATCCCCCATGGATTTGACTTCGCTTTTGTTTGACACATCGGCTTTGAAGGGAAGAGACTTTCTTCCCATTGCCTCAATCTTGCGTGCCACACTTATTGCATCATCGAGGTGGATATCATTGACAACGACATGGGCGCCCTCGCGAGCAAACGTAAGAGCAATCGCCTCTCCGATTCCTCTCCCAGCTCCTGTGACAATCGCAATTTGATCTTTAAGCTCCATTTTAGATCCTTTAAATTTCTTTATCTTTCATTGGTAATTGATCATTGTTAATTGTTAATTTTCCAATGTTGTTTCTATTTCCCTCCCATCAGCAGATTGGGTAACCACAATACCACCTGTGGGAAAAAGGTGGACGTCACAAGCGCAAAGACCAAGGCCAGGATAAAAACCCAGGATTCCCTGACGACCTTTCCAAAATCAGCATTTGCAATGGTGCTCGTCAGGTAGGCTAAGAAGCAAACCGGCGGGGTAATTAACCCAACCATCAAGTTAAGAATGATGATCACCCCAAAATGGACGGGATCGATTCCCACCTTCTCAATCAAAGGCATCAGCATTGGAACGACGACGACCAATCCGGTATTGGGATCAAGCAGACAGCCCCAGATGAGAAAAAAGATGTTTAGAATTGCCAAGACGACCCATTTATTTGTGGAAATGGAGGTAAAAAAATTGTAGAGGATCTCCCCTGCTCCCATGGAAGCAATCAACCAGCTGAAGACACCGCTCGAAGCCAGAATAATCATAATGTATGAAGAACCAATCATCGATTCTTTGAAAATTCTTGGAATATCCTTCCAATGAAGCTCCCTATAGACAAAAAGTCCTACAACAAGGGCATAAAAAACAGCCACCACCCCTGCCTCAGTAGGTGTAACCACACCTAATACAATCCCGAAGATAATGATCAAAGGCATGATCAACGCAAAAGACGAGCTCAGGAACGTCCATACAATTTGCCGGAACGTTGCTCTCTGTCTGGCAGGGAAATTTCTCTTCTTGCTAATGAAATAAGAGGCGATGATGAGATAGAGGCCCATGAGGATTCCGGGGATAGCTCCCCCCAAAAAGAGTCTCCCAATAGAGACATTGACTAAAAGGCCATAGATGACCATTGGGATGCTGGGCGGGATGATGGGTCCAATGGTGGCGGCTGCCGCTACAACCGCAGCAGAGTATTCCGCAGGATAACCATCCTTCTTCATCGCAGGAATCAGGACAGAACCGGTAGCAGAGGCATCCGCTATCGCCGATCCTGAAACGCCTGCCATGATCATGTTGGCAATGATACTGACATGGGAGAGTCCTCCCTTGATATGACCAACAAGAGAAGCAGCAAAATCGACCAGCCTCTTCGTAATCCCTCCGGTGTTCATAAGATCACCAGCCAGAAAGAAAAATGGGATGGCAAGAAAACCGAAAGAATCAAGCATACCGACCATATTATTGGGAATAACAATGAATGGAACCTTATGATGGAAGATCAGGATATAAATAACAGAAGAAAAACCCATACTGAGAAAAATGGGCACTCCGAGAAAAGCAAAGATCAAAAAGGGAATAAGAAGGATGAGGAGGGGAAGGATTTCCACTTAGCCCCTCCTCTTTTCTATTTTCTGAATTGTAAGATCCCTTAAATCTCCAACGATGATCGGGATGAAGAGGAGGATCATCAGAACCGCGCTCACCGGCGCAGCAGCGAACATCACTCCTCTCGGGATGGGCATAGAAATCAGGTCCATCCCTTCGACCGACTGGATAACTTCGATACCCTTAATCCCAACGATAAGGAGAAAGAGGAGGGTAAAAAGATCGATGAAGATCAGAAGGATTCTTCGTGTCTTCACAGAAAGCCGTTCGCTGACAAGGGTGATCCTCAGGTGGGCCTTCCGGTGGATACCGATCACAGTACCCAGCCAGACAGCCCAGATCATGAGGAGAATATCGAGTTCATGAGCCCAGACTAAAGAGTGCCTCAAAACATATCGACTAAAAACCTGGGCGAGGGCCGTGGCTGCAATAATCATGAAAAGAGTCCCAACCATGTATTCAAGAATCCTTGCGACAACAGCGGTTACCTTTTTCATGGTTTTTCCGAATTGACGTAATCGGGACCGGCTTCTTAACCTTAACCCAAACTTACTTTACAGCCTGGATCTTATCAAAAAGCCCTTTCTCCCAGAGATCTCCTTCGAATTTCTTATTCGCCTCGGCCGCAAGTTTCTTGAAGGGACCGAGATCAGGATAAATAATTTCCATGCCGTTCTTTTTCAAGATATCGATCGACTCGTCCACTGAATCGTTTGTCCATTTGGTCGCCCACTTCTCTGTATCTCCGGCTGCCTCTTGAAAGATTCTCTTTTGATCAGGATTGAGCTTGTTCCAGTGTTCCGCCGCCATAAGGACAATCAACCCACTCCGAACGTAATCCACCACGATGACATACTTTTGCACCTCATAATATTTGGCCTGAGCGACGGAATCAAACCCATTGTCCTGACCTTCAACGACCCCTTGTTTCAGCGCCGTGTAGAGTTCGGAAGCTGCAAGCGGGGTGGGTGCCGTTCCCCAGGCTTTCATTGTTTCCATAATGATTTTGATTTCTGGAACACGAATCTTCAATCCTTTAAGATCCTCCAACTTTGTTACGCGGCGATTGGTGGTGGTGATCTGTCTTGGGGCGCGGTCACTCACGTACCCGATGTACTTGAACCCCCCTTCTTTCTCCACCTTTTCGACCATCTCTTTGTACACCGGAGAAGCCAAGGTTTTCCTCAGGTGGTCTTGATCCCTAAAGACGTAGGGTGCAAAGATGACGTTAAAATCCTTTCCTCCTTTTGCTATAGCAAGAGAAGCAAGATCACACAGGATCATGTCAACCTGTCCGGTTTTGATTCCGGCCAAGATCTGAGGAAGGCTGCCGAGTTGTCCTCCCCCAAACCATTTGATCTGGAACTGGTTATTCGTTTTTTGTGCAATGATTTGTCCGTACTTCTCCGCGATGGGGCCCCAGACCGGAGGAGGAGCTACGAACGCCATTTTCCAGACCGTCTGGGCCGGAGTTTGTGAAACAAACAGGATGGAAAAAACAAAAAACATAGAAATAAATAGATTCAACTTTTTCATAACCAAATTCCTCCTTTCTAAATTTTGGTTAATTGTGCCCCTATCTTAACTTAACCTGTGGTTTGAAAAGTCCCGATCCGGGTGCCTGGAATGAGATGGACATTGATCGTTCGGGTCTGTTTTTTACTCAGGCTCTTCCCTCCATGCGGAATTTCCCCGATAAAATAGGCCGCATCCCCCTTATTCAAAGTATATTTCTTCTCTCCGAGCGTTAATTCTAGTTTCCCTTCCAAGACATAAATAAACTCCTGCCCGTCATGTCTAGCCAAGGGAAAATCCTCGTCGGGGCCTGCAAACTCTGTGACAATACATGGCTCCATGAAGGGATTTTCCATCCCTTCAACAAGAAGCTCTAATCCATAGATGACTTTCTTCTTATCTCCCCTTTTGGAATAAGTCATTTTCCGATTTCCCTGCCGGGTGATGACATATCCCCGGTCCTCTTCCTTCTTAAAGAAATAACTGAGGTCAACCTTGAGGATATCGGAGATGGTTTGTAAGGTAGGAATGGACGGCATGAGAAGACCGTTTTCGATCCTTGAAAAGAGAGGGGGGGAAAGGTTAGTAGCCGCGGCAAGTTGTTTCAGGCTGAGGCCCATCGATTTTCGAAGACCTTTCAGCCTTCCTCCGATTCTCAGGGCCAAATCGTTTTTTCCCCTCATTCTTTCTCCTTTCCAGAAAAGGGATGGCAGGAACCTCATGAGAGAATTGCTTATTTGTAAATTCTGTTTATCAAAACGCAAATATTTTGTCAAGACATTTTTTAACTAATTATAAATTTGTTTTATAAATAGTAAAATTTCCTTAAATACCGCGAGGATTGAAGGAAGGCTGAAAATAAATAGGAATAAACTTACAAGACCGGAGCCTGTTTCTCTTCCATGCCTTTCTGTTCGTTCACGGTCCAGAGGAGGATTCCGCCGACGACGAAAAAGAGAAGCACAGAGAGGATGCCCGATTGGACGCTTCCGGTGATGGCGATTAGGATGCCGTAGATGAGAGGACCGAAGACAGAGGCAAACTTTCCTGAGACGGCAAAGAATCCGAAGAATTCAGCGCTGTTGGCATCAGGAGTGAAAATCCCCTGAAGGGAACGGGAGGCTGCCTGGCTTCCTCCCAATACAATCCCGGTTAATACTCCTAAGATCCAGTATTCTGTTTTAGGATCCCAGAAGATCCCCAGTTGAAAAGCCCAGACGACGATAAGCGACCAGATGATTAGGGAGAGCATAATCGTCCTCTTGTTTCCTATACCATCGGCTAAAAAACCAAAGATCAGAGATCCAACGAAGGCGATCCCCTGAACCATCAGGAAGAAGAGGATGATCTCGCCGGTTTCCATCCCGATCACCTGCGCCCCAAAGATGGACGCCATGACAATGACGGTCTCGATCCCTTCGTTGTAAATCAAATAGGCCACCAGAAACTTGGTCAACTCCCTGAAGGTTCTGATGCGCTTGAAGGTATGGCGGAGCCGAAGGTAACCTTCCTGAAAATAATTTTTCCCGTGAGCGAGGGGAATTTTCTGCGCTCTCTCTTTTAAAAAGAGGAAGGTCGGAAGAGAGAAGACAAACCACCAGAGAGACACCGAGAGAAAACAATCTTGAACGGTAAAGGCCCCCTCTTGAAACCCAAGAAGCCCGGGATATTTCAACATTACGAGGTTGACGGCCAAGAGCGCTCCTCCACCGATATATCCCAACGCCCATCCGAACCCTGAGATGCGCCCGATATGTTCATCGTCAGAGATCTCTGGGAGGAAAGCGTTGTAATAGACATTTCCTCCTGCAAAACCGATATTGGCGATGATGAAGAAGATCGCCCCCCGCCAGTAATTTCCTTCATGGACAAAATAGAGAAGCCCGGTGGAGATGACAGCGACATAGCAGAAGACCATGAGAAACCGCTTCTTTGAAGCTGAGGCATCTGCCACGGCTCCTAAAAACGGGGCGAGGATGGCGGAGATCACCATGCTGATTGACACAGAAAACGTAAAGAAGGAAGCGCCGTGAAGACGAAACCCGAGGAGTTCAACCCCTTTCTCTCCTCCGGCAACCACGGTCGCAAAGTAATGATTGAAGATGACGGCGAGAATCGTCGTGGCAAAGGCCGAGTTGGCAAAATCATACATGCCCCAGCCGAGAATTTCGCGCTTTTGGACGAAGGGGGAAGGTTGAGGTGTTGGGGAGTTATCTAAAAGCACAATGTAAATTGTAAAATTGGCAATGAAAAATTAGCAGTGAAGGAAATTGCACATCGATCATTATTCTTTATCTGGATTTCCCCTTGCTAATTGATCATTGCTAATTGATCATTTTGCAATGATCAGTTATACGGTACGTATCTCCTGCCTCATAAAGACGAGATAGCAGATTCCGAAGCAGAGAAGCGTGATCGCCACAATTGAAATGAGATGCGGAATGACGATGAAGATGCTTTCCAGAAGGGGAAGGGGACTCTGGAACCGGCTCATGGAAAACCTCTCCAGGGGACCCATCAGAATCAAGGATCTTGTGGTCTTTCTCATCGGATCGAGGATCGTGGTGGTGGCATCGCTGTATAGGGTCATCGGAGAAAAGGAAGAGATCACTCTCTGGACCCGTTCATGCCGGATTAGCATCTCTGCATCAACTCCGGAGGCCTTCTGGCTGACTGGAGCCACCACATCGGACAGGACACTTGCCCCCAGGCTCACGAAGAAAGAGAAGAAGATCCAGACAGCAAGGGACGCCAGGGCTGAGGTGGCTGTGCTCCGGAAAACCACCGAGAAAAGGATCGATATCCCCAACCAGAAGGAGATGTAAAGAAGGCTGATGATGACGTAGATAAACAGACGCGACACCTCTTCCACCCCTGGCACCACTCCGATCAACCGGATGCCGAGGCCCGAGATGAGGAGAACCGTAGCCACTAGGATGATCGCAATGATGGCTGCACCGGAGAGAAATTTGGCATTGATGATCGAGTCCCGAAAGATCGGCTGGGATACCAATTTCGACAGGGTTCTTGAAACCCGCTCCCGGTTGATCGAATCAAACCCTAAAAAGATGCCCAGCAGCGGGCCGAAAAAACCGATAAACTGAACGAAGGAAAACAGTTTTCCCGTCGAGGTGAAAAGGAGCAAAAAGAGGAGCGTGGGCTTGGCCATCCCCTTCAATTCCTCCTGGATCGCCATCCCGATCATGGAAGTAATGATCACTCCCACCATTACGATGAGCGCTGAAATGAGGAGGAACCGAAGGCTGTTGAAATGATCCCCCATCTCTTTTCTGAATATCGTTAAGATCCCGTGCACCTTAGGCCTCCTTAAAGTACTTCATGTAGATCTCTTCAAGCGTATAATCCTGCTGGTTCAATCCAAGTTTCTTCTTTGCCAGTTCCTCAATGGGACCCATGGCCACCAGATTCCCGTGGATCATGATTCCCACGCGGTCACAGATCCTCTGGACCTGGTCGAGCAGATGAGAGGAAAGAAAGATGGTGATCTTCTTCTCCCGGCTCAGGGAATGGATGAGATCGAGCATTCGGTTCGTTCCGTCAGGATCGAGGCCGATGGTGGGTTCGTCAAGGAAGATTAATTTCGGTTCTTTGATTAAAACCTCCGCTATCCCGAGCCTCTGCCTCATTCCTTTCGAAAAGGTCCCCACCTTTTTTGTTGACTCCTCTGCAAGGCCAACCATCTCCAGCCAGTAATCGATCCTCTTTTCCGAAACCTCATGAGGGATCCGGTTCAGTTGGGAGATAAATCGGAGATTCTGTCTTGCATCCATATCATCGTAGAAACCGACATTCTCAGGCAGGTAGCCCACCCTCTCCTTCACCTTAAACGGGTCGCGGGCCGGGTCAAACCCGATAACCTTTGCTTTTCCGGAGGTGGGCTCAGTGAGGCCGAGAAACATGAGGATCGTTGTTGTCTTGCCCGCTCCATTCGGCCCTAAGAATCCGAAAATCTCCCCCTCCTTAATCCCAAGGTTGAGTTGATTCACTGCGGTTTGAGCCCCGTATTTTTTCGTCAAATCCTCTGTTTCGACAATCATCTCTTCTTTCACCTTAACGCCTCCCCAGCCAAATGAAGAGACCGCACAGACCGGCGATGACAAAGAGGATAATTCCAATGCCAATCCATCCCCAGGCTGTTGAAGCCCTTACCGTTGTTCTAATTTCAACGGTCTTGCTGCTCCCCTTCTCGCCATCCACCATCAACCCAACCGAGTAATCGCCGACCAGCGCTTCCTTGGCTGGCGTGATGGTCACTTCCACCTGTTTCAATGCATTGGGCTCCAGGGCTTCGATCTTTTCAGGATTGAACTTTACCTCCCAGTTTTCAGGTTTAAAGGAGGAGAAACTGACATTGCGATTGACAGCGGAGCCAGTGTTCTTGACGAAGAGAGAGACAATGGCCGGTTTTCCCACCATCGTCTCCAGAGACAGGATTCCGGTCGGTGTCCCCGCATCCAGTTTAAATATGCCGGTGAGCACCACCATTAATTTCGCCTCTGCCTTCTGCTCTCCGGAACTGATCCTAACCATCACAGGATAATCTCCTGACTTTGCCTCGCGGGCAGGGGACACTTCAACAGCAACGGTCTGGCTCTGCCCAGCCTTCATCCGCAGGCTCGAAATCTGCTTGGCCTCATAGGCGGGTTTGAAGTTGATCTCCCATTTCTCAGGGCCGACAGCAGCAAGATTAAAGGTTCGATCGCTTTCGCTCTTATTCATCACTTCGAGAGAAAACTCGAACTTCGCATCGGTCTGGCCTCTAAGGACAGGATAGGAAGTGGTGATCTGGATGTCATCCGACCCGGGGGTTCTCTCCTGCACATTGACCGTTAACTTATGGGTGGATTTAAATTTCGCGTCGGCCGTCTGGGCGTCAAACTGGAAGGTATAGGTTCCCGGCCCCAGGGATTTCTCAGGTTCCAGGTTGAGGGAAAGATTCCTCGATTTGCCATTGGTCACGTACATACCGGCCACGAGAAAACTCCCGCCTTTCATGGTTGCCTTCCATCCCTTTGGAACGGTCGAGATTGTCACATCGATCGTTTCATCTGCCCGGCCTTTATTTTCGAGCGTCAGATCCATCCGAACGGTCTCTCCTTTTGCAACCGATACCGTAGAAAATTCCGAATAGACGGCAATCCCACGCTCCGGCCTCGTGTCCTTCTTCTCCTTTTCCTCCGCAGCAAAAACCAAAGCAGAAGAGAGAAGAGTAATGCACATCATCGCAATTAGTAAAAACAAACCTTGCTTCATTCTCATCCGGCTCATCATCCTACCTCCTCCATCTATTTCTTAAAGCTTTTTTTAAAAGGATTTTTGTCCAGTTAATTTAACCAGCTATAGGCTGCCTGTCAAGTGGCCTACCTTCCCTAAATCCCGATTTAGGGAATTGTCATTGCGAACGAAGTGAAGCAATCTCGGCTTTTCCGATGAGATTGCCACGCACCTTTCAGGTGCTCGCAATGACGGAATAGGAAAAGGGTTTCTATTTCTAAATCGGGATTTGGGCTTTCTCTACAGCCTTTAACCCCGTTCCCGTCAGGCTCGATACGATCACCTCTTTCCCCTTCTTCCCTTTTAAGTACTTCATAAGTCCAGCTATAGTGGCTGCCGAAGTGGGCTCAATAAAATAACCTCTTCGACCCATCTCCCTTAAGGCTGGCCCAATCTCTTTCTCTGTCACGGTCAGAATCTCTCCCCCGGTTTCCCGAATCGCCTTCAGGATTTGCTTTCCTCGAACGGGTTCCGCAATAGCAATCCCCTCTGCCAGGGTCTCACTCTTCCTGATGCTCTGGGGTTCATACAACCCCCTTACAAAACCCAAAAATAGCGGGGCGCAGGCTGCTGACTGAATTCCGACCAACTTAGGAATTTTTTTAACCCTTCCTGCCTCTTTCATCTCCCTGAACCCGATGTAAGCTCCCAATAGAAGCGTCCCATGCCCAACAGGAAGGATGAGTGTATCCGGCGGTTTCCATTCCATTTGTTCCCATATTTCAAACGCAAAGGTCTTCGTTCCGTGGAGAAAGAAGGGATTCCAGCAATGACTGGCATAAAAGGCTTTTTTAGCCGCCTCCATCGTTACATGGGCTGTCTTCTCCCTCGAGCCCTCAATCTTCCTTAAATTCGCCCTATATGTTTGAATCTGAACCAACTTCCCGGAAGAAGTCACTTCAGGCACATAGATATCACACCCGATCCCTGCTCTGGCACAGTAGGCTGCAATCGCTGCACCGGCATTGCCTGAGGAGTCTTCAACCACCTTCCTAACGCCAAGCTCCCTGGCCTTGCTGATGAGCACCGTTGCTCCCCGGTCTTTGTAGGAACCCGTTGGCAAGAGGTAATCGATCTTCATCCATACGCTGTGACCACCCAGATCCATCTCTTCAAGTGGAGTAAATCCCTCTCCCAGGGAGACAATCGATTTATCTTTTTTAATCGGTATAGCTTCTCTGTAACGCCAAAGGTCCGGTTTTCTTTTCAGGATGGTCTGGATGGGAAATTTGGGGCTGAATTCAAGGTCAAGGGGCGAACCGCAGTCGCATTGCCATCGGGTGGGGTCAATGGGATAGGAACGATCACATTCCGAGCATTTAAATGTTTCGGTCATTTGTAAATTGGAATTTAGATATTATTTGGGACTTGGGATTTGGTATTTATCAACTATGCCCTTTGTCTTTTTTATTCAACCCCGGGGAACATAACCCGAAAAGTGGTTTGGCCCTTCCCGGATTCCATCTCCATTTTTCCTCCCATGCGTTTGACCAGGCGGGTGGTGATATGGAGCCCCCTGCCCTTCCCTTCACCCTGGAGGTAACGTTCCTTATCTTCCTCTGAGATCTGACCGGTATTCGAAATTTCTGCCACAGCCCATTCCCCATCTCGATATGACCGGACGGAAAGGCTTCCTCCCTCTGCAGGGATAGCATTGGAGGCATTGTTGAGAAGATTGTCCAGAACTCTTTCGATATGAAGAGGGTAACATCGAATCCACAACGAAGGCTCTAATGCTCCTTCGTACAACCGGACATTATCCCGTTTCAGCTCCATCAAGCTCTCTTCGTTGATCATGGCACGCATCTTCAATTTATCTGAAAGGTTCACCATTTCTTCTCTACCCTCTCCATGGAGGGTCAGGGCCAACTCCTGGATACGAGATGTCTCTTTCAGGATGATCTCGAGGGCTTGATTGATCTTCTCTTTTTTAGTGGGATACTCGCCGTCGGCCAGTATCTTTTGAACTCGTTTGGCAAATCCGGCTGCTGCAATGGCCGGATTTTTAAAATCGTGGAGAATGTCATCCATCTTCTCCAGCCTCAGCCCTTTCATCAACTCCTTGCCGAAGAGGGCAAAAATCTCGATCTCCTCATCCGTAAACCCTGGATGCTGGGCCTGGGCATCGAACGTGAGAAAATATTGGACCTTTCCGTTGACTACCAGCGGAATATAGAGGACGGAATGAATCTGCTGAATTTCGAGAAACCGCTTCAGGTCTGGAGGGAGAAGACGGCTTCTCTGCGGATTGAGGATGTGAACGTAAGTCGGGTAAATCTTCTCGTTTTCAAAATCGCCGAATGGACCCGTTTGGTCCACGATGGTGTGAATATAGGGTGATTCGGACACCTCAAAAATCTTGCCGATTCCATGGTGAACCTCGGGGAACCCCGCTTCCAAGACGGCTTGCTGACGGTCCTCCATGACGGAGAAGAGAGAACATCGCTGGATCCTCATGATATCGGCTAACTCCGGGATGACAAGATTGAAAACCTCCTTCATCTTCACCCCTCCCCGTTTTCCAAGCTTCAGAAAGATCTGCTCCACGATCCTGTCTTTCGTCGTGCTCAATTTCTGAAGATCCATGATCCGTTTGCGGGCAACGACATAACTCACCCTTTTAGCCAGCATCTCTGCAATTCTGACCTCCAGTGGAGTAAACTCTTTCCCTTCTTCTCTAAAATAGATTTGAAGGCAACCTTCTGTATCCACATCTTTCAGAGAAAATCGTGGGATGGAGATCGGAAGAGCCAGCATCGAGTGGATGCCCTGCTTTTCAACTTTCATTTTATCCTTATACCTTTCCTCTTTTAGGATACTCGGGATAATGAAACTCCTGCGGTTCTTCACCACATCGCCGGCGATCGTATCTTCAAAAGGAATAGCTTGTTCACGGTTTTCGCTTTCCCTGGGATAAGATCCAAAAGAGACCATCTCTTCTTTTCTCGGGTTATAGATTCGAATACTCGCGGCTTCCGCCCGGAGAAACTCTACCACATTCATGGCCAGGGCCTCGAGAATCTCCTTTTCCGTGAAGGAAGGGTTAATATCGAGAATCGTGTCGGCCTGATGAATGACCTGATCGATATAATGAAAGATAGCTTTATCCTTGACCAGGTTGACGACCATGGTCACTTCGTCATAGGAGAGGTCGCACCCCTTCTCCTTTAATTGAACGAGGATCGATTCAATCAATTCTTGGTCTACCTGATAGGGACCCATCTCTTTACCGCCTTTTAAAAACTCTCAGCAATCCTTTATGACGGACCGTCGCTATCGAACCATGAAAATTGATCAGGTTCTTAGATTTCGGTTACGGTTACGATGCCCGTTTCGTAAATCGTTAAATGGTTACGGTTAGGTGTAAAGAATTAATAGACTACAACCGTAACCTTTTATTAACGATACGGGCCTCGTTACCCTTACCGTTAGACCTTTATTTTCTATGCAATATTATATACTTTCTATCAGAAGTGTCAATCTAAAATGGAGGAAGATTTGGATTATGAAGAATGAGAATCCTCAAATTTCTTGATCAAGATGGTGCTGTTGACCCCTCCGAAGCCGGCGGAGATGGAGAGTCCTATTCTCACTTCTTTCTTCCGGGCTTCGTTGGGAACATAGTCCAGGTCGCATTCCGGGTCTGGAAATTCGTAGTTGAGGGTGGGATGAATGATCCCCCTTTCAATTGTTAAAAGAGTGGCAATCGCCTCAACTCCTCCAGCCGCTCCCAGCAGGTGGCCTGTGATTGATTTGGTGGAACTGATGGGAATCTCGTAGGCCTTCTTCCCAAAGACCTCTTTGATCATCCTCGTCTCCACCTTGTCGTTGAGCGGAGTGGAGGTCCCGTGGGGGTTGATATAATCGACCTCTTCCGGAGAGATATCTCCCATGAGAAGACTCTCGCGTACTGCCTTGCCTAAAGCTGTCCCATCAGGATCGGGTTCGGTAAGGTGAAAGGCATCTGCTGTCATCCCGAATCCGATCACCTCTCCATAGATATAGGCCCCTCTTCTCTGGGCATGTTCCAACTCTTCGAAGACGAGCACCCCTGCTCCTTCGGCCATGACAAAACCATCGCGCTCGCGATCAAACGGCCGGCAGGCTCGCTGAGGTTCATCATTCCTGGTCGACATCGCCCTGAGGACATCAAACCCGCTAAAGACATAGGGAGTGAGACAAGCATCCGACCCGCCAGTCACCACGACATCCTCCATCCCCCCCTGGATCTGAAGGAAACCATTGCCCATGGCATGTGTCGCTGAAGCACAGGCCGTTGAGAGAGCAAACGCAGTTCCGCGGATCGAAAAATATTGGGCGATATGGGAGGTGATGGCACTCAGGTAAATATTAGGCAGTGCAAAAGGAGAGATGCCCCTGGTTCCCCTCGATAGAAAACGCTCGTGATAATGCTCCAGGATCTCCATCGACTCAACGCTCACTCCAAGAATCACTCCTATTCTAAATGGATCAATCCCTTTGAGTTGATATTCACTTTTCAGCTCTTGGGGATTGTCCATCCCTGCTTCCCTCTTTTCAATTGGAATACCTGCATCTTCAAGGGCAAGTTTTGTGGCCGCAACCGCAAACTGTGAGGTTCTGCCAAAATATTTCGAATGTTTCGACTTCTCGACATATTGACTCAGGTCGAATCCTTCGATGGGCGCTCCGATCTGGCAACGGTATTGGCTCATGTCACGATTTGGAAACTCAATCCGTTTGAAAGAGGTTTTTCCATGGATCAGGCTTTCCCAGTAGGCTTCTTTTCCAATCCCGATGGGTGTGATAGGCCCGATCCCAGTGATAACGACACGTCTCTTCTTATTTCCCAAATCGATCTCCCTTCAAGGATGTACTGCTATTTTATCGTTTGGCCTTTCTTTGTCAAGGCGAAAAGAATTATTTTCGCTGACAGTATAGCTCTTTTAAGAGGATCGTTTCAATAATCGCAGGATGTTCCGGCTGAATATTTTCTGGCGGTCTTGCTGACTCAACCCCATATCATCAACACTCATTTTCGCATCCATCGTAAAAGCCTTTCCCCCGGTTGAATCCATCGGACCATCCGAGCCAAACAGGATGCGGTCCGGACCGAAAAAGTTGTAAGCCATCTTAAGAATCAGTGGCTCGTAACCTTGCGTTGCCGTGTCACAGTAAAACTTTTTGAAATGATTGATATAGGGATGAGAAATAGAAGTGGGCTGCTTCTTCCCTGTGTTTTGTTCGAAGTACTCCCAGCCATATTGCATCCGCTTCGCAAACAAGGGAACAAGCGCTCCGTGATGATGAATAATTAGCTTCAAATTGGGATAACGCTCGTAAACACCGCTAAAGACGAGCCTGACCATTGCCGTAGAGCTATCGAGTAACCAGGATAGAGTTTGCCAGACCTGATATTGCGAGATCTTTTCCCCTGCATAGTCAGGGTACTCCGGAGGGCGAGAAGGATGAATCCAGAGTGGAACGTCCAGCTCAGCCGCCTTCCTGTAGAGATGCTCATAGTCAGGATGGTCAGGCGGTTTCACCGTAGGCCCAACCACAAAAAATCCTCCCACAAGTTTTAATGTGTGGACAGCCCGTTCAAACTCTGTAATCATGATTTCGGGGTTGGTCGTCGGTAGAAGAGCGACTCCTGAAAATCGATCCGGCCGTTTATGCACAATCGCTGCTAACTCATCATTAAAGAGCCGGGCTGCCTCTGCACATTGCTTCGGATTTGAGTGGACAGAGGGCATCGTTTCCAGCCAGGGAAGCGGGACCAGGATACTGAGATCGATGCCACAACCGTCCATGAGGGCAAGTCGTTTATCCACGTTAATCAGAGTCGGGGTATTGGCGAAAAGACTTCTAAACAGATGCGGATAGGTATTGCTGGCCTTTTCCAGAAATTCAATGACGCCCATAACAGAAAAGTGGCAATAGGCATCTATTCGGTACTCATTTTCCAGTGTAACTCCCTTCCTCTGGTCTGCTTTTGGGGAAGAAGGAGCTGTCAATCCTACTCCAAGCGCTCCGGACGCCCATAAAACCTTCTTTAAGAAATCTCTTCGTTCCATACCACCTCCACTTTTTAAAGTTAGTTGTACCTCATTTTGGTTCATTTTTCGAGGAAAGATAGGATGGCCTCATTCACCTCTTTGGGCGTTTCCCACATGGGGATGTGGCCACTTTCCTTTACCACATGAATGACGGAACCCCTGATCGCCTGATGCAGTTTTTCCCCGACGGAAGGGGGAAAGATGAGGTCATCCTCTCCCCAGATGAGAAGCGTAGGTTGGCGGATGAGGCCAACGGAATCCTTGAACCTCATGGCTTCTTGCGCATGATAAAGCGTTGAATAGAGAACCCAGGTGCTTCCTTTGATGCTGGAAAGTTGATATTGACGGCTCACGATCTCAGGCGTGATCTGCTGGATGCCAGAAATACATTCCTGGAGAATCCACTTGATCGACCTCTCGCTTCGACTTCCGATAATAAGATAGGGAAGAAGAGGAATACGTTTTAGAGCAAACAGTGTCTTAAACGAATCATTGCTGGCCTGATGCAGGATATCCGGCGGCATGCAATCGATCAGGATCAAACGACTGACCCGCTCGGGAAATGAGATCGCCGTTGCCCAGGCGATCCCACCTCCCATCGAATTTCCAATCAGGGTGGCCTTCTCGATGCCAACCCCATCCATGAATGCTTTCATAAAATGGATATAGGTCTCGGCATCATAATCGATTTTGGGTCTGTCCGAAAAACCATGGCCGATCAGATCGATGGCATAGACCCGAAAGGATCGGGAGAGAACCTCGATCTGTTTTTCCCATATCCACATGCCGGCGCCAAAGCCATGAATCAGCAACAGTGGTTCCCCCTCTCCTTTCACTACATAAAAAATGGTGTGGCCTTGAACCTGAATGGTCTGGGGCGATAGGGAGGGATTCCACTCGATTCTGTCCGGACGGATCAGGGGCGTCCGCCTCCTTCCTAAAAAGGGAGCAAATAAGACGGAAAGGGCCCAGCGGATGGAAATCATTGAAAAGCGATATGTGATCTTCGATTTATGATTGTTGACGTTTGATTTACAAACCTGAAATTAAAACCTGGCAATTACCGCTTCTTCTCTCTCTTCTTGAACAATCCCTCAAACAACCCTGCCCCTCCTTCTGATTCTCCAGCCCCCACTGATTTGATCGGAAGTCCAAGGACTTCTGCAAAGGAGAATGCCATTTGCGTCAAGAAAGCATCTTGAAGGTCAAACCGGGGATCATCCATATTCCCCTTTACATGGAATTTCACTTTGACCCTGTTTCCTTTATCCTTTAAGAGAGAAGCAAGTGTCTTTGCAGGAAGATAGAATACCGTTCCTTCTTCCTTGATTTGAAGGTCAGCGAGTTCCATGTGGCCGGGGGCGTTTATCCTTTGGCTCTTGATTGTAACCGTTGCATCCATATTCATGTGCCCGGACTCAATCTCCGCTGATACCCTTTTCCGGTAGTAAGGTTCGAAAGTCTTTAACTCAACCTCTCCCATTTTTAATAAGACCTCCATATCCAAACTCGCTAAGTCAACCCAACCCTTGGCAAAAATCTCCCCTGATTTAGCAACCCCCTTTATCTTCCCCTTCAACTCAATGGGAGATTGGGAGGAGACAGAAGGATACCGGATATTCTCTAATTTCAGGTCTATGTCTCTTAAACGGATCTGCCCGGGAGTCTCGCCCGCCTTCATATCATCAAAATCGATTGAGCCTTTCTCAATCCGGAACCGGTCAATCCTTATAGGAATGGTCTCCTTTTCCTTTTTGACTTCCCTGTGGGAAGCCTCTCCGCTCTTCTCTTCTTTTGGAATCGATACCCATGGACCGATGGTGATCCCATCCCGCGTTCGATAGAAAAAGAAAGAAGGGCTTAAAATGGCCCACTCCCGAATATGCAATCTCTTTTTTAAAAAGGAACGGAGGTCAGGGTAAATCTTCATCTCCTCAACTCCGAGGAAGGTTTTTTTAGTGCGCGGATCCTCAAATCGAATTCCATGGATGGAGAGGTGGGTTGCCTTGACCTGGACCTGTTCAATGGTGAATCCAGGTCCAATCATCTTCTGAATCTGAGCCTGAAGGAATTTCACGGCATAGAAGGAGAGCGCAAGATAGCCTCCCGCAAAGACAAGGATAACAACCCCTGCAATGGCGAGCCACTTTTTCATAGGTATTATTACAAACGAAATATGTCGTGTGTCATTGCGAGGAGCAGAGCGACGAAGCAATCCCAATAAAAATCGAGATTGCCACGCCCTCCAGGCTCGCAATGACTGTAACAATATTTACTTCGTTTGTATTAGTTCGGAGTTATGAATTCGAATTCCGCATTCCGCAATTTGCAATCCGCAATGGAATTATGGTTTCTTAATCAAAGAAAACTCCTCTTTCTTCTTCTCATAGGCTTCTGACAGAAGGGCGAAGATCGATTTCACTACAAGCTGAAAAAGGAAAGGGTTGGGTTGAATTACATTCGGAGCCTTTTTAAGGTTGAATTACATTCGGAGCCTTTTTAAGATCAATCGCAACCGCTAACGAAACTTTGGCCTCTTCCTCTCTTCCGGATTTAAAAAGATAATAGGCCATATCTTCCATTCTTCTCCGGTAAAGAGACCTCTTCTCCTCCGGAAAGAGGTCAGAAAGCGCCCTCTGATAGATCTCCTGAAACCTGGCCTCTTTCTGGGGCTGATTCAGAACCAGCTTCGACTCCTCCGCTTCCCATACCTCATTGGCATAAGGCCGGATCTCTTCCTCTCTAATCTTCCAGGAGCCGAATAAGTCGGTTTTCAGGAGATCACCCCCTCTATTCAAAACCCGTTCGTCCCCCTCGATCTCGTCTGTCTCCATCATGGAATAGACCGGAGACTGCTCATACTCCTTCTTTATGCTTTCGACCTCTTTTCTCAACTGGATATATTCTTGTAAAGGACTCTTTCCTTGATCCAGGGCGAGTTGGTTGGCCTGAGCGAAGAGATACCCTACATAAGAAGGTTCCATTGCTATCAGTGAAAAGGGGCCCCCTTTCTGAATCTCCTCAAAAAATGGCTTGAACCTTTTACGGGTCATCTCCCCACCTGAAAAATCGACCAATCCCTCAGTATCGCCGACGATCCCCTGCATCACGGTCAATCCCTTTCCGGCATGGGGAATGACGAGCACCAGAAATCTCCGTCCGAGAAAATCAAAAGGGCCTCCGAATCCCCGGGGTGGTTCTGTTTGCAACGGCCTGAAAACAGGACCTTCCTTTCCCGCCGAGACCTCTTCTACGATGATCCCTTTGCTTTTTAATCGATAAAGTGATCGTTTGATGGCTTTCCGGATTTTTTTATCGCATGGAACCTCAAGCAATTGTTGGAGGAGACGGGCCATTTCAAGAGATGGGAGGGCTGACAGTTCCTCAATCATCCGGACTGCAGCCTCAGGTTCTTTGTCTAAAATCGGACGAAGTGTCTGAAGGATCTCCCCTTCCCGCCTTCCCTCGCGAATATCAAATTTTACTTTTTCAATCATCGTTTGAATTTCTTCCAATGTGGTCTCCTATGGTTAAATTATACGATGCTCTGTTGAATCGTTAAAATCATAGTGATGGAGAGATTGACTAAAAGTGTGTTTCTGCAGAGAAGCTCTAGTCTCTTTGTCTCACGATAGGCCTCTTGCCAGGCCATCCAGAGATTCCAGAGGATAAGAACAGTGGGGATGGCTGAAAGGACAAATAGCCAGGGATATTTTCCGAACATTATCAGAATCTTAATGAAGAAGAGGCCGGTCAAAATGGATAGACCCATATAGAGGTCAGTCATCCTCTCCTTTCCGAATCGAACCACCAGGGTTCGTTTACCAATGGCATGGTCCGCCTCTTGGTCTGAAAATTCATTGATTAAGATCACATTGAAGATGGACAATCCTACTGGGATGGAAAGCAAAAAAATCTGATGACTGAAAAAACCGGTGAAAAGATAAAATCCTGTGGCAATCGGTAGCCAGCCATAACAGAACCCAATGAGGATTTCTCCTATTCCCCGGTAAGCCCATCGGAAAGGCCTTCCAGAATAGAAAAAACCGGAAAAGATGCCCACTCCTCCGAGGATGAGGGTGTAGGGACCGGTCTGGTATTGGAAATAGATATAAAGACCGCTCAGAATCCCTCCCATAAGGCATCCATAACCGAGAAGAAGCGAAACCCGGGCTGGAAGAACACCGTCGACCAGCACCCTTGATCCTCCTGAAAATCGGTTGAACTCCTGATTGATGCGGTCACCCTCTAAATCATTCCACTCACCCAGGTAGTAGGTCATCCACATGATGAGAATGACAGTAAAGGAAGCAAGCAGATAGAGGTCCAGAGAACCCTGATAACCCCATCGCCACGCGAGAACAAATCCAAGAATCAGAGGGAGTATCCCTACCGAAAGAAAAGGAACTCTCGAAAGTTTCCACCAGGCTGCAAGGTATAATTTCAGATTCATGTTAATCAAATAGAACAAAATTGTTCAAAATTCAACCTGGTAAAAAGAGAAGGGCGACCACCTTCATTTCGAAGATGATCGCCCTTCAAGGTTAGAGGTTAAAGGAGGCTGGGGATTGAAGCCTTTAGTACAAAAAGGAGGTTCTAAAAAATCCGGAACAACCTTCCAAAAAAGTAGGAGACGAAGAACACGTTCGTAAAGATCAATACCCACTCGGCCACTCTTTTAGGATTGATCTCAACTTTCCTCACTCTTTCTTCAATATGATAAACGCCTGTGATCTGACTTGCATCCATATTTCACCTTGTCCCCATTAACTTTCAAGATATGTTTTTGCCACTCGCAGAAGGCCAAATGCACAAAAAACGATCAAACAAATAGTAATGAAGTTTACAGATGCCAGCTCAATAACCATCGAATTCATTCTCATCTCCTCTCCTACTCAACAACGTTTGATAATATCAAAAGCAAATACCATACCAAACAAGCTAACGTTCTTTAATTTACTAACACATTGAATTAAATGAAGAATTTAAATCAGAGTATAATAACAAGAAGAAGAATCAGAGAACAAAAATGTCAAACATGTCTTTATCATTTCGTAAAAAATCATAATTTATTGAAATCAAAAAAGAATTGTTAATTGACAAAAAGTCATTCAAGTTCATTTTTGGTCAATGCGGTAAAATTCGGTAAACTGAACTTATAAGGTTGGACAATTAAGGTGAATTATATGCTGGAATATAAAAGGATTGTTTGCCTGATTGTCATCATTGCCTATCTCTGTTATTCTATCTGTCAACGACTGAGTAAAATCCTTTCATACCTACCTTATACCCACAGCAAAAGCCAACTCCTTATCACAGTTGATGAGATTGTAAGAGAATAAGAGGGTATGGAAATAGGCCTCGTTGGCTGCAAAATGTTTCGTGGGAATTTTTCCTAAGGGATAGTCCCATTTGAGTTCTTTGTTAATCAGTTCGACGCCGGCTCAGCCATTGTTGTGGGCGACAATGGAGAGAGAGCCAAAAGTGACAGGGGTGGTTCCCTGTAAAATGAGATGAGAATGTAGGACTCCATCGGGAGCGATCTTGGTAATAGGCGGATTGCTCCTAAGCATTTTGTTTTGACAGGGTTTTCCTTATTTTTAGCGAGCTCTTTTACTTTTTCCTGCGATACGATCTCCCTTCAAAGGTAATAAACCTTCCATTCATGCTGAGGCGGTCGAGGATGGCCGTGGCAGTCACGGCATCAAAGATCTTTCCCCAATCCGAGGGGACAAGATTGGTGGTCACGAGTGTGGTGGCCACTTCGGTTCGTTTAGAAATGATCTGGAAGAGGGCATCGGCTTGTTCCTTGGAGGGGAAGGCGTAGCCCAGTTCATCGAGGCAAAGGATAGGGACTTTGGCATAGAAATCGATGAGGGTATAGAGGTTTTTGGCTTTGGAGAGTTTGGCGGTCAGATCAAAGAGGGAGACAAAGACGGTCTGATAGCCTTTGAGAATCGCATCATGGCAAATCGCCGTAGCGATGTGAGATTTACCGACCCCTGCGGGACCGA
>Ga0194126_10001823_pt1 | contig 35342 bp, 21 predicted proteins | sample TA2KigC150mmetaG_FD_148641 | JGI IMG/M metagenome (GOLD analysis project Ga0194126, IMG submission 148641) | Freshwater microbial communities from Lake Tanganyika, Tanzania - TA2015035 Kigoma Deep Cast 150m | ecosystem: Environmental > Aquatic > Freshwater > Lake | place: Tanzania: Lake... | reverse complement strand
GTCGAGGTTCGGCGTCCTGCAGATCGTGTTTCCGTAGCAGCCGAGCGCCGACGCGTTGCAGTCCTCGATGTCGATCAGGAGGATGTTCATCCGGCTCGTGTCCGGAAGGCCGGCGGCCGCGGGCGCGCGGAGGGCGGCACAAGGAAGGACGGCGGCGCACAGCACGAACGCAATTCGTTTCATGACGGTTCTCCCGGGGCGGCAGTCTCCCGCGCCGCGGGGGCCCGGTCAAGACGCGCCGCGCCGGGCATTCCGGCGCATCTCCGGTCCTGCGCAGCGTGACGGCCAGGGGGAGGCGGGCGCAAAGTAGTCCTCACGCTCCGAGTGAGGACATCTCGGCAATCCGGATCGTCATCACGCGGAGCGTGATGACTACCCTGCGGAGCCACCGCCGATCCTGCGCGGGGTGACGGCCGGGGGCGGGCGCAAAGTAGTCCTCACGCTCCGCGTGAGGACATCTCCGTAATCTGCATCGTCATCACGCGGAGCGTGATGACTACCATGCGGAGCCAATCTCCGGCCCTGCACAGGGTGATGGCAGGAGGCGGGCGCAAAGTAGTCCTCACGCTCCGCGTGAGGACATCTCCGCAATCCGCATCGTCATCACGCGGAGCGTGATGACTACCATGCGGAGCCACCGCCGATCCTGCGCAGAGTGATGGCCGGGGGCGGGCGCAAAGTAGTCCTCACGCTCCGCGTGAGGACATCTCCGCAATCCGGATGGTCATCTCGCGGAGCGTGATGACTACGATGCGGGGCCACCGCCGATCGTGCGCAGAGTGACGGCCGGTGGTCCTCACGCTCCGCGTGAGGACATCTCCGTAATCCGGATGGTCATCACGCGGAGCGTGATGACTACCCTGCGGAGCCACCGCCGATCCTGCGCGGGGTGACGGCCGGAGGGGCGCATCTCCGGTCCTGTGCAGCGATGACGAAGGCGCCCGCACGATCGGGTCCACGAATCGGAGATGCGCCCGACGCGCCGGCTTGGGCGTCCGGCCGGGGCGGTCCTCCCGGCCCGGGGATCCGCCCTACGGTTCCGATCGGATCTTCACGTTCCGGAACGTGATCAGCGCGCCGCCGTGCTTGCCCTGGAGGCCGATGCGCCCCTTCGTGGCGAGCTCGGCGAACGGACGGCTGAGCCACGGCGGGATCTCGGAGCCGTCGGGGTTGGTCTTGGCCGAGGTCCACTTGCGCATGTCCATCACGGAGACGGTCTCGCCGTTGAGGACGGTGGTGATCATCGGCCCCCGGGCGGTGATGGTCATGCGGTTCCACTCGCCGGGCTTCTTCACGGCGGATTTCGACGGGGCGAGGTGGCCGAAGATGCCGCCGCAGCGCCACGTCGGGGCGGCGTCCTTCCACTTCGGCGAGAAGTCGTCGAGGATCTGCACCTCGACCGAGTTGGGGATCCAGTTCTTCACATCGGTGCAGTAGATGACGACGCCGCTGTTCGCCGCCTCGCCGGTCTTGAACTCGAGGTCGAGCGTGAAGTTCTCGAAGGAGGCCTTCGTCCAGATGCACTGGTCCTCGGTCGCGGTCATCTCGCCGTCCTTGACCGACCAGACGCCCGCGGGGAACTCGGCGTCGGAGAGGTCCGCCGCGAAGAGCGGCTTCCACGCCGACGAGTCCGGATGCCCCGCCGCCCACGCCGCCATGCCGACCGCCGTCGCCCCGAGCACCGCCATCCACGTCTTCATCGTCGTCTCCTCCGGCGCGCGTCGATCGCGCCGGGCCGGGATCGTAGGCCGCCCCCGCCCCCGGCGCAAGGGCCTCCCGGCGCGCCCCGCACTCCCCCCCGGCATTCCTTGTAGCGATCGTCGAACGGAACGCAGGATCGCGAAGCGGCGGGATGGACGGGGTCCGGGCGGGGCGCTAGAGTCCGCGGTCATGAAGCGCGGGCTGGCGTTGATGGTTCTGGCGGCGTGGGCGGCGCGAGGCGCGGAGGGTCCCGCGCTTCAGCATGCGCCCCCGCAGGGCTTCGTCTTCGCGGCCGAGGGGTGCGGGAAGATCCTGCGGTTCGGCGCGGACGGGCGCGTCGCGTGGGAATGTCCGGCGCCGATGGCCCGCGACGTCTGGATGCTGCCGAACGGGAACGTCCTGTTCCCGTACAACGAGGACTACAACGCCCGGAGCAACGGCAACCCGTCCGGTGTGCGCGAGGTGGCCCCGGACGGCCGCACGGTCTTCCAGTTCGCGACCACGGGCCAGGTCTTCAGCTGCCAGCGGATGGCGGACGGCTCGACGCTCGTCGGCGCCGCGAGCCAGGGGAAGCTGCTGGTCGTCTCGCCAGCCGGGGCGGTCGTGCGGGAGATCCGCGTGGGGGACGCCCCGGGCCATTCGTGCATGCGCAACGCGCGGGCGCTGGAGGGCGGCGGGTTCCTGGTCGCCGAGGAGAGCGCGAAGGCGGCGCGCGAGTACGCGGCCGACGGCGCCCTCGTGCGCGAGTTCCCCGCCCCGTTTCCGGTCTACTCGGCGGTCCGGCTGGCCGACGGCGGGACCCTGGTCTGCGGGAAGCAGGGCATGATCGGCTTCGATCGCGGCGCGCGCCCGGCGTGGTCGCTCGACGCGGCCGAGTTTCCAACCCTTGGAATCCGGTGGTTCGCGGGCGTCCAAGCCCTGGACGACGGGACGGTCTTCGTCTGCAATGCGGGCGGCGCGGTGCCGTTCTTTGTCCTGGACCCGCGGACGAAGCGGATCGTCTGGCAGAGCCACGACGGCAAGGCGGAAATGCCGATCGGCCACGGCATCCACCTGCCGGGCGCGGCGGATCCCGGGCGGAAATAGGCCCCGGGCGCCGGTCGGCCGGGCCCGGAAAGCACGGAGAGGATGGAACGATGAGACAGCGTTGGATGGCGGGATGCATGGCGGCGATCGCGGCCGCCTCGACCGCGGCGGCGGCGCCGGGGTTGACGGCGATGGACACCGGCTTCGGGATCCCGAACCTGGTCACGACACAGCGGCTCGACGTCGTCCGCGAGCTCGGCTACTCCGGGATCGCCTGGACGCTCGGCGACCCCGTCGTCACGAAGGACACCGCCAACGATTGCGAGATCCGCGGGCTCCGGATGACGTCCATCTACTGCGGCGCCGTGCTCTCCGCGACCAGCCTCGTCACCGACGCCCGCTTCGATGCCACCCTGGCCTCGCTCAAGGGCCACGACACGATCGTGTGGCTCCACATCACCAGCAAGGACTATCCGAAATCGTCCGAGGAGGGCGACCCGGTCGCGGTGATGTTCCTCCGCCAGATCGCCGAGCGCGCCGCGGCCTCCGGCCTGACGGTGTCGATCTACCCGCACCACGGCGACTGGACCGAGCGGTTCGAGGATGCCATCCGCGTCGCCAAGAAGGTGGCGAAACCCAACTTCGGCGTGACGTTCAACCTCTGCCACTGGCTTCGCGCCGGGGGGGGCAACCTCGACGCCAGGCTGGACGAGTCCATCGCCCTCGTGAACTGCGTGACCGTCAACGGTGCGACGCCCGGGACGGACATGAGCTGGGGGGCGCTGATCCAGACGCTGGACAAGGGCACCTACGACTGGGCCGCCCTCGTGCGCAACTTCCAGCGGCGGGGCTTCCCCGGGCCGTTCTGCCTGCAGCTCTACGGCGTCGGCGGCGACAAGCGCGACAACCTCAAGCGCTCAATCGAGGCCTGGAAGACGGCTCTCGGGCCGTGAAACCCGGCCGGCGGCGGCGCGGAGACGGAGCCGGGCCGTCTTCGGTCATCGTTTCCGCTTGATCCGGCCGCGCGCCGCCTCTCCGCGGTTCGGCGCGAAGGACTTGCGCGACCGGGCGGTCCCCCGTCCTGCGGGGGTTTCCCCCGAATCATGCGGCCGCGACGCCGGGGCCGGTGTGCTATGCTCCGAGCGTCGCCCGCGGGATGCGGGCGCGGGATTTCGGAGAGGCCATGTCGGACTTCGTCCATCTGCACGTGCATTCGCATTTCTCGCTGCTCGACGGCGGGAACCGCATCCAGGGTCTCGTGAAGCAGGCCGCCGCGCACGGCATGAAGGCGCTCGCGCTGACCGACCACGGGAATCTCTACGGCGCGATCGAGTTCTACCGGACCGCGAAAGAGGCGGGCATCAAGCCGATCCTCGGCATGGAGGCCTACATCGCGCCCGGGCACCGGACGGAGAAGACGAGCCGGAGCATCGGCGACGCCGCGAGCCACCTGCTGCTGCTGGCGATGAACGAGACCGGCTGGCGCAACCTGATCAAGCTCAGCTCCCGCGCGTTCCTCGAGGGCTTCTACTACCGCCCGCGCCTCGACCGCGAGCTGCTCTCGCAGTTCCACGAGGGCCTCGTCTGCACGTCCGCCTGCCTCGGCGGCGAGATCCCCGAGGCGTTCATCCGCGAGCGCGCCGACGAGGCCCGCCGCATCGCCGGCGAGTACCGCGACATCTTCGGGCCCGACCGCTTCTTCATCGAGATCCAGAACCAGGGCGAGGCCGACCAGGACCGCGTCAACCCGCTGCTGATCGAGCTGGCCAGGGAATTCGGCCTCGGACTGGTCGCGACGAACGACGTCCATTTCCTCCGCCGCGCCGACAAGCCCGCGCACAACGTGCTGACCTGCATCTCGACGGGGAAGCGGCTGGACGATCCGAACGCGCTGCACTACTCCGAGGAGCTCTACCTCAAGAGCCCGGCCGAGATGGGCAAGACCCTCGGCATGTGGCCCGAGGCCCTCGCCAACACCACGCGCATCGCCGAGATGTGCAACCTCAACCTCGACTTCTCGAAGAAGCACCTGCCCGGCTTCCGCACCCCCGCCGACACCACGCCCGAGTCGCACCTGCGCCGCCTCGCGTGGGAGGGCCTCGCCCGCCGCTTCGGCGAGGTCGAGCCGCCGCCCGAGTACCGCAAGCGCCTCGAGTGGGAGCTCAAGGTCATCGAGGACAAGGGCTACAGCTCGTATTTCCTGATCGTGAACGATTTCGTCCAGTTCGCGCGCCAGAACGAGATCCCGGCCTCGCCCCGCGGCAGCGGCGTCGCGACGCTGCTGGGCTACTCGCTCGGCATCGCGAACGTCGACCCCGTGCGCTACGGGCTGCTCTTCGAGCGGTTCACCGACCCGCAGCGCAAGGAGGATCCCGACGTCGACATCGACATCTGCCAGGTCGGCCGGGAGAAGGTCATCCAGTACGTCCGCGAGAGGTACGGCCACGTCGCCCAGATCATCACCTACGGAACCCTCAAGCCGCGCGCCGCGATCCGCGACGTCGGCCGCGTGCTGAACTGGCCGCTCGACCAGGTCGACCGCGTCGCGAAGATGATCCCGGAAGGGCCGAAGGCGACGCTCGAGCGGGCGCTGGGGATCAAGGACGACGACTCGAGCCTCGTCTCCGCCGAGCTGAAGGCCGAGTACGAGACGAACCCCGAGACGCGCCGGCTCGTCGACCTCGCCCGCAGCCTCGAGGGCCTCGCGCGCCACGCGGGCGTCCACGCCGCCGGCGTCGTCGTCTGCGACGAGCCCCTCGAGGGCCTCATCCCCCTCTGCCGCCAGGCCGACAAGCCCGACGTCATCACGCAGTGGGACGGCCCGACCTGCGAGAAGGTCGGCCTGATGAAGATGGACCTCCTCGGCCTCAAGACGCTGAGCGTGATCCAGCGCGCGCGCGAACTCGTGCGCCGCAAGACCGGGAAGGACATCGACCCCGACGCGCTCGATCTGAAGGACGACACCGTCTACGCGATCTTCCGCGCCGGCGAGACCGACGCCGTGTTCCAGTTCGAATCCGAGGGCATGAAGGGCATTCTGCGCGACATGCAGCCCAACCGGATCGAGGACCTCATCGCCGCGAACGCGATGTACCGGCCCGGCCCGATGGAACTCATCCCGAGCTACTGCAAGCGCAAGGCGGGGAAGGAGACGATCGAGAAGGTCCACCCGCTCGTCGACGGCATCCTCGCCGAGACCATGGGCATCATGGTCTACCAGGAGCAGGTCATGCAGGTGCTCAACCTGCTCGGCGGCCTGCCGCTCAGCCGCGCGCTGACGCTGATCAAGGCGATCTCGAAGAAGAAGAAGGACGTCATCAACGCCGAGAAGCCCGCGTTCATCGAGGGCGCCGGGAAGAACGGAATCGATGCCGCCGAGGCCGAGCGGCTCTTCGAGCTGATCCTCAAGTTCGCCGGCTACGGCTTCAACAAGGCGCACTCGACGGGCTACGCGATCGTCGCGTACCAGACCGCGTGGTTCAAGCGCCACCACCCGGCCGAGTTCTGGGCCGCGACGCTGACGTTCGAAAGCAGCGACCTCGAGAAGATGGGCCAGTACATGGGCGCCGCCAAGCGCGACAGCGTCCGCGTGCTGCCGCCGGACATCAATGTCAGCGAGACCCAGTTCAGCGTCGACGGCGAGTTCGTCCGCTTCGGCCTGAGCGCCGTCAAGGGCGTCGGCGAGGGCGCGGTCCAGTCCATCCTCGCCGCGCGCACGGCGGGGGGCGCGTTCCAGGACCTCCACGGATTCTGCCGCACCGTCGACCGCAAGGCCGTCAACCGCTCGACCCTCGAGGCCCTGATCCGCAGCGGCGCCTTCGACCGCTGCGGCGGCGGCCACCGCGCGCAGCTTCTCGCCGCGCTCGACGAGGCGATGGCGGCCGCCGCGGCCGACGCGCGCGACCGCGCCGCCGGGCAGATGTCGCTCTTCGGGGCGGAGACCGGGGCGGTCGCGCCCCCGCCGCGCCTGCCGGACGTTTCGCCGTGGAACCAGGAGATGGTGCTGGCCGCCGAGCGCGAGACGCTCGGGTTCTGCCTCACGGGGCATCCGGTCGACGACTACGCCGTCGAGGCGCGCAGCCTGCGCTGGCCGCGGACGCTGAACCTCGGCGCGCTCGACGCCCTGCCCGACCGCACGCCGGTTCAGCTGTGCGGCGCCGTCGCGCAGATCCGCGAACGCATCGTCAAGAAGGGCCGCACCGCCGGCCGCAAGATGGCGATCCTGGCGATGGAGGACGGCGACACCGGCAAGGCCGAGGTCGTGCTCTATCCCGACACGCTCGACAAGTACGCCGGCGTGCTGAAGGAGGGCCGCGTGCTCGTCGTCCGCGGATCCGCCCAGAGCGGTCGCGGACAGGGCGCCTCGATCGCCGCGAACGAGGTGCAGGAGGTCGACGCGGTCCTGCCCGGCGGCGTCCGGCGTCTCGTCATCGCGCTGCGCCAGGCCGACATGGAGAACGCGAGCCTCATGGAAGCCCTGCAGGGGGTCTTCCGCGCCCACCGGGGCCGCTGCCCGATCCTCTTCCAGATCGAGGCGTCGGCGTGGTCGCTGCGGCACTTCACCGTCGAGGCCGACCCGGAATGGTCCGTCGCGCCGTCGCACGCGCTCGTCGCGGCGCTGCGCGGGGTCGTCGACGCCCGCCACCTGTCCTTCGTTCCCCGCCCCGTCGAGATCCAGGACGACCGCCGCCGCTTCCCGCGGAACGGGGGCTGACCGGCGCGCACGCCCGCCGGCGCGGCCCGGGCTTCCCTGCCGTGCCTCCACGGGCACGACCGCTGCAACGAACGCACGATCGCGACCCCGAGTTCGCGGCCGCGGGGCGCGGCGGGAGCGGCGGGATCATCCCGGTGCGGGGACGAGCGTGGCGTGCCAGAGGCGCGGCGTGGCGCCGGGGGCGGGGGGGAGCGTGAGACGGAGGGTGCCGTCTCCGGGACTCGCAGGAACAGGCTCGCGGCCGTCGAAGATGACGGCGGCGGGAACGAAGCCGGCGGGCAGGTCGGCGGCGGCGTCCGCGCCGGGAGATCCGAAGAACCACGCATCGGCGCGGCCGGACGACACCTCCACCACGAAGGCCGCGGGGTTCGTCGCCGCCGCGCCCGGCGGCGGCTGCAGGACGCCGGCCGTCATCCCCGGCGCCGCCGCGCGGAAGCCGAAGCCGGGCAGGGTGCGGCCGTCGACCTCGCGCGGATCCGGGCCGAGGTTCGCGACGATCTTCACGGACCCGTACTGCGCCCGGATCAGGCCATCGTCGGGAAGGGGCGGGGGACGAGGGGCGAGGGTCGACGAGGATTGGGTGTTGGTTGGTGGTTGTTGGCTGTTGGCTGTTGAGTCCGCACTTCGGTGTTCGATGTTCAGCGTTCGATGTTCGGCGTTCGCCCCCGCCCGGGTGTGGGTGAAGGCGGCGACGGGCTCGCCGGTGTAGCGGGCGCAGACGGACTTCTGGATCCGGTCGAGCCACGCGAGCCAGCCCATGACCTGCGCGTCGGAGGCGGCGCCCGCGGCCATCGAGTAGCTCATGTTGAAGCCGAGGCCGAGCGTCCACGCCATGTCGGAGGGCGTCACGACGAACTTGCCGAGGTCGTGGTGGTAGAACGCGCACTTGTCGTGGGCGAGGCGCTGCGCCAGCGGCCAGAGCTCCCACGTGTCGGGCGGGTAGGTGATGCGGAACGGCTGCGCCCACGCCGGGCGGCGGCCGGGAACGAGCGTGAAGGTGAAGCCGCAGAGCATCGACTCGACCTGCGCGGCGCGGTCCCAGCCGTCCTCGGTGCCCAGCGGCGCGAGCGCGGCGTCCTCGTCGGCCTGCGACAGCAGCCCCTCCGCGTACGCGTGCGGCCGCGGGGCGGCGGGGTTGAAGTCCCAGCGCCACGGCCGCGCGCCGACCTGGTCCTGGAAGAGGATGTCCACCGGCACGTCCTCCAGGAACTGCCGCCGCAGTTCGCGGTTGGCCGAGCGCACCGCCGGGTGCCAGAAGCAGGTGGTCCAGCCGTCGTTGTCCGAGTAACGCTCGCGGTACGGCTTCCCGTCGGGCCCGACGGAGAGCGGCGCCTCCCCGGCCGCGAGGAAGGTCGGCCCGCGCGGATGGTCGCACCACCAGGTCGGGTTCGTGTAGGGCATCACGAGGTGGCCGGCGGCCCGCGCCTTCGCGTGCAGTTCGCGCATCTCCTCCTGCGTTCCGAACCCGGCGTTGGGCGGCAGGTGGTCGGGGTACTCCTTGTCGAACCCGCCCTTCAGGTAGCCCGAGCTGTGCAGGATCGCCGGCGACGGCAGGCGGGGGAGAGCCGCGGCGATGTCGCGGGCGCCGCCGTGGATCTTGAGCAGCACCGCGCGGCGGAGGCGGTCGAGGACGTCCGGCTTCATCTTCGCGCGCAGCGGGCGGTCGATGCCGTTGGCGGCGGCGTACGCGGCCAGGCCCGCCTCGGCGGAGCCGCCGACCGCGATGCGGACGACCGGGCTGGTCCAGGCAACGCCGGGCGGAACGAAGGCCGCGAACGAGCGGTCGAGCCGGCCGCCGCCCCCGTCGCCTCCGAAACCCAGCCGGCCGGGGATCAGGATCGCGGCGGGATTCCCCGCGCCGGCCCACGGCGCCCAGGTCCGCGGCTGCACCCGGTGAACGGCGGCGCGGCCCGCGGCGGATTCCAGGTGGACGAAGTCCGCGAACACCGGCGGGTACGTGCTCTCGCACCGGAGGAACTCGGAGGGCCGGAGCGCGGCGTGAAAGGGATAGCCGCCCGTTTCGAACCAGCGGCCGCCCGCGCGGACGTGCCGGGCGACGGCCGCGACGGCGTTCGTCAGCGTGTCGTCCGCGGCGACCGGGAGCCACTCGCCGTACGGATTGACGATCGCGAGGTCGCCCTGGCCGCGCACCGCATCGGTGATGGCCTGGGCGGTCGGCAGCTCGGCGAACCCGCAGTTCATCTCCCGCGCGGCGCGCTCGAGCGTTTCGCGCCACTGCGCGACGGAAAGGCTCGTGAAGGCGCCGGCCTCCGGGCCGTTACGGACCGAGACCAGCGCGATGCGGCGGCGGCCGGGCGTTGACGCGGAGGCATCGCGGAGGATCCGCGTGACGGCGTCGCGGACGAGCCCCGCGTCGCGCTCCTCCAGCCGGCCGGTCAGCCGCCACAGGAACCCGTCGCCGACCGGGTGGGCGCAGAGGAGGGGCCCGGCGTCGGAGTCCACCAGCACGGCCGGGGCCTGGCCCGGGGGCGGCGGGCGGTGGACCTCGGCCCGCGCGCGTCCGAAGCGCGCGGCGAGGTTCGTGCCGAGGATGCGGACGCCCTCCGGTGTCGCGCGCAACGCGACCGGCGGCGCGTCGAGGGGCAGCATCCGCGGGCCCGAAGGCAGGATCATCGTGATGCCGCGGCCCGGCGACGGCTCGGGTGCCCAAGCGGCGGGGCGGTCCGCCGGCTGGCGGGCGAAGAATCCGCCGTTGAAGGCGACGCCGACGCCCTTGTGCGGATCCAACGGCGCGACGAAGCGCTTCACGTCCGCCGGCGCGAACCGCAGGCGTCCGGGCAGCGCGAGTTCCAGGACCGTGCCGGTACCCGGCGCGACGGCGGCGGTGAGGTCGAATCCGGAATCGGAGGGCCGCACGAAGACGGTCACGCGGGCTTCAGCGGACTCGAAGGCGAGGTCGGCCGAGCGGCCGTCCGCGCCCGGCCGCACCGCGACACGCCGGGAGGCGTTCGTCGCGTGGAAGGACGAGGCCGCCAGCGTGGATCCGTCGCGGAACGCAAGCGACCACGCCCCGTCCTCGCCGCCCCGGAGGATCGCGCCGTCCCTGTCCGCCTCCGCGACGGAGACGATCGCCCCGGTGTCGGGGTCCAGCGTCATGCGGGCCGGGCCGGATTCCAGCGTCAGCGCCCGGGATCCGCCCGCTACGGCCAGGATCCCCGCCACGGCCAGGGTCAGCTTCATGGCCACAACACTTCGCACGCCCCGCGCCCGTCCGTCAACCGGCGCCGGAATGCCCCGGCGCGCATCTCCGATTCACGGGCCCGATCCTGCGGGCGCCTTCGTCATCGCTGCACGGGACCGGAGATGCGCCCCTCCGGCCATCACCCCGCGCAGGATCCGCGGTGGCCCCGCAGGGTAGTCATCACGCTCCGCGCGATGACCATCCGGATTGCGGAGATGTCCTCACGCGGAGCGTGAGGACTACTTTGCGCCCGCCCCCGGCCGTCATCTCGCGCAGGATCGGCAGCGGCCCCCATAGTAGTCATCACGCTCCGCGTGATGACCATCCGGATTGCGGAGATGTCCTCACGCGGAGCGTGAGGACTACTTTGCGCCCGCCTCCCCCTGGCCGTCACGCTGCGCAGGATCGGCGGTGGCCCCGCATGGTAGTCATCACGCTCCGCGTGATGACCATCCGGATTGCCGAGATGTCCTCACGCGGAGCGTGAGGACTACTTTGCGCCCGCCCTCCGGCCATCACCCCGCGCAAGATCCGCGGTGGCTCCGCAGGGTAGTCATCACGCTCCGCGTGATGACCATCCGGATTGTGGAGATGTCCTCACGCGGAGCGTGAGGACTACGTTGACACCCGCCTCCGGCCATCACCCCGCGCAGGATCGGCGGTGGCTCCGCAGGGTAGTCATCACGCTCCGCGTGATGACGATGCGGATTGCGGAGATGTCCTCACGCGGAGCGTGAGGACTACTTTGCGCCCGCCTCCCCCTGGCCGTCACGCTGCGCAGGATCGGCGGTGGCCCCGCAGGGTAGTCATCACGGTCCGCGTGATGACCATCCGGATTGCGGAGATGTCCTCACGCGGAGCGTGAGGACTACTTTGCGCCCGCCCCCGGCCGTCACCCTTCGCAGGACCGGAGATGCGCCGGAATGCCCGACGCGGCGCGTCTTGACCGGACCCCCGCGGCGCGGGAGACTGCCGCCCCGGGAGAGCCGTCATGAAGCGAATCGCGTTCGTGCTGTGTGCCGCCGTCCTTCTTTGTGCCGCCGTCCGCGCACCTGGGGCCGCCGGCCTTCCGGACACGAGCCGGATGAACATCCTCCTGATCGACATCGAGGACTGCAACGCGTCGGCGCTCGGCTGCTACGGAAACACGATCTGCAGGACGCCGAACCTCGACCGGTTCTGCGCGGGCGCGGTCCGGTTCGACGCGGCCTACGTCCAGGGGATCGCGTGCAATCCCTCCCGCAGTTCGTTCCTGTCGGGCCTGCGCCCGCGGACCACCGGGATCACGTCGAACCAGCACGTGATGGACGACCACCTGCCGGCCGGCGTGCTGACGCTGCCGGAGATCCTGAAGGGCGGCGGCTTCCACCTCTCCGACATCGGGAAGCTGTTCCACAAGATCGAATACGCCGAGAAGCAATACGCGGCCTTCGACCGGCTGGAGCACTACCAGCGGCCGCAGGGATGGACGGGGCCGGACCCGATCCTCACGTTCCCGCCGGCCCGGAACCCGAAGCCCGATCCCGCCCCGAAGGATGAGAGGAGCCGCGAGTACCGCGAGTGGAAGCGGCGCCACTCCGATCGCTACGGCGACACGGGCATGGCGCACGAGGACCATGGCGACTACCGGATGGCCTGCACGGCCGTCGCGCTGATCAAGGACTACGCGAAGAACGGCCGGCGGTTCTTCCTCTCCGTCGCGCAGTCGAAGCCGCACACCCCGCTGACCGCGCCGAAGAAGTTCCTCGACCTGTACGACCCGGCGAAGATCCCCGATCCGGCCGCCCCGGTATCGTCGCTGAAGAACTTCCCCTACATGAAGCGGGCGACCGGGGGCAACCCGGACATCTTCACGCAGAAGCAGCCGACGCCGCAGCAGGCTCGCGAGGCGATCGCCGCCTACTACGCGTGCTGCACGATGGTCGACACGCACGTCGGCATGATGCTCGACGCGCTCGAGGAGACCGGGCTGGCGAAGTCCACGATCGTCGTCTTCCTCGGCGACCACGGCTTCCACCTCGGCGACCACGGGTTCTGGTCGAAGTACTCCATGCTCGCCCCCACGCACCGCGCGCCGCTGGTGATCCGCGTCCCCGGCGCCCCGGGCAACGGGAAGGCGGCGGGGGGCATCGTCGAGTTCGTCGACTTCATCCCGACGCTGTGCGAGCTGGCCGGCGTGAAGGCGCCGGGCGGGCAGGAAGGGGTCAGCTTCGCACCGCTGTTCGCCGATCCGTCGCGGCCGTGGAAGAAGGCGGCGTTCATCAGCGAGGGCGATTCGGAGGACGGCGACGGCGTGCGCACGCCGAAGTTCAGCTACATGGAGTTCAAGAAGGGCGAGATGCCCGCCGCGCTGTTCGACCTCGGGAAGGACCCGTGGGAGACGGTGAACGTCGTCGACGACCCCGCGTATGCCGGGGCGAAGGCCGAGATGGCCGCGCTGCTCAAGGCCGGCTGGAAGGCGGCGCTGCCGGACCGGTGAGGCCGCGGGCGGCGACGGCGGCGGCAGCGGACACCCCAGGGGGACTCCGGGAGGCGAGGGCCAGGGCCACCGCATCCCCCCGGATTCGGGCTTCCCCCGGGACGCGGTTCCGCCGAGAATGCGCGACATGAGAGCCATGGAACTCGTCCGCCTCGTACTCCCCGCGTGCCTGGCCGTTTCCGCGCCGGCCGCCGACCTGGTGCTCCGCTACGACCGTCCCGCCCGGAAGTGGCCGGGCGAGGCGCTGCCCGTCGGCAACGGCCGCCTGGGCGCGATGGTGTTCGGCGGCGTGGAGCGCGAGCGGGTCCAGTTCAACGAGGACAGCCTGTGGACCGGCGACCTGAACCCGTCGGGCGACTACAAGACGATGGGCGCCTACCAGAACTTCGGCGACCTATTCCTGGATCTCGACGCCGGAACCGCGGCGCCGGCGGGGGTCTCGTGCCCCAGCGGCCACGAGCCCTTCCACCCCAGCGAGGCGGTCGGGTTCTCGTCCGACGGCGACCCGAAGACCAAGTGGTGCGTGGAGCCGCGCGGCCGGCCGGTCGTCTGGCTGCTCAAGCTCCCCGCCCCCGAGGCCGTGTCGCGCTACGCCTTCACCAGCGCGAACGACACGCCGCTCCGGGATCCGCACACCTGGGAGCTGGCGGGATCGGCCGACGGCGTGGAATGGACGGTCCTCGACCGGCGCGCCGGCGAGGCCCCGCGGGCCCGGCGCCACGAGACCCGCTCGTATGCGTTCACGAACGCGACGGCCTTCTCCGCCTACCGGTTCACGTTCCAGCCCACGCCCGGCGTTTCGCATTTCCAGGTCGGCGAGATCCGGCTCGGGGACGCGGGGTCCGCGGGCGCCGCCGCGGCGGAGCCGGCCCCGGACGGCTACGGGCGGTCGCTGGCGCTGACGGACGGCGTCCACCGCGTCACGTTCCGCTCCGGCGGGGCTGTGCACCTGCGCGAGAGCTTTGCGAGCCATCCCGACCAGGTCGTCGTGCTGCGCTGGTCGGCGGACCGGCCCGGCGCGGTGACCGGCACGCTGCGTCTCCAGGGCGCCCACGACGAGACGGCGGCCGCGGACGGGTCCGGCCTTTCGTTTGCCGGGGCGCTGCCGAACGGGCTGAGGTACGAGGCGCGGGTGCGCGTGCTGGCCCGGGGCGGGAAGGTCGAGGTCCGGGACGGCGCGGTGCGGCTGTCGGGCTGCGACGGGGCGGTGCTGCTGCTTGCGGCGGCCACGGACTACGCGATGGACGCCGCCGCCGGCTGGCGGGGCGCCGCGCCCGGCCCCCGCGTGACGGCGCAGCTCGATGCGGCCGCGGCGCGCGGGTTCGACGCGCTCCTTGCGCGGCACGTTGCGGACCACCGGGCGCTCATGGATCGCGTGGCGGTGGAGTGGGGCGCGAGCCCGGATGAGGTCCGTGCGCTGCCGACCGACCGAAGGCTCGAACGCTGCAAGGCGGGCGAAGTCGATCCGGGGCTCGAGGCGCTTCTCTTCCAGTACGGACGCTACCTGCTGATGGCCTCGTCGCGACGTCCGGGACTTCCGGCCAACCTGCAGGGCCTCTGGAACGACAGCAACAAGCCGGCGTGGTCGTCGGACTACCACTCGAACATCAACGTCCAGATGAACTACTGGCCCGCCGAACCGGCGAATCTCGCCGAGTGCGCGCTTCCGTTCTTCGACCTCGTGATGGCGATGCGGGAGCCCAGCCGCGTGGCGACGCGGGCGGAGTTCGGGACGGTGCGCGGATGGACGGCCCGCACGTCGCACAACATCTTCGGCGGCCACGGCTGGAAGTGGAACCTCCCGTCGAGCGCCTGGTACGCGCTGCACTTCTGGGAGCAGTTCGCGTTCGGCGGCGACAAGGCCTTCCTGCGCGACACGGCCTACCCGATGGCGAGGGAGGTCTGCGAGTTCTGGATCGACCACCTCAAGACCCTGCCCGACGGCACGGTGGTGGTGCCGAACGGCTGGTCGCCGGAGCACGGGCCGACGGAGGACGGCGTCGCGCACGACCAGCAGATCGTCTGGGAACTGTTCACGTTCACGGCGCGCATGGCCGACGACCTGGGCGTGGACCGGGAGTTCCGCGGGAAGATCGTGGCGCTGCGCGACCGGCTCGCCGGCCCGAAGGTCGGCCGCTGGGGGCAGTTGCAGGAGTGGATGGAGGACCGCGACGATCCGAAGGACCAGCACCGGCACACGTCGCATCTCTTCGCGGTCTTCCCGGGAAGCTGGATCTCCTTCGAGCGCACGCCGGAGTGGGCGAAGGCCGCGCGCGTCTCCCTCGAGGCGCGCGGAACCTCCGGCGACAGCCGGCGCGAATGGGCCTGGGCGTGGCGCTCGGCGCTCTGGGCGCGCCTGCGCGAGGGCGACCGCGCGCACGAGATGATCCGGAACCTGCTTGCGCACAACACGCTTCCGAACCTCTTCGGCAACCACCCGCCCATGCAGCTCGACGGCAACTACGGCATCTGCGCGGGCGTCTGCGAGATGCTGCTCCAGTCGCTCGTGCCCGCCGCCGGGACGGGCGTGGCGGCGGAAATCGACCTGCTGCCGGCGCTGCCGTCGGCGTGGAGCCAGGGCAGCGTCCGCGGCCTGCGGGCCCGCGGCGGGGTGACCGTCGACGCCGCCTGGCGCGGCGGCAAGCCCGCGGGGGCGACGCTGGCCACGACGCAGAAGGGCGCGGTCATCGTCCGCGCGCCCTCGCCTCTGGGGTCCGTGCGGGACGCGCAGGGCGGGGACGTGCCCGTCCGCGACGCCGGCGCCGGCCGCCGCGCGTTCGAGACCGTCCCCGGCGGGCGGTACTCGCTCGCGTTCTGAGCGCGCATTTGACGGCCGGGCCGGATCGCGTATATTTAGACATAACATAGACAACGGAGACCCCGAGCCATGAGCGAGCCCAAGACCCTGATCGTGAGCTATCTTCCCCGCGGCGGGCGTTCGCACACACGCGCGCTGCTCGAGACGTTCCGCTCGGCGGCGGGCGTGGCGGCGGAGGAACTCGACCTGTTGGTGGACCGTCCGCCGGTGTTCCTGCCGGACAGCCTGGACGCCTACGTCGCCCGCAATTACCTCGGGCAGGCCCTGACGCCCGCCCAGGCGAAGGCGATGGCGGGCATGGACCGGCTGACGGCGCAGCTCAAGCGGGCGGAGATCGTCGTGCTGGCGACGCCCATGCACAACTTCTCGCTTCCGGCCCCGGTGAAGGCGTGGTTCGACTCGGTGATTCTGAAGGGCGAGACGTGGGACATGGGTCCGGACGGCTTCAAGGGCCTGATGCCCGGGCGGAAGGCCCTGGTCCTGATGGCGTCCGGCGGCCGCTACGAGGGGCCGATGGCCGGCTGGGATCACGCCATGAGCCTGGCGAAGCAGCTCTTCGGCTTCATGGGCTTCTCGGACGTCCGGGGGGCGTGGGCCTCCGGCGTCAACAACCCCGCGCTGGGATCGCCGGAGTCGATCGTCGGCGCGGCGCAGGACGAGGTCCGCAAGGCCGTCCGCGACTGGTACGGCCGCTAAGGCGAACGGGCGTGGCGCCGCATCCCCGGCGGCGCCACGCCCGTTTCGCGACGTCGGCGGATCCGCGGGGTCGCATCTCCGGTCCTGCGCGGGGTGACGGCCGGGGGCGGGAGCCAACGTAGTTCTCGCGCTCCGCGTGAGGACCGTGAGGACATCTCCGCAATCCGGATGGTCATCACGCGGAGCGTGATGACTACTATGGGCGGCCACCGCCGATCATGCATAGGGTGATGGCCGGAGGGGCGCATCTCCGGTCCTATGAATCGGAGATCCGCCCATCCGCGGGCCTTTTCAACGTCCTTTCTTGCGCCGTGTTGTTGACTGGGCTAACCTGAACCGGAAGGCTGCCTATACGAATGACCGTGAACCAGATGATGGGGGCGCGAGTACGCGGAGCGGTGCTGCTCTCGCTGGCGGCGCTTGGCTGGGAACTCCCGGCGCCGGCCGCCGGCGTGGTGTTCAGCGAGATCATGTACCACCCGGTCGACGCGACGAACGCGCCGTCGGATGGCGACGAGTACGAGTTTCTCGAGATCCGCAACGCCGGCCCGACGTCCGTGGACCTGAGCGGCGCGTCCTTCAGCGCCGGGCTCACGTTCACGTTCCCCGGCGGTTCCGTGCTGGCGCCCGGCAGCGCCCGCGTGATCGTCAGGAACCGCGCCGCCTTCACCAACCGGTACCCTGCGGCCGCGGGCTCCGTGGCCGGCAGTTACTCCGGGTCCCTGTCCAACGGCGGGGAGAAACTGACGCTGAAGAGCGCCGGCGGGGCGACGCTGTGTTCCGTCACGTACGGCACCGGCGGACCGTGGCCGGATTGGCCGGATGGCGAGGGGTGTTCGCTGGTCCTGCGCACCCCGGACGGTGAGATCGACGCCGCGACGAACTGGTGCGCGAGCGCGGAGTTCAACGGGACGCCCGGCGCCACCGGCGCCTGCCATGCGGCCGACATCGTCATCAACGAGGTCCTGACCCACACCGATCCGCCCTACGAGGACGCGATCGAGCTGCGCAACGTCACGGGCCACCCGATCGACGTCACCGGGTGGTACCTCAGCGACCATCCCGCGGTGCGGACGAAGCACCGCCTGACGCACGGCGTGATCGCGGCCGGCGGGCGCGCCGTGGTGTACGAGTACCAGTTCAACGCGGCGTCGCCCGCGCCCGGCGACACGCCGTTCGCGCTCAGCTCCTCGCTCGGGGAATGCGTGTACCTGACGGCGGCGACGGCGGGCGGGACGCTGACGCGGCAGGTCGACCGGGTTTCGTTCGAGGCGGCGGAGAACGGCGTGTCGTTCGGCCGGTACCCCGACGGCGCGCCGGGCGACCTGACCGCCATGGCCCTTCCGACGTTCGGCGTCGTCGATCCGCCCAACGTCGCGACCTTCCGGACCGGCGCCGGCGCGCCCAACAGCCTGCCGCGCGTCGGGCCGCTGGTGATCGGCGAGATCATGTACCACCCGGTGGACGACGATCCGGGGCACGAGTACATCGAGCTGCTGAACGTCACCACCAACACGGTGCCGCTCTTCGATCCTCTCGCGGCCGGCAACACGTGGCGGTTGTCGAAGGCGGTCGACTTCCACTTCCCGACCAACGTGTCCCTCGCGGCCGGCGCGCGCCTGCTGGTGACCGGCGCGACGAACCTCGAGACCTTCCGGGCCCTCGCCCGCGTTCCGCCGGCCGTGGCGGTGTTCGGCCCCTGGACGGGACGCCTGGACAACGCGGGGGAGAGCGTGCGGCTGTACAAGCCCGATCCGCCGGACCCGGGGACGGGGCACGTGCCCTACGTGCTGGTCGACCGGGTCGACTACGACGATTCGGATCTCTGGCCGGGGGCGCCGGACGGGCGGGGCCCCTCGCTGGAGCGGTTGACGGAGGCCGGATTCGGGAACTCCCCCACCAACTGGTTCACGGGCGCCCCGGGCGGGTCCGCCGGGATCGCCGCGCTCGGCGGTTTCTTGAACCCGGCCGTCGCGCCGGCCTCGCCGGCGGCGGGGCAATCGGCCACGGTCACGGTGGCCGTCGTGGCGCGCGGGGCGTTGCCCACGAACGTGACGCTGCGCGTTGAGACCGGCGGCGCGGTGGAATCCCTTTCGATGCGGGACGACGGCGCGGGGGGGGACCGGACCGCGGGCGACCAGGTGTACACCGCCATCGTCGCGGGGCAGCCGTCGGGCCGGTGGGTTCACTACCGGTTCGAGGCGCGGTTCGCCGACGGGGGGTTCCTCGAGCTGCCGGGGTCCGATCGGGACTACATCCCATGCCCCTCGCTGACCGTGCGCATGTCCGGGGGCGGGGTGACCACCACGGTGCAGCCCGCGCCGGAGTGGCAGACGGTCTCCTATTCGGGCATCGCCTCGCACACGAAGACGTTCTTCTTCTACCTGAACGGGGCGGGCGAAGCGTTGGTCGACGACCTGTCGGTCACGGTCGACGGCACGGAGCGCGTGGAGGATGTCGACTTCGACACGCCGCTGGGTGGCGTCTGGTGGACCAATGGGAATCACTCGGCGAGTTACCGCGAGTGGCTCGACGACGACAGCACCTATGCGTGCCACGTCGTCGCCGCCGCCGCCGGCAGCGGGTTCACCAACAACGTGAGCGCCCGTCTGACGCCCTCCGTGGCGGTCGGCGACGTGTGCCAGGTGTCGTTCCGCACGCGGCAGGTCGCCCGGGCCCTCCATGACTGGCTGGCCTACCTTGTCGGACCGGCGCCCGAGGAGGTGGTGATCAGCGAGGTCATGTACCATCCCGGCGCGGCGGACGAGGCCCCGCTGGAATACGTCGAACTCCACAACCCCGCGGCGGTCTCCGTGGATCTCGGCGGATGGCGGCTGGACGGCACGGGCTTCGTCCTCCCGGCGGGCGTCACCCTCGCTCCCGGCGGGTACCTTGTGTGCTGCGGTTCCACCTCGGGCGTCCAGGCGGCCTACGGCATTTCGAACACGGTCGGCAACTGGCCCGGCGTTCTGAAGAACGGCGGCGAGACGCTGCGGTTGCGCAACGCCTACGGCCGCATCGTCGACGAGGCCGTCTACAACGACCGCGAACCCTGGCCCGCGGCGGCGGACGGCTTCGGTCCGTCCCTCGAGCGACTGCTGCCGGCCGGGAACGGCAGCGACAGCTCCTCCTGGGTGTCGTCCGCCTCGGACACCGGGTGGCGTGTCCTGACCTGGACCCAGGCCGTGGACGGCGCGTCCCTTCCCCTGTCGCTCTGGCTCGACTACGACGGGAAGTGCGTCGTGGACGACGTGGCGATCCGCCCGCTGGGCGTCCCGACCAACCTGGTCGCGAACGGGGGGTTCGACGGCGGCACGAACGGGTGGACGCTCAGGGGAAACCACGACCTCTCGCGCGTGAAGAGCGGGCTGGGGTCCGCCGGTACGCCGGCCTTGGTGATCGCCTGCAGCGAGATGCGAGTCGTCGACAGCCAGGCCGACGCGGAGTTCTACCTTTACGGCGATGCGGTCAGCAACGTCGTGCAGGGGGCGTCCCTCGCGGTGACGCCCGGCGGCACCTACGAAGTCTCGCTGCGGGCCCGCCGCGCCGGCCTGGCCGGCCGCCTGTTCGCCGCCGCGGGGGCGGTCACCAACAGGCTGGACTTCCGGGCCCACGGAACCCCCGGCCGGGCCAGCGGCGCGGCCACGGTCACGAATCCCGTCAGCGTCGCATGGGTGCAGCCCGAGTACCGGATCGCCCCGGTCGGCACGGGGAATACGATCCGGGCGCACGTCACCCCGGCGGCCGGCGCCGGCGCGGTCCGGCTGCTCTGGCGGTCGTTCGGACACAACGCCTATGACTTCTGCGACGGGCTGTATACGACCAACGCGATGCGGGACGACGGCGCCGCACCGGACACCACGGCCGGCGACGGAATCTTCGCCGCAACCCTGCCGGGAATCCCCGGGAGCCGGACCTTCGTCCGGTACCGCGTCGAGGTCGAAACGACGGAGGGTTTCCGGACCTCGAGTCCCCGTCCCGACGATCCCGATACCGACCACGCGTACTGGGTCGAGGGCGTCTCGCCGCAAACGCATCTGCCGAACTGGCACCTGCTGGCGGACGGTCCCCCGATGGTCTATCCCATTTCGCGCCACGTCTGCGCCGTCAGCCCCGATGGCCAGACGTTCACGGACGTCCGGATGCGGCACCGGGGATACGCCAACCCGAACACGAATGCCGCGTTCACCCTCCGCCTGAACCGGGGGAACCCGCTGGACGCCTGGTTCGGCGGCAAGCGGGACAACCCGATCTTCCGGAATCGGGGCATCACCTCGCGCTACTACTACCGGCGCATCCTCAACGAACCCCTCGCGTACTCCCTCCAGCGCGACCTGGGATTCCCGGCTCCGCGGTGGCGCCATGTGTGCTTGTGGATCAACGGCGAGCCGACCATCACCACCGAGTTGGAGAACCCCGACGAGGCCTTCCTGGAAGGAAACGACATCGATCCCGGGGACTACGTCTCGATGGATTCCCGGCCCGACCGCGTGATGGTGGGCGGGAACCCGGCGCTCGACAACTTCGACGAGGTGTACTCCATCCTGAAGAACGTCTCCGGCGAGAACACGGAGACCGCGGTCCGCCTGCACGTCTGGTACGAAGCGGTCCAGCAGGTGCTGTCCTTCCTGTCCGCCCTGAGCGGCCCGGACCAGTCCCTTTCCTCCAACATGTTCCAGCACCGCCGGGCCTACGACGGCCGGTGGTTGCACTATCCGTGGGACTGGGACATCGGATTCATGCAGGCGTACACGAACCTGCACCCGTACTACGCGACGGATGAATTCCCCCCGTACTTCTCGGCGGACACCAACGGCAATCTTCTGGCGCAGACCCTGTTCCATCCCCGCTCGGCGATCCACACCCTGCCGTTCCGCCACCGCCAGCAGACCGCACTGTGGCGTCACGCCTCCACGCTGCTGGCCCCCGACTACCTCATTCCCCGCCTCAACGCCATGGAGGACGGCCTGAAGCCTGCCTTCCTGCAGCTCGGATCGGGGCTCCATCACCTGACCAACCAGGCGGAATCGGTCCGCGCGTTCATCCACGCCCGCCGCGACTTCCTGTACAACGGCACCTGGGCCGACAAGAATCCGGCGCTGTGGGCGCCGGGGCACGTCTACAACCCGTCGAACATCGTGATCAGCGAGATCATGCCCGAGCCGCTGCCGGGCGGGGAGTACATCGAGCTCTTCAACGCGGGCACCCAGGCGGTCGACCTCAGCCACTGGCGCTTGTCGACCTCCAACGAATCCTACCGGCTGCCCCACGGAACGATGATGGCGCCCGGATCCCGGCTGGTGGTCTCCGACCGGCAGACGGCGCTGACCAATGCCTTCGCGCCGCTGGCCGCCGCCGGCCTGGTGCGGCGCTGCTCCGGATCGCCGTTGTGGGACGAGCCGATCGCGTGGCTGTCGGCGTCGGAGTATGCGACCCGGGTGGTGGAGATCCCGAACCTGTCGCTGCCCACCAACGGCACCATCGTCGAGTTGCGCGACTGGCGCGAGCACCTCATCGACCGGGTGGCCTACGGCCGCTCGCCGCCGTGGCCGGCCCATGGCGGCGCTTCCCTGGAGCTGATCGATCCGCGGTGCGACAACGACCGCGGCGACGTGTGGAGCGCCTCGGCCGCAGGCGGCACCCCCGGGTTCGCGAACGCCTCCGCCTTCGATGCCGATCTCGACGGGATGTCCGACGACGTCGAGCGCGCGATCCTCGCCGCCTCCGCCGGCCTGACGAACATCGCCCAGGTCCTGCCGGGGGACGACTTCGACCTCGACGGGGTCTCGAACCTGCGCGAGTTCATCGGCGGCACGGATCCGACGGTGCCGGACGCCCACCTGTGGGCCCTCGACCTCCGGCACCTGGCCGGCGACAGCCTGGAACTCGGGCTCCAGACGTTCGCGCCGGCGGGAGACGCCTACCGCATCTACCGCGCCCGCCGCTACCGGCTGGAGACGTCCCCGAGCCTCGCGGCCAACGACTGGACGCTCGCGGCCGGCGTGCCCGAGTGGGACGGCGTCACGGCCCGCTCCGTCCACACCAACGCGCCGGCCCCGGGCGCGTACTACCGCTTCCGCCTGCAGCTGGTCCCGAAGTAGAGCCCGCGCCGGGCCCGCCCGCGGCCCGCGTGCGGCACGGGGATGGGACAAGCGAACGGGGCGCGCCCGGGACGAATCCCGGGAGCGCCCCGTTCCGGGGTCCCGTGTCGATCAGCCGGCCCTGACGAGCTTCTCCTTCAGCGTGTGCAGGAGGACCTTCGGGTCGACGGGCTTCTGGAAGATGCCGTCGAGGCCGAGATCGGCGTAGCTGGTGACCATGTTCAACTGGTCGCCGGCCGAGCTCATGATGAAGACCGGCGCCTTGTTGTTGAGCAGGCGGAGTTCCTTGATCATGCCGGTGCCGGAGTCGACCTCCTCCATCATCAGGTCGAGGAGAAGCAGGTCGGGCTTCACGGCCTTGTAGGTCTTGAGGCCTTCCTCGGCGGAGTGGGCCTCGACCATGACGAAGCCGCCGGACTCCAGGATCACCCGGACGGTGTCGAGGTAGTCCTGGTCGTCGTCGACATAAAGGATCACGTGCTTTCCGTCCTTCATCGCATCTCCTCGCTTTCCGATTCCGCGGCGGCCGGGCCGCCGTCTGTCTCCACCCCGTCGAACGTTCCGCTTCTCAGGCGAGCTTCGAGGAACTCGAGCGCCGCGTCAAGATTCCGCCGCGCCCGCTCCGACAGCCTCTCGCCAAACTCGTTGAACTCGTATCCCCGGATTCCGAGGGCGAACCCCCGCGTCTCCGCCCCGAACGCGTCCCGCGCCAGGCCCATCAGCGCCTCGGGCTCGATCGTGTGCGATCCGAGTCCCTGCACGGGCTTCGTCCCGACCCGACGCACCAGGAACGGCTCCCGTCCCTCGACCGCGGCGTCGGCGAACACCACCACGTCGTGCTCGGCGATCTGCGCGGCGTCCTCGACGACGAGCTGGTAGTCCGACTCGACCGTCACGCCCGGGATCGCCCGCGCTTCCAGGGCCTCGGCCAGCGCGGGCCCGAGCCCGTCGTCCAGCCGGCCCGGGTTGCCGTAGCCGATCACGAGGAACCGGGTCGGCGCGCCCATCGCCCCGCCCGCCTCAGCCGATCCGCGTTCCGCGCTCGCCGCGACCGACGACCTTGCCCGCCGCGTCCACGACCTCGACCACGAGCGGCATCTGCCCCATCGCGTGCGTCGCGCAGGACAGGCACGGATCGTACGCGCGGATCGCGATCTCGACCCGGTTCAGCAGCCCCTCGGTCACCTCGACGCCGCTGAGGTAGTCCTTCGCGACCTTCTCGACCGCGCGGTTCATCGGCGTGTTGTTGTTCGTGGTCGACACGATCAGGTTGCAGCGGACGATCTGGTCGTTGTCGTCGACGATGTAGTGGTGGAACAGCGTCCCGCGCGGCGCCTCGATCAGGCCGACGGCCTCGCGGCGGCGCTCGCCCTTCACGACGAGGTCCGTGCCCTGGAGATCCTTGTCGTGGAGCAGGTCGCGGATCACCTCGGCCGAGTGCAGCAGTTCGATCATCCGGGTCCAGTGGTACGCCATCGTGATGTTGTTCGGGGCGCCCTTCGTCAGCGCCATGAACTGCTTGCGCTCCGCCTCGGCCATCGGCGTCGGGATGAAGTCGCACAGGTTGACACGCGACAGCGGGCCGACGCGGTACCAGCCGTTCTCCGGGCCGACGGACTTGATGAAGGGGAACTTCATGTAGGACCAGGGCTTCACCTCCTCGACGATGTAGTCGAGGTAGTTCTGGTAGTCGACCTGGTCGAAGATCTTCTTCCCCTTCGCGTCGATCGCGCGCAGGTTGCCGTGGTAGAGGTCCATGGCGCCGTCCGCGCGGACGAGCGAGAGGTGGTTCGAGTCGAACGTGCCGAAGTCGGCCAGTTCCTTCAGGTTCGCGGCCGTGTAGTCCTTCGCGACCTTCAGCGCGCCGACGGACCACGCCACGATCTGCTCGATGTCCTTCAGGAAGACGTCGCGCTCGGCGATCGAGAGGTTCTTGTTCACGCCGCCCGGGATCGCGCCCGTGCCGTGGATCTTCTTGCCGGCGGTGGCCTTGATGATCTCCTGGCCGTACTTGCGGAGCATGACGCCCTGCACGGCGAGGTCCGGGAACTTCTTCGCGACGCCGATCACGTTGCGGATGGCGGGGTCGGCGTCGAAGCCGAAGAGGAAGTCCGGCGAGCACAGGTGGAAGAAGTGCAGCGCGTGCGACTGCAGCATCTGGCCGTAGTGCATCAGGCGGCGCATCTTCTCGGCCGTCGGGGTGAGGTTCTCGCCGCCGACGATGCGGTCCATCGCCTTCGCCGCCGCGAGGTGGTGGCTGACGGGGCAGATGCCGCAGAGGCGCTGCACGAGGACCGGGATCTCCCAGAAGGGCCGGCCGTGGATGAAGCGCTCGAAGCCGCGGAACTCGACGATGTGCAGCCGGGCCTGCTTGACCTTGCGCTCGTCGTCGAGCTGGATGGTCACCTTGCCGTGGCCCTCGACGCGGGTCACCGGCTCGATCACGATCATGTTGGGGGAGGAAGCGTGGCTCATGTTCGTCTCCGGCTCAGTCGTACTTGATCAGCTCGTAGGGGAGGTCCATCGGCTTGTTCGTCAGCAGGGCGACCAGCGCCTGCCAGATCGTGTCCGCCGGGGGCGGGCAGCCCTGCAGGTGGTAATCGATCTTCACCACCTCGTGGCACGGGTAGACCTTGTTGAGGACCAGCGGCAGCGCCGGGTCGTTCGGGTAGACGCCCGTCGGGTTGTAGACGCTCGGCCCGTTCCGGTAGGCCTCGTCCATGCACTCCTTCAGCGGGATCGTGTTGCGCATCGCGGGGATGCCGCCGCAGATCGCGCATTCGCCGACGGAGATCAGGATGTCGCAGTGCTTCCGGAAATCCTTCAGCACGCGGACGTTTTCCTCGTTGCAGCAGCCGCCCTCGATGAGGCCGACGGCGCAGCGGCCGGTGAACTCCTTGATGTCGTCGACGGGGGACTTGTCGAAGTCGACGAGCTCGATCAACTGAAGGATGCGCTCGTCGATGTCCAGGATCGACATGTGGCAGCCGAAGCAGCCCGCGAGCGATGCCGTTGCAACCTTGGGTTTTGCCATGGCCGGTGTCTCCTCAAGCCTGGGCGGCGGCCGCCCGTTTCGCCTCGATGTCCGATCCGATCGGCTGGTGGTCGTAGAGCCGCTGTCCGACGGGGACGGCGTACCCCTGCCGCTTCTTCAGAATCGCGCCGACGGGGCAGATCTCGACGGCCTTGTCGGTGACGTCGAGGTTCGTGTCCTTCAGCTTCGCCTCGGCGTTGATCCAGATGCGCTTCTTCGACCCGCGGCCGACGAACTGGAAGACGTTCTTGCCGTCGAGGTCGTGCGAGGCCCGCACGCAGCGCGCGCAGAGGATGCAGCGGTTGCGGTCGATCAGCACGTCCGGGTGCGACGCGTCGACGTTCCGGTCCGGGAACTGGAACGGGTAGCGCGGGGCCATGATGCCGAGCCGGTAGGCCAGGGCCTGCAGCTCGCAGTTGCCGCTCTTCTCGCAGAACATGCAGTAGTGGTTGCCCTCGACGAAGAGCATCTCGACGAGACCGCGCCGGTGCTCGAGCAGCTCCGGCGTGTTGTTCTCGACGACCATGCCCTTGGCGCAGGGCATCGTGCAGGCGCTCTGCGGGCGGCCGTTGACCTTGACCGTGCACACGCGGCAGGAGCCGAACGGATGCAGCTCCTTGTGCGCGCACAGGCGCGGGATGTAGATGCCGGCGTCGTCCGCCGCCTGGAGGATCGTCTGGCCGGGCCGGCCCTCGACCGCCACGCCGTCGATCGTGAAGGGGATTGTGTCGCTCATCGCTCGGTCCTTTCCTGCGTCACGGGGTGAACACCACCGACTTGCGTCCGATCAGGTCTTCCGTCGAGCCCAGCGCCGCCCGGATGTCGAACGTCGGCAGGAACTCGTCCGCCTGCGGCTTCACGAGCGCCTCCAGCACCGGGCGGAAGCTCTTGAGGAGGGAGAGCACCGGGTTCGGCGAGGTCTGGCCGAGCCCGCAGCGGCTCGTGACCTTGACGGTCTTCGCGAGCTGCTCGAGGTAGGCGAGGTCCGCGGGGGTGCCGCGGCCGTGGAGGATGTCCTCGATCTTCTGCAGCAGAAGCACGTTGCCCACGCGGCACGGCGTGCAGTAGCCGCAGCTTTCCTCGACGAAGAACTCGAGGTACTTGCGGACCACGTGCACGACGTTGCGGTCCTTGTTGAAGATCACGATCGAGCCGCCGGTGGCGAGGTCGTCGTACTCCAGCGACCGGTTGTAGTCCGCCGGTCCGACGAGGTGGCCGGAGGGGCCGCCCACCTGCACCGCGGCGGCGTCCTCGGCGCCGACGTCGCGCAGCAGCTCGATCAGCTTCACGCCGAACGGGTACTCGTAGACGCCGGGGCTGGCGCAGTCGCCGCTGACGCTGAAGAGCTTCGTGCCCGGGCTGCCCTTGCTGCCGATCTCGGCGAACCACCCGGGGCCGCGGTCGAGGATGCGCGCGACGCAGCAGTAGGTCTCGACGTTGTTCACGCTCGTCGGGCAGCCGAGGTAGCCCTTCTGGGCCGGGAACGGCGGACGGTTCTTCGGGTCGCCGCGCAGGCCCTCGCACGACGAGATCAGCGAGGTCTCCTCGCCGCAGACGTAGGCGCCGGCGCCGAGCTGGATGCGGATGTCGAAGTCGAAGCCGCGCTTGCCGCACACCTCGCGGCCCAGCAGGCCCGCGTCGCGCCGGACCTGCAGGATGTGGTCCAGCAGCGGGCGCATGTAGGCGTACTCGCCGCGCAGGTAGAGGATGCCCTCCTTCGCGCCGATCGCGTAGCCGGCGATCGCCATGCCCTCGAAGAGCAGGTCGGCGTACTCGGTCAGGATCACGCGGTCCTTGAATGTCCCGGGCTCGCCCTCGTCCGCATTGCAGATGACGATCTTGCGCTCGCCCTCGGATTGCCGCGTGAACTCCCACTTCATGCCCGCCGGGAAGCCGGCGCCGCCGCGGCCGCGCAGGCGCGAGGTCTTCACGTCGCGGATCACCTCGACCGGGCTCATCGCCAGCGCCTTGCGCAGGGCCGAGCCGGGGGGCAGGTCGGCGAAAACCACCGGTCCCTTGCGCCGGATGCTGTTGTGGACCATCGAGCGGACCAGCGGGTGCGCGTTGTGCCCGTCGCCGAGGCGGTGGACCAGCTTCCGCGGATCGCCGCTCTTGCGCAGCTCGGCCACGATCTCCCGAGCCTTGTCGGTCGAGAGGTACGTGACGACCGTGTCGTTGATGATCGCCGCCGGGGCCTGGTCGCACATGCCGATGCAGGCCGTCCACTCCAGCGTGATCGCGCCGTCGGGCGTTGTCTGGCCGACCTTGATGCCGAGCGCGTCCTCGAAGGCCCTGGCCACCGGACCCATGCCGAACATCTCGTCGATCACGTCGCTGCACAGACGGATCACGATCTTCCCCTTCGGCTGGTCCGTCAGGAAGGTGTAGAAGGAAACCGTGCTCTCGACCTCCACCCGCGCCGTCCCGACCGCCTTCGCGATCAGGTCCAGCGCCACGCTCGACACGCAGCCGAACCGCGCCTGGACCGCCTGCACGATGTCCATCATGCGGGACTTGTCGTTGTGGAACGTGGCACAGATCTGCCGGATGCCCTGCTCAAGCTCGCTCATGGTCCTGCCCTCGTGTGCGCTGCCCCGTACGCGGGTTTCCCGGTTCTTCGGTCCCCGCGGCGGACGGACCACAAGCCGCCCGGCGGGGCCATCCTAGAGGATACCCCGTCGCGAAGTCAACCTTCTCGTGACAAAAGGACGCGGAATCGCGTTTCCAAGTCCAGCCCCATGACCTCCAAGGCGCCCCCGGTCACGTCAAAGGGCCGGGCGGCGCATAATATGTTACGGCGATGATGTTTGATGCTACGCCAGACGCAATATTCCCCTAGCCTCGGCAGGGGCGTGACGGGATGGGGACAGAGATGCCTTGGTGAGTGGTGAGTGGTGAGTGGGGACAGAGACGGCCGGAAGGATGGGGACAGAGATGCCCTGGTGATGCGCGGCGGGGAGGGACAGGGCGGATCGTGCGAGCCGGCATGGCTCTTGGAACCACGGTCGCGGGGCGGTAGGATCGCGGCATGACAGGCACCCCGACGGGTTGGAGGGATCGCGCGGCGGTCGTGTTCGCCACGGGCTTCGGCCTTGGCTACGCGCCGGTCGCCTCGGGTACCTTCGGCACGCTGCCGGGCGTGGCGGTCGTCGTGTTGGCCTGGCCCGCGTTGGCGGGCAACCTCGCGGCCCAGGCCGCGGTCGGCCTCCTGCTGACGCTGCTGGCGGTGCCGGTCTGCGGCGCGGCGGAGCGGGTGTTCGGGACGAAGGACGACGGCCGCATCGTCGCCGACGAGTACGCGACCTTCCCGCTCGTGATGATCGGCCTGCCGGTCGACCGCGCCGAGTGGTGGATCCTGCCGCTGGCCTTCGTCGTCGCCCGCTTCTTCGACATCGTCAAGATCTGGCCCGCGCGCGGCCTGCAGAAGATCCGCGGCGGACTCGGGATCGTGATCGACGATGTCTTCGCCAGCCTCTACGCTCTGGCCTTCACCCACGTGGCGGTCCGGGCGGTCCGGCACCTGCTGATGTGAGGCTCAGCCCGCGGCGAGGGCGCGGTTCATGCGCCCGATCGCCTCGTCGATCTCGGCCTCGCTCTTGAATCCGATGGTGACGGCGTCGACCTCGGGCTGCGCCATCGCGAAGCGGATGGACTTCTCGCGGTCGTCGGCCGCGGTGAAGTCGCCGTTGCCGATGATCTTCATGCCGAGGATCCCGTGGCCGTTGCGGTCCATGATGCGGACCTGCTCCATCACGGGGTCGATCGTCGCGCCGGAGGCGTCCCACTTGGGCGTCTCGCCGTCGACGTGCTTCGCCTGCGGATTGATGCGGACGAGGTTGACGTCGACCCAGTCGGACGCGGCGGCGACGCGCAGCGCGGGGAGCGCGTGGCAGGAGACGCCCTTCGAGAGGACCTTCTTCTTCGACTTCGCCTCGTCGATCGCGTCCATCAGCCGCTTCTGGTCGGACGTCCACGAGTCCTTGACCATGCAGTGGACGAGCAGGCAGTCGATGTAGTCGGTCTTGTAGGCCTTGAGCAGCTCGTCGATGACCTCGCCGGGCTTCTCGGGGTTGCCGCCGATCTTGGAAAGCAGGAAGACCTTTTCGCGGGGCAGGGGGGCGATGGCGTCGCCGATCCAGGGAGTGGTCTTGTAGCCCTTCGCGCAGTCGAAGTAGGTGATGCCGCGGTCGAAGGCGCAACGGACCAGCTTGTTGAAGGTCTCCTGGCCGAGGCCGAGTTGGACGTTCCCGCTGTTGCTGCCGGTCCCCATGCCGAGGCGGCTGAGCTTCAGGCCGCAGCGGCCGAGGGTGACGATGTCGGTCGCCGTGCGCTTGGCGGCGGCGGCGGAGACCAGCGCAGGCGCCATGCAGGCGGCGGTGACGGCGGCGGCGGTGCGGGTGAGGAACTCGCGTCGGGCCAGTCGGTGCACGTTCATGGTTTCCGGCTCTCCGTGTTCTGCGTTTCTCCGGCGTCGGCCGCATCCCGAAGGGCCACGGCCATCCCCATCAGCAGGGCGAACAGCATCAGGATCGCCCCGGCCCCGAAGTTAACCTCGACCAGGCCGTTCAGCAACAGGCCGGCGGTCGCGGCGAGAAGGCCCCGGGCCAGGGCGCGCCCGTGGCCGGGGGCGCCGCGGAACCGGCGGACGGACCGCGCCGTGCCGACGAGCAGCATCGCCATCCAGCCCGTCCACGCCGCGAGGCCCGCCCAGCCCATCTCCACGAGCACCTGGAGCGAGTTGTTGTGCAGGTGGCAGATCTTCGCCTCGAGCGGGGTGACCAGGTGGCGGAGGTCCTCGTTCTTCATCGCGCCGAACCCGAGGCCGTACGGGGCGAGCTTCATCAGCTTGGGCGTCGCCTGCGTCCACAGCTCCCACCGTCCGCCGCCCCGGATGAAATCGCGCGGGGCGTCGATCAGCCTCTGCCGCACCTGCGGCACGCAGGCCAGCGCCGCGACCGCGACCAGCACCGCCGCCGTCGTGCGCCCCCGCACGCGCAGCCCCGTCAGGCCCAGCAGGCCCGCCGCCCCCGCGAAGGCGCCCCAGATGCCGCGCTTGAAGTGGAGGACCAGCCCGGCCGCGTTCAGCGCAAGCGCCGCCGCGACGACCCGCGGCCGCAGCCCCAGCCAGCCTTCGCCGGCCGACGCCAGGAGCAGGAGCAGCGCCGTCATATGGAACTGCGGCGACCGCATGCTGCCCTGGTGATACAGCCAGAACGACGCGCCGACGTCCGGCGGAACGTTCATCAGGGCCTGGCCGAGCTTGATGAAGTGCAGCACCGCCGCAACGACGCCGCCCGCAACGACGGCCAGCACGATCCGGCGGACGAAGCCGACGCGTCCGGCCTCCGAACGGACCGCCAGGTCGGGGATCGCGAACGCCAGCAGGAACCACAGCAGCCGGTGCAATTTCGGAACCGAGACCTCCGGCCGGAAGCCCTGGAACGCCGACCATGCGGCGATCGCGGAGAACGCCAGGACCGGGACCAGGAACGGGTTTCGCCGCAGCGAGGTCTCGCGGCGCCGGATGGAATCGGCGGCCCACAGCGCCATCGCCGCGCCCGCCGCCGCCTGCGCCAGCGCGATGGAGAACGGGAGCGACGCCGCGACCAGCACAAGCACCCAGCCCGCGGCGCCCGCAAGCCCGCCGCGTCCGCCGGGCTCCGCCCTGCCGTCCGGTGTCATGGGCCGGCATCGTAGCCGGGGCGGACGGGGAAGCAAAGCCCGTCGCGAACGCCGAACACCGAACAACGAACATCCAACACCGAACACCGAACACCAACATCCAACACCCAACATCCAACGCCCAACACCCAACGCCGAACATCGAACACCCGACACCGAACATCGAACATCCAACGCCGGACGCCGGACATCTGACGCCGGACGCCGAACATCCAACCGCGCGCCTTTGCGCCGCCGGCCGGCCGGCGTACAGTGAGCGCGGGGGACGGGCGCATGCATCTGATTGTCACGGGCGGCAGGGTTCTCGATCCGGCGGCGGGCACCGACGGGCCGGGCGAGGTCTGGATCGCGGACGGACGAATCGTTCCGGCCGGCTCGTTCCCGCGGGACGGCGCGGAGACGATCGACGCATCCGGCCGGCTCGTCGCCCCCGCGCTGGTCGACCTCCACGTTCACCTGCGCGAGCCCGGCAACGATGCCGCCGAGACCATCGCCTCCGGTACGCGCGCCGCCGCCGCCGGCGGGTTCCAGGCCGTCGTCGCCATGCCCAACACCACGCCGCCGCTGGACGATCCCGCCCTCGTCCGCTTCCAGATCGAAACCGCCCGCGCCGCCGGCTTCGCCGACGTCGTGCCCTCCGCGTGCCTGACGCGGGGCCGGAAGGGCGACGAAGTCGCCGATCTCGACGCCCTCGCGGCCGCCGGCGCCGGAGTCTTCACCGACGACGGATCGACCGTCATGGACGACGCCGTCATGCGCGAGGCCATGCGCCGCGCCGCCGCGATCGGGCTCGCCGTCATGGACCACGCCCAGGACCACGATGCCGAGCGCCGCGGCGTCATGCACGAGGGCGGCCGCTCGCGCGCGCTCGGGCTGCCCGGCATCCCGGCCGGCGCCGAGACGCGCATCGTCGAACGCGACATCCGCCTCGCCCGCGAAACCGGCTGCCGGCTTCACATCCAGCACATCTCCGGCCGCGACGCCCTCGAGGCCGTCCGCCGCGCCGCCGCGGAGGGCGTGCCCGTGACGGCCGAGGTCACGCCCCACCACCTCGTCCTCTGCGACGACGACATCCGCGAGCCCGACCCCAGCTACAAGATGAACCCGCCCCTGCGCTCCGCCGCCGACCGCCGGGCGCTCGAGGATGCGATCGTCGACGGCAGCATCACGTGCCTCGCCACCGACCACGCCCCGCATACCGCCGAGGCCAAGGCCCGCGGCTTCCTCCACGCCCCGTTCGGGATCCTCGGCCTCGAGACCGCGGTCGGCGTGACCTGGGACCGGCTCGTCCGCTCCGGCCGCATGACGCCGCTCGAATGGCTGCGCCGCTGGACCACCGGCCCCGCCGCCGTCCTCCGCCGCCCCCCGCCCTCGCTCGCGCCCGGCGTCCCGGCGAACGTCGCGATCCTCGACGTCGACACCGAATGGACCGTCGACCCGAGCGCCTTCTTCTCGCGCAGCCGCAACACGCCGTTCGCGGGATGGACGCTCCACGCGCGGCCCGCGGTCACGATTCACAACGGCCGCGTCGTCGGACCCTGAAGCCTCTCGCGCCCCCTTGATTCGAGCGCGGCGGAAGGCCACACTGCGCCGCCATGAGCCTGAAGAACCTCGCCCGGTCCGTGCGCGCGGCGCTGCCGGACGGCCCGCTGCGGAACCGGCTGGCCGCGGCGGCCTACCGCGTCATGTACGGCCGCGCGCTCGCCGACTGCGCGTGGCGCGGCGGCGCGTTCGTCGTGCGCACGCCCGACGGCACCGAGGTCCGCAGCGTCCGCGAGTTCGATCCCGCCCCGCTCGCGTCCGACTTCGCGTCCGGCGCGCCCGGCCCGGGCGCCGTGGCGATGGACGTCGGCGGCAACATCGGCGCGGTCGCCTCGTGGCTCGCGCGCCGCGTCGGCCCGGCCGGCCGCGTCGTCGTCTTCGAGCCCGACGCCGGCAACCTCGACGTCCTCCGCCGCAACCTCGCCCTCAACGGCGCGGCCAACGTCGACGTGATCGAGAAGGGCGCGTGGGAGTCCGAGGGGGCGCTGGAGTTCCACGCGGGCGGGAACTACACGTCGTCGTTCCGCGAGACCGACTACGTGCAGCAGCATCCCGACCTCTACCGGGTGGTCCGGCTCCCGGTGACGACGATCGACGCCGAGGTCGCCCGGCTCGGCCTGCAGCGGCTCGATCTCATCAAGATGGACATCGAGGGCAGCGAGGGGCCGGCGCTGCGCGGGGCCCTTGCGACGCTGCGCCGCCTGCGCCCCGCCGTCGTCGTCGAGACGCACGTCGTCCGCGGCGCGCCGACCCTCGACGAGGTCCGGGCGGTCCTCCGCGACGCCGGCTACACCGACGTCCGCGTCCAGCCCGACCCCGAGACCCCCGCCGTCGTCGCGCGGCCCTGAGCCGGAACGATCTTCCAAGGCCTGGACAACCCCGGTGCGCGGCCTTCCAAGCCTTGGACACTCCGCGTAGGATGGCGGCGGAGGACGGCATGCGCCATCGCGAACTCGGAACGACGGGCCTGAAGGTGTCGGCGGTCTGCCAGGGGACCTGGTCGGTCGCGACGCGCGACACGTTCTGGGACCACCAGGACCGCGCCGACTCCATCGCCTCGATCCACGCCTCGCTCGACGCCGGCGTGAACTTCTTCGACACCGCGCCGGCTTACGGCAACGGCGAGTCGGAGGAGATCCTCGGCGAGGCGCTCGCCGGCCGGCGCGACGGCGTGGTCGTCGCGTCCAAGGCCCCGCCCGCCGACATGGAGCCGGACCGCCTCCGCGCGAGCTGCGAGCGAAGCCTGCGCGCGCTGCGGACCGACACGATCGATCTCTACCAGATCCACTGGCCCAGCAAGACCCTGCCGCTCGAGCCGACGTGGCGCGCGCTCGAGGCCCTGCGCGCGGAGGGGAAGATCCGCCACATCGGCGTCTCCAACTTCGGCGCCGGCTTCCTGCGGCGGCAGCTCGCCCTCGGCCGCGCCGAGAGCAACCAGCTCCCCTACAGCCTGCTCTGGCGCGGCGCCGAGTTCGACATCCAGCCGCTCTGCGTCGAGCACCGGATGGGCATCCTCTGCTACAGCCCCATCGCGCAGGGCCTGCTCGCCGGCACGTTCGCCTCCGCCGCCGAGGTGCCCGACAAGCGGGCGCGCACGCGCCTCTTCTCGTCGGCGCGCACGATGACGCGCCACGGCGAGCCCGGCTGCGAGGCGGAGGCCTTCGCCGCCGTCGCCGCGATCCGCGACCTCGCCCGCGACGCCGGCATCCCGATGGGGCGGCTCTCGCTCGCGTGGCTTCTGCGGCAGCCCGCCGTGACCTCCGTCGTCGCCGGCGCCCGGAACGCGGCGCAGGCGGCCGACAACGCCGCCGCCGCGGATCTCGATCTCGACGACGCCCTCGTCGCGGAGCTGTCGCGAATCACCGCCCCCGTGAAGCGCCTCATGGGCCGCAACGTCGATCCGTGGGAGCACGTCTCCCGCATGGAGCCGGAGGGGGAGGGGAACCGCGAATCGGCTCCCGTCGGAACGGGTGCGGACGAGGGCGGAGCTCGGAGACGAAATGCGTGAAGGGCGGGGAATGAGAATCGCGGCCGTTGCGGGGCTGGTTCTGTGTGCGACGGGGCGGGTCGGGGCGGGGGCGCCCGCGGCGCCGCGGAGCTTCGCGTACGTGCTGCAGGCGGAGGGCCTGGGCAAGACGCGGGGCGAGGTCGTGCGGCGGCTGGCGGACTGCGGACGGGACTGGATCATCCTGGATCCGTTCTTCGAGGGCGACGACGACGGCCGGTGGGCGGAAAAGGACCTCGCGGCCATCCGGTCCGGGCGGGCCGGCCGGAAGGTGGTGGCCTACCTTTCGATCGGCGAGGCGGAGAACTACCGGCCCTACTGGAAGCGCGAGTGGGACACCGC